>Ga0137403_10000424_pt1 | contig 54363 bp, 34 predicted proteins | sample CZOMad2_1_16fung_FD_122057 | JGI IMG/M metagenome (GOLD analysis project Ga0137403, IMG submission 122057) | Vadose zone soil fungal communities from Angelo Coast Range Reserve, California, USA - CZOMad2_1_16fungal (Hybrid Assembly) | ecosystem: Environmental > Terrestrial > Soil > Vadose zone... | reverse complement strand
CGGCCGACGGCTTCGACTTCGGCGCCGGCCGCGGCCTCGCCAAGGTCTACCAGTTCGTCTTCCATCGCGACGGCGTGCAGGGCACCTGGCAGGCGCGGGTCGATGCGACCTCCGGCGAGGTGCTGGAGCTCGTCGACGTCAACGACTACGCCACCGCGGCGGTCTCCGGCGGCACCTACCTGAACTCGGCGACGACCGGCAGCGAGGTCGTCCGCCCGTCGCCCTACGCCAACGTCTCCTCCGGCGGCTTCACCAACGCGGCCGGCCTCTACAACTTCACCAGCGGCACGGTCACCTCGACCCTGTCGGGCCAGTTCGTCAAGATCACCGACACCTGCGGCGCCATCTCGCAGGCCTCGGACGCCTCCGGCAACATCGCCTTCGGGACCTCGACCGGCACCGACTGCACGACGCCGGGCCACGGCGGCGCCGGCAACACCCACGCCTCTCGCGAGCAGTTCTACCAGGTCAACCGGATCAAGGACGTGGTCAAGGGCTGGCTGCCCTCGAACACCTGGCTCAACACGGTGCTCACCGTCAACGTCAACCTCAACCAGACCTGCAACGCCTACTGGAACGGCTCGACGCTCAACTTCTTCAAGTCGGGCGGCGGCTGCAACAACACCGGTGAGATCGCCGGCGTCTCGCTCCACGAGTTCGGCCACGGCATCGACCAGAACGACGGCACCGGCACCGCGCCCGACGGCGCCACCGGCGAGTCCTACGGCGACACCACGGCGATCATCGCCCTCCACAACTCCTGCCTGGGACCCGGCTTCCTGGGCAGCAACTGCGGTGGCTACGGCGACGCCTGCACCTCCTGCACCGGCGTCCGCGACGCCGACTTCGCCAAGCACAGCTCGAACACCCCGGCGACGGCGGCCAACTTCATCTCCCCCCGCTGCCCCGCGGCCTCCGGCGGCGCCGGCCCGTGCGGCAAGGAAGTCCACTGCGAGTCGTACGTGCCCACCGAGACGATCTGGGACTTCGCCAACCGCGACCTGCCGCTCCCCGGCACCGGCACGGCCTGGACGACCCTGGACCGCCTCTGGTACCTCTCCAGAAACACTGCCACCAGCGCCTTCAGCTGCACCACCGGAACGTTCGCCACCAACGGCTGCGGCGCCGGCTCGCTGTGGAAGACCATGCGCGCGGTGGACGACGATGACGGCAACCTGTCGAACGGCACGCCGCACGGCGGCGCCCTCTTCGCCGCGTTCAACCGCCACCTGATCGCCTGCACGACGGACGCCGGCGCCAGCACGACGTTCTCGGGCTGCACCGCGCCCACCTCGCCGACCCTTACGGTGACCGCCGGCAACAACTCGGCGGCGCTCTCCTGGACGACCTCCGGCTCGGCGGTCTACGACGTGTTCAGAAACGAGCAGGGCTGCAACGCCGGCTTCACCAAGATCGTCAACGGCGGCTCGGCCACCTCGCTCGCCGACTCGAACGTCGCCAACGGCCTCACCTACTTCTACCAGGTGACCGCCTTCCCGACCGGCAACGAGGCCTGCGCCTCGGCGCCTTCGGCCTGCGTCCAGGTCACCCCGACCGTCACGGTCACCCCGGACTTCACGATCGCCGCGGCGCCGACCGCGGTCTCCATCGCGCAGGGCGGTACGGGCACCTCGACGATCACCACCACGGTTTCCGGCGGCTTCAACTCCGCCATCTCCCTTTCGGCCTCCGGCCTGCCGGCCGGCGTCACCGCCGCCTTCAGCCCCAACCCGATCGCCGCCCCCGGCTCGGGCAGCTCGACGCTGACCTTCACGGTCGGCGGAACTGCCACCCTGGGGACCTCGACGGTCACCATCACCGGCACGGGCGGCTCCACCACCCACACCACCACGGTCAGCCTGACCGTCACCAGCGTCCCGACGCCCGACTTCACGATCTCGGCGTCGCCGAGCTCGACCACCATCGCGGCGGGAGGCTCCGGCAACGTCACGGTCACGACCGCGGTCTCCGGCGGCTTCAACTCCGCCATCGCGCTCTCGGCCTCCGGTCAGCCGACCGGCGTCACCGTCTCCTTCAGCCCGGCCTCCATCGCCGCTCCCGGCGCCGGCACCTCGACGATGACCATCACCGTCGCCGGAACCGCCGCCGCGGGCACCTCGACCCTCACCGTCACCGGCACCGGCGGCGCCATCACCCACACCACCACGGTCACCCTGACGGTGACCACCGGCACGGTGCAACTGATCGGCAACCCGGGCTTTGAGAACGGCTCGGCCAACCCGGCCCCCTGGACGGCCACTCCGGCCGTCATCGACAACTCGGCGGGTGAGGCGGCTCACTCCGGTGCGTGGAAGGCGTGGCTCGACGGCTACGGCACGACCCACACCGACAGCATCCTCCAGACCGTCACCATCCCGGCCTCCGCCACCACGGCGACCCTCGCCTTCTGGCTCCATATCGACACCGCCGAGACGACCACAATTACCGCGTTCGACACCCTCAAGGTGCAGATCCGCAACACCTCGGGCACGGTCCTCTCGACCCTCGGCACCTTCTCCAACCTGAATCACGCCACGGGCTTCTCGCAGAAGAGCTTCAACGTGATCGCCTTCAAGGGGCAGACCGTCCAGGTCTTCCTCGTCGGTACGGAGGACAGCTCGCTGCAGACCTCCTTCGTCGTCGACGACTTCACCCTGAACGTCCAGTAGCAGAGTTTTCGCTTCAACAGGAAAGGGGGGCCGCAAGGCCCCCCTTTTCGTTTTGTCCCTCCCCGGTCGGGATGGCGCACCGATCTTGGTAGAAGGTTATCCGGTTCATCGCCCCGATTGGAGGAATTCGATGATGCGTAAGTTGTCCTTGACCCTGTTATCGCTGCTCGCCCTCTCCGCCCTCTCGATCGGCGGTCTGAAGGCGGTGGGCGGCACCACCCCCGTCTGGCCGGCGGTCGAGAACCAGCTGGCCCGCGACCACGTCCTGCCCGGGACCGCCCTGGAGAAGCTGATCCGCGCCAACCAGGACTTCTCGCTCCTCCGCCCCGAGGAGGCGAACGACAAGCTGATCATTCCCCTCTGGTTGCGCGTCAACTGGCGCCAGGCCCACCCCGAGGGGACCTTCACCGCCGACGATCCGACCGGCGGCTATCCGCTGGTCCTCCGCGAGGTCGCCGAGTGGATGGTGCACCACCAGAACCTCGAGGCCCCGCCCGACGCGTTCGACGTGCCGACCGGCCGGGCCGCCACGGTGGGCGCCAACCTGCGCATCTCGGGCGCCCAGACCAGCCCGCGGAGTGAGTCGGCCATCACCATCAACGTCAACAACCCGAGCCAGATCCTGGCCGCCTCGAACGCCATCGTCGCGAGCGGCAAGCAGGCGATCTTCTTCTCCTCGAACGGCGGCGCGACCTGGGGCCAGAGCTCGCTCTCCCCCTTCTTCACCGGCGACGCCTTCCACTCCGATCCGACCGCCGACTGGACCTCGGACGGCGCCGCCTGGTCGATGACCATCGGCATCAACAAGAGCGGCACCAAGCTCCACATGCGCTCCTACAAGTCGACCAACGGCGGCTCCACCTGGGCGACCGACGCCACCTTCTCGGGCAGCCAGACCTCGACCGACAAGGAGATGCTGTGGGTCGACCACAGCACCACCTCGGCGTTCAAGGACAACCTCTACGCCTGCTGGCACAACGGCAACCCGGGCTTCGTCAACCGCCGCACCGCCGCCGGCTGGGCCACCATGATCCAGGTGACCGGCGCCGAGTCGACGGGCACGGCGATCGGCTGTGACATCAAGACCAACAGCGCCGGCGATGTCTTCACCTTCTGGCCGACGACCGGGAACCGTCGGATCGTCGTCGCCAAGTCGACCAACGGCGGCGTCTCCTGGGGCGCCGGCACGGTCATCGCCACGACCTTCGACTCCTTCGACATCGGCGTCCCCTCGTTTGCCAGCCGCCGCGCCTTCATCTACGTCTCGGCCGGCACCTTCAAGAACGCCACCACCAACAACGTCTACGCCTCCTGGCTCGACTTGACCGGCGCCACCGGCTGCAACACGGCGGCCAACGAGCCGGGCACCAATGCCGCCTCGACCTGCAAGACCCGCATCTGGTTCTCGCGCTCGACCGACGGCGGCACCACCTGGTCGGCGCCGGTCATGATCAACAACCAGGCCTCTTTGAACGACCAGTTCAACCACTGGCTGGCGGTCGATTCGAACACCGGCCGGATCGGCCTCATGTACTACGACACGGTCGGCGACGCGACGCGCAAGAAGACCAACGTCTGGTACCAGTCCTCCGGGGACGGCGGCGTCACCTGGAGCGCTCCGCTCCAGGTCACCACCGCGCAGACCGACGAGACCATCGCCGGCGCCGACTCCGGCAACCAGTATGGCGACTACAACGGCCTGACCGGCTTCCTCGGGAACTTCTTCCCGTCGTGGACCGACCGCCGCAACAACGCCAAGGAAGAGATCTGGACCGCCCCGATCGTCGATCCGTAGCCCACTCCACGCTCCGGGCAGGGAAAACGGCGCCTCCGGGCGCCGTTGTTTTATCTGTCCCTCCTTTGGTCCCTTCGCTCGTCGCGTCGCGGTCGACGCTCACCCGCACCGCCAAGGCGACCCTGGTGAAGACCCAGCAGTAAGGCTGTCCCAGCCGTACGTCGCGGCGGCGCCCACCCCCCCGGGCGCCGCCGGTTCTTGCCTGGATCGCTTTTTTCCCCCTGGCGCACTTTGCTTTTAGGACAGTTCTGTAACTTGGGAGGACCACTCTCTCATCCTCAGTCCTCGATCCAGCAGCACTTCCGCCGTATTCCCCAAGGAGGGGGACTCATGATGGCCAAACCTCGCACCGCCGTCTCGTCCGTGGTCGCCCTGCTGGCGCTCGCTCTGCTCTGCAGCCTTCCGGCCGGAGCCCAGGTCGCCAAGCAGTCCAACGACACCCTCACCAGCCTGGCGTTCCAGAGCGAACGCCTGGCGCCCTCCCAGCCTTTCGATTCCATCGACAGCGTGCAGAGCGCGATCCCCTCGCCCACCCAGAACGCCTGGCAGAGCTTCCGCCTCACCGCTCCCGCCTCCTGGCAGGCGGCGGTCGACCGGCGGACCGGCCGGGTCGCCTTCGCCGAGGGCGGCAACATCGCCTGGATCCCCGGCCGTGGCAACGCGCTGACCGCGAGCGACCTGGCCGCCGTCCTCCCGCCCGGCAAGAAGGTCGACCTCACCGCCATGGAAACGATCGCCCGGAGCTACCTCCCCAAGGTCGCCGGCATGATGGGCGTCGACCCCAAGTCGCTGGTGTTGAACGCCGGCCGCTCGGGCCAGCCCGCCGGCCACGTCTGGTTCGTCGACTTCGACGTCGTCCTCTCCGGCATGGTCGTCGAGGGCGCCCGCGTCGTCTTCCGGGTCAACAACGGCAACCTGATCCAGTTCGGCAGCGAGAACCTGCCGGCCCCTGGCGCCAACACCGTCGTCCCGCCGACCACCCTGACCCGCGACGCCGCCTTGGCGGCCGTCGCCAAGTACATCGGCGGGTTCGGCTCGGCGGACCGCTTCCTCGACGGCGGCAGCCTCCACCTCCTGCCCGCGAACCTCGCGAGCACCCGCTCGGCCGACGGCTTCGACTTCGGCACCGGCCGCGGCCTCGCCAAGGTCTGGCAGCTCACCTTCCACCGCGACGGCGTGATGGGCACCTGGCGCGCCCGGGTCGACGCGGCGACCGGCGAGGTCCTGGAGCTCTCTGACGTCAACGACTACGCCCTGGCCCAGGTCTCCGGCGGCATCTACCAGAACTCGCCGACGACCGGCCCGGAGATCGTCCGCCCGATGCCCTTCGCCAACATCATCGGCGGCGCGGGCGGCTTCGCCAACTCGGCCGGCCTCTACAACTTCACCACCGCCACCAGCTCGACGCTCGCCGGCCAGTTCGTCCGCATCTCCGACACCTGCGGTGCCATTTCGCAGGCCTCGGACGGCGCCGGCAACCTCGCCTTCGGCACCTCGACCGGCACCGACTGCGTGACCCCGGGCCACGGCGGCGCCGGCAACACCCACGCCTCGCGCGAGCAGTTCTACCAGGTCAACCGGATCAAGGAGGTCGGCCGTGGCTGGCTCCCCGCCAACACCTGGCTGACCCAGCAGCTCGGCGTCAACGTCAACCTGAACCAGACCTGCAACGCCTACTGGAACGGCGCGACCCTCAACTTCTTCAAGTCGGGCGGCGGCTGCGGCAACACCGGCGAGATCGCCGGCGTCTCGCTCCACGAGTACGGCCACGGCTTGGACCAGAACGACGGCACCGGCACCGCCCCCGAGGGCGGCACCGGCGAGTCCTACGGCGACTTGACCGCCACCATCGCCCTCCACAGCTCCTGCGTCGGCCCCGGCTTCCTGGGCGGCAACTGCGGCGGCTACGGCGACGCCTGCACCGCCTGCACGGGCGTGCGCGACATCGACTTCGCCAAGCACGTCTCGAACACCCCGGCGACGGTCGGCAACTTCACCCAGGTGCACTGCGGCTTCGGCTCCGGCCCCTGCAGCCGCGAGGTGCACTGCGAGTCCTACGTCCCCTCCGAGGCGGTCTGGGACTTCGCCAACCGCGACCTGCCCGGCGCCGGCACCGGCCCGGCCTGGACCATCCTCGACCGGCTCTGGTACCTGTCACGCAACACCGCCACCAGCTCCTTCACCTGCCACACCGGCACCAATCCCTTCACCTCGGACGGCTGCGGCACCGGCAACTGGTGGAAAGTGATGCGCGCGGTCGACGACGACGACGGCAACCTGGCGAACGGCACGCCGCACGGCGGCGCCCTCTTCGCCGCCTTCAACCGCCACGGCATCGCCTGCCCGACCGACCCGGGCGCCAGCATCAGCTTCGCCGGCTGCGCCGCACCCGCCACGCCGACCCTCACCATCAACCCCGGCGACAATTCGGCCGCCCTCTCCTGGACGACCTCCGGCACGGCGGTGTACGACGTGTTCCGCAACGAGACCGGCTGCAACGCCGGGTTCACCAAGATCGTGAGCGGCACCGCCGCCACCTCGCTCACCGACACGGCGGTCGGCAACGGCCTTACCTACTTCTACCAGGTGACTGCCTTCCCGACGGGCAACGAGGCCTGCGCCTCGGCGCCCTCGACCTGCATCTCGGTCACCCCGTCCTCCGGACCCTGCGTGCCGCCCGCCGCTCCCGCCAGCCTGACCGCGACGGCGGGCGCCGGCAGCGTGGCGCTGTCGTGGGCTTCGGTGAGCGGCGCTTCCGAATACCACGTCCTGCGCTCGACCACGACGGGCGGCCCCTACACCCAGATCGCCACGGCGACCGGCACGACGTTCACCGATACCGCGGTGACCGGCGGCACGACCTACTTCTACGTCGTGCGCGCCGCCAACAGCGCGACCTGCGAGTCGGGCAACTCCCCCGAGGCCTCGGCCACACCGACGGCGACCGGGGACTTCACCCTGTCGATCAGCCCGGCCTCGGTGACGGTAGCGCACAACGGTGGAACCGCGACCTACACGGTGACGATCACCCGCACGGGCGGCTTCAGCGCCCCGGTCACCCTGTCCGTCGCCGGTCTCCCCGCCGGCACCACCGGCAGCTTCAGCCCGAACCCGGCGACCGGCAGCAGCTCGACGCTGACCCTGACGGTCAGCCGGACGACGTTGCGCAACACCTACACCTTCACCGTCACGGGTACCGGCGGCTCGCCGACGATCACCCGCACGGCGACGGCACAGCTGGTGAAGAAGTAGCGACGTAGAACGAGCGACCCTCAAGGCGGCGCCCCCCGGGGCGCCGCCTTTTTTCTGGATACGTGCCATAATCCGCCAGCTACCCTACGACCCAAGGAGGGATTCCCATGTCGACCGCGCGGTGCGTCCTCGCCCTGCTCCTCTTCGCTTCGCTCCTCGCCTGCCAGCCCAAGCAGTCGGGAGAGAGCGCCCCCGCCGCGTCGTCTTCCTCCTCTTCCACCTCCTCCACGAGCGAAGCCGATCGCACGCGCGAGCTGGAGAAGAAGGCCGCCGACCTCGACCGGCGAACCGAGGAGCTGAAGACGATGAACGGCACCGATCAGGAGAAAATCGACGCCGCCAACCAGATCGACAAGGAGCGCCGGGAGCTGGCCGAACAGCAGTCCGGCCACTGAAGCCCCGGCCCCTGAATCCGACCTCCCCGGCCGCGGCGTATTCACCGGGATGACAAGGGAGGGAGCACCATGAGCACATGGGAACGCCTGGGCGCGGTCAATGCCGAGCCTTTTCTCGACGCCCGGCTGCAGCTCCACTGGGCGGCGCAGATCGCCGCGGCGCCGGGCAAGCAGCTCCTGCCGCCGCAGCCGGACGGGAGCGAGCAGAGCTTCCAGTGGGACGCGGCCGCCGGCGCCCTGACCCAGGGCACGGTCACCGCGCCCCGGCCGTTCCGGTCTGCGCTGCGGCCGGCCGCCCTCTCTCTCGCCCTTCTGGACGAGGGGGGAAGCGCCCTCGCCGAGCTGCCGCTCGCCGGCCGTACCCTCGACGCGGGCTACGCCTGGCTGACGAAGGAGCTCGAGACCCTCCTCGGCCGATCGCTCGCCCGGCCGCTCGACCGGCTCTGTTCGGCCGACGGCCTCCCGGCCCATCCGGTCGAGACTGGCGCGCCCTTCTCCGGCATCCCCCCGGAAGCCTACGTCGAGGTCGCCCGCTGGTATGCCAACGCCGACCGTCTGCTCCGCGCGGTCCAGACGGCAAATCCGGAGGCCTCCCCGGTGCGCTGCTGGCCGCACCACTTCGATCTCGCCACCCTGCTCACCCTCGATCCTGGCATGGACGCCGAGTCAGCCCGCTCGATCGGCGTCGGCCTCTCTCCCGGCGACGCCGGCGACATCGGTCGCCCCGAGCCCTACTTCTACGTCACCCCCTGGCCCTACCCGAAAAGCCCCGCCCTCCCCTCTCTTGCCGGTGGCGGCAGCTGGAACACCGAGGGGTGGCTGGGCGCGGTGCTCGAAGCCCGGGCGTTCGTGGGCGGCGCCGATCAGGAGGGCCAGGTCCGGGATTTCCTCGAATCCGCGATCGCCGCCGCCCGGCGCTTGATCGATACCGCATAGGAGTCGCCATGGCCGAAGAGCGCTGGTACGACCTGGGGCCGGTGGAAGAGCTCCAGAAGCATCCATTGAAGCAGCTCACCGCGGGCCGCGTCCGCCTCGCCCTCTCCTACCAGGACGGGCAGTTCGGGGCCATCTCCGCGGTCTGCAACCACGCCGGCGGGCCGCTCGGCGAGGGGCATCGCGACGGCGACTACGTCGTCTGCCCCTGGCACCACTGGAAGTTCCACTGCCGGACCGGCGCCGGCGAGCCGGGTTTCGAAGCCGACCGGGTACAGAGCTACGCCCTGCGCGAAGAGGGCGGCCGCCTCCTCGTCAACCTGGAGCCGGCCAGCCCGCGCCAGAAGCTGCGCCACGAGCCCCACGCCCTCGCCCGTCCGGTGGAGCGCGCTCCCGGCCCGGTGCGGGTACTGGGGATCTCGACCTCGGTCATGGACCGCGCCCATCCGCGCTACTCGACCTCCGAGGCGCTCCTCGACTCCGCCCTGGCCGCCGTCCCCGCTCTCGGCGCCGAGCCCCAGCGCATCCGCCTCAACGACCTCTCCTTCCGTGCCTGCGAGGGCTATTACTCGAAGAGCGCCCACGCCTGCACCTGGCCCTGCTCGATCACCCAGATGGACCCCGACGACCAGCTCGACGTCGTCTACGAGGGGTTCGTCCACTGGGCGGACGTCATCCTGGTCTCGACCCCCATCCGCTGGGGCTCGGCCTCGGCGCTCTACTACAAGATGGTCGAGCGGATGAACTGCATCCAGAACCAGGTGACGATCGCCGACCGGGTGCTCCTGCGCAACAAGGTGGCGGCCTTCATCATCGTCGGCGGCCAGGACAACGTGCAGGCCGTGGCCGGCCACATGCTCGGCTTCTTCGCCGAGATCGGCTGCCTCTTCCCGCAGTTCCCCTACATCGCCCACACCCGCGGCTGGGACGCCGAGGACATGGAACGAAACGTCACCTTCGTGCAGCGGAGCGAGTCGCTCCACGAGGGCGCGAGGGCGCTCGCCAAGCGGGCGGTCGAGATGTCCCAGATTCTACTGGCGGCTGACTGCGACACCGGGAAGATCGAAAGGGCGGGGCGGAAGGCGGGGGCGCCGGAGATGGTGGGCGAGGAGTGATGAGCCCCGAATCAGCAAAAGGATCAGTAGTGGGCCCGGCACGACTCCCGCAGCCTCCTTGAATTGCGAGATTCCTCGTCCGGATCCTCTCCGATCTCAGCCAGCAATCCCAGATCTGCCTGCTCCAGCAGGCATGTCAGCTCATGCGCTTGCCCACAGCCTCGGAGACCGAGCAGCGGTTAGCTTGACCACCGCGCCCGGCGGCCGACGGCCCCCAGATTGACCCCCAAGTCCTTATTCAGGAAATACTACTCATGGTCGTTGCGTTGCTACTCGCGGCTCTCGTTGGCTAGTATCAACGTACAACCTTATGAAGGCAACCCGAATGAACAGAAAGTACGTCGTCACTCTCCTCCTTCTCTTGATGCTTCCCCTTGCGGCACCGCCTCGGGCTGAGGCCGTGAAACCAGGCCCGCTCGTCGATTTCTCCGCCCATGTCCGTCCCGAGGAGCAGCCTTTCGCGGACCTCGCGCTCAAGGCACCGAGCAGTGCCGGCTTCTACTACGACAGCACGGGTGGTGTCGTAGTCTTGGTACGGGACGCGGCGCACGATGCTGCTGCCCTCGCACATATGCACAATCTCGCTACCTCGCACCACCTCCGCGGACTGGATATCGAAAAGCGGACCGGTAACGTCAGGGTGGCGCGTGCCCAATACACTTTCTCGCAGCTCGCGGCTTGGCGTGATATCGCCTTCGACCATGTCCTCGGTCAGATGGATGGAGTGGTCTCACTCGATCTGGACGAGGTTAGTAATCGGGTGACGCTCGGCATCACCGCCGATCAGTTCGCGAGCATGCAGGGAAAGGTGAGGGAGAAGCTCCACTCGCTCGGCGTCGATCCTGCTGCTGTGGCCTTCAAGCAGGTCAAGCAGCCACCTACCTATGATACGGTCTTCAATCCTCCAAACACCATCAATGACCAGACCTCCGACCCTATCGCCGGAGGGCTGGCGATGCACATTCAGAACAACGACGGCGGGTTGTACGGGTGCACGATCGGCTTCGCCGCCCAACGCGACGGGGTGGCAGGACTGGTGACCGCCTCGCATTGCACGTCGAACCTGTTCAATCCCGACACCGACCCGGTCTTTCAGCTTTATCCGCGCCAGATTGCCACGGCCTCGGTAGATCCGGACGCGTACACCTGCGGTATCTACCGTTGTCGCGGCGCCGATGCCGCCTTTTTCTCATCGACTAACGTCGCCCCGATGGGCGTGGGACTTATCGCCCGCACCACGGCCCCCAATGGCGGCGGACCAGGAGGTGGCATAGGGTCATTCACGATAGACCAGAACCATCCGTATTGGTATATCACCGGGGAGGAACAGGAGAACCTCTATGTCGGGCAGCGGGTGGATAAGTTAGGCGCGACTACCGGTTGGACTTACGGGAGCATCACTGACACCTGCGTTGACCGCTACTACTGGCCCAACACCAAAATGCGGTGCGCGTACGAGGCAAACTACGTGTCCGATAGTGGAGACAGCGGCGGGCCGGTGTTTGTCATCACCGACTGGGATTACTCGAACGTGACCCTCGCCGGTATCCACTCGGCTCACGACGACCATGCGATATTCGCCAAGCTGGCGCGGATCAAGAGCGACCTTGGTGGAATATGGGTCGTGAGGTACCCGAACCCTCCGCTTCGGCTCTCGGCCTCCATTAGCGGCCCGACTTCAGTCGCGGCCGGGCAGACGTACACCTGGAGCGCTGCTCCCTACGGTGGTACACCACCCTATACCTACCAGTGGGGCGGCCCCGTCTCGGGGGGAACCAGCTACTCGACGACAGGCGCGCTTTACTCGGACGACGTGATTGGCCTCACGGTCTGGGACGCGACCGGCGCCTCCGTTTATACGACTCTCTACGTCACCGTCTGTCCGGACAACCAAGTCACCTGTTGAGCGCAACGGTATGAGCTGGTGGACTTGACCACCGGAGTACGCTCCAGGCAAGCCTCGCCGTGACTTCGTCTCTTCCGAAAAATTACCGATGGCACCAGCTCACAGAGCGTGGGGAGCGGGGTAGGGCAAGGACCCTACCCCGCTTGGAGCTATGGAGATCCAAGTCGGAAGTAGGGCACCTCCAAAGCGAAAGTAGGGAGCTCCTTGCTCTTCGCCGAAATCGGCTGTCTCTGAGCGAGCGGGGCGGAAGGCAGGAGCGCCGGAAATGGTGGAGGAGGTGGAGGAGGGGGAGGGCCGAAAACCCTCGTCAGGCGGTCATCGCCGAGCATCAGGCGGTCATCGCCGAGCGTCAGGCGGTCATCGCCGAGCGTCAGGCAGTCATCGCCGAGCATCAGGCGGTCATCGCCGAGCATCAGGCGGTCATCGCCGAGCGTCAGGCGGTCATCGCCGAGCGTCAGGCAGTCACCGCCGAGCATCAGGCGGTCATCGCCGAGCGTCAGGCGATCATCGCCGAGTGTCAGGCGGTCATCGCCGAGTGTCAGGCGGTCATCGCCGAGCGTCAGGCAGTCACCGCCGAGCGTCAAGCGGTCATCGCCGAGCGTCGCGCAACTACGGAGTCCTCATCGGCGGTGGAGTATTCGGTTTGCGGCTGAGCGGCCGCGCTCTTCAGCGACCCACTCCATTAGCCGGCACCCGAAGCCTCTCGATACTGACCAGAGTCCTCACCCAGTTCACGATCCGGTTGCGGTTCAGTCGACAGCCTAAGGCTTCGGAAGACGATTTCGATCTCGCGCGCGGGAGCAAAAAGGATCCGGTGCACGAAGCTATTGGGCAGCTCTAAATCGATCTCGTCATACCGCAACTCCGTCTCAGTGTCGGTTGCGATGGCCCGAAGCATGCCAACATCGAGCCGGTCCGTGTCGACATCCACATAAGACAGGTCGACGTCACAGTAGCCTATCTGGAGGTCACCGCAACGCAGGCTGATCGTGAGAATTCGAGCCCCGCGATCCAGTGTGACGCACCGAATCAAACCATCGTGCAGGTTGATGTCGACAGCGAGCTTTCGTACTGCGGGAGATAGCTGAGGCTTGAGCGCCTCGATCCGCGCCCAATACGCGTCTCGAATCGCTGACCCTTGCTCCTCGGTAAGGTCGCCGCTGCTCCAGATCTCTGAAAAGTACCTCATGCCTTCCTATACCTTTGCCGAGCCAACAGCGCCTCCTGCGTCGAGGGTCACGATCCTTGAGGTCGTCCACTAGCGATTTCGTCTCCATCATACTGCCGCAGTTACACGATGAAAAGCGGGCGGTTCAATCCAAGCTAATCCCTACTGCACAAGATGCACTGTGTGATAGACGTCCTCGAACTCTTGCAACTGGTCGCCTCCGAAATCGTCGTGCCGGCCGGCCCTCCTTTTCCGATCTCGTCCCCGCCCTGCTGCGCGGCGACGGGGACGTCATCGGCAGCTCCTTCAGCATCACGCCGGAGCGCCAGGCGAAGGTCGAGTTCAGCGCGCCCTTTGACCGGGCGGACCTCGAGCGCCACCGTCCAGTGCAAGCGCGGAGGCATGGACTACATCAATCGCTCTCCCAAACTGCCTCGACATCGATCGTGATGGACACCGTGTTACCCACCACCACCCCAGCCCTGTCCATCGTGTCGTTCCAACTCACACCGAAGTCATGGCGATTGATCTCGGTGGTCGCTACAAAGCCCGCTCGCAACCTCGGTCCCTTGTCGACCCATTCTCCCCCCTCCTCTTCCCACCAGGGTGTTTGCCATTGACCGAGGTAGCTGACCGTGAGCGAGACGGACCGGGTGACCCCCCGGATCGTGAGCTCGCCAGTCACGACATAATCGTGATCACCGCTCAGCTCCACCTGATCGCCTTTGAAGGTGATCTGCGGAAAGTTCTCGACGTCAAGGAAGTCGGGGCTGCGCAGATGAGCGTCGCGTTGCGGTTGGCCCGTCCAAATGCCTGTGGCTTCAATCGATGCCTGGACAGAGGATAGGCGTGGACTCTCGGGATCGAACTCCAGCGTGCCCTGCACATTCTTGAAGGCACCACGAACGTGGGTGACCATCATGTGACGCGCCCGAAACTCCGCGGCTGTATGACCTGGCTCGAATGTCCATCTTGCCATCAGTGTCCTCCGTTTTCATCGGTTGGCTCCAAACCGGGTGACGGTCGCCGACCGCGTCATCGTCGGCGGCCAGGACAACGTGCAGGCCGTGGCGGCAACCTGCTCTGCAGCCCGGCCTCCGCGTCCTCCACCCGGCGCCCGCGGCCCAAGCTCCCTTCACCGCAGTGAGCGCAGGAGGTGAAGAGCTCCGAGTCCTTGGGGTCACATCCCCAACTACAGCCCTGAAGGCCCACGTAGTAGCTATTCTAGCAGGGAGCCCGGCGCCAGAAGTAGAGAGCTACAAACCAGAAGTAGGGAGCCCGGCGCCAGAAGCAGGGAGCTACAAACCAGAAGCAGGGAGCCCAGCGCCAGAAGTAGGGAGCTACAAACCAGAAGTAGGGAGCCCGGCGCCAGAAGTAGGGAGCTACAAACCAGAAGCAGGGAGCCCAGCGCCAGAAGTAGGGAGATCCAAGACAGAGTCCCGGGCTCGCCGTTCCCCAGACGCCGCCCTACGGGCGAACTGCCCCTCTCGGCGAGAAGGGCTCCATCCTCTCCGCCTGACTCCCGCCCCCCACTTCCTCAACAGCACAGCGAGTGGAGCTGGTCGAGTCCGGTCGCCGCCCCCGCGGCCAGAGAGTCGCCGCCGGGTGGCGGAACCGAGGCGGTGGTCAGGTCCGCGAAGAAGCTCGTGGAAACAGGCTCCTCCGCCCAGCCGGCTTGGGCGAACAAAACGACGGCGAAGACTGTGCAGACGATCAGCTTGGCCATGACGTCCTCTCCTTTCGTTCGGCTGCGAGCTCTATCTACTTATCGCAATAGAGGGGTTCTGGCAAAACATAGTCTATCCGGCCGCCCGATAGACGATCGGGAGCCGGATCAGAGCACATCTCTTCCCGCATAGACATTTGGGCGACGAAGCTCGCCAGCTTGGCGAGCCGATAGAGCCTCTCGGCTTCCTACCCGCGCTCCGCCAGCCGAGCCCGCAGGCGAGCGATCTCGGCTTCCGCGGTCTCCGCCCGTTCGCGCTCGGCTTCCTCCGAAGTCGGAATCAGGCGGCCGTCGCTGTCGTAGAGCCGCAGCCAGGTGGTGTCGAACTCCTCGCGCCGGCCCTGCCAGCGACCCAGCCACAGTCCGAGCTCACGGCTCCAGAGTCGGCCTTGCGCATCCGGCTTCAGCGGTTGGTAGGCGCCGTCGAAAAGACGAAAACCCTCGAGCCCCTCGGTCTGGGGATCGTAGAGGAAATACTCGGGGGTGCGGAAGACGTGCTCGTACAGCTCCTTCTTGGTCGTGCGGTCGACATGGGCAGTGGACGGCGACAGCAGCTCGACGATGAGATCGGGGTAGCGCCCCCCCTCCTCCCACACGACCCAGTACTTGCGATCACGCCGGCCGTCCACCCCGGCGACGAAGAAGACGTCCGGGCCGCGGAAATGGAGGTTCTTCTCCGGCGGCTCGGTGGCGATGCTCCGGGCCTGCTCCAGGCTGAAATAGAGGAACATGTTGCCGCCGGCGAAGAAGTCCGGCCGCTGGCGCTCGGCCATGGCCCGGCCGATGACGTCGATCAGGAAGGTGATCTGGATGCGCTGCCAGTTGCTTTCCAAGGGTTCCCCGTCGGAATCGATCAGCTCCGGGATGGAGTCTTCAATCGGCTTGATCGCGGGCTGGCTCATGGGGTACCTCCGGAGGACCGCGCCCCCTCCCGTCATAGTAGCAGACTCTCCGAGGGCAGTCGTCGCCCCCTGAACGCGATCTTCGAATGCCGGGAATGCCGGGCGGCAACGGTCAATCCCGCCCCGACCGGCACGCCTGGAAACCGGCCGCGTTGCGCGGGTAGCGCCGCTGGCACTGGAAGGTCCGCACGGCGTCGCGCAGCGCGCCCGGACCCGACGGGTACACCACGGTGCGCTGGCTGCTGGACCAGGTCCGCTGGGCACCCAGCCGGCACATGGTCTGCTCCATCCAGTCGGCGAACATCTCCCCGCAACGGCGGTATTTCACCTCCGGACCGCCCACCCGCTCCAGGGTGGCGTTCATCTTGCGCAGGGCGGCCTCCCGGGCGCCGGGGGAGGGAGCCTCCTCGTACTCCTGGAGCGCGGCGGTGATCTCCGCGTCCCCGGGCACGACCTGGCTCTCGTCGACGACGACGTGCTGGTCCCTGGGCTGGCGCCGCGCCACGAGGTTCGCCAGCTTCGTCGCGTTCTGATCGAGCTCTTCGATCGGAAAGGTCTTGACCTGCCCGGCCTGATCGAAGTACGCCACCATGCCGTCCTTGATCAGAGAGGCACCGCGGGTTTCGATCCGGCCACCATCTTTGCGGACCAGCCAGTCGGCGCGACCGGCGACGACCGTGGAGAGCAGGCCGAGACCCGCCAACAGCAGGACCCTCGTTCTACGGAGCTGTGCCATCGCGTTCCCTCCTCGCAGGCTTCTTCTCTGGAGTGGCGATTGCCGCGAAAGCATTTCAGCACCTCGGGGCTCACCCCCCGGAAGGCCCCACCGGCTGCATCATCAGCCGCTCGATCCGCCACTGGCCGTCCGCCTCGTGCCGCCACTCGGCGACGTAGCGGCCGTTGTAGGTGGCGAAGGGGCCGGCCTTGGGTCCCGCCTCCTGCCGGTAGGTGCCCCACTGGTAGGCGACGGCGCCCAGGACGTCGAGCGACTCGGTCGCCATCTCGACCGACTTGACGGTGAACTGGTCGGCGAGCGGCGCGAGAAACCCGCGGATCGCCTCGCGGCCCTGGAGCGGCGCCATGCCCGGCTGGAGGAGCTGACCCGTGGCGGTGAAGCTCGCGACAGTCGCCGCAACCGGGCCGGTCCGCAGGTGCTCGGCATAGCGCCGCATGGCCGCCTCCACCGCCTGGCGCTCCGGGCCGACCGCCGGCTCGACGGCCGCCGCGGCGCCCCGGGACCCCAACCCCGAGCCCGCCTTGTCGCCCAGATAGCGCTTCACGATCTGGTCGAGCCGGCCGTTCACCTTGATCGTTGCCAGGTAGGCGTCGAGCGCCGGACGGAGATCGCTCTTCGGCGCCACGGCGAAAGCGTAGAGGTCCTCGCCGGGAAGCACGAAAGCCCCCTTGAGGTCAGGGTAGGCGGGGAGGACGCGCCAGGCGGAGCTCTCGTCCACCACGGTGAAGTCGGCCGCCTTTTCCTTCAGGGCGTCGTAGTTCCAGCGGGTGAAGTCGACGTAGTGGAAGCGGACGCCGGGGAGCTTCTTCATCCGCTCCTCGAGGCTGGAGCCGGGGACGGTCGAGCCGGTCTTGCCGGCGAGGTCGGCCTCGCCGTGAATGGGACTGTCCCTGGGCACCACGACCACCGTGCGGCCGGCGAAATAGGGGGAGCTGAAATCGACCTTCACCTGGCGCTCCGGGGTGATGCTGAAGGAGCTGCCGATGACGTCCCCGTCGCCGCGCAGCAGGGCGGGGATCAGCTCGGCGAACGCGGGCTTGACCGGGTGAACCTCGAGCGCCACGCCCAGCGACTGCGCGAACCCCTCGAGGATCTCGTAGTCGATGCCGTCGTAGTGCTGGAGGTCGACCTCCACCTTGACCCTGATGAAGGCGCTTTCCTGGTGGGGGAAGGCGAGCATGACGAGCTTGCCGTGGGATTTCACCTCGGCGAGGCTGCTCGCTCCGGCGGAGACCCCGGTGAGGAAAAGGAGGGACACCAGTCCGATCGGGCTGCACTTGCGCAAGAGGGTAACGAGCATCGCGCCTCCACGGGTTGTCTGGCTTCGCACGAAGAATCTAGCACAGGCCGGTCCCGGCACGGAGGAGGGGCGGAACGGCCAAGTGCAGATCGCCGGTGATCCAGGACGGCTACCTCGTGGGCATCCTCTCCGAGGCCGACTTCGTTCGCTTCGCCCCCCCTACCCCGACGCCCAACTCTCCTGCCCGACCCGCTCTTTCTCCTCCCGCCGGCGGGCGAGCTCCGCGGCGAGCGCGGAATCGATCCGGCCGGTGGTGAAGACCGTCCGATAGAGCTCGGGAGCGAGGGCGTCCCGGCCCTTCTGGCTCAGCCCGTAGGCGATCTTCCGCGCCGCGCCGAAGCGGGTCGCCGGCTCGCCGATCGTGTCGTCCCGGTCGTGCACCCAGTTGCCCGGGTTGGCCCCCATCTCGGAAGCCAGGGCCGCCCAGAGCCGGGACTCGGGAGAGGTGAGGTCCGTCCGCGGGAAGATCAGCCTGCCGACCTTCTTCTTGTGGTCCTCCCGCCACGCCTCCGTGAGCCGCTCCGTGGGGGTCTCCTGCTCGGAAAGGAACGGGATCCAGAAAAGCTCGAAGACGACGTCGCCAGCGGCCTGGAGCTGCGCCCACTCCTCGCTCACCGGGTGCTTGCCGGCGGCAGGCCCGGCGTGGCGCTTCTCGTCTCGCACCGGGACCAGGTTGAACCTGGCCCCCGAGCCGCCGATCTCCTCGATGCCCGTCCAGTAGCTCTGGAAGGCGGTCGAGTGCGAGGTCCGCGCGCTCTGCCCGAGGACGTGGGCGAGCGTCTTCGCGCCCTGGAGCGCGCCCCGCCGAGACGCCAGCGCCGCGGCGAACTTCGCCTGCTGGACGACGAGGTTGGGCGCCCCGGCCGACTCTCCCGTCGCGTGGAGCACGTCCATGAACTCGCGATGGTCGTTCGCCGGGAAGGCCGGCTCGTTGAGGGCGAGGAAATCGACCCGCCGTCCCCGCGCGGTCGCGAAGGCCGCCATGAGCCCCAGGAAGTCCGGATCGGTCTCGGCGTGCGGCGTCCCCAGGCAGGTCGAGAGCCGGCCGACGCCCTCATGCCGCGCTCCGGCCTCGAAGAGGCCGATCCCGGCGAGCTCGGCCGGGAGCTCCGGCGCGATCTCCAGGACCACCTTCCCGCCGGCGATCTGATACTGATGGGCGACGCGATCGGGAAGCTTCAGATGGTCGTCCCGCTCGACCAGGAGCCGCTGGAGCTCCGGGATCTCGGCAACTTCCGCGGCGAGCGCCGCCAGGTCTTCGGCGGCCGGCCGGAAGGCCGCGAAGGGGCACGTGGGATGCTCCGCCATGTCACACCTCCCTGCGAGCGAAGGTACGCTCTACCGACATAGGCGCCGGCCGGCCCGGTTTCATTACAGGCCCCCCTACGCCTCCGGCGCCTCCCCCTTCCCCGCGCTCCCCTGCTTGCGCACCTTGTCGAACAGCTCGGTGAGCTTCATGCCGGTCAGCGACTCGACGACCGGCGGCACCTGGGCGATGACCTTGGCGACCTCGCCGGTGATCCGCGAGAGGCCGTCGCCACCGGCACCGTTGCCACCCGTATTGACCAGGGTGATGCGGTCGATCTTCGCCAGCGGCTCGGCGATCGCCCGGGCGATCTCGGGGAGGATGGGGGCGAGGATCTGGATGATGGCGGCCTCGCTGTACTTCCGCCAGGCCTCGGCCTTCTGCTCCATGGCGGTGGCCTCGGCGAGACCCTGGGCTTTCCGCGCCTCGGCCTCGGCCAGGCCCTGCGCCTCGCGGATCTGCGCCTCGGCCAGACCGCGTGCCTTGTGCGCCTCGGCCTCGGCGAGGCCGGTCGCCTTGGTCACCTCGGCGGCGGCCAGGCCGCGCGCCTTTTCGCCCTCGGCGACGGTGGTGAGGCGCGACCGCTCGGCCTCCGCCGCCGTCTCCACCCGCTGCCGTTCGGCCGCGGCCAGGGTCTCGATCTCGTAGCGCTTGGCGTCGGCCTGCCGCCGTATGGTGGCGTCGAGCTCCTTTTCCTTCCTTTTGATCTCCTGCTCCTGGACCTGGATCTCGACCGTCTTTTTCTGCAGCTCGTAGGCCATCTCGGCCTCGGCCCGCTTGCGGTTGGCGATCGCCTGCTGCTCGGCGATGGCCTGGGCGGCCTGCGAGTTGGCGACCTCCGCCGCCCGGTGCGCCGCGGCGTCGGCCTCCTGCTGGCGGCGCGACTTCTCGGCGTGGGCCTCGGCCACCGCCGCGTCGCGCTTGGCCTCGGCTTCCTGCGCCAGGCGCTGCGATTGCGCCTGCTGCTCGCGGGTCTCGCGCTCGGCGTCGGCCTGGGCGACCGCCGCTTCCTTGTTCGCCACCGCCTCGGCGATCGCGGCGTCGCGCTTGATGGCGGCGATCCGCGGCTTGCCCAGGGCCTCCAGGTAGCCGTGCTTGTCGCGGATGTCGCGGATGGTGAAGGAGTCGATCCCCAGGCCCATGTTGGCGAGGTCGCCGGCCGAGATCTCCTGCACCTTCTGGGCGAACTGGTCGCGGCTCTTGTAGATGTCCTCGACGGTCAGCGTCCCCAGAATCCCGCGCAGGTGCCCCTGCACGGTTTCGAGCGCGATCTTGGCGATCTCCTGCGGCTGCTTGCCGAGGAAGCGCTCGGCCGCCGCCTGGAGGGAGGCCTCGTCCTTCTTGATCTTGATCTGGGCGACACCGTCGACGGCGACCGGCACCCCCTCCGCGGTATAGACCTCGGGAGTGGTAACGTCGAGCGTCATGACTTCCAGCGACAGGACGTTCCAGGTGTGGAAGAGGGGGACCACCATGTCGGCGCCGCCGGTGATGAACTTGACCGCGCCGCGCCCCGAGACCACGATCACCTCGTTGGGGCCGGCCTTCTTCAAGAACGCGAGATAGGCGACGACGTAGCCGACGGCCGAGAGGACGAGGACGGCGACCGCCCCGAGGACGAGGACCATACCGAGGCTATAGGACATGTTGGGAACCTCCTTGTTGGATCGCGCGGATTGCGGCCTTGACCAGCAGGGTCGGGCCGGCCATCCCCACCACGGTGACCGCGGTGCCCCGCGGCACCGCCCCGCCGTCGACCTCGCGCGCCGAGGCGGCATAGCGCTGGCCGGCGACCATTGCCACCGCCTCCCCCACCCCACCGGCCGGGATGGGCGCCGTCACCTCGGCGGGCGAGCCGGCGATCTGGTCCATGCGGATGACCGAGGAGGCGCGGGCGCCGGCAACCAGACGGAAGGCAGCGTAGGTGACGCCGTAGGCGGTGGCCAGGGCGGCGGGCACGGCGAGGAGCAGGCTCCCCGCGTCCTTCAGGCCGAGGGCGTACTTGCCGATCAAGCCGAAGCCGCCGATCGCCGCGATCAGGGTGGCGATGGCGAGCGGCGAGAAAAACGGAAAATGGAAGACCGGATGGCCGACGGTGCCCACCGAGGCGTTGCCGTGGCCGCTCCCCGAGACGCCGGAGCGGTCGCCGCCATGCCCGTGCCCGCCGGCCTCGTGGCCGACGTGGACGTGGCCGGCGTGACCGAAATCGACGAAATCGGAGACGTGGCCCAGGAAGGCGGCGATGAGGACGTAGATGCATCCTCCGGCGGCGAACAGGATGTAGGCCAGCGTCAGCATACCCATTCCCCTCGTTCCAGCGCTCCGGCCCTGGTCGGCCGGGGGCGGCGTTCGTCCATGGATCTCCCCCTCATCGTATGCGCGAACGGGGGGAGGGGGCAAACGGCGCGCCGGTCTCTCGGTCTCCTCTGGGGAGTGGCGACTGCGGGCAAAGCATTTCAAGCCCAGGGAGGTCCCATCGCCCCCGGTCTCTGTTAGATTATGCTCAGCTCGTAATTCCTGTGCCTGCGATTTCGTCTCTGAGGAGGGACTATGGCGCGCTCGATCCGCGGCTCCGCCGTCAAGCTGACGCTTCCCTACGTCCTGCGCTACCTCGGCCTCTGGCTGGTGGTGACGATCCTGGTGGTGCTGGGCTTCAGCATCACCTCCTACCTCGTTCTCGCCGACCGCCTTGCCGGCGCGGAGCTGCGCCGCGTCGCCATGGTGCTCCTGATCCAGGCGGTCTGCGTCCTCCTGGCGATCGTCGCCCTGGCCCTCTTCACCACCCACCGCCTGGCCGGCCCCTTCATCGCCCTGAAGCGAGCCTGCGAGGACATCCAGGCCGGCGACCTCACCCGCCGCCTGCACTTCCGCCGCACCGACGCCCACCTGGTTGAGGTCGAGACGGCCTTCAACGAGATGGTGGAGAGTTTGGAGGGGAGGGTGGGGGCGGCGGCGGGGCGGGAGGGAGGGGGCGGGACCTGACATCCGGGCTCTGCCGCGCGGGATCCTGCCCCTCCATTGCCCAAGAGCCCCTCCCGGCTCGTCCCCGGCCCCGCCCGGAGATGAATCTCCGGGCTATGGAGTTACGCCGGATGAATCCGGCTGCAATCTTGCTGCTTCGCGAAGCTGGATTTATCCAGCGCAACTCATAGCGCGGAGATTTATCTCCGGGCGGAGTCCGGCCGAGGAGAACGCCGCCAATCGGGGCACCGATAAGTTAGCGCTCATGGATTCCGCAGATTAGGTACCGGCAGTCGTATACTCCCGTTCTCTCAACCTCCGGAGCGGCCGGAGGAGCCCACCCCAATCCAACGCGACCTTCACCAAGGGAGACCCCATGAAGAAGAATGTCGTCAAGAAGAGATTGAAACTTCATCTCAACCGCGAGACTCTACGCACCCTTCAACAGGCGCAGCTCCAGGACGTCGTGGGTGGCCTTAGTGTAGTCATCTGCAACACCTACGCCTGTCCAACGATGAATACCAGGTGCTGTTGAGCCTCTATCCCTGGTGATAACCTCGTTGCCGACAACCATCTTGCGCCGCGGAATCGTCGTCGGCACCGAGGTGGTCCACCTCCTATAGGCGCTAACTTTGCGACCGCGAGGGTGTTCGTAGAGACGCCCAGCCGCTACCACGAACCCTGCCTCCACCACCGTCGCCAGGGCGTCTCCGCAGGTCGCAGACGCCTACGATCCTGCGGCGCTGGAGACGCCCTGGCGTTCGGGGTCAGGGAAGGCCTGTGGTAACGGCTGGGCGTCTCTACCCGCTCGGCAAAGTTAGCGCTTATGGGTCCACCTCCCCACGTGGCACGAACCTCCGCCGTGGGCGTAGCGCCCCCACCCGTGGGGGGCGTTCTCCTCGACGAGACCCGTCCGACGGGTTCGAACGCTATCTCAAATAGAATTAGGTCGATGTCCTAAATTGAGGGCGTAGGAATCCGGCCGCTCGCGGGTTCCTCGCCCAGCTGCATCGATCTTGCCCCCCGACCCGACGGGCCGGAGGGGTACCGTTTTGGATGGCTTGCACAAGGAGGAGATCGCCTTGGATACCGCCACAGGGTTCACCCGGAGACAGCTCCTTGCCACCGTTGGCGCCGGTACCGCCGGCATTGCCGGCACTGCCGCCCTGGCCTTCCTCGACCCGCCGCTCGCGGCCGCCCTCACCGCCGCCCCACCGCGCCCGCGCCTCGCCGACACCTGGGAGGCGGCGACCAACCCGTCCGCGGCGCCGCCGCCCTCCCCCGAGGTCCATGCCCTGAACCGCCTGACCTTCGGCATCCGCCCCGCGGACCTCACCCACGTCCAGCGGGTGGGAGTCGCCCGTTTCATCGCCGAGCAGCTGGCACCCGAAGCGATCGACGACCGGGCGACCGAGGCGGTGCTCGCCGGGGCCCTCCCCTCGCTGACCCTCGCCCCGCCGCAGATCGGCACCATCGCCCGGGACAAGGAGGCGCGCCGGCCGGTCGCCCTGGAGCTCAAGCAGGCGGCGATCTACCGCGCCGTGGCGAGCCCGCGGCAGCTCTTCGAGCTGGCGGTCGACTTCTGGACCAATCACTTCAACGTCTACCACTTCGACAGCCTCTGCGCCGCCCTGAAGACGGCCGACGACCGAGACGTCGTGCGCGCCCATGCCTTCGGCCGCTTCGGCGACTTCCTGCGCGCCTCGGCGGCCAGCCCGGCCATGCTCATCATGTTGAACAACGCCCAGAACAAGAAGGGCGGCCCGAACGAGAACTACGCCCGCGAGGTGATGGAGCTCCATACGATTTCGGTCACCGGCGGCTACACCCAGACCGACGTGCAGGAGATCGCCCGCTGCTTCACCGGCTGGACCCTGGACGCTGGGGGCGCCTTCCAGTTCGTCGCCCGGAACCACGACACCGGAGCGAAGACCGTCCTCGGCCACGCCATCCCGGCGGGCGGCGGGATGGGCGACGGCGAGCAGGTGCTCTCGATCCTCGCCGCCCATCCCTCGACCGCCACCTTCCTCGCCACCAAGCTCTGCCGCCGCTTCTTGAGCGACACCCCGCCCGCCGCTGCGGTGGCGGCCGCCGCGGCCACCTTCACCGCCACGGGCGGCGACCTGCGCGAGACGCTGCGGACGATCCTCACCTCGGCCGACTTCGCCGCCTCGGCGGACGCCAAGACCAAGCGCCCCTTCGAGTTCCTCCCCGCCGCGGTGCGCGCCTTAGGCGCCACGGTCTCGGTGCCGCAGGGGACCAAGTCGCTCTACGGCAGCCTCCATCTCCTCGCCCAGAGCCCCTTCGACTGGCAGGCCCCCAACGGCTATCCCGACGCCACCGGCGCCTGGATCAACACCAGCGGCCTGCTCAACCGCTGGAACCTGATCGTGGCCCTGGTCGGCAACACCCTGCCCGGCGTGCACGTCGACGTCAACAGCCTGGTCTCCGGGACCCCCGGCTCGATCACCCCGGCGCAGCTCGTCAACCGGCTGACCGACCGCCTCCTCCACCGCCAACTGATCGCCGCCGACCGCAGCCAGCTCCTCGCCTACGCCGCGGCCGGCGTTCCCACGGGCAAGCCGATCCCGGCCTCGCTCTTCCCCGGCCGCGCCGCCGACGTCGCCGCCCTCCTCCTCGACTCCCCTTACTTCCAGTGGCGCTGAACGCCTCGCCAGGAGAATGCCATGCCCTTTTCTCGTCGCAGTTTCCTGACCTCGTTGGGAGCGCTCTCCCTGCCCGCCTGGTTTCCCCGCCTGGCCTTCGGCGCCAAACCCGAGGAGCGCGCAGCGGCGCGGGACGTGCTGGTCTGCGTCTTCCAGCGCGGCGGCGCCGATGGCTTGAACGTCGTCGTCCCCCACGCCGAGAGCGCCTACCATGACGCCCGGCCGACGCTGAAAATCCCCGATCCCGGCGCCACCAACGGGGCGATCGACCTGGACGGCTTCTTCGGCCTCCATCCCTCGCTCGCCCCGTTCAAGGAGCTTTATGACGACGGGACGCTCGCCGTCGTCCACGCCGTGGGCTCGCCGGACGCCAACCACTCACATTTCGCGTCGATGGACGTGGTCGAGCGCGGCACCCCCTCGAACCAGGTGACGAGCGGCTGGATCGGCCGCCACCTGGCAAGCCTCCAAAACGGCAATACCTCGCCCTTCCGCGCCGTGGGCTTCAGCTCGCTCCTCCAGGCCTCGCTGCGCGGCCCGGTGTCGGCCACGGCACTCGCCTCGATCGTCGACTTCCACCTGAAAGGCCGCCACGGCATGACCGCGGCCCAGGTGACCCAGTTCCAGACGACGCTCGCCTCGCTCTACAACGGCGCCACCTTCACCGACCTCCAGGGCGGGCAGACCTTCAAGGCCCTGACCCAGCTCGCCCAGGCGAACCCCGGCCAGTACCAGCCGGACAACGGCGCCCAGTACCCAACCTCGGATTTCGGCAAGGGCCTCCTCCAGGTGGCGCAGGTCATCAAGGCCGACCTGGGATTGGAGGTCGCCTGCGTCGACCTGGGCGGCTGGGACACCCACAGCGCCGAAGGGGTGACGACCGGCCAGCTGCCCGGCCTCCTCGACGACCTCTCGACCAGCCTCCACGCCTTCGCGACCGACATGGGGAGCCGGATGAACGGCATCACCGTGGTGACGATGAGCGAGTTCGGCCGCCGGTTGAAGGAGAACGCCTCGGGCGGCACCGATCACGGAAGCGGCAGCTGCATGTTCGTGCTGGGCGGCGGGGTGAACGGCGGCAAGGTCTACGCCAACTGGCCCGGCCTCGCCCCGGCGCAGCTCTTCGGTCCCGGCGACCTCGCCCCCACGACCGACTTCCGCACCGTGCTCGGCGAAGTGGTCGCGAAGCGGCTGGGCAACAGCGCGCTCGACAGTGTGTTCCCGGGGTTCACCGAGCCGGCGTTCCTGGGGGTCTGCAAGTAGGTAGGTACCTGGGAGGCAGGCGTATACTTCGAAACCATTCAAGGAGGCTTGAGGACGATGAAAAAACGCATCCGGAAGTTCACGTTGCACCGCGAGACCCTGCGCAACCTCACCGAAGCGCGCCTCCTGGAAGTCCCCGGCGGCAACTTCACCGGCAGAAACACCTTCTGCCCGTCCGCCTGCGCCGCCACCTGCGTCACCCAGTGCGACTCGGTCTGTCACTGCACGGGGAATTGCAACTAGCCGGGTTGGCCCCTACCCCACGATCGCGCGAGCTGACGCGCAGGCTGAGGAGACCAGCGGTCCGCTTGGCGGATCGCTGGTCGCGCCTTTCGGGGGGTCAGGCGACCTTCGTACCGCTCTGCTCGGCGACCTTCTCGGGTCTGAAAAATCGATCTTCGTACTGCTTCTGCAGCTCCATGTAGTAGGCCACCAGCCTGGCAGGATCATGGTCGAACCGAGCCGAGATCCGGTGCCGGACCTCGCGGATCTCATCAATCGCCGGATCGCTCTCAGTTTCCTTCATCGCTACCTCCAAGCAGTTCCAGTGGGGTCACCAGCGCAGGCACGAACAGGCCGAGCATCGTATTCACTCGACGGATGTGACCGAACTTATTTGCGTTGGCGAGATGCCGGCAGTTCCAGGTCACGAGGAAGTCGCACTTGTGGTAGGACGCAAGTGCCAGGTGCATCGCATCCCCACCTGGGTCCGTCGGCATCAGCTTATATCGGATATAGGCCTCCACAATCTCAATGATAGCTGGATCGATCGGCAGAATTGGCAAGGCACGGACCAAGTCGAGCCGCAAGGCCCCTCGCTCGGCCGAGCCGCCAGCCAGCTCGTCAAGAACGGCCGTGCTCGTGACCAGCTGATAGAGGTCAAGGGCCTCCTTCCACCACTGCCGTGTCCAGTCTCGCCGAGCTACGCTATCCGGCGATGTTCGGGCTTCGTGATAGAAGCTGGGAATCGTAGTTTCTACGTACACGAGCGGCCTCGTCATGCTTATACGATACCGCGTTTGGAAGCTCGAGGCAACGGCGCCGGGTGCAAAATTCAATCGGTGAGTTTCGCAGGCGAGGGAGGCAGGAAAGAATGGCGTCGCTCCTCCTCAGCAAGGGTCCCCTCGGGGTCCTCGATCGCCTGCTCGATCGAGTCGGCGATTCCTCCGACCTCCTCCGCGCATCGCTTGGCGAAACCGGTGAGGTGGGGGAAGAAGAAGCCGGAGAGGACGCCAGCGCTGCTCTGAAAAAGCCTGTGAGCTAGGCGCTCCCTCCTCCGATCCCACCCCCCTCCTGTCCTCCCCCCATCCCCTGGCGCCCGCCCGCCCAGGGGGGAGGAACGCGGTAGTCGGCGTCGTCGCAGATTGGTATGTGCACGAGAGGAAGCTGCCTATTGGGTCCCTCCCCCCTGGGCGGGCGTGAGGGGGGGATGGGGGGAGGACAGGAGGGGGGTGCTCCCCGGTACAGACGCGCTTTCATCCATCTTCGGGTGCGGCGGAGCCGCATGAAGAACTCCCAGGGAGATGCACTCGTCGGTTCGAGCTCGGAGGACCTCGCTAGGGACTTCATACTTCTTTGAGAATCTCTGCGCGCCTCTGCTGATACTCCTGTTCTGAAATTAGATTTTTTGCCTTGAGCTGCTGTAGGGATGAGAGCCGAGCCTCGATAGTCTTGTCAGCGCCTTCCCTTGTTGGCCGAGGAGCACCCGCTCCCGCAGATGCGGCGTTGATGTCATTCATAAGAGCGACTTCGTCGAACATCGTGACGCCCTGACGATTGCGCGTTAGGTTGGAATACACACGGCCTTTCCGAAGCGAGTCCTCTTTTAGGTCCGCATCCGTAGGAGCCATCTTGAGAGCCGCAAGACTTGCACGATAGGCGGCCTCAGCCTCGGCTTTCTCTTTACCTCGGCCGGCGTTCTGGCCGAGCATGATTACCAATCCGACAATGAATACAACCGCCATGATCCAGAAAACGGGACTACAACTTTCCATATGGAACCCCCGCAGTATGCAATGTCGCCGGCTGCCGCGCCAAAGTGTACCCATAAGAGCCTAGTCGGCTGCCATATCGGCGTCAAGGACATGACTGAATCATCATAAGTACCTGACAGGCCCTGGCAAGTTCGGCCCCGCCCCTGCCCCAACGCATAGGGCGGGGACCGCTCCCCGGCGTGTCCCCGCCACCCTCCCGGGTATCTCTCGAATCTCCGCGCCCCGCTAGCCTGTCCGTATTGGCTCGCGGCGACCCGCCTGCCCTCGCGCCCGACCGGTTTTCCCCGAGCGATCGGACAGAGAGGTACGACCCATGAGCACGACTTTGACCCTCCCCGAAGCCCCTCTCCAGAAGGAGCACTTCCTTTCCAGCCGGACCATGAAGGCCACGGTCTTCCACGGCAGGTGGCCGAGATCAAGCGCCTGACCGGCGGCGGCGCGGACGTGACGATCGAGGCCCTGGGGACCCAGGGGACCTTCGAGAACGCCCTGCGTTCCCTGCATCCGGGCGGCACCCTGTCGTCCCTCGGGGTCTACTCCGGGAAGCTCCAGATGCCGTACGACGCTTTCGCCGCGGGCCTCGGCGACCATCGAATCGGCACCTCCCTCTGCCCCGGCGGCAAGGAGCGGATGCGGCGCCTGATGGAGACCGTCCGCCACGGCCGGGTCGACCTGACGCCGCTCCTCACCCACACCTTCCGCCTGGACGATATCGTGGAGGGCTACGCCCTCTTCGGCGAGCGGCGGGACGGGGTGCTCAAGGTGGCGATCCGGCCCTGAGGGCAGGGATGGAACTACGGGTGTCTCCTTCCACGGAGACGCCCGGGCGGTTCCTAGCGTCCAATCCTCTTGCCGTAGCGTCCATTGGACGCTAGACTTCGTCTCCCATGCCTCGCGAAGACTTCGAACGCTACCGGCAGCGGCTGGAGGAACAGCTCCGCACCGACATGGGGCTGCTCTACGAGGCCTACCTCGCCAAGCTGCGCGCCTACCAGACGGTCGAGCGCCTGCGGGGAGAAGCCGACGGCGAGCTCTCTCCGGCGAGCGGCCTCTCGATCGAGCTCCCGGCCGTTCCACCGAACCCTAAGCCGGCGGCTCCCCCGCCGCAGGCGCCACCCCGGCGGAGCCAGCCGTACGAGGTCATCGATTCCATCCGGGAGGCCCTTCCCAGGCTCCCCGAGGTGTTCGACCGGTTCGACGTCCTGGCCGCGCTCGATTTCGAACCGCGCCGTTCGACCCTTTCTGTGGCGTTGGGTCGCCGGTAGCCCGCCATCGCAGGATTCCTGAAGCTCCAGCGAACCGGTTGCCGGCGAACGGCTTGCCAGAGGGACGCGGAAGCCCGTCTCTGGACGCGAACGCGCTCGCTTCTGGACGCTACGGGATGGTTCTGGACGCGAAGACGACCCTTTTGGACGCGAAGCTGAGGGCTTCGGACGCGAAACAGTTCGCTTTGGACGCCAAAGCGAAGACTTTGGACTCCAAATTGATCATCTTGGACGCCAAAGCGTTCGCCTCGGCGTCCAGACCGTTGACTCTGGACTCCAAAGCGTTGACTCTGGACGCCAAAGGGAGCGCCCTGGACTCCGATCAGTTCCTTTCTGCGTCCAAAAAGCTCGCTTCTGCGTCCAATGACAACTGGCCAGCCGGCTGCCCTCACCCCACCCGGCCTGCCAGCCGGGCCACGGCGGCGATCAGCTCGGAGGGGTCGATCGGTTTGGCGATGTGGGTCTGGAAGCCGGCCGCGAGGGCGCGCTCGCGGTCCTCGGTCCGGGCGTAGGCGGTCAAGGCCGCGGCGGGGAGGGTCGCCCCCTGGTCCGCGCCGCGCGCCCGGAGCTTGTGGATCAGCGTATAGCCGTCCTCCTCCGGCATGCCGATGTCCGACAGGAGGACGTCCGGCAGGCGGCGGTCGAGCTGTTCCAGGGCCTGGGCGACCGAGGCGACCGCGGTGACCGCGGCGCCGTTGCTTTCGAGCGCCCGCACCAGGAGCTCGCGGGTGTCGTCCTCGTCCTCGACCACCAGCACCCGCACCCCGGCGAGCGGCCGGGAGCCCCAGGGGGCGACGGCCACGGTGGATGGCAGCGCGGCGGCCGGGCTGGTGACGGGCAGGAAGATCGCCCGGGCCGGCAACGACACCGTGAAGGTCGCCCCCTTCCCCTCTCCGGCGCTCTCGACCGCCACCGTGCCGCCGTGCAGCTCGACCAGGTGACGCACGATCGAGAGGCCGAGCCCCAGCCCGCCGTGCGAGCGGGTGCTGGTGCTCTCCGCCTGGCGGAAACGGTCGAAGACGTAGGGCAGGAACTGGGGGTGGATGCCGCTTCCGGTGTCGCTCACCCGGATCTCGACGCACCCTTCCCCGGCCCGCAGGTCGACGTCCACCCGCCCGCCCACCGGGGTGAACTTGATGGCGTTCGAGAACAGGTTCCAGATCACCTGCTGCAGGCGGTCGGGGTCGCCCAAGACCGGCCCCACCCACCGGTCGAGGTGGAAGGTGATGCCGATCCCCTTCGCCTCGGCCGCCGGCCGCACGGTGTCGAGCACCACGTCGAGGACCAGCGGCAGCTCGACCGACTTCTGCTCCAGCCGGAGCTTGCCGGTGATGATGCGCGACACGTCCAGGAGGTCGGAGATGAGCTGCGCCTGCGCCTTGGCGTTCCTCTCGATCGTCTCGTAGGCGCGGCTCGCCGTCGCCTCGTCGAGCTTGGTCATGCGCAGCATCTGCGCCCAGCCCAGGATGGCGTTCAGGGGGGTGCGCAACTCGTGCGACAGGGTGGCCAGGAACTCGTCCTTGATCCGGTTGGCGTCCTCCGCCTGCCGCCGCGCCGCCTGCTCGCGGACGAGGAGCTGGGCGCGCTCCTGCTCCGCCTTCTCGCGCTCGCCGATCTCGCGCTTGAGCTCGGCGTTGGCGCGTGACAGCTCCGCCGTCCGCTGGTGGACCAGCACCTCCAGCTCGGCGTAGGTCTTCTGCAGCTCCGCCTCGGCCCGCTCCCGCTCGGCGATCTCGCGCTTGAGCTCGGCGTTGCGGCGCGACAGCTCCGCCGTGTGCTCGCGGATCTCCTGGCGCAGGGCGACCTTCTCGACCGCGTTCGCCACCGCCCGGTGGAGCGATTCGGCGGAGATCGAGTCCTTGAGCAGATAGTCCTGCGCCCCGCTCTTCATCGCCTGCACGGCGACCGACTCGCTCCCCTGCCCGGTGAGGACGATGACCGGCAGCGGGTCGGCGTCCATCCTCTCCCCAAGGCCCTCGCCCAGCCGGGAGAGGAATTCCAGGCCGTCGAGGTCGGGCAGCCGATAGTCGAGGAGCAGGCAGTCGGGGCGCTGCTCCCGGCCGATGCGCAGTCCCTCCTCGCCCAGGCCGGTTTCCAGGAACCGGTACTCCTGCTCGCGGTCCTGGGCGAGCAGTCGGCGGTAGACCGCCCGATCCTCCGGGCTGTCGTCGACGATCAGGATGACGAGCGGCTCCCCCGCCCGCAGCGCCGGTACCGCCATGGTCAGTCCCCCTGGGGCAGGATCACGACTTCGAACCAGTACCCGTTCAGGTGCTCGATCGCTCTCATGAAGCCATCCAGGTCGACCGGCTTCTGGATGTAGCTGTTGGCCCCGGCGACATAGCAGGCATGGACGTCCCGCTCGTCGGACGAGGTGGTGAGGACGATGACCGGGATCTGCTTTAAGGCGTCGTCCCGCTTCACCGTCTCCAGCACCTCGCGGCCGTCGGTGCCCGGCAGGTTCAAGTCGAGCAGGATGATCCCCGGCCGCGGCGCGCGGGCGGGATCGGCATAGGCGCCGCGCCGGTAGAGGTACTCCAGGGCCTCGTCGCCGTCGGCGCAGCGGTGGATCGGGTTCTTGAGGCCGGACCGGCGGAAGGCCCGCTCGGTGGCCTCGTAGTCCTCCGGGCTGTCCTCGACCAGGAGGATCGGTTGGTTGGGCGACTCCCTCATCTCAGGCTCCTTTTTCCAAGGTGAAATAGAACGTCGTCCCCTGGCCGGGGATCGATGCGAGCCAGACCCGGCCGTTGTGACGCTCGACGATTTTCTTGACGATGGTCAACCCCGCTCCCGTGCCGCCGCCGTACTGATCGCGCCCATGCAGCCGCTTGAAGATGCGGAAGATCGAGTCGAAGTGCTTCTCCTGGATGCCGATGCCGTTGTCGCGCACGTGGAAGACCGGCGGCGCGCCGTCCACGAACCCGACCTCGACCCACTTCTCCGTCTTGTCATTGTACTTGCCGGCGTTGAGGACCAGGTTGCGAAAGATCTCCCCCACCCGCGCCCGGTCGCAGAGCACGGTGGGCAGCGGGCGCGGCACCCGGACGAGGGCCCCCTGTTCCGCCAGGTAGGGGCCGAGCGAGTCGAGGACGTCGGCCAGGGTCTCGCCCAAGTCCACGCGGTCCATCGCCAGGTCGACCCGGCCGACGCGCGAGAAGTGGAGGAGCGAATCGATCAGCGACTCCATCCGTCGGGTGAGGCGCGGCAGGGTTTCGAGCTTCCCCCGCCCCTCGGCGTCGAGCTTCTCCCCGTAGTCCTCGAGCAGGAAGACGGAGAAGTTGTGGATGCCGCGCAGAGGCTCTTTCAGGTCGTGCGAGGCGATGTAGGCGAAGTCGTCGAGCTCCTTGTTGCTCTGGCGCAGCTCGGCATTCCGCTCTTCGAGCACCCGCTCGGTGCGGCGGCGGAAGGTGAGCTCCTGCTGGAGCTCCCGGGTGCGCTCGTCGACCCGTTTTTCGAGCTCGTCCTTGGCCTGCAGGAGCTGCGCGTCCCGCTCCTCGATCTGGGTGAGCATCTGGTTGAAGGCGTCGACCAGGGTGCCGAGCTCGTCGGCGCTCTGCCGGGTGGCGCGCAGCGCGTAGTCGCGGCGTTCGGAGACCGCCTGGGCGGTCCGGGCGAGGTCCAGGATCGGCGCCGAGATCAGCCGCTGCAGCCGCGAGGAGAAGAGGAGCGAGACGAGCGCCGCGGTGAAGAGGACGATGGTCACGGTCACCGCCTGGAGACGCAGGCGGGCGTACATCTCGCCCAGGTCGCTCATCAGGTAGAGGGTGCCGATCGTCTCTTTCCGGTTCTTCACCGGCCAGAAGAGGACGAAGGAGTCGCCGGCGAAACGACGGCTCAAGGCTGCGGCCCGCCGCGGGATCGGCCCCGGCGCCGTCGACCGCCGGTAGCTGGCGAAGAGCTGACCCTTCTGGTCGTAGAGGCCGGCGGCGGCGATCGGGGCCTTGGCCCGGAGCACGTTCAGGGTCTCGTTCGCCGCCTTCGGGTCGTTGAAGATCAGCGCCGCGGTGGTGTTCTCGGCGAGGATCTCTCCCAGCGTCTCCAGGTCCTTCACCATGTCCTGCCGAAAACGGAAGACGTCGGAAAAGACCAGCGCGGCGTTGGCCAGGAGGAGCGCCCCGCCGCTCGCCAGGAAGACGATCAGCATCAGCTTGCGGCGGACCGGCAGGTCGCTGATCCGGCGCCATCTCAATCGCCCTCCTCCTGCCGCAGCTTGGCCAGGCGGAGCAGCTTCGAGCTGATCTTGATCCGCGTCCGCTCGACCGCCGCCAGGTTGACTTCGAAGCGGACCCGGTTGGCGTCCAGGAAGAAACGGATGTGCCCCCCCTCGGCGAGGAAACGGTCGGACTCGCCCACGGTCAGCACGTTCGCCCCTCGCAGACCGGCCAGCACCTCGGTATTCTCGGCCTGCCGCTCGCGCTCCGTGCGGCCGAAGAAGAGGATCTGGCAGGCGTGCGGGTCGGCCCCGCGCGGCAGGCGCCGCACGGCGAGAGGCCGCCCGTTCCAGCTCTCGTTGACCACGATGGCGTCGAGACTGGCCCCGATCGGGTCGTCACCCAGGAGGCAGAGGTTGAACGGGCTCTTCTCGTCGGGAAAGCCGTCCGCCGGCCAGTCGATGAACTTGGTGAAGTTGAAGAGGACCGCCGCCTTCAACGCGGACTCGACGTTCGGGTCCGATTTCGGCGGCGCGCCGACGGCGGCAGCCGCGGCGAGCAGGCCGCAGAGGAGGAGGGCCGCGGGACGGCGTCCGGTCAACCGCGCGGTCAGAAGCGCCATGCCACCCTGCCGTAGAGGCTGCGGGGGATTTCCTGGCGGGTGGGCCCGGGAGAGCCGAACTCCGGGTGGTGGGCATGCAGCAGGTTGCGGCCGACGAGCGAGAGGTCGACGGTCCGGGTCGCCTGCCAGCCCAGGCGGAGGTCGAGCTCGGTGTAGGCGGGCACCAGCGGCGAGGGGAGACTGTCGACGTGGCGCAGCCAGGCGTCGAGCTCGGTCCGCGCCGGCAGGTCGAGGCTGGTGCGCAGGGTGAGCTGCCGGCGCGGATCGTTGCCCTCGGCCAGGCCCTCGGTCGCATCGGTGCTCCCGGGCTCGAAACCGAAGCTCTTGTGCAGATAGGTGAAACCGGCGTACCAGCGCCACCAGCTCGTCATCTGGTAGTTGACGGAGACCTCGGCCCCCGCGGTCTCGGCCTTCAGCTTGTTGTCGAAGACGATGGGAAGTCTGCCGCGGGTGAGCTCCTGGCTGCGCAGGTGGTCGTAGTGGTTGTAGTAGGTGGCGACGTCGAGCGTCAGGTCGGGTCGCGGCTCCAGCCGCCAGCCCAGCTCGTAGGCGACCACCGCCTCGGATTGGAACTGTGGATTGCCGGAGAGGAGGAGGAACGACCCGCCGAGGTAGAAGCGCACGTCGGTGTCGATGCGGGTCGGGGTGCGCACCGCCCGCGAGACGGCCCCCCACAGGGTCTGCCGCGGGCTCGGGGTGTAGGCCAGCCGGAGGCTCGGCTGGAAGTCGAAGCCGGTGTAGTCGTTGTGCTCGAACTTCGAACCCAGGGTGAGGCGCACCCGGTCGGGAAGGAGGGTGATCTCGTCCTGGGCGAAGACGTTCAAGAGGCTCTGAGTACGGTGGTCCGGCAGGAAGGCGAGCGCGGCGCTGTTGCCCACTTGGTCCTCGGTGACCCGGTAGCCGATCCCCCAGACCACCTCCTGGCGGGCGGTGGGCAGGAAGTGGTGCTGCAGGTCGAGGTCGTAGGTGTTGCGATGCTCCTCGAAGGTACCGGGGATGCGGCGGTGGGTGTTGTCGAAGTAGAGCTGGAGCCGCAGGTCCCCGCCCGCCGCCAGCTGGCGGGTGAAGCGGCCGACGAGGTTGCCGCCGTCCAGGTCGGTGTCGGGAAGGTGGGCTTCGCCGGCAAGCCCCTGGTAGAGATCGCCCTGGAGGGTGAGGGCGTCCGCGGCCGAGCGGTCCCAGTCGAGGCGGAAACCCCCCTGGCCGTGGCGCAGCGGGTCCCGGGCGCTCTTTCCCTGGGTAAAAACGAGGGGATCCCGGTAGTCATAATTACCATAGACCCGGTAGGCCGGCCCCGCGGCTCCCGCCTCCTCCGCGCTGCCGCCGCCATACCGCACACCGCCGGTGGCCCGCTCCGCCTTGCCGCCGCCGGCCACCGCCAGCCCGCCCGCGGTCTGCCGGGCGCTCTTGGTGAGGATGTTGATCACGCCATTGACCGCGTTGGCTCCCCACAGGGTCGCCCCCGGGCCGCGGATCACCTCGATGCGGTCGACGTCGGCGAGGAAGGTGTCCTGGGCGTCCCAGAAGACCCCCGAGAAGAGCGGGGTGTAGATGCTCCGGCCGTCGATCAGCACGAGCAGCTTGTTGGAGGTGGTGAGATTGAAGCCGCGGGCGGTGATCGCCCAGGTGCTCCCGTCGGCCTGGGCCACCTGCAGCCCGGTCGCCAGGCGCAACACCTCGGGCAGGCTGGTCGCCCCCGAGCGGCGGATGTCGTCGGCCGTGATGACGGTGATGGCGGCCGCCGCCGTCGACAGCCGCTCGCTGCGCTTGGAGACCGAGGTGACGTCGATCTGCATCAGCTCTTCCAGACTGAGCCGCTTCAGGGCCGACGGGTCGACCGCCACCGACTCCCCCGGCTGGGCTCCCACCGCCGGTGCCAGGGCGAGCAGCAGCAGGGAAAACGCACACTCTATCCTGGAGGCAAAGAGGTTCATGGTCGTCTCTCGTCGCTCGGATGTGTTCTGCGATTTTAGTTATGCAAGAAAAACGCCATGCATGCAGCCGCGGCGTGGCGATTCTAGCAAAGGCGGGGGGCTTCCCTGCGACTCCAGGTGTGCCATAATCCTCCCACCGAACTCTGCAGAGTCCATTCCCAAGTGGAGAAACCCACGAGATCCATGCCAGCTGTACGTCGCTTCGAAGCCTCCGTCACCTATCGGGACGGCGAGGGCAAGGAACAGGAAGAGATGTTCCCGGTCCATGCCCGGGACTATGCCGCGGCCAACGAGCTCGCGTTCCAATACGTCCTCAACGTCCTGAAGCTCGACGAGTTCGAGCTCCGGTTGGTGGGCGCCTGACCCTTCTCCAGGCCCTTTAGGCCTTCAGGCCTTCAGGCCTTCAGACGATACCGGCGATACCGGGCTGGTGGACCACCTCGGCCGGCGCCGCCAGGGGGAGGGCGGGGCGTTTCTCCGGCTGCATCACCAGGCTCATGTAGACGCCGTCCTCCTCGAACAGCAGGCCGCGCTGCTTCATGGCGGCGACCTGGGACCCCACTTCGGCCGCCGGCACGCCGTCGAGCTTTTCCACCAGCCGGGACAGCCGGTGCTGATCCTCCAGGAGGTCGAGGATCTTCCAGCCCGTCGGGTTGAGCGTGTGCTCGACCACCGCGCCGGAGCGGGAGTCGTAGATCACCGCCACGCCGCGGCGCTGCCGCACCACCAGCTCGGGCTTGAGCCGGCGGTCGCGCTGCTCCCACCGGACGTGCCAGTGGACGATCCGCTCGCGCAGCTTGCCCAGCCAGCGGGCGGTGTTCACGAGGTAGGGCGCCCGGTAGTCCTCGTCGGCGAAGAAGTAGGCGAGGTCGTAGAGGTCGGCCTTCGGGAAGGGGTAGATCATCTCGTAGAACTCGCACGGCTTGAGCTGCAGGCCATACTCCTGGGCACGGGTGTAATACGGGCTGAAGCGGTCGAAGCGCACCGGAAAGGCGCCGCTCGGCGGCTGCAGGTGGGTGAACAGCGGCAGGTCGTCGTAGTACTTGCGGTAGACGTCCTCCGGCTCGTTGGGGAAACCGACCAGCAGGTTCCAGAAGGACTGGACCGAGTAGCGCTGGCAGTGCTTCAGGAACTTCAGGTTCTGGAACGAGGTCGTCCCCTTGCGCATCAGCTTCAAGGTGGTCGTCGACAGCGCCTCGATCCCCGGCTGGATGCGGGTGATCCGGGCCTCGGCCATGGCCGCCATCTCCCGCTCTTTCAGGTCGGCCTTGACCTCGTAGAAAAGCGATACGTTCTTCGGCGTATGCAGATGGGGCAGGACCTCGGTCAAATACTCCCGTGGCAGGATGTTGTCGACCGACTGGAATTCCGAGACCCGCGCGCCGTACCGCTCGAACAACCCGTGCAGGAGATCGAGCGCCTGCTGCGGCGGCATCGCGCGGTAGCTCATGGTGGCGCCGTTCAGGCCGCAGAAAGTGCAGTGCGAGCGCTCGCCCCACCAGCAGCCGCGCGAGGTCTCGAACGGCAGCTTGGGTTGGATTTTCGCCTCCTTGGGCACCTTGGCGTCGAAGGCGACGAAGTAGTCGTCGTAGTCGAGCGGCACGTCGACCGAGATGTCGAGCTCCTCGCCGATCTCCCGGCCGGGGGCGGACCCCAGGGCCTCGACCTTCTGGCGCGTCAACACCCCCTTGACCTGAGAGCACTCCTCCCGCTCACCCGCCAGGAGATGGCGCACCAGCTCCGGGAAGCTCTTGAGCGCCGGGCCGGAGAAGACGAAATCGATCCAGGGGACGTGCCGGGCGATGACGTTTCCCATCGGCGCCTCGCAGTTGGCCCCTCCCATCACGGTGACGATCGCGGGATTGCGCGCCTTGAGCTTCCGGGCCATGGCGAAGGTCGCCACGTTCTGCGAGAACATCGAGGTGAAGCCGACCAGGTCGTAGCGGTCGAGCTCGTAGCGGTCGATGAGGGTGTCGAGGAGGGTCCCCACCTGCCGGCGCTTCTCTCCCAGCTGCTGGCGAAAAGCGTCGAGCTGCCCCCGGTGCTCCGAGAAGTGACGCACCAGGTAGGCCTCCGAATTGTCCGCCTGCTCCGGGAACGCCACCTGGCTGAAGAACCAATCGCCGAGCCCCGAGGTATTGGCCAGCACGGTATTCGAAATGATGTCGTAAAAGTTGGCGCCTAAATATTCAATGAAATCGAGATTGGGGTACAGCACCCGGCATTCGACACGGTCCGCCAACTCGCTGCCGAGCACCGACTTGAGCTGCGTCAACGCGATCGAGGGAAGGTCGGCGGCCGAGAAAGGCAGGTTGACCAGAGCGACGCGGTACATGAGCACCCCCTTCATAAATTGAATCGTGCCCAATCTCTACCGACAGCATGAAGCGGAAATCTGCCGGCGAGATGGCTGCGGGAGAGTATAGCCCTATCGTGAGGGTTTTCCTTTCATTTCGCCGTGCTCCGGCAGGGCGTACTCGTGCCCGGCGAGCCGGGCGTGGAGCGCGGCGGCGAGAGTCCGCACCTGCGGCTCCGCGAGGAGCGCGTAGTGGTCGCCGGCGATTTCGTGCACCTCGATCGGCCGCTCCGTCCAGCGTCCCCATCCCAGGTCCGCGGCGAGCCGCAGACCGGCCGGGCGCTCGGTGGCCCGGAAGAGGACGAGCGGCACGGCGCAGGCCCCACCCCGGTAGCGCTCCAGGGCCTGGTGATTGGCGGCGAAGATCGCGAAGCGCCGGGCGATCTCGGCGCGCTCCGCCCCGGCCGGCAGGAGGCCCGTCCGCGCCGCCTGGGCGGCCAGCCAGGCCAACGCCTCCGCCGTCTCCAGCGCCGCGAAGCCGGGGGGCAGGGCGAGGCCGTCGAGACGGAGGAGACGGGCGAGGTCGGCGGCGAAGAGGGCGACCAGCGCGCCGCCCGCGAGCCCTTCCGGCCGCTCCATGCCGTCGGACGCCAGATCGGGCGATAGATCGGGCGCCAGGGAGTCGACGAGGGCGAGCAGGTCGACGCTCTCCCCGGCCGCCTCCAGCTGCCGGGCGATCTCGAACGCCACCACCCCGCCCATCGACCAGCCCCCCAGGGAGTAGGGACCCGCCGGCTGCACCTGCCGGATGGCGCGGAGGTAGCCGGCCGCCATCTCCTCCAGGGTCCGCGGCGCCGGCCCCGCCTCGTCATCGGGCACCTGCAACCCGTAGATCCCCCGCTCCCCCGCCAGGTGACGGGCGAGGTGGACGTAGCAGAGGACGTCGCCGCCGACCGGGTGGACGCAGAAGAACGGTCGGCCGCTCCCCGGCTCGATCTCGACCAGCGCCTGGCGGCGGACGGGACCGACCTGCTCGCGGAGGACCGCGGCGAGCCGCTCGATCGTCGCATGGCGCAGCAGGGTCGCCATCGGCAGGTGGGCGCCCAGGCTGTGCTCGATCCGCGCCATCAGCTGGACGGCGAGGAGGGAGTGGCCGCCGAGCGCGAAGAAGTCGTCCGTGATGCCCACCGGTCGCACCCCGAGGACGCCCTCCCAGAGCCGCGCCAGCTGGAGCTCCAGGGCGTCGCGCGGGGCGGTGTAGGCCCGTTCGAGCTCCGGCCGGGACCGGCCGGGGGCGGGCAGCGCCCGGCGGTCCAGCTTGCCGTTGGCGGTGAGCGGCAGGGCCTCCAGCAGCACGAAGGCCGCGGGGAGCAGGGCGGCGGGGAGCCGTTCGCGCAGGAAGGCCCGCAGCTCGCCCGTCGCGGGCGGCGGCACGCCCGCGGCAACGAGATAGGCGACCAGGGCCTTCTCGCCCGGCAGGTCCTCGCGGACGACGACCACCGTCTCCCGCACCCCGGGATGGCGGAGGAGCGCCGACTCGATCTCGCCGAGCTCGATGCGGACGCCGCGGATCTTGACCTGGAAGTCGACGCGGCCCAGGAAGTCGAGGGCGCCGCCGGGCAGCCGGCGGACGAGGTCGCCGGTCCGGTAGAGCCGCTCCCCCGGGACCGCGGCGTAGGGATCGGGGACGAAGCGCTCGGCGGTGAGGTCGGGCCGGCCCAGGTAGCCGCGGGCGAGGCCGTCGCCGCCGATCGCCAGCTCGCCCCGGGAGCCCGTGGGCAGCAGGATCAGCTCCGCCGACAGCACGTGCAGGCGGGCGTTGGCGATCGGCCGGCCGATGGGGACCTGCCCGGATCCGATCGCCCCCGCCGGCGCGATCTCGACCGCGCAGCCCACCGTCGCCTCGGTGGGGCCGTACTCGTTGACCACCCGGGTGGCGGGAGCGGCGGTGCGCCAGGGCTCCAGGGCGTCGCCGGAGAGCGCCTCGCCGCCGAGGACCAGGACGCCCACCTGGCGCGCCGCCGCCGCCGGCAGCTCGCGGCGCAGGACCTCCAGGTGGGCCGGGGTCAGCTTGAGCAGCTGCACCGGCGCCCGTTCCAGGGCGGCGACCATGCCGCCCCAGCTGTCCCCCTCCGCCAGGAGGTGCACCTCGCCCCCGGTCACCAGCGGTCCCCAGAGCGCCGTGACGGTGAGGTCGAAGCCGATCGAGGAGTGGAGGAGCGACCGCCGCCCCGGCCCCAGGCCATAGGGCTCGCAACACCAGGCGAGGTAGTTGACCACCCCGCGGTGCGGGATCATGACCCCCTTCGGCGTCCCCGTCGAGCCCGAGGTATAGAGGACATAGGCCAGGCCAGTGGCCGACGCAGAGATAGCGCTCTCCGGCCGGCGCTCGCCGGGATCGGCGGTATCGAGATCCATGAGAACGGTCTCCACCCCCCGGCCGCTCACCCGCCCGGCCAGGCGCGAATCGGTGACGACGACCGGCATCCCGGAGTCCTCGACGATGAGCCCGAGCCGCAGCTCCGGATAGTCGGGGTCCAGGGGGACGTAGGCGCCACCCGCCTGCAGGATGCCGAGGAGGCCGACGACCAGCTCCGGCGAGCGCTCGAGGAGCAGCCCCACCGGGACCTCGGGTCCCACCCCCAGCGCCCGCAGCCGCCGCGCCAGCCGGTGGGCGCGCCGGCAGAGCTCGCCATAGGTCAGGCAGCGGTCCGCCGCCACCACCGCCACCGCCTCCGGCCGCGCCGCCGCCTGGCGCTCGACCAGAGCGTGGAGTGTCGCATCGGGGTAGAGCGCCCGGGTGTCGTTCCAGTCCAGGAGGAGCTGCTGGCTCTCCGGGAGCGAGAGGAGCGGCAGGTCGGCCAGCGGGCGATCCGCCGCACGGACGACTTCCCGCAGCAGGATCGCCAGGCGCTCGACGGTGCGCTCGATCGTCGTCCGGTCGAAGAGCGCCGTGCTGTACTCGACGCCGCCGGCGATCCGCCCCTCGCCCACCGTCAGGCCCAGGGTCAGGTCGAACTTGCTCGTCGCGGCGGGGATCTCGACGGGACGGATTTCGAGGCCCGGCAGCGCCAGGCCGCCCCCGGCGGCGTTCTGCAGAGTGAGCATCGCCTGGAAGAGCGGCGACCGGCTGGTGTCGCGCTCCGGTTCGAGCGCCTCGACCAGGCGATCGAAGGGCAGGTCCTGGTGGGTGAAGGCGCCCAGGGCCATCGTGCGGACCCGGCCCAGCAGCGCCTGGAAGCTCGGCGCTCCTGACAGGTCGACCTGGAGAACCAGGGTGTTGACGAAGAAACCGATCAGCCCCTCGATCTCCCGGTGGGTGCGGTTGGCGATGGGAGTCCCCACCAGCACCTGCTCCTGGCCGGCCGCCCGCCCCAGGAGCGCGCCGAAGGCCGCCAGGAGGGTCATGAAGAGGGTGGCTCCCGAGCGCCGGCTGAAGGCGGTGAGATCTTGCGCCAGCTCGGGGTCGAACCCGACCGGCAGCGCCGCGCCGCGGTGGCTCTGGAGGGCTGGCCGGGGCCGGTCGGTCGGCAGCTCCAGGCGGAGGGGCGCTCCGGCGAGCTGCTCCCGCCAGTAGGCGAGCTGGGCTGCGAGCCTCTCCCCGGCCAGCCACTGCCGCTGCCAGACCGCGAAATCCGCATACTGGATCGGCAGCTCGGGAAGCGCTGCCGGCGCGAGATCGCCCTGCCGGAAGGCGCGGTAGAGGGTTTCGACCTCGGCGAGCAGCACTCCCACCGACCAGCCGTCGGCGACGATGTGATGCACCGTCACCAGGAGGACGTGCTCGCGGGCGGCGAGCCGGAGGAGCAGCCGGCGCAGGAGCGGCCCCGTGCGAAGATCGAAACGATGCCGGGCCTCGGCCGCCCCCAGTCGCCGGGCCTCCGCCTGCCGGAGAGCCTCCGGCAGACCGGCGAGCGAGACGACCGGCAGGGTGATCGCCAGGGCCAGGGGGGGCGCGATCGCCTGAACCGGACCCTCCGGCCCCAGCGGAAAGGCGGTACGCAGGGCCTCGTGCCGCCGCACCACCTCGCCGAACGTGCGGCGGAGCGGCTCGACCGCCAGCTCGCCGCGCAGCTCCGCCGCCCAGGCGACGTTGTAGGCCGGATTGCCGGGGTCGATCTGGTCGAGGAACCAGAGACGCTGCTGGGCGAAGGAGAGCGGCAGCTCCCCCTCCCGCGGCACGGCGACGAGGGGCGGTGGGGCCGGGAGAACGGCAGTGAGCAGCGGCGCCAGCTCCGCCGCCAGGCCGGCGATCGTCGTCCGCTCGAACAGGCTGCCCAGGGGAAGCTCCACGCCGAAGGTCTGGCGGATCCGCGAGGCGACCTGCGTCGCGAGGAGCGAGTGCCCGCCCGCGGCGAAGAAATCGTCCGTCACCCCCACCCGCTCCCGTCCCAGAAGCTCCTGCCAGATCCCCACCAGGATCTCCTCGACCGGGCCGCGCGGCGCCACGTAGGCCGCCCCCCGGCTCGCCGCCGCTTCCTCGGGGGCCGGGAGGGCCGCCCGGTCGACCTTGCCGTTCGGCGTCAGCGGCAGCGCCGGGAGGAAGAGGTAGGCGGCGGGCAGCATGTACTCGGGGAGCGACCGCCGGAGAGCTTCGCGCAGCCCGCCCTCGCTCCCGCCCGCGCCTTCCGCCGCCACCACGTAGGCCACCAGGCGGGCGTCCCCCGGCCGGTCGCGGCGGGCGAGGACGACGCACTCCCGCACTCCCGGCACGGCCGCCAGCGCCGCCTCGACCTCTCCCGGCTCAATGCGGAAGCCGCGGATCTTGACCTGGTGATCGATCCGTCCCACGAACTCGATCGCCCCGTCCGCACGCCGCCGTGCCAGGTCGCCCGTCCGGTAGAGCCGTTCCCCCGGCCCGGACGCCCAGGGATGCGGCACGAAGCGCTCCGCCGTCAGCTCCGGCCGATGGAGATAGCCCCACGCCAGCCCCTCGCCCCCGAGGCACAGCTCGCCGATCTCGCCCAGCGCGGCCAGCTGCTGCCGGGAGTCGACCAGGTAGGCCGTCGTATTGGCGAGCGGCTGCCCGATGGGCACCGTCCCCGCGGCCAGGACGTCCGGCGCCGGGGCGCTCACCCGGTGCCAGGCCGCGTAGGTCGTGCTCTCGGTGGGGCCGTAGACGTGGAGCAGCCGTTCCGGCGGCCCCGCCGCCAGCACCCGCGCCACCGCGCCCGGGTCGACCGCCTCGCCGCCGAACAGCAGGTGGCGCAGGGCTAGAAAAGCGGTGGGCTCCTCCTCGGCCACCTGGTTGAACAGCGCCGTGGTGAGGAAGAGCGTCGTCACCCGCTCGTCCCGCAGGCGGCGGGCGAGCTGCGCCGGCGCCAGCGCCAGCGTTTTCGGGATCACCACCACCGCGCCGCCGTTCAGGAGCGCCCCCCAGATCTCGAAGGTCGCCGCGTCGAAGCTGATGTTCGAGGCGTGGGCCACCCGGTCCGCCGGCCCCAGTGGTACGAAGGGGGTCTCCCGGACCAGGCGCACGATCGCCCGGTGGGGCACCGCGACCCCCTTTGGCCGTCCCGTCGAGCCCGAGGTGTAGATGACATAGGCCAGGCTCGCAGCCGGCACCGGCACGCCGAGCGGGCCGCCGTTCTCCTCCTGCCAGGCCGCGTCCTCGATCGGCAGGATCGGCACGATCTGCAGCAGCCGCGAAAGACCCTCCAGGCGCTCCCGGGTGGTGGCCTGCGCCAGGACCAGCGACGCCCCGGTGTCCTCCAGCATGAAGGCCAACCGCTCGTCCGGATAGCCGGCGTCGAGCGGGACGTAGGCGCCGCCGGCCTTCAAGATGGCGAGCATGCCGAGGATCAGCTCGGGCGAGCGCTCCATGGCGATCCCCACCGCGTCCCCGGCCTCCACGCCCCGCCGGCGGAGATGCCGCGCCAGCCGGTTCGAGGCCTCTTCCAGCCGCGCGTAGCTCCACGCCTCGCCATCCTGCCCCACGACCGCAACGGCCCCTGGCCGCATCGCCGCCTGCGCCGCGAACAGCTCGGGAACACCCGCCTGCCGCGGGTAGTCGCTCCAGCTGTCGTTCCACTCAAGGAGCAGCTGCTCGCGCTCGCCCGGAAACAGCCACGGCAGGTCCTGGACGGCGAGGTCCGGGCTGCCGAGCGCGCCGCGGAGCAACACCGTGAAGCGGGCGAGCAGGCGTTCGACCGTCGTGCGGTCGAAGAGCTCGGCGTCGTATTCGAGCGAGCCGGAAAGCCCTGCGGCGCTCTCCTCAAAAGCCAGGGTCAGGTCGAACTTCGCCGTTCCCTCTTCCTGCGCCAGGGGGACGAGCGTCAGACCCGGCAGGGCGAGCCGCTCGGCCGGCGCGTTCTGCAGGGCGAACATCACCTGGACGAGCGGCGGGCGGCTGGCGTCGCGGTCGGGGTCGAGCTCGGTGACCAGCCGCTCGAACGGCAGGTCCTGATGGCCGTAGGCGCCGAGCGCCGCCTGCCGGACCTGGCGCACGAGGTCGCCGAAGCCAGGCCGGCTCCCACCGGGGGCCAAGGCGACCCGCAGCACCAGGGTGTTGACGAAGAACCCGATCAGCCCCTCGGTCTCGCGCTGCGTCCGGTTGGCGATGGGCGTTCCCACCAGCAGGTCCTCCTGGTGGGCCGTCCGGCCGAGGAGCAGGCCGAAGGCGGCGAGGAGCGTCATGAAGGGGGTCGCGCCCAGGCGCCGGCTGAAGGCGACGACCTCGCGGGACAGCTCCTCCCCCAACGCCGTGGGGCGCGCCCCTCCGCGGTGGAGAGAAACCCGCGCCCGGGGACGATCAGTGGGGAGCTCCAGCCGGCGCGGCGCCCCGGCGAGCTGCTGCCGCCAGTAGGCGAGCTGGCCCTCCAGCACCTCCCCGGAAAGCCACTCCCGCTGCCAGGCGGCGAAGTCCGCGTACTGGACCGGCAGCGCCGGCAACGGGCTCGGCTCGCCCTGCCGGAAGGCACCGTAGAGGACCCCGATCTCGCGCAGCAGCACGCCGATCGACCAGCCGTCCGAGACGATGTGGTGGGCGGTCACCCGGAGGACGTGCTCGTCGGCGCTCCGGCAGAGCAGGAGCAGCCGGAGCAGCGGGCCGGCCGACAGGTCGAAGGCCCGCCGGGCCTCGCCGGCGCCCAGGCGCACCGCCTCGGCCCGCCCGGCGCTCGCGGGCAGGCCGTCGAGCGCCACGACCGGCAGCGGGAGGAGGAGGCGCGGGGCGATCACCTGGACCGCCTCCCGGCCGCCGCGGGAGGACGGCGCGAAGGTCGTCCGCAGCACCTCGTGGCGCCTTGCCACCTCGGCGAAGGTCCGCGCCAGCGCCTCGACCGCCAGCGCGCCGCGGAGCTCGACCGCCCAGGGCACGTTGTAGGCCGGATTGCCGGGCGCCAGCTGGTCGAGGAACCACAGCCGCTGCTGGGCGAACGACAGCGGCAGCTCCCGATCGCGCGGAACCGGCACGATCGGCGGCGGTGCGCTTCCCGCCTCGCCCTGCCGCGCCGCTTCGACACCGGCGGCCAGCGCCTCGATCGTCGGCGCCTCGAAGAGCCGCCGCACCGGCAGCTCCACCTGGAACGCCCCGCGCACCCGGGAGACCACCTGCGTCGCCAGGAGGGAGTGGCCGCCCAAGGCGAAGAAGTCGTCGCGCACCCCCACCCGCTCCCGCCCCAGCACCTCCTGCCAGATCCCCACCAGGATCTCCTCGGTGGGATCGCGCGGCGCCACGTACCCCGCCGACTCCGCCGATTCCGTCGACATTCCCCGCGCTGCCTCCGGCGCCGGCAGGGCCTTCCGGTCCACCTTGCCGTTGGGGGTGAGCGGCAGCGCCGCGAGGAGCACGTAGGCCGCGGGCAGCATGTAGTCGGGCAGCGACCGTTTCAGGTGCTCCCGCAGGTCGCCCTCGGCCAGCCGCCCCGCCTCGGCGGGGACCAGGTAGGCCACCAGGCGCGTATCTCCCGATATCGCCGATATCGCCGACATCGCCGGCTCGTCCTGCCGGGCCAGCACGACGCACTCGCGCACCGCGGGATGGGCGGCGAGCGCCGACTCGATCTCTCCCAGCTCGATGCGGAAGCCTCTCACCTTGACCTGATGGTCGATCCGCCCCAAATACTCGACGTCGCCGTCCGGCCGCCGCCGCCCGAGGTCGCCCGAGCGGTAGAGCCGCGCCCCGGGCTCGGCGCCGAACGGATCGGGCACGAAGCGCTCGGCGGTCAGCTCCGGCCGGCCCAGGTAGCCGCGCGCCAACCCCGCCCCGCCCACGCACAGCTCCCCCGGCGCCCCGATCGGCTGGAGCGCCAGGCCCGGCCCGAAGAGGCGGAGGGTCAAGTCTGGGATCGCTTCGCCGATCAGGCTCCCCACCCCGTCCCGCACGTCGGCCTCGGCGAGCGGCCGATAGGTGACGTGCACGGTCGTCTCGGTGATCCCGTACATGTTGACGAGGAGCGGCCGCCGGGCGCCGTGCCGCGCCACCCAGGGCGCGAGGCTCGCGAGGTCCAGGGCCTCGCCGCCGAAGATCACCCGGCGCAGGGCGAGATCGGGAGATACTCCCACCGCCTCTTCGGCCAATATCGCCGGCAGCAGCTGGCGGAAGGCCGAGGGCGTCTGGTTGAGCACCGTCACCCCCTCCTCGACCAGCAGCTGGTAGAAGCTCTCCGGCGAGCGGCTCACCCAGTAGGGCACCACCACCAGCCGCCCACCGTAGGCGAGAGCGCCCCACAGCTCCCAGACCGAGAAGTCGAAGGCATAGGAGTGGAAGAGCGTCCAGACGTCTTTCTCGTCGAAGCCGAACCAGGCCTCCGTCGCATCGAGCAGCCGGCTGACGTTGCCGTGCGTCACCAGCACGCCCCGCGGCCGTCCGGTCGAGCCCGAGGTGTAGATCACGTAGGCCAGGTTCTCCGGCCCCACCGCGCTCGCGACCGGCCCCGCATCGCCCGCATCGCCAGCATCGTCCGCCTCCAGGCCCGCCGCGTCGAGCTCGACGATCGTGGCGCCTGGAAGGTCGTGGGCGGGCAGCGCGCCGGCCGACCGGCTCTCGGTCACGATCACCCGCGCCCCGGAGTCGCCCAACATGAAGGCCAGCCGCTCCGGCGGATAGGCCGGGTCGAGCGGCAGGTAGGCGCCGCCCGCCTTGAGCACCGCGAGCATCGCCACCACCAGCTGGGGAGAGCGTTCGAGGCAGATCCCCACGACGACCTCCGGCCCCACCCCGAGCCGCTGCAGCCGCCGGGCCAGGCGGTTGGTCCGCCGGTCGAGATCCCGGTAGCTGAGCGCCTCGACCCCCGAGACCAGCGCCAGCTCCGCGGGGAGCCGCGCCGCCTGCCGCGCGAACCGCTGGTGGAGGACGTCGACGTCGAAACGGGCGCCGCCGTGCCACTCGGCGAGCAGCTGCTGGCGCTCGCCGGCGACGAGGAGCGGCAGCTCCGAGAGCCGCCGCGCCCCGTCCTCCAACACCCCGGCGAGCAGGGCCTGCAGGTGCTCCGCCAGGCGCCGGATCGTCGTGCCGTCGAAGAGGTCCGTCCGGTACTCCAGCCGGCCGGAGAGGCCGCCGCTCTCCTCGCCGGTCAGGGTGAGATCGAAGTGGACCCTCTGCTGCTCGCTCTCGATCGCCCGCCAGCGCAGGCCCGAAAAAGCGGTCCCCGCCGCCGGCAGGTTGTGGAAGTCGGTCATCACCTGGAACAGCGGCTCGTAGGCGAGGCTCCGCTTCGGCTGCAGCGCCTCGACCAGCACCTCGAACGGCAGGTCCTGGTGGGAGTAGGCGTCGAGCACCACCCGGCGCAGGCGGACGAGCAGCTCGCCGAACGCCGGATCTCCCGCGAGGTCGGTGCGCAGCACCAGGGTGTTGACGAAGAAGCCGATCAAGCCCTCCGTCTCCAGGCGGTTGCGGCCGGCGATGGGCGTGCCCATCGAGAGGTCCACCTCGCCGGTGTAGCGCCAGAGCAGCGTCTCGAAAACCCCCAGCAGGAGGATGAACGGCGTCACCCCCGAGCGCCGGCAGAAGCTCGGCACGACGGCCGCGGTGCCGATCGCGAAGCGCAGGGGCTGGCTGCTGCCGCGGAAGCTCTGGACCGGCGGCCGCGGCCGGTCGGTGGGCAGATCGAGCACCGGCGGAGCGCCGGCCAGCCGCTCGCGCCACCAGGCGATCTCGCCTTCGAGCACCGGACCGGAGAGCCACCGCCGCTGCCAGGCCGCGAAGTCCGCGTACTGGATCGCCAGCTCGGGCAGCGGGCTCGGCCGCCCCTGGTGGAAGGCCTCGTAGAGCGTCGTCACCTCACGGATCAGCACGCCGGCCGACCAGCCGTCGCCGGCGATGTGGTGGAGGTCGACGAGCAGCACGTGCTCCTCCTCCTCCAGCCGGAGCAGGATCGTGCGCAGGAGCGGCCCCGCCGTCAGGTCGAACGGCTGGCGGGCCTCCTCCGCGATCAGCCGCAGGGCCTCGGTGCCGCGCCCGGGCTCGTCCAGGAGCGAGAGGTCGACCCGCGGCAGCGCGACCTCCCAGGGCGCTCCGATCCCCTGCACCGGCCCCTTCTCGCCGGGGCGGAAGACGGTGCGCAGGACCTCGTGGCGGCGCACCAGCTCGCTGAAGCTCGCGGCGAGCGCCAAGGCATCCAGGGGACCGCTCGCACGGTGGGCGGAGGGCATGTTGTAGGCGGAGCTCCCGGGCTCCAGCTGTTCGATGAACCACAGCCGGTGCTGGGCGAACGAGAGCGGCAGGTCCTCGTCGCGCGAGGTCCTGGGGATGGCGAGGCGGGAGGCCTCCGCGGTCCCATCCCGCTCCGCCTGGCGCAGCCGGTGGTCGAGCTCCGCCGCGAGACCGGCGATGGTCGGCCGCAGGAACAGGTCGTGGAGCGGCAGCTCCACCCCGAAGGCCCGCCGGATCCGGGAGGCCAGCTGGGTGGCGAGGAGCGAATGCCCGCCCAGGGCGAAGAAGTCGTCCTCGACCCCGACCCGCTCGCGTCCCAGGATCTCCTCCCAGATCCCCACCAGGAGCGTCTCGACCGGCCCGCGCGGCGCCACGTAGACTGCCGCTCCCGGCTCTGCTCCCTCCGCCTCCGGCGCGGGGAGCGCCGCCCGGTCAAGCTTGCCGTTCGGCGTCAGCGGCAGAGCCGGGAGAAACAGGCAGGCCGAGGGCAGCATGTAGTCGGGCAGCGATCGCTTGAGGTGCTCGCGGACCTCTCCCTCCGCCAGCCGTTCGCCCGGCTTCGCCACCAGGTAGGCCACCAATCGAGGGGACCCGGGCGTGTCCCGCCGCGCCAGGACGACGCAGGCCTCGACTCCCGGGCAGCCGGCGAGCGCCGCCTCGACCTCCCCCGGCTCGATGCGGAAGCCACGGATCTTGACCTGGTGGTCGAGGCGGCCCACGAACTCGATCGGTCCGTCCGGGCGCCGGCGCACCCGGTCCCCCGTCCGGTAGAGCCGCCCACCCCCCTCTCCGCCCCACGGGTCGGGCACGAAGCGCTCCGCGGTCAGCGCCGGCCGGTGGAGATAGCCCCGCGCCAGCCCTTCCCCGCCAATGTACAGCTCCCCCACCTGGCCCGCAGGTGCCGGCTCGCCCCAGGGGTCCAGCACGTAGAGGGTCGTGTTGGCGACCGGCAGGCCGATCGGCACCGTCGCCGCCCCGGGCGCCACCTCCCGCACCGCGTGCCAGGCCGCGAAGGTCGTCGACTCGGTGGGGCCGTAGAGGTGCAGCAGCCGCTCCGGCGCGCCTAGGGCGAGCGCCCGCGCCACCGCGCCGGGGTCGACCGCCTCGCCGCCGAACAGCAGGTGGGAGAGCGAGCGGAAGGCTCCCGGCTCTTCCCGCACCACCTGGTTGAACAGCGCCGTGGTCAAAAACAGCACCGTCACCCCGGTCTCGCGCAGGCGCGCGGCGAGCGCGGCCGGCCTCAGCACCACCTCGCGCTCGATGACCACGACGGCGGCGCCTCTGAGGAGCGGCCCCCAGACCTCGAACGTCGCCGCGTCGAAGTTGATGTTCGAGGCGTGCCCCACCCGGTCCGCCGGCCCCAGCCGGAGGTAATTTGTCCCGAGGACCAGGCGCACGACCGCCCGGTGCGTCACCGCCACCCCCTTGGACCGTCCGGTCGAGCCCGAGGTGTAGGTGATGTACGCCAGCTGCTCCGCCGCGATCCCGTTCGGGGAGAGCGCCGGCGGTGCAGCGGCGCTCCGGAGCGCGATCGCTTCGCGGTCTCCTTCCAGGCAGACCAGGGACACCGGCGAGCCCAGGGTGGCCAGGCGCTCCCGGGTCCGGCCGTGCACCAACACCACGGAAGCCCCGGAGTCCTCCAGCATGAAGCGCAGCCGCTCGTCGGGGTAGCCCGGATCGAGCGGCACGTAGACCCCGCCCGCCTTGAGGATGGCGAGGAGAGCCACGATCAGCTCCGCCGAGCGCTCCATCGCGACCCCCACCGGCGATTCCGCGCCCACCCCCAGGGAGAGCAGATGCCAGGCCAGCCGGTTGGCCGCACCGTCGAGCCGGCCGTAGCTCCACGTTTCCTTCGTACCGCTCTGCTCGGCGTCCCCTTCCAGCACCGCCGGCGCTCCCGGCCGCGCGCGAGCCTGGTCGCCGAAGAGCGCCGGGACGCTCGACTCCCGCGGATACTCGCTCCGCGTGTCGTTCCACTCCCGGAGCACCTGCTCGCGCTCCCCCGGCAGCAGCAGCGGCAGGTCCCACAGCGTCCGCTCCGGGTCGACCAGCGCTCCCCGCAGCAGCCCCTCGTAGCGGCCGAGCAGGCGCTCGACGCTGGTGCGATCGAAGAGGTCGGCGTCGTACTCGAGCAGCCCCGCGATGCCTTGGGGGGATTCGTAGAACATCAGGGAGAGGTCGGCCCGCGCGACGCCTCCCTCCAGGGGGAGGAGATCGAGGGTGAGGCCCGGCAGCTCCGCCCCCTCGCCGGGCCGGTTCTGGAGCGCGAACATCACCTGGAAGAGCGGCGCGCGGGCGCCGCGCTCGCTCGCCACCTCCTCGACCAGCCGCTCGAACGGCAGGTCCTGGTGAGCGTAGGCGTCGATCGCCACCTGCCGCACCCGCCCCAGCAGGTCCCGGAAGCTCGGCCGGCCACCGAAGGACCCCAGGGGCACTCGCAACACCAGGGTGTTGACGAAGAACCCGATCAGCCCCTCGATCTCGCGGTGGGTGCGGTTGGCGATCGGCACGCCCACCAGGACCTCCGGCTGATTCGCCTGCCGGCCCAGCAGCACCCCGAACGCGGCGAGGAGGGTCATGAACGGCGTCACGTCCTCCTGCCGGGAAAAGGCCGCGACCTCCTGCGCCAGCTCCCCTCCCAGCCGCGCCGGCCGCAGACCCCCGCGATGGCTGGGGCTGAGCGGTCGCGGCCGGTCGAACGGCAGCTCCAGCCGGAGCGGCGCGCCGGCCAGCTGCCGTCGCCAGTAGGCCAGCTGCTCCTCCAGGACGTCGCCGGCGAGCCAGCCCCGCTGCCAGGCGGCGAAGTCGGCGTACTGGACCGGCAGCTCCGGCAGGGGCGAGCCTTCGCCGCGCGAGAACGCCCCATAGAGGAGCGCCATCTCCCGCTGCATCACCCCCATCGACCAGCCGTCGGCGACGACGTGGTGCAGGGTGACCAGCAGCACGTGCTGGCGAGCGGCGAGGCCCAGGAGGGTCAGCCGGAGCAACGGTCCCGCCGCCAGGTCGAAGGTCCGCAGGGCCTCCGCCCGCGCCAGGCGCCGGACCTCGGCATCCTGCTCCACCGCCGGCAGGTCCTCCAGGGAGACCACGGGCAACGGTACCGGCCGGGGCGCGGCGATGACCTGGACCGGGCCCTGGCCTGATTCCGCGAAGGTCGTCCGCAGCGCCTCGTGCCGCCGCACCAGCTCGCTCCAGACCTGGCGCAGCCGGCCGACCGCGAGATCGCCGCCGAGCCGCGCCGCCCAGGGCAGGTTGTAGGTCGGATCGCCCGGCGCGAGCTGGTCGACGAACCAGAGGCGCTGCTGGGCGAAGGAGAGCGCCAGCGGCGGCGCGCGAAGCTCCGGCGGCAGGGGCAGGAGGGGAGGGGCCACCGGGCGCTTCGCCCCGTGCAGCAGGAGGTCGAGCTGCGCCGCGAGCGCTGCGATCGTCGGCCGATCGAACAGCTCGTGGAGCGGCAGCTCCACCCCGAACGTCTGGCGCACCCGGGACGCCACCTGCGTCGCCAGGAGAGAGTGCCCGCCCAGGGCGAAGAAGTCGTCCGTGACCCCCACCCGCTCGCGACCCAGCACCTTCTCCCAGATCCCCACCAACAGCCTCTCGACCGGGCCTTTCGGCGCCACGTAGCCGTCCGCTTGCCGCTCCACCTCTTCCGGTGCTGGCAGCGACGCCCGGTCCACCTTGCCGTTCGGCGTCAGGGGCAAGGCCTCCAGGAACAGGTAGACGGCGGGCAGCATGTACTCGGGGAGCGTCCCCTGGAGATACTCCCGGACGCTCGCCTCCTCCAGCCGCTCCCCCGGCTTCGCCACCAGGTAGGCCACCAGCCGGGTATTGGCCGGCATTGCCGGCATTGCCGGCGTGCCCGGCGTGTCCCGCCGGGCCAGCACGACGCACGCCTCGACTCCCGGGCAGCCGGCGAGCACCGCCTCGATCTCCCCCGGCTCGATGCGGAAGCCGCGGATCTTGACCTGCTGATCGAGGCGGCCCACGAACTCGATCGCCCCGTCTCCGCGCCGCCGCACCCGGTCCCCCGTCCGATAGAGCCGTCCGCCCGGCTCCCGGCTCCACGGGTCGGGCACGAACCTCTCCGCCGTCAGCTCCGGACGGTTGAGGTAGCCCCGCGCCAGACCCTCGCCGCCGATGCACAGCTCGCCCAGCTGACCGAGCGGCGCCAGCTCCAGATCCGGCACCAGCAGGTAGAGCGTCGTGTTGGCGAGCGGCTGGCCGATCGGCACCGTCGCCGCGCCCGGCGCCACCTCCCGCACCTCGTGCCAGGTCGCGTAGGTCGTCGACTCGGTCGGACCATAGACGTGCAACAGCCGCTCCGGCGCCCCCTCGGCCAGCGCCCGCGCCACCGCGCCGGGGTCCGCCGCCTCGCCGCCGAAGAGCAGATGGCGCAACGGATAGAAGGCTCCGGGCTCCTCCCGCACCACCTGGTTGAAGAGGGCCGTGGTCAGGAACATCGCCGTCACCCCTGCCTCGCGCAGCCGCGCGGCGAGAGCGACCGGCGAGAGCACCACCTCGCGCTCGATCACCACCACGGCGCCACCGGATAGGAGCGCTCCCCAGATCTCGAAGGTCGCCGCGTCGAAGCTGATGTTCGAGGCATGCGCCACCCGGTCTTCGGGACCCAGCTGGACGAAGTTGGTCTCCCGGACCAGCCGCACGATCGCCCGGTGCGCGACCGCCACCCCCTTCGGCCGACCTGTCGAGCCCGAGGTGTAGATGACGTAGGCCAGCTGCTCCGCCGCCGTTGAATCCGGCGGCGGCGTCGCCCTCCACTTCGCGATCGCCTCGCGGTCCCGGTCGAGGCAGACGAGGGACGCCGATACGGAGAGGCTCTCCAGGCGTTCCCGGGTCCTGCCGTGCACCAAGACCACCGAGGCCCCGGTGTCCTCCAGCATGAAGCGCAGCCGTTCGTCGGGATAGCCGGGATCGAGCGGCACGTAAACCCCGCCTGCCGCGAGAACTCCCAGGAAGGCCACGATCAGCTCCGCCGAGCGCTCCAGCGCCACGCCCACCCGCGACTCCGGCCCCACACCCAGCGAGCGCAGATGCCAGGCAAGGCGGTAGGCCGCCGCCGCGAGGCGACCGTAGCTCCACTCCTCTTCTCCCTCCACCACCGCCAGAGCCCCCGGGGTCGCCTCCGCCTGAGCCGCGAACAGCGCGTGGACGCTCAACTCCCGCGGGTAGTCGCTCCAGGTGTCGTTCCACTCGCAGGCCAGCTGCTCCCGCTCGCCGGGCAGCAACAGCGGCAGCTCGCCGATCGGCCGCTCCGCATCGTCCATCGTCGCCGCAAGCAGCGGCGTGAAGCGCGCCAGCAGGCGTTCGATGCTCGTTGCGTCGAAGATCTCGGCGTCGTACTCCGCGAGGCCCGAGAGGCCCGCCGGCGTCTCTTCGAAGGTCAGGGTGAGGTC
>Ga0137403_10000423_pt1 | contig 54366 bp, 57 predicted proteins | sample CZOMad2_1_16fung_FD_122057 | JGI IMG/M metagenome (GOLD analysis project Ga0137403, IMG submission 122057) | Vadose zone soil fungal communities from Angelo Coast Range Reserve, California, USA - CZOMad2_1_16fungal (Hybrid Assembly) | ecosystem: Environmental > Terrestrial > Soil > Vadose zone... | reverse complement strand
AAAGCAGTCGAGATTCCCGACAAGGTCAAGGTGAACGTTGACGGTGACGGGGCAGTCTCGGTGGAAGGACCCAAGGGAAAACTTCACTGGAAGCTCCCCCGCGACATCAAAGCGAGCGTGAAAGACAACCGGGTGTCCGTTGTCCGCGAAGCAGAAACGCGCAGCGTGAAAGCGCTACACGGACTGTCACGCAGCCTCGTGCACAATATGGTGCAGGGAGTGAGTGAGGGTTTCACAAAACAGCTCGAAATCGAAGGCGTAGGTTTCAGGGCTGCCGTGCAGGGATCAATTCTTAACTTGAGCCTCGGTTTCTCGCATCCGGTTCCATTTTCAATCCCCAAGGACATTAAGATCACGGTCGCAGACAACACGAAAATTACGATCCAGGGCGTCGACAAGAAACTGGTGGGGCAGGTGGCGGCAGACATCCGTCGCTTTTATCCTCCGGAGCCGTACAAGGGCAAAGGCGTTCGCTACGCCGGGGAGCAGATTCGTCGCAAGGAGGGTAAGACCGTTCAATAGTATGGCGACGACTCGCAAGGCTGCGCGGCAGCATGTTCACCGGAGGATCAGGAAAAAAGTCGCGGGCACAGCGCAACGACCGCGGTTGGCAGTTCATTTTTCTGGGAAGCACGTCTATGCTCAAGTGATCGATGACGATGCGGGATGCACACTGGCGGCCGCGTCAACAAGGGAACCTTCGTTGCTCGAGGGAAAAAAACTGCGTGCAAACCAGGCGACGGCAGAATTAATCGGCAAGGCAATCGCGGAACGTTCGCTGGCCAAGAAGCTCGAGCGAGTGGTTTTTGATCGCGGCGGATTTTTTTATCACGGAAAAGTAAAGGCATTAGCAGAAGCGGCGCGCGCAACCGGGTTGAAATTTTAATTCATGGCTCAAACTTTTTCAGGCAGACGACCAGACTCGCGCAGGACAGACAAGGCCCCCGCGGCGAAAGGCGACACGACGGAGAAAGTTGTGTTTATCAACCGCTGCGCCAAGGTCGTGAAGGGGGGTCGACGTTTTAGCTTCAGCGCGTTGATCGTTGCTGGAGATCACGATGGGAAAGTGGGATGTGGATTCGGTAAGGCCAACGAAGTCTCAGAGGCAATCCGAAAGGCATCCGAGGCGGCGCGTAAATCGATGGAGAAAGTTTCGTTGAACGAAAACACGATTCCTCACGAAGTGATTGGAGAATTTGATGGAGCACGGGTGCTGTTGCGCCCGGCATCGCCTGGCACCGGGATTATTGCCGGCGGAGGTGTGCGAGCCGTAACTGAAGCAGCCGGTATTCGCGACGTGCTGGCCAAATCGCTTGGATCAAGTAATCACGCTAACGTAGTCAAGGCGACCATTGCTGCGCTGCGATCGCTTCGCCGGAGGGACGAGATTTTCAAGGTGCGCGGAATTCAAGCCGGTGATGGAAAAGGTGAGCGACATGATGCGTCTTCATAGTTTGCGGCCCCGACCCGGCTCGCGGCATCGCGTCAAGCGCCTGGGTTGCGGTGAAAGTTCAGGCCATGGGAAGACCAGCGGCAAAGGGCACAAAGGTCAAAAGGCGCGTTCCGGCGGGAGCATTCGGCTTGGGTTTGAAGGCGGGCAGATGCCGTTGATTCGACGATTGCCGAAGCGCGGATTTAACAATGCCGCCTTTCAAAAGCGTTATGCAATCGTGAATGTCAGCGACCTCAATGCGTTCGAAGCCGGAGCGGTTGTAAACGAACAGCTGTTGCGTGAGTCGAATCTCGTCCGAGGCCATTGCGCAGGAATAAAAATCCTGGGCGACGGCGACTTGAAGCATGGCTTGAAAGTGGAAGCCGACAAGGTCAGCGGTACAGCCCGGGAGAAAATCGAAAAGGCCGGTGGAACGATTACGCTGCGCGAGCAAGGAGCGCTGAAATCGGATGCGATCAACACGACGGGCGAGGCTCAAATCTCCGAGCAAGAAGCATCTGGTAGATCGGCCTCGCAGGCGAGTCGGAAAAAAAAATCGTCGAAAAAAGCGTCAACGAAATCAAAGTCGCGGGCAAAAAAGAAGACAGCGCAGGAGAGCTAGCTTCTCGGCACGCGATGTTCCAGATTTAGCAGATGGTCTCGGCGTTTCTCAACACGGTTAAGATACCGGAACTGCGGCGGCGGATTTTGTATACGCTAGCGATAGTCGTGGTTGTGCGTCTGGGAGCTGCGATCACGACTCCGGGAGTCAACCAGGCCGTTTTACAGGAATGGTTTCGCACTTCGTTGAGCCAACGGACCGGCGGCGGTTTGGCGGCGCTCTTTAACTTGTTTAGTGGCGGGGCGCTGGAGAATTGCGCGGTCTTCTCCCTCGGTATCATGCCGTACATCAGCGCATCGATCATGATGCAGTTGCTTACTGCGGTCATTCCGCAACTTGGCAGGCTGGCGCGTGAAGACGGTGGCCGACAAAAGATCATGCAGCTAACGCGCTACACGACACTGGGGTTGTGCATTTTTCAAGGTTATCTGCTGGCGCTGTCGTTTCAGCACCCCGAGTCATACCACACCATGTTGCCGGGGATCACCGACACGATCAGGAATCTTGGAATTCCGCTGGTGGACGATCTTGGCTGGAAATTTCGAATCGTCACGGTGATTTCCCTTACCACGGGCACCCTTTTGCTGATGTGGCTGGGCGATCAAATCACCGAGCGCGGCATCGGTAATGGAATATCGCTGATCATTACGATTGGCATTGTCGCCCGCCTGCCCGCCGCTCTGGCGCAGGCATGGAAGACGTTTGTGCCTTCAACGCAAACCGGTTCGAGCCAGGTCAATCCAATGGTCCTTGTGATGCTCGTGTTATTCTTGATCCTCGTCATCGCCGGGGTGATCGCGATCACGCAAGGCGTGCGCAAGATAACTGTGCAGTATGCCAAGCGCGTGGTGGGTCGCAAAATGTACGGCGGCCAGACGCAATACATGCCTTTGAAAGTGAATTACGCCGGTGTGATGCCGATCATCTTTGCCTGGGCGCTGCTTTTGTTCCCGGCCACCATCGTAAGCTATGCATTTAAGAATAGTCCCACTGCAAATCGCATCGCCAATGCGCTTTCCACCGGCTGGCCCCATTATGTCGCGCTTGCGGCAATGATTTTCTTTTTCAGTTACTTCTGGGTTGCCACACAGTTTCAACCAACTCAAATCGCGGACGATCTAAAAAAATACGGCGGTTATATTCCAGGTGTCCGGCCAGGCAAACCGACTGCGGACTTTCTCGATTTCACGATGACGCGGCTCACGTTTGCCGGCGCGATTTTTTTGACGGTGATAGCGGTTGTGCCAAGCCTTCTCAGCCAGGGTTTGAACGTGCCCATGATCACAGCGCAATTCTTCGGTGGCACAAGTTTGTTGATCATTGTGGGCGTCATGCTCGATACGATGCGTCAGGTGGAGACGCACCTCATTCAGCGGCACTACGACGGCTTTTTGCGAAAGGGCCGGATTCGCGGGCGCTCATTCGACCGCGCTTCGTATGCTCGCGGAGACGCAGCGGCTGGCGGCACGCTGATGTGGCTGTACGTGGGAATCGCGGTGCTCGTGATAGCCGGGGTCGCCATTTTTCTTTACGGGCGATAAGTGAAAAGACGGCTTGTTCTTCTCGGCGCGCCCGGTTCGGGCAAAGGCACGCAGTCGGAAATGATCACGCGCCAGTTTGGCATTCCCGTCACTTCGCCGGGTGCTATCTTGCGCCGTGAACGAGACCTTGGCACGCCTTTGGGCCAGGAGACTGCTGAAGCGCTTCGAAGCGGCGGGCTTGTCTCTGACAAAATTATCATTGAATTGATCGAGGACTGGTTGCGCTTGCATGGTAGCCATGGATTCGTCTTTGATGGTTTTCCTCGAACACTGCCGCAGGCCGAGAGTTTGAATTCCATGTTAGCAAGGCTGCGCACTGCATTGGATTTGGTGATCTGGCTGGAAGTATCGGAGGAGACAGTCCGGGAGCGCATTGCTGGCCGCCTTCAATGTGGCGAGTGTGGTTTTACCACCAGCTCATCGAGCGCACAGTTTGCCCACCGTCCCGTATGTCCGTATTGCGATGGTCCGCTGGTGCGCCGCAATGACGATGATCTGGGCGTATTGCAAATGCGATTGCAGGAGTTCCATACCAAGACCGAACCGCTGGCAGCGTTCTATCAAAAAATGTCGACCTTGCATCGGATCGACGGCAACCGCGATCGCGAAGCTGTTTTTAGCGATATTTCACGACTGATTGAAGACAAGACCGCGACATGATTCCGATCAAAAACGCAAAAGAAATTGAGAAGATGCGACAGGCGTGTCGCACAGCCAGCAATATCCTCGACCGCGTTCGCGACCTGGTTCGTCCCGGCATTACGACCAAGGAAGTGGACGAAGCGGCAGCGGACTTCATGGGCGAAGCCCATGTGAAAAGTGCATTTCTCGGGTATCGGCTCGGGCACCGCGTTTTTCCTGGCAACATCTGCATCTCGCTTAACGACGAAGTGGTTCACGGTATCGGTAGCCAACGGCGCATTCAATATGGCGACATCGTGAAACTGGACATCGGTATTATCGAAGATGGCTGGGTTGGCGATAACGCCACGACAGTGCCGGTTGGGATTGTTGATGAACGGACGGACCAGTTGCTGCGTGTCACCGAAAATGCGCTCGCTCGTGCAATCGCCGTCGCCCGCGAAGGCCTGCGCCTCGGCGATATCTGCGCGGAGATTGAAGATGAAGCGCGCCGATTTGGTTTCTCAGTAGTGCGCGAATTTGTTGGGCATGGAGTGGGACGAAAAATGCACGAGGAACCACAAATCCCCAACTACGGTAAGCGCGGCAGCGGTCCAAAGTTGAAAGCAGGCATGACCCTGGCAATTGAGCCGATGATTAATATCGGCATGTCCGAAGTAAGATTGCTCGACGATGGCTGGACGGTGCGGACGGCAGATGGGATGCCTTCGGCGCACTTCGAGCACACGGTCCTGATCACAAAGGATGAGCCAGAAATTCTGACATGGCGCGCAAAGACGCAATTGAAGTAGAAGGCACAGTCGTCGAGTTGCTGCCCAATACCATGTTTCGAGTTGAGCTGGCCAACGGCCATTGTGTTCTGGCGCATATCTCCGGAAAAATGCGTCTCCACTTCATTCGGATCTTGCCAGGAGACAAAGTTATGCTAGAGATTTCACCCTACGATTTGTCGAAGGGGCGAATTACGTATCGCCAAAAATGACAGCCCGGCCGCCGTGCTGCCTTTTTCCATTTCGCGGATTATGAAAGTACGACCATCAGTAAAAAGACTTTGTGCCAGTTGCAGGATCGTGAAGCGCAAGAACGTGGTGCGCGTGATCTGCAAGAACCCGCGCCACAAGCAGCGCCAGGGATAAGATTGAGCTTTGTAACTTTGTAACCGATTTAACCAACATCATGCCAAGATTACTAGGAGTCGAAATTCCAGCAGACAAACGCATCGAGGCGTCACTGACCTATATTTACGGCATTGGCTTTAGCACAGCCCGGCGGATACTCGAGCAGACCAACATTGATCCGAACATTCGCGCTAAAAACCTTACGCCGCAGCAGTTGAACGAAATCATTCACGCAATCACGAACAATAAGATCAAGATTGAAGGCGACCTGCGCCGTGACGTGCAAGGTAACTTGAAACGCCTGCAGGCGATCAATTCTTATCGCGGCATTCGTCATAGAAAGGGTTTACCAGTGCGCGGCCAACGCACCTCGACCAATGCCCGGACGCGCAAAGGACCGCGCAAGACCGTCGGCGTGATTCGCAATCCGGAAGCCAAAGCCGGCAAAGTCTAAATACTGATCAGAATTATGGCTGAGCCAGACAATCCAACCGATCCAGGTTCCGAGGCACCGAAACCAGAGGAGTCGCAGCCCACGGCGGCTCCGGTGGATTCCCCCGAAGCCGGGAAGAAAGTGGCAAGTCCAAAGGCTGAGGCAGCCAAACCTGCCAAAACACCTGCACGGCAAAAGAAAGAACAGCCAGCTCCTGCCACAGCAACTCCGGAAAACCTGTCACTTTCAGGCGACGACGTTGAGAAACCGAAAGTCGTTAAAGCTAAAGGCAGCAAGAACGTTCATTCGGGCATTGCTCACGTGCTCTCGACCTTTAACAACACAATCGTGACGATCACTGACATGAAAGGCAATGTGATTGGATGGTCCAGCGCCGGCAAAGTTGGATTTAAAGGTTCGCGCAAAAGCACCGCTTACGCGGCACAGATGGTTGCACAGGACGCATCGCGCCAGGCAATGGGCCACGGGCTGAAAGAAGTGGAAGTTTTGGTAAAAGGTCCGGGAGCTGGGCGTGAATCCGCCGTGAGGGCGTTGCAGGCAGTGGGACTCGATCTTACCGTCATCCGCGACGTTACGCCCGTGCCGCACAACGGTTGTCGTCCGCCGAAACAACGTCGCGTCTGACGCTATCAACTATCATCTCTCAACTAGCGACTTTCCAAAATGGGCAGATACACAGGACCAAAAACCAAAGTAAGCCGCCGTTACGGTGTGCCGATCTTTGGTTCATCTAAGGCACTGGAGCGAAAAAATTATCCGCCAGGCATGCACGGGCCGAGAGGTTCCCGGCGCAAACAATCGGAGTACGCGATTGCGCTCGGCGAAAAACAGAAGCTGCGCTACCAATATGGGCTTCTCGAGCGGCAATTTCGGAGGATTTTCGAGAAGGCGCTGCAGAAGCGCGGTGTGACAGGTGAAACACTTCTTCAACTATTGGAGACGCGTATCGATAATGTCGTTTATCGACTTGGCCTTGCTAATACCCGCAGCGCTGCTCGCCAGCTTGTGTCGCACGGGCACGTGCTCGTGAACGGGCGCAGCGTGAACGTCGCTTCCTACAATGTGAAGGCCGGCGATGAGATCGCGATCAAAGACAAACCGAAGTCCCGCCAGTTGGTGCTGCGGAATCTTGATCTTACGCAAATTGTTCCCGTGCCCGACTGGCTTACCGTTGATCGCGATGCGCTCAGCGGCAAAGTCGCGCGAATTCCGTCTCGAGAAGAGATGCAGCCAATCGTGAACGAACAGCTCATAGTCGAACTGTACTCAAGGTAGGGCCGATTCACCGAATCGCCCACGGACGATTGAAGTTCAATCGCCCCTGACCTCTAGATATTCCAGCGCCTTATCGTAGCTCTTGCGCTCGAGGTAGTGCGCCAGGCGGGGATCGACAGGCTGCGGAAGCGCTCTTTGTAGTCTGTCTATCTTTTCTGAGACTGTTTTCAATCGCGCGATGTGTCTTGCCTCGTCGTGGCGGCTCACCTCATCTCGAATCACTGCGAGCCGTTCGCGCAGAGCTTCTGCCAGATCAAGCAGAGTTTCTTCCATTGTGTCTCCTGCTCCCAACTTAGCCCCGACCAGCCTCGAAGAGCAGTTGTCGCTTCGCTTCGAGCCAGTCCGATTCCGCGTCACCGGGTAAGGCAAATCTGCGCCGGCGCTCGGAGATAAAATAGGCGCGGAGACGAATTGCATCGTCTGATGGTTCTGTGGGCATCCCTCCCGCGTCGGGAGACAGTGCAATCTGTGGTGTTCGCTCAGTGGCACTTTTCGTGGCGCTGGTCCTGCGCGGCTTTTGAGTTGCAGCGGCACGGCGCGTACGCGGGGCTTTGCTTGGTTTAACTGCGGTGGAGGGCTCTCCAGGATCGGTGGACGCCTGAGTTTTAGTCTCGACAGTTTTCGGTTTTTTCGGCACAGATTGATCAGCGTTGTTGATTTCAATTCGTTTATCGTTCATCCGTCAATTGGCAAGTGCTTTCTCGCTCCTCTTTGACAGGGCGCCAGATTAACCGAACACATTTGCATGAGACATTTCGTTTTCCGCTGGGCGGTCACAACCGTTGCCGTAATGGTTGCTTCCTCGATAATCCGCGGGATCCGTTATGACACCGTTGCGGCGCTGATTGGCGCGTCGCTTTTGCTCGGTATTCTCAACGCGTTTGTTCGACCTTTTTTGCTAATCCTAAGTGCGCCGCTGATTCTGATTACGCTCGGCTTCTTCATTCTAATTTTAAATGGGCTGTTGCTGCTTGTGGTGCCGAGCGTCGTGGTCGGCTTCCATGTGGATCACTTCTGGAGCGCATTCTGGGGCGCGATAGTTATCAGCGTTGTCAGCTGGATTTTGAGCGCATTTTTTCGCGGGAGTGATGGGCGCGTGCATGTGCTCACGCATCACACCCAGATAAAACGCGTCCGGGGCAGGGTTCTTGAGGACGACGAGCGGCACCGAAGGTAATGAATTCGGTTTGATTAGCTGAGATATTTGCTGAGGCGCGAGCGGAGTTCCGAACGCGCGCGGAAAAGTACGCTCTTTACGGCGGGCACCGACAGATCGAGCACCTCGGCAATCTGCTCGTAGCTAAGCTGTTCGTACCTGCGCAGCACCAGCGCCATCCGCTGCGTTTCAGGCAGCTGCAGAATAGCTTGTTCGATCGTTCGCTGAAGTTCCGTCTCGAGAAGAGACGCGTCCGGCGCGAGATTCATCTCGTCTTTCAGAGGCGGATCTTCTGCGCCCGCTTCCAGCTGAAGCGGAACATGCGCGCGACGCTTTGTGCGACGTAGTTCGTTGAACACCAAATTGCGCGTAATTTTCAACAGCCACGTGGTGAACTTGGCGCGTGGCACGTACCGGCGCGCGCTTTTCCAGACGCGAATGAAGACTTGCTGGGCGATGTCTTCCACATCCGAGTTACTGCCCAACATGCGCGCCACAGTCCCTGCAACGAGAGCTTGATGCTTTTCAATGAGCTTCTCGAACGCTTCGGTATCGCCGCGCCCCACCAGCTGCATCAGCCGCAAGTCGTCAGCGTCGTCTTCCGATCTCCCTCGGTTTCCTCGGTCGTTGCCAGACATCGGTCACTTAGACGTTCGCACAAAACAACGTTTGCAAGAAAAATGGCAACTCGACAAATTTACCCTGCACTACTTTCGTAGCCACGGTTTTTGTTGCAAGCCACAAGCAGCCTGTGCATGCTTGGCTGCCGAAGCGCTACCCTCAACCCAAGCATGAATTACCAGCTTATTCCGAAAGAACTTAGGCCGATCGCTGAAAAAGTTGAGGCGCAGCAGCGCATTTCAGAGGCGGACGCTCTGACGCTCTATGGCACGAATGATCTCAACGCCCTTGGAATGATCGCGAACGTGGTGCGCGAGCGCAAGAACGGCAACTACGCTACGTACATCCACAACCGGTACATCAATTACTCCAATATCTGTGTGCTATCGTGCCAGTTCTGCGCTTTTGCGGCCAAGAAACGCGATGCACACGCCTTTGAGTACGCGATTGACGAAATTATCCGGGTTGTAAGAGAGGCCCTTAACCTCGGAGTCACTGAAGTGCACATGGTCGGCGGACTGCATCCCAGCTTGAAAAAGGATTGGTATCTCGACCTCTTACGCGAGTTACGCGCACTTGATCCCGATCTTCACATCAAGGCTTTTACCGCGATCGAAGTCCGCCACCTGGCTCAACGGATTTTCCGGATGCCGATCCGCGATACACTGGAAATTCTTCGTGAAGCGGGGCTTGACTCAATCACAGGCGGCGGGGCGGAGATTTTCGATCCGGTTGTGCGCGATCAAATCTGCCGCGGCAAGGAAACTGCCGCCGAATGGCTGGATGTGCATCGCACCTGGCACTCCATGGGCTGTCGTAGCACGTGCACCATGCTCTACGGCCATATCGAGACACTGGCTCATCGGGTGGATCACTTGCGCCACCTTCGCGAATTACAACACGAAACGAGCGGCTTCACTGGCTTTGTTCCTTTTGCGTTCGAACCCTCCCAATCCCATGGGATCCTCGCCCACATAAAGCGCGCCTCCGCATTCGAACAACTTCGCAATCTGGCGGTAAGCCGAATTTTCTTGGACAATATTGATCATTTGACCGCTTATTGGGTGAGCCTGGGACTGCCTCTCGCACAAGTGTCGCTCAGCTACGGAGCAGATGATCTGCACGGCACAATTTTGGAGGAAAAAATCTTTCACATGGCGGGTGCAACCACACCGCAGCAGCAAACCGTAGCAGCGCTAGAGCATGCCATTCGCGAAGCCGGTCGCGAGCCCATCCAGCGCGATAGTCACTACCGGCATGTATCTCCGCGCGTATCTGAGAAAAGCTTGGCGTCGGCGCCAGCAGAGTTAGCGTGTGCTTGAATGGAAAATGTGATGAGTGATCAGTGGACAATGATCAGAGCCTAATCCTGATCGTGCATTATTCATCACGGATCACCGATCACTGATCACTTGCACACCCTCCGCATCGGCTGCGTAAAGTATCTCAACGCGTGCCCCCTCATTCGCGGCTGGCAAGGCGAGGTAGACTTCGATCATCCGTCAGCGCTGTGCAAACGACTGGCAAAAGGTGAGCTGGATGTTGCGCTCGTGTCCAGTTTCGAACTTCTGCGCAACCCGACTTATCGAATCGTCGACGACGTTTCCATTTCATCGGACGGACCGGTTTACAGCGTCCTCGTCGCGCACCATGGCGATATTTCCGAGATTGAAGAGATCGAACTCGATCCTGCATCGGAAACTGCAGTGAATCTGCTGCATTGCCTCCTCGCCGAACTCGAACTGAACCCGCGCCTGGTTGAGTGCACTACAGGCAGTTTACCCGCCACAGGATGGGTTCGCCGTGGCGAACCTGTGGCGCCAGCGAGCGTCTCGCCTGCTGTGAAGAAATCAGCGGCTCGTACCGCGCGTCTCCTCATCGGCGATCAAGCCATTCGGTTTCGCAAGAATTATAGTGACCAGTTTGAATTCTGGGATCTCGGTGAGCAATGGAAGAAACATGTTGGTCTTCCATTCGTTTATGCGCTCTGGCTCATTCGTCTGGAAGTCGCCAATGCAAAAGAGATCGCGAACCGCCTCCGGGAATTGCGCGATGAAAACTTGGCAAATCTCGACGAATTAATCGGAGCCGATAAAGAATTCGATCACCAATTTCTTTCCCGCTATTATCGGGAACATCTTCGGTTCAGTTTTGGAGAAAAAGAAAAGGAGGGCCTGCAAACGTTCGCGACTCTATGCGCGACGCATCATCTCCGTCCAAAGGGCGATCTCACGTTTACGTTTGTTTGACGCTGATTCCTTTAGACCGGTGAAACGCTTCAAGCGACCTTGGTAGGACTAGTTCCTAAACTTTCCAAGCCAAGATCGATATCGTTGAGCCGCCAGCCGACACCTGAAAAGTGGAATCGCAGTTTGATTCCGTCACGATCGATGACAAAGGTGCGAGGCCCTGTGAAGAACGCATGTTTTACTTTCAAGAAGTCTTCGGGCTTACCACCGGAGAAGCGGAACTGCCGCGGATTTTCCAGGTTCTTTAACGCTCCTGGATTGGAAACAAGCGCCGCGATTCCCTCCGGGGTCGCGTACGCGTCAACGATCGCGTCGATCAGTGTCGGGCCGAGGTTAGCCCAGGGCTTCTGGCCGCTGGTCGCGTGAACGAAGCGGGCGATAAGTTGCTTCTTCAATGATGCGCGAACAGCGGGAAAATCCACACGCGAATTGGTCGCGGCGCTGTTACCGGAGCGCACGGCGACCGTAAATCGCCAGAAGGAAAAATAAGGCGACGCGCCATAGAGCAACAGCAGAATGACGCAAATAAGCGCGATCCACCGGGTGAGTTTCATTTCGATGTAGCACAGCGGATTATGCCCGCTAAAAACCGGCACGAGGAGGCGCGCGCACTTCCAAAGCTTACGCGAAATCAAATAGGCGCTCCATTTATTTCGCACGAAGTGCTTTTGGAGTGCGATGCGTTCGCGCATCGCTTTAGTCGTGAAGTGTCTTTTTCGTGAGCGGATACCCGATTTTGTTGAGTGCGATTATTGCGAACACACACGCGATCCGCCCTGTCTTGTCAGAAAGTTTTTCGCGAATAAACTGATCGGTGCAAAGCCGCGTAGAATCCAACTCAATCGACTTAGATACGCCTATGACCTTTAAGCGGCAAAGCCGCTGGATTTTAGCAGCGCGTGAGGAGTTGAATGGCAGCGCGATTGCGTGGACCGAGATTTGCCGATCGGAATGCATCGCGCGGCTGCTTTCACGAAAAGGATTTCGCTGCGCGAAAGAAGTTGAAGACTTCCTGCGCCCGCGACTCAGTTCTCTCAGCGATCCGTTCTTACTGCCGCAAATGCATGCGGCTGTTTCTCGCATTCTTGCAGCGCTGGATCAACACGAACACATCGTACTTTTCGGCGATTATGATGTGGATGGCGTGACTTCATTGGCGCTGCTCGATGAAACGTTGCGTGCTTATGGCGGCGCTCCGGAACTATTTTTGCCGTTGCGTATCGAGGAGGGCTACGGCTTGAGTCGCGAAAGTATCGAGCGCTGTTTCGAACAACATCGGCCGCAATTGCTGATCTCAGTTGATTGCGGCACGTCTTCAGTGAATGAGGTGGCCGATCTTAAGAGACGTGGCGTTGACATTATCATACTGGATCACCATGAGCCGAAATCTGAGTTGCCCAATTGCGTGGCGATGGTGAATCCGAAGCTGATGAAATGCGGTTTCGAATATCTCTGCAGTGTCGGGATCGTCTTCAAACTTTGTCACGCGCTGTTGAAGACGCGGCCACTGCCAGAGTTCGATTTGAAATCAAAGCTCGATCTTGTGGCACTTGGCACGGTGGCGGACATCGTGCCGCTTCGTGAGGAGAATCGCGTTCTGGTCCAGCGCGGAGCGATGGAAATTGCGCGGACATCGCGCATCGGCCTGCGGAAATTAATACAGCTCGCCGGAGTGCGACCACCAATTTTGCCTGAAGATATTGGTTACCGGCTTGGGCCGCGCTTGAATGCCGCGGGGCGTTTGAGCACGGCGGAGAAGTCTTTGCGCCTCCTGCTCACGCAAGACGAAGGCGAAGCAACGGTGCTTGCAGCGGAGCTCGACCGGCAAAATCGAGAACGCCAGGACGTGGAAACACAAATTTTCACTGCAGCGGCGGCGAAGATCGACAAAGAGTTCGACATGGCGCGGGACGCGGCCATCGTGACGGGCGCGCGGGGCTGGCACCCCGGAGTGCTCGGCATCGTGGCGTCACGTATTGTTCGAAAATATCATCGCCCCGCGATTGTGATCGGTTTCGACGAGAACGGCATGGGCAAAGGCAGCGGACGAAGCATCGAAGGATTGAATTTGGTCGAAGCGCTGAATCGTTGCGCCGATAGCCTCGACAAATATGGCGGGCATGAGATGGCGGCCGGTCTTGCTGTGCGCGAAGAAAATTTCGATTTCTTTGCCGAGACCTTTCATAACGTTGCGCGCGAAATTCTTTCCGACGAAGCGTTGCAACCGTGCCTGCGACTGGACTATGAGCTGGCGTTCACCGACATCGACGTCGATTTTCTGCGCTGGCACGAAGTGTTGCAGCCGTTTGGAAATGGAAATCCGCAGCCGCTGTTTTTTGCGCGTGAAGTTGAGCCAGTCGCGCCGCCGCGTGTCGTAAACGAAAAACATCTCATCCTTCGTCTGCGTCAGGGTGATCGGCATCGGCGGGCGGTTTATTTTAACGGCGTGGCCGATCAGTTGCCGGCGCCGCCGTGGGATATCGCATTCAGGATTCGCGCGGACGAATACAAGGGCGAAAGATTGGTTGCGATGCAGGTCGAAGCGGTGCGGCCGGCGGAGCGTACGTGATCAGTGATCGGTGACCAGTGAACAGCGTCGAATCATCGAAGGCATCACCGATCAGCGATCACCTGTCACCAGTGTCTTCGAAATTAACCACTAATAGCGTTGCAATTTCGCAGTCACTCGAGGAATTAAACTGGATTCCGCGTCCGAAAGTACTCGCACTGCGGCGTCTCGGGATTGAGACGGCAGAAGATTTGCTCACGCATTTTCCGCGGCGGCATGAAGATCGCACCGAGTTCCCGCATTTTCCGCGTGCGCAAAGCGAGGTTCCGATTTGTCTTTGCGGCGAGGTGATCAAAACTTCGCTGCGCCGTTTTGGCGGATGGAAGAAAATTTTTGAAGCCACGCTCGAGGAGTCAGAAGCAAATGTTCTAAGCGAGCCTCTCGTGTGTCGGTGGTTCAACCTGCATTACGTGCAGAAGATGATTGCGACCGGCCAGCGCATCGTTGTCTTTGGCAAGCCGCGTCTACGGGCAAAGCGAATTTGCATGGATCACCCGGATTTCGAGATAATCGAGAATGATGAGGAAATATCGATTCATTTTCGCAGGATCACTCCAATCTATCCCGCTACGGAGGGTCTTTCGCAGCGCCTGTTGCGCAGCATGGTTTATCGGGTTCTGAATTCGGTCGGTGATCAGTCATTCGAAACATTGTTGCCGCGCCCGTTCGTGAACGGCAACATGACGCGCGCGGCGGCGATTCGCGCAATCCATTTCCCGCACGATTGGCAGCAACGCGATTCCGCCCGCGAGCACTTGGTCCTCTCTGAATTTTTTACCATGCAAATGCTGATTGCATCGCGACGTACGAAGGCATTGATTCGCATCGGCCAGGCACACTGCGGTTCTGGCGCATTGTACGACAAATTTGTGAACTCGCTTCCATTCGCGCTGACGGGTGCGCAGAGGAAAGTTATTGAAGAAATTCGGCGCGATCTGGCAGCTACCCATCCAATGAATCGTTTGCTACAGGGAGACGTTGGTTCAGGCAAAACCTTAGTCGCGATAGCGGCCATGCTTTTGGCTATTGAAGCCGGCTATCAAGCCGCGTTCATGGCGCCAACGCAAATTCTGGCCGAGCAACATTACGATGTACTGCGGCGCTGGCTCGATCCTCTGGGCGTACGCGTTGCATTGCGAACAGCCGCGCGACAGGAAGAAAGTGGCCCCGTTTCGTTGTTTCCTCTCGCGCAGGCATCATTCGGGACGGACGAGCCAGAAATCATCGTCGGCACGCATGCGTTGCTGTATGAGTCGGTTTCGTTTTCGAATCTCGGGCTCGTCGTGATTGATGAGCAACACAAGTTTGGCGTCGCGCAGCGCGCCCGATTAACAATGCGCGAACCAGCGCCCGACGTGCTGGTGATGACGGCAACGCCGATCCCCCGCACGCTGACTATGACCATTTACGGTGACCTCGACGTTTCAACGATCGATGAAATGCCGCGGAACCGTGGCAAAATCGTTACCGCCGTGCGTGATGACTCAAAGCTGCCTGAGGTTCTCACCTTTTTGCGAACTGAACTGGAAAGGGGTCGCCAACTCTACGTGATTTATCCGTTGATCGATGAAAGCGAAAAATTGGACGTCAAAGCGGCAACAGCAGAGTACGAATTGTGGCGGGAACGCTTGCATCCGTTTCGCTGCGAATTGCTTCACGGCCGCATAGCTCCGCTTGAAAAACAGCAGATCATGGAACGCTTTCGGCGCGGAGAGACGAACGCGTTGATCAGCACGACCGTGCTTGAGGTCGGTGTCGATGTTCCCAACGCCAGCGTGATGCTAATTGAAAACGCGGAGCGTTTTGGTCTGGCGCAACTGCATCAACTTCGGGGGCGGATCGGCCGCGGAGAGCATAAGTCCTATTGCATCTTGCTGACCTCGGCTCAGGCGAAGGAAGTCTCGGCAAAGCTCGATGTTTTGGAAAGAACACGTAACGGCTTTGAAGTGGCCGAAGCAGACTGGGAATTGCGCGGCCCGGGCGATTTGCTGGGTACGGCGCAAAGTGGTCTACCTGCGCTCAAGATTGGCAACTTGAAGACTGATGCGGATTTAATGCGACGCGCACGCGCGGCTGCGATATCGGTCTTTGAGGCAGATCCGCGTCTGGAACGGCCCGAGAATCAACATTTCCGGCGGCTAATTGTCGAACAACAGGGACGAACTTTTTCCAATGTCAGCTAATGAAAAACCTCGCGAAATTTCTGCTCTTTGTCCTGGTCGTCAGCGCGGGAATTTCCCTGCTGTACGATTACCGTCTTAAACATGGAGGGTTAAAGCTACCGTCCAGGCGGACGCCCGAAAAGTACACGCTAGCGTCGGAGCCAAGCGTGGACTCAAAACAGGTCGCTTCGCTCGAGGCACTGAACCGGGAACGGCGGGAGCTCGTCAAGAGCGTGGTTCCATCCGTTGTTGCGGTGAAGACATCAAAGAAGATCGCTATCCGGCGCGAATATGGCCTCGATCCCTTTGAGTTTTTCTTTCCGAATCAGCGAAGATTTCGGAATCCAAATGATGAAGCGCTGGTGCAGAATTCGCTGGGCTCTGGCGTCATCGTCACGAACGAAGGCCATATTATCACCAACAATCACGTCGTCACCGACAGGCAGGGCAATCCGGTTGATCAAATTGAAGTGCAACTAAGCGACGGACGGACAAAAAAAGCGCGGTTGGTAGGCGCAGATGATCAGGTGGACGTTGCTGTGCTTAAGATCGATGATCCGGAAGTCAAGCCGCTCAAACTTGCTGATTCCGATACTGTGCAGCCTGGAGATTTTGTCCTCGCGATCGGTAATCCGCTGGGGTTTGAGGAAACTGTGACAGACGGAATCATTAGTTCAAAAGGGCGGCCGAATCGCAGCGATGTTTTTGCTGATTTATTGCAGACCAACGCTGCAATTAATCCGGGAAACAGCGGTGGGCCGCTGATCAATCTCCGCGGCGAAGTGATCGGCATCAACACTGTGATCGCCTCGACCACCGGCGGCTCGCAGGGACTCGGTTTCGCCATTCCCTCAAACTCGGTCCGGACTGCGCTGGAAAGCTTGTTGAAACAGGGCCGGATCATTCGCGGCTACCTCGGCATTCAAACACCAGCTTTGCGACCCGGTGAAAGCGGCATAGAAAGCGACGGAGTTACTGTCGCGCAAGTTCAGGCGGGTTCCCCCGCAGCTCAGGCGGGCGTTCAACCAGGCGATGTCATCCGTAGATTCGATGGGCGTGAGGTGAAGAATCTTAATGTGCTGCGAAGTCTCGTGGCCCAGACTCAGTTAAACAAAGAAGTTGACCTTGAAATCGTCCGTGACGGGAAACCGCTCAAAGTGAAGGCACAGATCAAAGAACAACCCGTTGAGTACCAGTCTGCGGGCGTTTTACCACGACGAAACCAACCGCAGCCACAAACCCCACGACAACCCAGCGATCAAGATGATCAAGAAGCGGACGCGGGTCCTCTTGCGTCGATTCAGGTGGAAGAGCTGAGTCCGGAGATGGCGCGTCAGCTTGATCTGCCTGCCAATGTGAAAGGCGTTTTGGTGATAAGTGTGGATCCTGATAGCGGCACGGCAGAATTGCAGAAAGGCGATGTGATCGAAGAAATCAACCAACAGCCGGTCACATCAGTTTCGGACTACAACAAAATCGCTGCCTCGCTTGATCCAAGGCAGCCGCAAGTCTTATCGGTCTGCCGACATCGGTCGCGTTCGTTTCTCGTTCTGCGGCCGCGTTAAGGTTGCGCAGTGGTGCTCACCGGGGCGAAGACCTGGTCCCAACCTCAGCACGCTACCGCGTGGCGCCGGCAAACGCCGGAGAGCATGTCCCAGAGCGCGTCGAGAACGCGATTCACCGATCCTTTTACAAATTCGAAGTTTTGTTTGTCGACATACGAGCCAAGCATCTTTCGCTCGGCAGCAGAATGTTCACGATCCGCTTTCACATGGACGCTGAAATACTTGTAATGTTGCGAATTGCTGAAGCCGTAGTATTTCTTCAGCCCGTCGATCTTCGACTCACAGATCGCTGGAATCTGGCTTTCGTACGCGTAGAGACCTGCGAGACCTTCCGCAGTTGATCCATCGCGGCAGACTGATCGGAACGTTTCGATCAAGTTTTTTGTCTCTGGCCATTGTTCTGCGTTTTTCGCATCGGTCTGAGAGATGTCGAGGCCGTCGGCGAATTGAAGCCAAAGCTTGGGATGATTTGGCGATCCAGCTTCCTCATCGATCAAGTTGTTCAGCAATTGCTTTCGCGTGTCTTGGTTCTCGCATTGCGCGTGGACGGCCGAAAGATACGTCGGGAACGCCGCTACATGGTGATAATACTGCCGCGCATAATCCGCGAGTGCTTCCTTGCTCAACTCGCCGCGTGCCCACGCGAGATAAAACGGATGCTTTAAGAGATGCTTCTCCGCGATGTCGCTATCGATCTTATTAAGATATTTGTTCATCATTTTCTCCAGATAACTTCAGGGTCACAGATTGACACAGATTTTCACGGATTAAAGAAGCAGAATCTTATCTGTGTTTCATGGGTGTTTATCTGTGGCTGAAAATTCACGCGGATTGCAAAATCTGTTTAATGCTGCGGATCGGAATGACGACCCAAGTTGGGCGATGGTTTAACTCGTAGCCGATTTCATATACGGCTTTGTCGAGCAAGTAGGCTTCGAGCATGATTTGAAGGTCGTCGCTGTTTTTCGGGACGAAAATCGCGCCGACGGTGGTCTTTAAATAACTCTGAAGAAACACGCTGCTCATTTGACGATACCAGAGGTCGGCCCAGTGCTCCAGGAAAGGCACATCTTCCTTGCGCATAGCTGGCTGCCATAGCGCGCTGTAAGCGGCGTACTGGAACGACCGCATCATCCCAGCGACGTCACGCAATGCGGAGCGTTTCAGTTTTCGGTCGCTCAGTGGGCGGGCCGGTTCACCTTCGAAATCGAGAATGACAAAATCTTTTCCGGTATAAAGCAACTGCCCGAGATGATAGTCCCCGTGAATCCGAATTTTCGCGGCGTTGGTGCGGCGATCCAGCAGCCGTTTTTCACGCGCGAGAATTTCCTGCTCTGCGCCGAGCACCTCCTTCGCTTCATCCCGAAATACTCGGGAGAGGTCCGGCAACTTCTTTTCCAGGAGAGTAAACGTCCGCCGCAATGTTGTGCGCATTGTCTGGTAAACAGAACGTTGCGCCATGGCGTTGAAGGGCTCAGGCCGGAACGCAGGATCATCCGTGGATGATGTCAGCGCCAGATGCAATTCGCCGGTGCGTTGCCCAAACAGCTTTACCTTTTCAGGGTAAACCCCGCCGATCAGCTCATCCAGCAGCGCACCCGGAGGTGCGCTTTCATTCTGAAGATCGGCTTTCCGTTCCAACACCCGTTCATAATAGCGACCCACCGCATCCACAGTCCGTGTCCAAACGTCACCCTCATTGACAGCAGCGCGTTGTAACATGCAGACGACGGTTGGTTCTGCTTTTGGCCGGCGATATTCAATCGCACCGACGAATGCCGGCACATTTGGAAAATTCGTCCGTTCTGTTAGGAAGCGAATGATTTCGACATCGGGATTCAGGCCGTCTTCGAGCTTGCGATAAAGCTTAAGGAAAAATTGATTTTCAAAGAGCATCGACGAGTTGCTCTGCTCTCCACTGACGACGTGTGAATTGCCAGAGATAGCGGTTTGATCTGCTTCGAATCTGCTGGCGATGACGCCAACAAAGTGGCCACCGCGCGCGTTCATCGCCTGGCGGCGCACGATGGCTTCCAGTAATTGTGAACGAAATGTCGCGTCCCAGATCGCGTCGATCAGAACCGCTCCGTTGTCCGCGAAACGCGCAATGATCGCGTTCGGCGCGCTCTGGGAAACGGAACGCGCCATGTCATCCGAGGCGATCTTTACCGGGATGGCATACGTTTCTGTAGGAGCATCCAGATAGCTAATCTCAATGAACCAGAGTTGCGCGCCATCTACGTCCCCGGAAATAGAAAGCTGCTCGATCACCTTCAGATCGCGAAAGGTGCGCGCCTTCGAACCGAACCAGCGACAATTACGAATGTACATGGGTAAGATTTCGCGCTCGAGCGGTTCTCGCCGGTCATCGTGAAGGAGGGTCTCTAGCTGAGCCGGCGCTTTCAGTGTCGGCACAACGTGTTTCTTTAACGCACGGCGAGCCTCGGTCGGTGCTTGCAGCGCGAACCAATAATATGCGTGCGGGCCGAGCGTGATAACGTAGCGCGACTTTCTGATTGGCCGAAAAAGATTCCGGCTAAAAACTTCCATGGGCACGCAGCCGGCGAAGCGCGATAGATCCAGCTCCGCAGACTGTGCGAACCGCGAAAGGTTCGCCACCACTACTATCGTCTCATTTCCCCAACGGCGAAGGAACGCCAGGACTTTCGCATTGTCCGGGTAGAGAAACTCAAGAGAACCCCGTGAGAACGCCTTGAAATTTTTTCGCATGGCGATGACTCGGCGCGTCCACCACAGCAAGGAGGAGAGATTTTTCTGCTGGTTCTCGACGTTAATGGCTTCGTAGTGATATTCGGGATCGATCGTAACGGGCAGATAAAGCTGCTGCGGATTGGCTCTTGAAAATCCTGCGTTGCGATCCGGGCTCCACTGCATTGGCGTGCGGCAGCCATTGCGATCGCCCAGGTAAAAATTATCGCCCATGCCGATCTCGTCCCCATAGTAGATAATGGGCGTGCCAGGCATCGAGAACAGGAGCGTGTTTAGCAGCTCGATTTTCCGGCGACTGTTTGCAAGCAGCGGGGCAAGCCGCCGGCGAATGCCGAGATTAATCCGCGCGTGCGGATCGGTAGCGTAGACCCGATACATGTAGTCGCGCTCTTCATCCGTGACCATTTCGAGTGTGAGCTCGTCATGATTGCGTAGAAACATCGCCCACTGGCAATTCTCGGGGATCGCCGGAGTCTGCTCCATTATGTCGATCATCGGAAAACGATCTTCCATCTGCAGCGCCATAAACATCCGCGGCATGAGCGGAAAATGAAAACTCATGTGTGACTCGTCACCTTTGCCGAAATACGCCGCCGCGTCCTCGGGCCACTGGTTGGCCTCTGCAAGCAGCATGCGGTTTGGGAATTTCGCATCGACATGAGCGCGCAGCTTGCGGAGATATTCATGCGTCTCAGGCAGATTCTCACAGTTGGAGTCTTCCCGTTCGTACAGATATGGGACAGCATCGAGACGAAGCCCGTCTACACCCATGGATAACCAGAAGTCGCAGACTTTCTCCACTGCATCATGCACGGCCGGATTATCAAAATTCAGTTCCGGTTGGTGCGAATAAAACCGATGCCAGTAGTACGCTTTTGCAACGGGGTCCCATGCCCAGTTCGATGTTTCGAAATCTTTGAAAATGATTCGCGCATCCTTGTATTTTTCCGGCGTGTTACTCCAGACATAGAAATCCTTATAGGCGGGGTCGTCAGTGTAGGCGGGAGTCGCCCCGGAAGCGGCCGCCGCTACAGCACGTCGTGACTTCTGGAACCACGGGTTTTGGTCGGAAGTATGATTAATTACGAGTTCCGTGATCACGCGAAGGTTACGTCGATGTGCAGCGTCCAGGAGCGCACGGAAATCATCGAGCGTGCCGAAACTCGGATTAACATCAAAATAATCGGCGATGTCGTAGCCGTCGTCGCGCAAAGGGGACGGATAAAATGGCAGCAGCCAGATTGCGGTGATCCCCAGCTCCTGAAGGTAATCCAGCTTTTCGATCAGGCCGCGGAAATCACCCATCCCGTCGCCGTCGCTATCGCAGAAAGTCTTAACGTGCAGCTCGTAGATGATCGCGTCCTTGTACCAAAGCGGATCGACAACAGTGTCATTTGTCCCTTGGGCCATGCGGTTAACTCTTGACGCACAAAACGCGACGCGCAATCAATCGATTTCGCATTTGGAAAACTGGTGGACGAACTCGCCGGCACGGATTAAGACAGCCGATTCCGATTCTGTGCTCGATGCTATCTCTAATTGCTGCAATTCGTGATCACATATGACCTCGAAATTAGTTAGTTCCAAGCGCCTCAAGCCAAAGAAGCGCGTGCCCCTGGCAAAGTCGCGGGCGCGAGCGCGCACCGTTGTGCCGCAGCTTGAACCTGGAGCGCCAAGTGATTTCGAGTTGATGAATGGGATCCAAACCGGCGACGCGGACGCGCTCGCTCAACTGTACGATCGGTATAATGGCATTTTAAAGGCGCTGATCCTGAGGGTGATTCATAACGAAGCCGAGGCCGACGATCTGTTGCAGGAGATTTTCATGGAAATCTGGAACCAAGCGAAAAATTTTTCTGCTCAAAAAGGCAAACCGCTTGGCTGGATGGTTACACTCGCCCGGCGCCGCGCGATTGATGGTCTGCGCAAGAAGCAGGCTTATGCGCGTGCAGAGGAACGTCTGCAAAACGAAACGGAACAGCAGCCTGACGCGTGGGTGCATAACGCTACTGAGGAAGAAATCGTGCTGAGCGACACGCGCGCCCTTATTCGCAAAGTCATAGCCTGCCTGCCACCGCCCCAGCAGCAGGCAATCGATCTCGCATTTTTTAGAGGCATGAGCCAGCGCGAAATCGCGGCCAAAACGAATACACCTTTAGGCACGGTTAAAACGAGGCTTGAACTTGGGCTAAAAAAAATTTATGACGGTCTGAAGGAGTTTCGAGATGAACTTTAGCGAATTCCAAAACCAATCGCGGCTCTACGTTATTGGGGCGCTGGAGGCGGAAGAATTGGAGGAATTCGAGAAAGCGCGAAAGAAATTCGGGAAAAAGGGCGAAGAATTTATTACGAAATGCTATGCGTTGCATGAAGCATTTGCGCTGAGTTTGCGTCCGGCGAAAGCGTCTGCCGCAATCAAAGAACGGCTGATGGCAATGGTCAAATCAAAGCAGGACGCCTGACGACTCCGAGCGGTCTCGCGTCAACACTCCATTTCCCGCAGGATAAATTCCTGCAGAAAACCGTAGAAGTTCACTTGAAACAGACTCAGGTCCCGGCGCGACCCGATAGGTGAGCGAAAGTGGTCGTTCAGCTCATTTTCAGTGAAGTTATTTTTCGCCGCGATCATCAAGCGGGCCTGATTAAGCGCGCTCAACCATGCGTCAGTGTGGTTGGACGGTATCCGTAGCGTGCGGTCCGCGAGACTTTTCTCGTTTCCGTTTAATTGTTTCAGATCGGATGCCACGGTCTGCGTCGCCGTCTGAAACAGGCGCCGCAGCTCGGGTTCCACATACAACTTCCATTCCGCGCAAATGTCGGCTTCCTTTCCATTTGTTGGAGGACTGAAGAGGCGTTCTTCGGCAGCAGATACACCGCCTGGGTCCGCGCTGGTGGGAATCTGCCGAAGCAATTCGGCGAGGAACGGGTCCAACTCGCAGAGTTCGATCTGGTCCTTACGCCGGCGAATTTCCATTTCAGCACGCCTTCTCCAGAGTGGCGAGCAGGAGATAACCATGCAGCTGTTGCACATAAAGTTCGGCCCGCTCGCGCATGCCGCTCCACAAAATCGATCGGCCGTTGTGATGCACTTCCAACATGTGTTTCTCTGCTTTCTCGCGCGGATAGCCGAAGACGCGTTGGAAAACCATGGTCACGTAACTCATCAAATTCACAGGGTCATTATGGACTACGACCTGCCAGGGAACGTCTAGATCTTCTTCCGAACTTGTTTCTTTTTCGATCGTCGGCTCCGCAGTCGTGATGGTCCCCGTCTTCTCGTCTGATACTCTGATGCGGCCTGTGATCCCTTCGGTTTGCTTGATGCCCCCGTTGTTCTGCGACGGCCCGCAACTCATGCAAAATGCTAACATACAGCTTCCTCAGTTCAAACCCGTGCCACTGGTGAATCATCGCAGAAGGCGCTCGAGCACTACAACACAGAGTGAAGGATTCTTTCCTGGGTCCTCTGCATTTTGCGCGTCTCAGCTGGCGTTCGATCGTCGAATCCGTGCAAGTGTAAAAGGCCATGGATGATGTACAGCTGGAGCTCGCGCACGAGCGGATTTCCAAACGCGTGAGCCTGCTGTTTGGCCGTTTCGACGCTAATAAAAATTTCACCGTGTTGAAACGTCAGCACGTCAGTCGGCCCGATTTCGCCGAGAAACTGCCGATGTAACCGCGACATCCCGCGATCGGAAATCAGCCAAACGAAAACTTCACGTAATCTGCTCAAATCCGTTCGCTTCTGCTTCCGCAATTGCAAACAACGCTGCACGGCTTTCCCCGCGAAATTTTGCAGCGGGGTAGCGTTGACTGGGATGTTTCGCTGAAGATTGCGCACGCTGATTAGCGGGGACATTTTCACGCTGGCGGTCTTTGTTCCGCTTGAAAATTGCGGGTAATCAGTCGCGCGCCTTTATCGAAGGTAAAATACGCCCACGCCCACTGAAAGAGGACCAGCAAGCGGTTGCGGAAGCCAACCAGAAAAACGATGTGCACGAATAACCACGCCAGCCAAGCGAGGCGACCTCTCAGGTGCACAAACTTTAGATCCGCGACGGCTTTGTTACGGCCAATCGTCGCCATTGTTCCCTTATCCCAATAGTGGAAGCGTTGCGGTTTACGCTCTCTTATCATTGCAAGTATGTTGCGCGCGGCGTGGCGTCCCTGTTGCATCGCGACTGGCGAGATTCCCGGCAAGGGCTCTCCAGTCTGATGTGGAAAATTCGCCAGGTCCCCGATCACCTGAATTTCCGGATGTCCGGGAATAGTGAGATCGTCGTTCACAACGACGCGACCGACGCGGTCAATGGGTGCGCCCAGCGTTTTGCCGACGAATGACGCGTTGTTGCCAGCCGCCCAAATTTTCACGCGACATGGGATAAATTCGTCGCCAACCTGTACACCAGCTTCATTAAGATTTGTTGCGCGCGTGCTTGTGCGCACTTCTACGCCAAGATCCATCAGCTGTTTGCGCGCGCTCTCCGACAAATCCGGCGGATAAGCAGCTAGCAGACGTGGCTCGCCTTCTATGAGAATCACACGCGCTTCCGATGGATCGATATGGCGAAAGTCTTTGGCCAGCGTGTAGCGGGAGATTTCTGCGATCGCACCGGCCATTTCAACACCGGTCGGTCCACCGCCGATGATGACAAAGTTCATCGCCGCTCTGCGTGCCGCTTCATCTGAGATTTTTTCTGCGTATTCAAACGCCATAAGAATCCGGCGGCGCAGCTCAATCGCGTCCTCGAGACTTTTCAATCCGGGTGCAAGTTTTTCCCACTGGTTATGTCCAAAGTAGGAATGTCGTGCGCCAGTGGCGAGAATCAGATAGTCGTAGTCGATTTCCAAATCGACGGTTTTCACTTTTTTGGCCTCGACGTCCACGGATTCCACTTCCGCAAGGATCACCTCTACGTTCCTGCATTTGCTCAGGACTGCACGGATCGGCGCGGCAATATCAGCCGGTGAGAGTGCGGCTGTCGCCACCTGATAGAGCAAAGGCTGAAAGAGATAGTAATTTGTGCGGTCGATCACCGTGAGGCGCACATTTTTGCAGGCAAGCTTTTTGGCTGCCTCCAGTCCGCCAAATCCCGAGCCGATGATGACGACGCGCGGTTTTTGGTTTGATGACTCGCTCATCGTCACATTTTAACGGATAACGCGCGCTGCAAAAGCCGGTTGTCAACGATCGCTCCCACCATTATGTTTGGCGCCTCATGCCAAAGCCGATCGCTCGCAGCAAAACACGCAAATCAGTCGCAAAACGCTTTAAAATCACTGCACGTGGCAAAGTGTTGCGAGCGCACTCTTCGCGGCGCCATTTGTTGTCCGCCAAAAACGCAAAACGCAAACGGCGGCTGAGCAAAGCGGCCTGCGTGGACAGCACAGATGTTGCGCGTATAAAGGCGAATCTTCCATTCGGTTAGCAGACTCCCCAATCCGCACCCGGGCGTCTTAGCTAGTACTGGTGGAGTTGCGGTGCGACTTCGGTCCGCGTCGTTGTCGTTGTTGCGGTTCTAGTGGTCGTCGTGCCGTACCACTGCCGGGCAGCCTCCAACGAGTCGGGCGCAGGCTCCGGACTGTAAAGGTCGCGTCGATTAACCAGCGTTGTGCAGGAGTTCGCTCCGCCGAAAAGGACAATAAGCAACACCAGCGCCAGCCATTTCACGGCGCGATGCAAACAGAACCGTGATGGCTTGTCAATGCGGCGATTTTGCCAGCCGGAAGCGCCTGCTTCCAAAAACCATCGAAGTTCAGAGTTGCACGCTGCACTTGTTGGGAGAAAATTTGCTTTCCGTCAGGGGCTATGGATTGAGGACTTACGAATCCCGCCAGGGCAGGAATGCAGCAACGGTAGTCTGATCCTCGTTGCCGTAGTTCTCTGGCGGAGTCTTTTATATCGCGCACCGGTACTGTTCTCAGCAAACGTGACGGAGAGGCAGCGCTGTTCATAGGTTATGAAACTCCTTAAAGTCAAAACGGCGCGTTTTTCGCAAGTAGTCGAAAAATGCGGTAAGCCGCAGGTTTACACTCTTTGGCAAAGGCCCTCCGCCGATCGTCACCTCCAAGCGGAAATAAAGAACAATCGGGTGATGACGATTCAAAAGAGCGAGAGCGGGACCGACTTCGGACTCATTGGTTTCAAAGAAAGAAAAGGTGCGACTTATCTAGAATTTCCCAAGTCGCTGAAACGGTTTGCGGAAAAGCGGATTATTGGACTCGATTGGGCGCTTGTGCGCGAATAGCTGCCTTACCCGGGCGGCCAGGCAAGCGCACGTTTGCCCAGCAAATGAACGTGCAGATGAGGCACGCTTTCACCCGCGTCGGGCCCGCAGTTGATCACGACGCGATACCCGTTAGATAGCTCCAGCTTTTTCGCCATGTCGCGCGCGACCAGAAGCAATTTGCCGAGCAGTGCGCGGTCATCGTCCGTCGCGTCTGTCAAACGCGGAATTACGTTTTTTGGTACGATTAGCACGTGCACGGGCGCTTGAGGGTTAACGTCGTGAAAAACGACTGCGTCCTCGTCCTCCCAAAGGATTTTCGCTGGGACTTGTCGTGCGATGATTTTTTCGAAAATTGTCATGACGTTCTGACCGGTTGCTGTCTCATCACCGCATTGCTGTAAATCTGCGCAATCTGGCGCTAATTCAAAACCGAAAACTGGACCGTTGTCCGTGCATCTCGCAAAATTTCAACGCACGGAGCAATCCAGTCGCGCAAACTCAGTCACGGCTATTAATCTTTCTCGTACGAAGCAGACAATTTCCTCGCGCAGCGAGTCGCAGGTGCGTGTCCATGTTTTGACGCCGCGAAGGTGCTTCACACAAGACTGAAGCGAACAAAGCTGAAGATTATCCGCGCCCGCTTCAACCAAGGCGTTAATTCGTTTTTCCAAAAGATCGAAAAACGCGAGTTCATAACCAGCGCCGGCATGGTGTGCGATATCCAGCAACGAAACCGAAACAGGCGGTGGCGAGGGAGCAAAATGCGGCACGATTTCCTTGTAGCCGATCACTTTGAGGACGTAGCGCACAGTCTGCGACAACTGGTTAAAGGCGACGACGTTTTCGTCATTTCGCAGGTGCAGGTAAAAAGCAATGCTTTCCGTTACGTGATCGGTGAGCCACCAACTGGGATAACCAGCTTCGTCTGCCGCCCGAGTGATTGCAGCGTGCAGCCAATCGCGGCTAAACTCGAACAGTTGCCCCGAGCTTGTGCGGAGATATGGAAATTCTTCCTTAAAGGCGACCATGATTCTTGTTCTGGATGTTGCGTGACGCTGGCGTGGAATTCTGTGGGGTCTCAGACAGAAACAATTCCCGCTGGAGCGCATTGGGTTTTACACGACGTCCTAACGTATGTATCGCATCTACAAACTGATCGACGTCCTGAAATCGCTGGTACACCGAAGCGTAACGCAGGTACGCCACTTCATCGATCGCACGTAGTTTTTCCAGCACTTTCGCGCCAATCACTGATGAAAGAACTTCGCGCCCGCCGGTTTCAAGTTCGTGCACAATCTGGTCGACGATATTCTCCAGGGTAAGCAGGCTGGTCGAACGTTTTTCAAACGCTTTCGCGATGCTGCCAGCCAGTTTGCGTCGGTCGAACGGTTCATGCGTTCTATTCCGTTTCACAACACGAAGGTCAGAGCGCTCGATTTCCTCATAAGTGGTGAAGCGATACTTACACTTCAAACATTCACGGCGGCGGCGGATGCTGGAAGCATCCCGCGACTGACGGGAATCGATGACTTTGTCATCACGAGACCCGCACTTGGGGCAACGCATAGTGTTAAGCGGCTAATTAGCACACCATAAGTTGTGGCGTCAATCCTTTAATCGATTCTGCCTGTCCATTTAATATGGGCAGCGCATTGACGTGACAACCTGCCGAAGTTACCGCATTCGGTAATGCAGAACCGCGACACGCGCAGCACAGCTTATGGCCCGTGGCTCGTCGGCTTGGGCGCAGCGCTTTGGGGGACAGAAAGCGCGTGGCGTATTCCGCTCAATGAGCTTTTCGACGCAAAGGTGATCGTCTTCTGGGAGCATGTGCTTATCCTCACGATGTTCCTGCCAATTTTGATCTCGCGTTTGAATGAGATCCCAAAAATCAACGCGCGCACTTGGGGCTTCCTGCTTTTCTCTGGGTTCGCCGGGTCAGCGGTCGGCACAATTTTTTTCACGTTGGCATTGAAATACGGTAACCCGACCGTGGTGAACGTGATCCTGAATATCCAGCCCGTTATTTCGACGATCGGCGCATTCGTGCTTTTTGGTGACCGGCTTGCGCGGCTATTCTTCTTGTACTCTGGCATTGCTATCGTTGCTGGGATCTTCGTTTCTGTTACACATCCAACGATGATCGGAGTCTCCTTCGAACGCGCTGGTCTGAATCTCGGGACCGGCTTCGCGCTGGTATGTGCGCTGTTCTGGGGATTATCAACCGTTGCCGGACGTGGTGTCATGATCGGTATGTCCCTCCAACTCGCCTCCAGCATGCGGATTGTCGTCGGACTCATCTGTATGACATTGATTCTTCTCGCTTACGGCAAGCTGAATGGCGCCGCGCTCTGGCCAGTGGCCGCGCAAGCACATCCCACGAAAGCAATCGTTTGGCTGATTCTGCTCGCGTCAGTCTCAGGCGGAATTCCGCTCTTGATCTATTTTCAGGGCTTACGCTTCACGCGCGCATCGACGGCAGGCTATTTCGAGATGATGCAAACGCTCGCTGCCGTGTGTATCACCTGGGGTTTCTTTCATGCTAGTCTTCACGTGCACCAGGTTCTTGCGGCCATCGTGCTGATTGGTGCGGTGGCCATAGTGCACCAGGTGCAACAACAGGTTGAGCCGGCCGCGCGTTAAAGTGCCAGTTCGCAGTCACGCGCATCGGCGCGCCGCGCGATCGCGCTCTTCCCCAACTAGCTCGTGTTCTATCCTTGCTTGGATTCGTTTGCTGGCGCCGTTTTCTCAGGAAACTCGAAACCGATTTTGCCATCCTCCAGTTTCAAATAAGCGGAGAACGGCCTGCCGCGTTTCGAGATGAAGCCGTCGAGGAGATCGGTTGTGCCCAACACAACGAGTTTCTGCGCCTGCTCTTTCGGGATCTCGCGACCCAGAATTGTTCTACTTAGTTTGAATTTGCATGGCTTGCGGTCAGCCTGTGAACGTTCACAAACATAACTGTTCTCAGTCTCAAAAATTTTACCGCCGCACTTCGGACATTTCCCGATTACTTCGCTGCCAGTGAAATCAATTTTCGGCGTGGCCTCCGCTGCTTTCCGTTTCCCTTTTGATTTCGCCTCGCGCTTTTCGAATTCGAAGCCAACATCTCTTTTATCGGTCAAGACAAGGAACGCTTTGAAGGGCCTGCCCTTACGGGAAATGAACCGCTCGAGCAGATCGGTCCTGCCAGTTGCGAGCAGTTTTTTTATTTGATCGTGATCGATCGATCGCTGCAAGATGACTTTGCCCGATCGAAAGTCGCATGTTTTTGAAGGGCCGACTGAATTCTCGCAGACGTAGCTCATTCCGAGTTCGAAAACGCGCCCGCCGCACTTCGGACATTTGCCAAGCGGTTCCTGACTCGAAAAGTCCGCTGGTTGCGCAGCGCCGTTCTCCTGACCGTTTGGTCCGAAATCGAACTCTGTTTTAAACTCGTCGCTCAATTTGAGCACGGCATGGAAACGTTTGCCTTTTCTGCTACGAAAGCCGGCCAATGGCCCGATGTGTTTGTTGCGTACGAGAGTTTCAAATTCGTCACGGGTCAACAATCGACCGGCAATCGTTTTCCAAATCGTGAAATCACATTCGTCATTCGTGCATGTGAAACTTTTGAACCGCTCGACAATAGGCGAACCGCACTTGGGACACTGACCGAACGGCTCGCTGTCCGGCATGTGGTCGTCCGGGTGAAAATGTTTCGCTTTGCCGACGATGTCGTTCGTGAGCTCGCGAATGTCGCGCATGAAGGCGTCGCGCGTGAGCTTGCGATGTTCAATTTCGCGCAGGCGGAATTCCCATTCGCCGGTCAACTCCGGGCTCGTCAATTCCGGCACCGCGCTTTTCAGAAGCATAATTGTCTGGATTGCCTTCGCTGTGGGCTGAAGTTCCTTGCCGTGTCGCACCAGATAATGTTTTGAAATGAGATTCTCAATGGTGTCCGCACGCGTCGCCGGTGTCCCGAGCCCCTTTTCCTTCATCGCGTCGCGCAGTTCTTCGTCATCCACTAGTTTGCCCGCCGCTTCCATCGCGCTGAGGATGGTCGCTTCGTTATAATGCGCCGGCGGCTTCGTTTGATCGGTCTTGATTTCGATGCCGATTGTCGCGACGCGTTCGCCTTGCGTTACCGGCGGCAGGTTTTCTTCCGGCTTGTCACCAGTGGCTTCGCGCCCATAGACCTCTAGCCACCCAGGTGCGACGAGGATTTTCCCTTCTGTTTTAAATGGCTCGCCTTCTACGCGCGTGATCCGGGTGGTGTTCTCGTATTGTGCAGGCGGAAAGAACACGGCTATAAAGCGCTTCGCCACCATGTCGAAAACCTTGCGCTCGTGATCATCGAGTGAGCGTGAGACGGCGCCGGTCGGAATAATCGCAAAGTGATCGCCCACTTTTGCATTATTGAAAATGCGCTTGTTTGGCTTGACCCAGTTGTTATCGAGCGCCTTGCGTGCGAAGGGATTTTCGATCTTGCCCAGTGTCGACCTTACGGTGGGGAGGTAGTCTTCCGGCAAAGCCCTTGAATCGGTGCGCGGATAAGTGATGGCTTTGTGCTTTTCGTAAAGAGCCTGGGCGATTTGCAATGTGCGTTTCGCTGAGAAACCGAAGCGATTGTTCGCTTCGCGCTGCAAAGTCGTGAGATCATAAAGTTGAGGCGCGACTTGCGTTACCGGCTTCTTCTCTTCCAGGTCAACGACGCCCTGTTTGCTGATGCACTTGCGCTGAATGGCCTCGGCGATCTCGCGATGCCACAATCGCGGCGCGGCGCGATGCTCATCCCATAGCGAACCGTTGTCAGGGTGAAGTCGCTGCTCCGCATCAGGCAAATTCAATTGCACGCGCTCGAGCAGCCTCCTTGTTCTCTCGACTTCGTCCTCGTCTTTCCGGAACGCTTCATCGAACCATCGCCCTGGATATTCGCCGTTGGCCGCGCGGAATGTGCCGATGATCTCATTCAGTTCGCGCGGCTTGAATTCCTTAATCTTGTTTTCGCGATCAACGATGATGGCGAGCGTCGGTGTCTGTACGCGTCCCAGCGAGGTGACAGTGCTGCCGCGTCCCCCGCTGAGTCGCAACGTAAATGCGCGCGTGGCGTTGATGCCTACCAGCCAATCAGCCTCGTTGCGGCTGCGAGCCGCGCTGGCCAACGGTTGCATCTCAGCGTCGCTGCGCAGTCGCGCGAATCCGTCGCGGATAGCCTCTGGCGTCATCGATTGCAGCCAAAGACGTTTGATTGGTTTTTTCGTTCCGGCGTATTGGATGATGTAGCGGAAGATCAGTTCGCCCTCCCGGCCGGCGTCGCAGGCATTGATGATCTCGGAAACGTTTTTGTCTCTTATGAGCTTTCGCAGGATACTGACGCGACCGCCCATTTTTTCCGCCGGATCAAGTTCAAACTCCGGCGGCATGATGGGCAGCTTTTTCATGTCCCATTTGTCCTGTTCTTTCAAGGAAGCGGGCACCGCGAGCTGAAAGAGTTGACCCACGGCCCACGACATCAGGTATCTGTCGTTCTCGTAGTAATCCTTGCCTTTTTTGAAGCCGCCGAGCGCCTTTGCGATGTCGCCGGCGACCGAAGGCTTCTCAGTGATTATGAGGGATTTGGACATGGGGCAGGAATCGAACCCAGTTACAGCGGCTTTGCAAGTCAGAGCAGTTTTCCCTGTGCCGTGCCGCTCGCTGTAAGTCCCCGGCTTAACCCAGCTTGACGAAGTATTTTCCCGGCAACTGCTTGACCAGGCGTTTCAATTCCAACTGCAACAATGTCGATGAAACGACCGAGCTTGGCAATTCGCTTTTACCGGCAATGTCATCAATGGACGTCTCGGTTGCGTCAATCGCGTCATAAACGCGACGCTCTTCGCCAGATAGCGGCGGCAACGGGCGGGCAGTGGCCTCGGGTGACGGCTTCGTTTCGGGGAGGAGAATCTGCAAATCGTCCAGAATGTCACTGGCGTCCATGACGAGCTTGGCACCTTGCTGGATGAGACGGTTCGATCCCATCGCACTCGGCGCGTTAATGTGGCCGGGCACCGCGTAAACGGACCGACCCTGTTCCAGCGCCTGCGCCGCTGTGATAAGCGCCCCGCTATTCAGGCCCGCTTCCACGACGAGAACGCCGTGGCTCCAGCCGGAGATGATCCGGTTGCGCATCGGGAACGTTTGCCGGTCCGGTTCAATTTCCATCGAAAATTCGGACACTATCGCGCCATTTCCTGCCCGGATCCTTTCGGCAAGAGCAGCATTCTCGGGCGGATAGAGCTTCGCCAGACCGGAGCCGATTACTGCGATCGTGCGTCCTTTTGCTGCGAGCGCACCTTGGTGGGCCGCGGTATCAATCCCGCGCGCGAGTCCGCTTATTATGGTTAATCCCGCGTAAGCCAGTTGGTAAGATAACTTTTTGGCGGACTCTGTGCCGTAGTGCGTCGTGCGTCGCGCGCCGATAACCCCGATGGCGTGATGATCGCGCTCCTGTAATTCTCCCCAGACGTAGAGCACAATTGGCGGCGCATGGATTTCGCGCAATGGCCGGGGATACGATGGCGACTCCTGCGTGATGACGCTCGGCCCAAAATCGCGCACCAGTTTTAGCTCGCCGGCAAGATCGACAGTCGATTCCCAGTTTGAAATCTGGTCCGCAACTTCGTTACCAATTCCTTCGACCTTACGAAGCTCACTACGTTTTGCCGCGAGGATTTGTTGCGGCTCGTTGAAAACCTCCAACAATTTGCGCAGTCGCACCGGTCCGACAGTCGGCAGCATGTTGAGCGCGATACAGGCTTCAGTCGCGTTCATTTGAAGAGGCGCTCGCGACGAGCGACTAATTCTTACGCTCGGTGCTTGCCACAAGCACCGCTACAACGCTGTGCACAAGAATTCGTCGAGCATCAAAACGGGATCTCGTCCTCGCCTGCCTCGGCTGGTGCTGATGGTTTGGGAGGTGCGCTCGTTTGTCGATTGTCTCCAGTCGTTTCCGCCCCGCCACCAGCTCCACCGGGACGCCCACCCAGCAACTGCATGCTCTCGCCCACTACGCGCAGCTTCGTACGCTTCTGCCCAGTCTGTTTGTCGTCCCAGGAGTCCATCTGCAAACGGCCTTCGATGAAAACTGGCCGTCCTTTCTTCAGGTATTCGCCAGCGATCTCCGCGAGGCGCGCCCAAAGCACAACATCGACGTAAGTTACTTCCTCCCGTTTTTCGCCGCTGTCAGTGGTGTAAACGCGATTCACCGCAATGCCGAGATCGCAGACTGCGCTGCCCTTTGGCGTATATCGCACTTCGGGATCGCGAGTGAGATTTCCAAGCAGAATAACTTTGTTGAAGCTCGCCATAGTCGCCTTATAACGAAATCACTTTCGTTTAGCCACCTTTTTTGCCGGCTTCTCCTTCTTCTCGGGCAGCCGTTCGTAATTCTGTCGATACACTTCCGGATCGAGCTTAAATTTAGCCCGCAACTTCGCTATCAGTGCCGGATCGGCATTAAAAACAAGGTTCACGTAATACCCGGAATCCAGCGGGCCGGCCACATAGGAAAATTGGCGTTTATCCATCTTTTGTACCTGTTCGATCTGGGCTCCTTCTTTTTGAAACTCCGATTCCAGTCGATCGATAATTTCCCGAACGGTATCTTCTTTGCCCTGAGCGTTCAGCACCAGCAGGGCTTCGTAACGGCGGTTCATGCTTCTTCGATTTTGTTGAAAGTGTTCATCGCGGAAACGAGCCCGTTGTCAATCGCGGATTTCACAGCGGTTACTGCGCGATTGATTGCAGACCTAACCAGCGGTTTCTCCTCATCGAAAAAGCGGTTCAATACGTAATCGACTGATCCTTCGCGTGGCGCCTCTCCAATCCCAATGCGCAAGCGCGGAATCTCCTCGGTCCCGAATTGAATGATGATCGATTCCAAGCCGTTATGGCCGCCTGATCCGCCGCGCGCGCGTATGCGCAGGCGACCAAGCGGTAAGGCAAAATCGTCGAGGATAACCAGAATTTCCGAAGGCTCGATTTTATAAAATTGCGCTACCGCAAAAAGCGGGTAGCCACTCCGATTCATAAAGCTCATCGGTTTGATTAGAAGCACGGCACCACATTTGGCTAAGAGCGCGTCCCACTTTGACGATTTTTCCCATGTCGATCCAAACTGCGCGGAGAGCTGATCGGCAACCATGAACCCGATGTTGTGACGCGTCACCGCGTATTCGGGGCCGGGATTTCCGAGACCGGCGACCAGCCGGATTGGTTTCTCTTCCACCGTCGCACGATCGAAAATCCAAAATCGAAAATCGAAATTGGATTACTTCTTCTGCTCCTTCTCTTTCGGCGCCTTTTCCTTCGCAGTCGGAGCGGGTGCAGCACCTTCGCCCTCTTCCTTTTTCTCGGTGATCACTTCTGGTCCCGCGGCCGCCACTTCGGCTTCCGCGACTGCGGGCTCTTCTTCAACTATGGGGGCGACCACGGAGAACGCAGTGAGATCGGGCTGCACCTTAGGCGTTACTCCAGGCGGGAGTTGAACGTCGCGAACGTGAATCGAGTCACCAATGTTCAGTTGAGAGACGTCCACGGTGATCCGATCCGGCAGATCGCCCGGAAGACATTCGATTGCCAGCACGCGCAAGTTTTGTTCAAGTAATCCGCCGAAAGTTTTGACGCCCACGGCCGTGCCGATCGGTTCCAGAGGAACTTCGGCTTCAATCATCTCGTCCATGGAAATGGCGTGGAAATCGACATGACGAATGTCGCCACCAACGGGCGAGTGTTGCACCTCCTGCACGAGCGCGGTGCGACTTGATCCCTCACCGGCAATTTCCAGTTCAACCAAAACATTCTCTCCGGAAGCGTGGCTCATCATCGCGTTGATCTCGCGCGCGGCGACTTGCAATGGCTGCGGTTTATTGCTGCCGCCGTAGATGATCGCAGGAATCAGTCCACGCGCCCTGAGTTTGCGCACGGCCGAGCGTCCTACGTCCTTCCGCGGTTGGGCCTTGAGCTTAACTTGTTTTGCCATTTTTTTCGTTCTCGATGTTGAACAGCGACGACACGGACTCGTCGTTATGTATCCGTTTGATGCCTTCCCCGAGAAGCTCGGAGACGCAGAGCACTGTGGTTTTAAACCCTTCCACCGTGCGCACCGGCGTGCTGTTAGTCGTTACTAATTCCGTGATTTTCGATTTTTGCAAACGCGGGATCGCCATATCGACCAAAACGGCATGCGAAACGCCCGCGTAAATCTTCTGCGCGCCGCGCTTTTTCATAAGTTTAGCCGCAGAAGTCAATGTGCCGGCTGTTTCGGTAAGGTCATCAACCAGAAGCACGTCGCGGCCTTCAACTTCGCCTATGAGATAGAGCGCCTCGGTCTCCGTCGCGCTGCGGCGCTCCTTTGCCACGATGGCCAGATTCGCACGCAACGCTTCCGCGTATGCCGAGGCCATTTTGAGGCCGCCCAGATCTGGCGAAACAACCGTTGTCTTTCCGGTGAGTTGCTGTCGCAGATATTTGATCAAGACCGGCAGTGAATAGAGATGGTCCACCGGGATGTCGAAGAAGCCCTGCACCTGTTGCGCGTGCAGATCCATGGTAAGCACGCGACTCACGCCCGCGGCATTAAGCAAATTGGCCACGAGCTTGGCCGTGATCGGCACGCGCGGCTGGTCTTTGCGATCCTGGCGGGCATATCCGAAAAACGGAATCACGGCCGTGATCCGATCCGCGCTGGCGCGCCGCGCTGCATCGACCATGATCAGCAATTCCATCAAGTGCTGATTGGTTGGCGGACAAGTCGGTTGAATGATGAAGACGTCGTGCCCCCGAATGTTTTCCTCGATCCTCACGTACGTTTCGCCATCCGGGAACGAGCTGATCGTTGCCTGCCCGAGGGGGACGCCGATGTATTTGCAAATCCTCTCGGCCAAATCTCGGTTGGCCGAGCCGGTGAAGACTTTCAATTCTGGCTGAAGCGCAAACATCGGGAGCGCCTAACTTAGGCGCGCGGAAACGGCGTTGGCAATCTTCAAAACTTGCCAGGAGCGGTTTCTCTGGCGAATAGTCTAGTGGTCGAGGAATTCCCCCGATGAGTACCCAAGTGATTGCAATAGAACGTCCGACGACCGACTCGAAGCTGTTCGCGCACACGCGCTGGGATGCTCTCCCCGCCGCGGCCGGTCTTTTTCATCTCGCATATTTCCTGGGCCTCTTCTTCCTTTACCCGCATGCGCCGCTATGGGTGATGTTGATTCTCGGGTTCATTTATTCGCTGATGGTCAATGCAAACATCAACGGGGTGGGGCACAACTTCATTCACAACCCGTTCTTCCGCTCAAAATTGCTGAATCGGTTGTTTGGAATCACGCAATCAATCGGGTGCTGTTTCTCACAGACGATGTACGACGGCGTCCACATGCAGCATCACAAAGGGAATTCGGATCGGCAGGATGAAAATGGCGCGACGATTGATTGGCTGTCGATCTATCGGCATGGGCACGACGGCGAACCGGAAAGTCCATGGAAGTATGTTTTCCTTAGCTTTTTCCGCGACGATGTCGGCGCCATTCGTAAGGAACTGCGCAAACGCGGCAATAATGACGTTTGCTGGGGAAATCTCGAGTTGGCAGCGTTCGCTACGACGCTGTTGGTGATGTTCCTCTTCAACTGGCGCTACGTGATTTTTTATTTCCTGCCGTTTTGGTATCTCGGCCACTGCTTCAGTTATTTGAATGGTTATTACCGTCATTACGGCGCGAATCCCGACAAGCCGATCGCGTGGGGCGTAAGCAGCTATGGAAAAATTTATAATTGGCTGTTCTTCTACAACGGCTACCATGCCGAACATCATTTCCGCCCGAAAGTGCACTGGACGAAAATGGCAAAGTTTCGACGAAACATTGCTGATTTACAGAAGCAGGAAGGCGTCCGCACAATTAAGCGAGCGCACATGCTCGGCTTTCTCGATCCCGATTTGCCGAGACGCGGCGAACGCGATCGCGAAAGTGTAGCGGCGTTTGTGTCAAACGCCGAATCCAAATAGCGAGACAGGCGCTCGCCGCTGCGAACGCCACTACAACTTCGCAAACTCCGTGCGTAGCTTTTCTTTCTTCGCTTCGCACTCCTCCTGTAATCGCCGGATTTCCGATGCGAGCTGCTTCTCCAGCGGTTCCATTTCGTCGAACTTGCCGGCACTCTGCGCCTTATTGATCTGATTCTTAAGGAACAGCTCTTTCTCCGCGATCTTCGCTCGATACAGCGAATCAACGTCGGCGAGTTCTTTTTTCTGATCCTCGCTGAGTGCGAGCGATGGCGACGACTTCTCCAGTCGTTCCATCGCCAGTTCGTAAGCCGATTTCATCTATACATCTTCCTCTTTGCTGGTCGCTCAGACAGCACGCCCAGCGACCACACTTTATCAAAAACCCTCCCGAATTGCGCGTCGGAAATCAATTCCTAAATTGTTCTTGGATGCATTCACTCATTAAATTGCTCAGCATCGATTTCGATGGGACGCTGGTGTCGCGAGTTAGCGAACCAGTTCTCGACATCCAGTGCATGGAATTGATTCGCCAGTTGCAGAACGCTGGCGCACTGTGGGCGATTAATACCGGTCGTTCCGTCGATCTACTGGAATCCGGGCTCGCCGATTTCAGCTTCCCCTTTCGACCGGATTTCATTCTCACGACCGAGCGTGATGTTTTTCGCCGTACGCGAAGTGGCGATACATGGGAGCCGTTTGGCGACTGGAACGAACGCTGCGCGCGCGATCATGCCGAGTTGTTTTCTTCGGCTGACTCCGTGCTCGCGGAAGTCGTGGATTTCGTGACACGAGAGACGAAAGCGCGCCTAATCTACGATCCTGAGCGCCTCGAGGGTCTTGTCGCCGAAAACGATGAAGAAATGGAGCGCATCGTCGAGGTCATCGAGAGAGCGCGAGCCACACATCCGAACCTGGATTATCAGCGAAACACAGTTTACCTGCGATTTTGTCACGCCGACTACCATAAAGGCGCAGCACTGGCTGAGCTGGCACGTCTACTGGAAATTCCACGCGAAAACATCTTTGCGTCGGGCGACCACCACAACGACATCTCAATGTTGAACGGAAAAGTTGCCGCGATGCCCTCCTGCCCAGCTAACGCAATTCAGGAAGTGCAAAAGGCCGTACGCAACGCCAGGGGGTATGTGGCGAAAAAAGAATACGGAGCCGGTGTTCACGAAGCACTGTTGCACTTCGCGAATGGAATCCGTTGAAGCGCCAAACCCGAGAGCTCTAGCGGGGCGGCTACAACAACGAAATTACCACCGTACGCTTCCGCTGGATCCCGGGGGGCCGGGAGCGAACCCTTCGTCGCCGGACATTTTTTCTCCGGGTACAGTCGCGGTAGATCGAGAGTTCGACCCGCTGTCGGTTGTCTCATCGCCCGAGGAGGCGCAAGCCGACAACAAACACGCCATCAGCAAGACTAGAACACCGCATTTGGCAACCCGTTTGGCCATTGGTGACGAACCTAATCATTGACGTCTCTGATGCAACCAGCCCTGCTCGAAGGATTTTGTCGTGAGGAAGGCAAAGCCGATGCAAAAAATTTTGCGCACACAGCGAAGCTCGCCTTTAGTTCGGCATGGCTGAGTACGAGGGTGAGCCCGAACGCATCTGGGATGAGTACGAGTGGGAGCGCTTCCTTCAGCAGCAGGATGGCAAAACCGAAAAGTATATGCAATTACTGGAGACATATCTCGATGATCCTGACCGCGACGAGATCATCGCTCGCGAGATGGGTTGGACGCAATTGTTGGATGCTAACGATTGGAACGCGGAAGTCGATGCCTTGCTCGATGAGGGGGTGGGGGACGATGAGGGGGCAGCCCCCGAGAATGCCAGCAGGTCCGCAGAGATCTTCGAAGAGCATGACCTGTATCGCGCTGCGTTCGCGCTCACCATTTGGATTGATCAACTGTTCGATCAAAATGCTTCGCTCCAGAACGAACCGGCAGCGGTGAAACTGGCCACCCACGCCGCACTGGCCAGTGCCAAGCTGGCAGCAGCCTTGAGTGGCGATAGCCTCGATGAAATCGGCATGACTATCGCGTATCTAAAGCGCGCTTTGAAAGCCATCACCATTGCCATGGAAGCGGCGGCACAACTGCGGAAAACCAGTGGCCAGATCACCCGTTCGCAATACGCGGTACTGCAGCAGCGACTGTTTCGAGTGCGGGACGGCATTGTTGCCCTGATGGGCGAATATCGCGGCGAATGGCGTCGCCGGTTCGGTTCTGAAGGTTATCGCGGTTGAATGAAATAAGGGCGCATTCCGTCCAATCATGCAAACGGAAGCGACTCCGGCTCAGGCCGATGTATCGGAATTGGACCTGGTGAGACGATGCCAGGCCGGTGACACCGAAGCATTCGACGAGCTTGTGACCCGCTATCGGACACGCGTGTTTAGCATGATTTACAACATGGTACATAGCGAGCAGGACGCCTGGGATCTCGCGCAAGACAGCTTCCTGAAAGCGTGGAAGTCGATTAAGCGCTTTCGCGGGCGCTCGTCTTTTTACACCTGGATTTATCGCATCGTCATGAACGTGACGATTGATTGGCTGCGCAAAAAACACGTGAAAGGCGCAGGCACCGAGTTCGATGACGCGATTCAGTTGAGGATTGATCCGGCGTCCAAAACCGTTCCCAAAACGGAAGCGTTGCCTTACGAGATGATGGAGCGAGACGAAATTCGCGCCCGGATCGAGCAAGCAATCGCCCAGCTTTCGCCCGAGCAGCGCGCTGTCGTTTTGATGAAGGAGCTCGAAGACATGCAATACCACGAGATCGCAGAAGCCTTGGGATGCTCCATTGGCACGGTCATGTCGCGTTTGTTTTATGCACGCAAGAAACTGCAAACTTTACTGAGGGACGTTTATGAAAACATTTGAGGAAAAATGGACCGCATGGGTCGACGGCCAGCTCAGTGGGCGAGAACTTGCGGAATTCGAAGCCTCGCTCCCGGACAAAGCCGGCTCCGAAGCTGAAAAACAAAGCGCAAGAAAACTTCGCCAGCTTCTGAGGAATGAGCTAAGCCTGCGGACACTAACGAACGAAGAGTTTTTCAGCCATCAGCTGCGCGAGAGAATCGCGCAGGAAAGCGGCGAGGCCCGTCGAACGTCCGCTGGACGCGGTAGCGAAACCTCGACTTGGTGGACAATCCCTCGTCTGTTATGGACGGGCACTGTGTCAATCGCAGTCTTTGTAATTTGCACTGTTCTCGTCATGCACGAGAAAAATCCAAGCGAGGAATCGCAATACCTTACCCAAATTCTAAATGCTCGCGTTGATCCCGTCGTCAGCCCAAATGCGACCGTCTCAATGTTTGAGGTAAAACAGGATCGCGTGACGGTGCTTTGGACAGAGGGATTGCAAAGTTTGCCGGCCGATTACGCGGCCAAATAACTGCTCATGGGTGGCGTTTCGGCGTACTTGATTCCTGTTGTCGCCCTCATCCTCAGTGCGACCCCCGGACTAAAGGGCGCGGAGACGGTCTGGAGTGGACTTGTGATCGCGGAAAATGTCGCAGAACCACAACCGATTCCGGCAGAATTGACGCGCATCGAAGGATCCCTGAAAAAGTTTTTTGGCTACAATCAATTTCAGGTGATCGGCCAATCGCAAAAGACACTCAAGACCGGCCAGGAAGATTGGCTGGCGACCAGCAAATTTTTCGGTCTGCATGTTGATGCCCGAGGCGAGAGCGAGGCGAACTATGTTTTGAACCTGAAACTTTATAAGGAGAAAGAGCTCTTGCTTGAAACCGATGCGAAGCTGAGCAAGCGCAGCCCATTGGTCATAAAAGGTCCGCAAGTCGGGAGCGGACAATTGCTGCTGGTGTTGGTTGTCCAGTAGCGTAGGACACGACCCTGGGTGCGCGGTTCTCATCATTTGCGATGAAAACAACCCGCATGCGGTGTTTAGTGCCAAACATGCGTTTTTTGTGTCGCTTTTTAGTCTCGCTGCTTTCCGTTACGTTTGCTGCTACGATGTCTGCGGAGAAACCGTTCAGTTTTAATGAGACACCGGGAAAATTGCCGAAATCGGTTGTCCCAGTCGAGTACTCGATTCGTATTGTCCCGAACATTGACAAGTTCACGTTCAGCGGGACGGAAACCGTAAAGCTGAATGTGCGCGGTCCCGTCCGTCAGCTCGTGCTGAACGCGCTCGAGCTCGAAATCACAGAAGCCTCTCTGGATGGGAAAGCGCTAGCCACGTCTGCAATCAAGATAGACAAAGAAAAGGAACTCCTTACGCTAGTATTGCCGTCAGACCTAGCATCGGGAGATCACACTTTGGCGCTCACCTTCTCCGGCAAAATTAATCAGCAAGGACAGGGCCTTTTCTACACGCGATACCAGGAGCAGGGTAACGGCGCGCCAAAGATCATGCTCGGCACCCAATTCGAAGCGACTGATGCCCGGCGATTTTTCCCATGCTGGGATGAACCGGTCTTTCGCGCGCGATTTCAATTGACCGTTGTCGTGCCGGAGAACTGGCTCGCTGTCTCGAACATGCCGGTCAAGAGCGAGAAAAAAATCGCTGGCGGGAAAGAGTTGCGCTTTGCCGCGACTCCTCCAATGTCCAGTTATCTGAATGTCCTCGTTGCCGGCGAGCTCGATTTCATCGAATCGCGGTGCGGCCCGACCCAGATTCGCGTAATCGCAACCAAGGGCAAGGCAGAACTCGGCCGCTACGCGCTCGAAACCACGGCGCAGATTTTGCAATACTACAACGATTACTTCGGCGTGCCGTATCCATTGCCGAAGCTGGATCAAATCGCGCTGCCGGGCGGGTTCGGCGGGGCTATGGAAAACTGGGGCGGAATCACTTATTTCGAGTCCGCGCTTTTGTTTGACCCAAAAAATTCCTCCGCAGAGACGAAGCAAAATATCTACGAAGTGATCGCACACGAGGTGGCGCACATGTGGTTTGGCGATCTTGTGACCATGGCATGGTGGGACAATCTCTGGCTCAATGAAGGGTTCGCCTCATGGATGGGCACGAAGTGCACCGCGCATTTCAATCCGCAATGGGAGGTCTGGCTGCGACGCAATTTGCCGCGCGATCCCACCCGGCGCGTCGGTATTGCCAAAGAGCAAGCGATGGAAGGTGATGCAAGATCGACCACGCATGCGATTCAGCAGCGCATCGCGACAGAGGCGGAAGCCAACAGCGCTTTCGATGATATCACCTACAAAAAGGGCCAATCGTTTCTCCGAATGTTGGAGAGTTTTCTTGGTGAAGATGTTTTCCGAGACGGAATTCGCCGGTACATCGCCACGCATAAGTATTCGAACACCACTACCGCGGATTTGTGGGACGCGCTCTCGGAAGCTTCGAAGAAACCGATCGGCGAAATCGCAGCTGGCTGGACGGAGCAGCCCGGATTCCCAGTTGTGGAAGTTAAGCGAGAAGCAGATGGAAAGGTTCGGCTCACGCAGGAGCGATTCACCGTGAATTTCAAAAACGCGCCGCCACTGGAGTGGCAAATCCCGCTGACATATTCGGTCTTCGGACAAGCGCCTGCGAGTTTGTTGATGACCGGTAAGACACATATTCTCCAGAACGTTCCCGCAGATCGCGCGCTCAAGTTGAATGTAAAAGGCGCTGGAAATTACCGCGTCGAGTATGACGCGCCGTCTTGGAACTTGTTGCTACAAGCTCTGCCGAAGCTAGGTGTTGAAGATCGCGTTAATCTTCTCAGCGATGGGTGGGCGCTTGTGCAGGCCGATCGCGCGTCGGTCTCGCGCTATTTTGAATTGGTTGAGAAATTGCCTGCTTCGACTGAAATCGCTGAGCGCGAACAGATCATCAACGTCGTGGATTTCATTAATGGCCTGCTCGGTCCCAGTCCAGAGCGCGAAAGATTTCAAAAGTACGCCCGGTCCCTCATGCGTCCAACGTTCGACACGCTGGGCTGGGAACCCAAAGAAGGCGAGCAGCCTACCGCCGGTAACTTGCGCGCCAGCTTGATCAATACTCTGGGAGACTTAAATGACGCGGAAATTATCGCGGGATGTCGCGAACGTTTCAAAAGATATCTCGCGAACCCAGCGTCGCTCGCGCCTGATCTGCGGCCGGCAGTGTTTGCAGTCGTTGGGCGTTATGCCGACGAAAAGACTTGGGCGAAGCTCCACGAACTGGGTCTAAAGACGACTAGCATTGAGGAAAAACAAAATTATTACAATGCGCTTGCTTGCGCGATCGATCCCAAGCTGGTGAAGAAGACACTTGCGATTGCTCTCACGGACGAGCTGCCAACGAGCCGTGCGATCTTTCTGGTTCCAACAGTCGCGCGCGACAGCGGTCATCCAGACATTGCCTGGGAATTCGCGAAGGCAAATATGAAAGCGTTGCTTGATAAGACCGATGCGGCCGGGGCAAACCGCTACATGCCGAGTCTATTCACGTTTTTCTCCGGCGACTCGCGCGGCAATGAATTAAGAGCTTACGCCAAGAATAATTTACCCTCGGCAAGCGCGCCTGAGGTGGCGAAGGTTGTGGATGAAATTCAGTTTCGCGCCGAATTAAAAAAACGCCTTGCAGCTCAGCTGAACGCTTGGATCGAGAAAAAGAGCCTGTAGAGGCAGGCGTGTCGCCTGCATGGGAATGGCCAGAATCGCAGCCGACACGGCTGCCACCACAGATCACTGATCACTATTCCCTTGCGGCGTGATCCACAGACGCATCGGAATCATCGTAGACTCGACGAACCCGTGACGTCGGAAAAATTCCTGCGCAACGTTTTCAGGTCGGTCAGTCAGCAGTGTAATGCGAAGAAAATTTTTCTTCTTCGCAAAATCAATGGCGTGGTTGAGCAGCTTTGATCCGTAACCCTTCGCCTGGTACTCTTTATGGATCACCAGGTCCTCGAGCAAGATGACAAAGCCGCCTTCGGCAGTGCTAATCGTAAACAGCAGATTGATCATGCCTACAATCACGCCGTTGCGCCGCAGCACGAAAACGCGCCCGCGACTGGGCTGTTCGAAAATAAGTCGCAGGCCGCGAAGCTGTTTGTCCTTGTCCGGTCGAAAATCGCTTTCCTGAGCGAACAATTCGGCCAGCATTTGCGACAATTCATCCAGGTCGGCCTCAGTTGCCGGCTCAATGACAACGTTTTCTTGCTCACTCATAGCCCGCCCCGGTTATTCCAGAAATCGGCCGTCCTGGCAATCGTGTAAATTGGGGGGAGCAGTAATGGATCGAACGGGCCGAATGAGGACCCATGCGCGCCTGGTCGGAGATTCGCGCGGGCGGTTAATTTGCGAGGCAAGCGTTCTTTCCTTCTTGTATGTCATTCTCCAAAATTTTGGCGGGTGACGGCGATATGCTGGAATTGTCGGCAGCGTTGACAATGCCACACTCACCCCTACTGTAACCGCTCCTAAATCGCGCCAGGCGCCTTCTCGGTTCTATGAAACGGACTTACCAGCCATCCAAGCGAACACGTAAACGGCAGCACGGCTTTCGTGCGCGGATGCGGACGAAAGGTGGTCGCGCAATCCTGGCACGGCGGCGGCAACGCGGACGCAAGCGCCTGCTTCCAAAAGGAGTCGAGAAACATTACGCCCGTCATACGCAAGCCTGATCGAGGTTTTCTGTTGCGCGAAGTTCTGTTCGAATCTGCAGTCGAAGTTTGAAATCCAAAATTTCCTTGCACCGTTAGCTCAATTGGCAGAGCAGGTGACTCTTAACCAAGGTTTAATCGAAGGGTAGTGATGTCGAGTTACCGATACCGCTACCGAATCGGTCGAGCAGAAATCTCACGACGATGCCACACGGGGTCTGAGCTACGTAAATATCCTGAATGAAACGAGCAGAAGGACACAACCGCGCGGGAAAATAGAGCTCGACAGCTTTTCACAAAATTGTTAATGGTTGTCTTGATTACGTCACGCGACGTTTGTCAACGAGCTAGGAGGGTCGAGGGCGCTGAAACTTTCGCTGGTAACGCCGCTTAACGCGATCTCCAGATCTTCCTGGAACACCCTTCGTTATATGGCCAACCACCAATCCGACCCACTCTTCCTTCACCCGATCTTGCATGCTGCCTTGCCGGCGATTCTCGCGGAGATCAAGAAAAACCTCCCCACCGGATGGAAAACGGGGGTGGATTCCCAAGGGGTGCATCGCACGCCGGACGAGCAGTTCGAGATATTCAAGAAAGGGCGGCGCTTTGATCCAAATACCGGGACCTTTGTAAAGGTCGGGACGACGTTCACGCCTCTCGACGGAATCCACAAGAAATCGCGGCACAACTTCCTCGGCGCGCAGGCCATGGATATCATTCTTTTTAAGCCTGACGGCTCGATCCTCAAAGCCGGGCCAGAGGAAAAAAAGATCGCGACGGGCGCGGATAAGTTCGCGCTAACCTGGGGCGGGCGCTTTAAGAAGACCCAAGACATGCCGCACATCGAGATTCCCAAGGAGCGGCTTTTCAAGAAAGACTTCGAGCGCGACGAGGCGCTGCAATGGCAGAAATACCTCTTTCATGCCGGCGCATTTACGAATCCGGATGACCTGGATGGTTTCTTCAAGACGCATTCCAGAGATGCATTGGAGGAAGTGGTAGGCACACGCGAGCCCTCGCCCGACGCCTGGGAGATGCTCTTCAACAAATTCGGCCCAATCGAAGACCTCAACGATTTCGACGGGCTGCCTTTCATCCCGCCAGTGAAATAACTTGTATCACTAAAACTACCACCAAGCACTTCATCCGCCAGCTCCCGATCCATGCATTCGAGGCGACAACGGCTTTTGCCGCCGCATCCACAATGTTAGCATTGATGAGGATTTCCTTTTCTTTGTTTTCCCGGACTCAGCCCTGGAGGACCTTAATGCCGCCAGCCTGGAAGGAAGGATCAAGGAGCGCGCCTTCTTCAACAAGCTGCGCGGCGTCTAGGGCGTGTCATGCACTTTCGGCAAAGAGACCGCGCTGGATCAACCGTGGCAAATTCAAGCTGACGATGAAAGCGTGCAACCTCTCCGAGCTGATTCACAGTCAGTTCTGATTATGCGCGGCATTGTCAATTCCACAGAAGATTTCGAGGCATGGGAGCGGAAGCAAACGGACCTCTCAGACAAGCTGCTCGCGAAGAAGCATGGCAAGATGGCTGATGGAGCGTTTCCATTCCTGCGGGCGACGCGCAATGCCCGATAACAAACTCTGCCGCTCACTGCGCTATACTTCCGGTGATGGTATCGGGTCCCACCACGTACCACGTGCCTTCATTATCGTCGGTGTACAGATGGCCCTTTGCCGTGTAAAGAATGTCGAATACCAACGATGGTGCCAGTGGAACTGCGATGCCTTTCGAACCCGTGGTCCAGACCTTCGTTGAATCGGTACTACCCTCCGCTAACAGATCAAATGTGTGGCGGCCGACGTCGCTTGAATGGATCGGGCGCCACCGAATAGACACAGTGTCGATAGCGGGCACGGTCGAGATTTTTACCTGAAACTGACCTGATTGGCCTGAGTCGCGAGCTGATGTGATTTCAGCATGATCTACGTGCAGATCGTTCAGCGGAAAGCGGATCCAAAAGTTTTTGCCGTAATCGCTATCCCAGACTTTGCGTCTGGCTCGTGATTCGTACGAAAACCAGAATTCCAATTCATCGCATTTGTCTGGAAGGGTCACCCACTGGTTGATGGTTAGTCTCTGTCCCGCCGGATCCCAGAGATTAGCGCGGAGTGGATAGGGAATATCGTACACGTATCTTTTCGCCGCATCGGCCACAGGATGAAACACGACGTACATGGTCAGCGGCGTCGGCCTAGCGTAATCGCTAGCCGGCACGATTCGGAATGGATCGTAACGAACCCTGCACCGACCATTCAGCGGCCTACCGCTCACGATCTCATGAAAGTCTGCGGTGAAAGAGATACGAGCTCCTTGTCCTTCCCCGCGGCGTATCAGGCTGGCCATACTCTTTCCTAATAGTTAAAGACTAAAGTCGTATCCGCTCGATTATCAAAAAGCTTCGCGAAAGCAATCTGGATGCTTTCGTTCCAGTACCAGGCGTCGACTGGCGAGTCCTTTAGAGCTTCGGGGCTGCCGAGGTCAGGAACCACGACACTATCACGCGTCGCCTCCCTCGGCTTGGTCACGCTACCAAGAGCCGCGAGATAAAAAAAGTTCGCCACAGGTTGGTATTTCCCATCAACGCGCGCAATTCGAATGTGTCGCTTTGTTCCGGTGTTCGTGGTAGTGCGGTGATAAACTCGCGACACTCGATACTCCCCGTCAGTCCACGCTTTAGTCGTGATCCCGTCGTCTTGATACATCGTGTATGCCAGGTCATCGGTCCACCGATCCGGCCCAGGATAACAGTTGATGGTTAATGGATTTGCAGGCAGCTGACCCACCCATTGCTCCAACTCGCAAAACGGCAGTATCGCACCATTTCGGATATAAATCGGCACGCGATCGAGTCCGGCAAAATAGTCGCCAATAAGAGTTCCACCCGCCACGGGCGCAGCCAGAGGAGCCGAGTTATCCATAAACGCGAACCAGTCGCTCCCCGATGGCAAGTACACGGATCGGAGCGGCGGGGAAGGCGGATTTGCGGTTTCATGAGGATCTAAAATCGGGGCAATCAAAAAATCATTTCCGATGAAGAATTGGTCATCGAGATGTTGGTAAACGGCAGGGTCATGGCCATCGTTTAAGAACAGCGCACGGGCGATCGGCATTCCGCTTTTTGTCCACACGTACATCGCATCGTAGTACAGCTGAAGCATTCGATAACGGAGTTCTACATATCGCCGACAGTTTGTCGGGACGGGCTCACCGTATCTATACGGCTCTTGGAAAGCTTTGAGGTAGCCGTCATAGTGGTTGCGGAACCACGGCATGAACGAAGCCAACTGCATCCAGCGGGTGAGAAGTTCGTAATTAGCAATCGCTCCAGTTACAACTGTGCCCGGTGCAAAAGGTGGTCCTGATAAACTCGTGTCAGGCAACGTGGTATTGAGTCCGTCTACTTTTCCCTTGGCGAAACCGCCCACGTCACAACCAGAAATTGGCACGCCCGAAAGCCCAAGATTCAGCACCTCCGGAATATTGATCCGCAAAAAATTCCAGGTGGATGCTGAATCACCCGTCCACAATCCCGCATATCGCTGCATCCCGGCATAACCACCACGCGATATGATAAAATTGCGCTGAGCAGGTCTTAATTGATTTATGCCCTCCCACGTTGCCCGTAGCAGATTGAGGGCATAAGCATTATGTACTTTGGCGTTAGGCAGATACTGAATGTGTACCGCGCCAGTTGAATCCACTTCCTCTTGCGCCATCGTCAGATCGCCGGGGAAGCTCTTATTCTGACTCGATCGATTCGGGTCGATCGCAGGACAGGTCATATCCTGCCAAATGAAATCTAAATCTAGGTCGGCGATGAGGTGACGGTATTGCTGGCCCCAAAGTTTACGGGAGTTCGCGAGCCCTAGGTCTGGGTAATTGCCCGGCGCTGTTAATGGTATCTTATTCCACCGGTTAGGGAAAAGAGGCGGGTACGCATCTTTGTAAGGATTGGAGCCGAGATTTGCGCCATAGTTCACTCCCCCTTCATAGAGCACTGGGTTGGGTCCTCCACCGGCCCGTGTGTCATAAAGAAGGGCATTCCCGCTCAGCAAAGCTTGTCGTTCCAGATATGCGGCAAAGTTCCCGTTTTCATCCAGCTGATTATCTGAAAAAATCGGAGTGACGTTGGTGCTCAGTTTGAATCCTTGTGCGTGCAGATCATCGAAAAATTGCTTGCAGTTTGGAAACTTAATCTCGCTGTGGGTGAACGTTCGATAGTTGTCCTGAAAATCGACGTCGATGTGTAAACCGTCGCAAGGGATTGACGCTTGACGATATGCGTTGGCGACACCTTGAAGCTTGTTCCGATCGAAATAGCCGTATGCTCCCTGGTGAAACCCGAATGCATAACGAGGAGGCATTGAACCGCGGCCGGTTAGAGTGGTGTACTGCCCCAGAACATCCGCGACTGTGTCGCCGACAAAGAAATAATAATCGAGTTCGTTGTAAAGGGCACCCAAGTAGTATTTGCCGGACATTGTCGAATAGTCATCGGCTTCGATGTTTAGGAAAGTTTGAGCAACGTTGTCCAAGAAGATGCCGTAGGCGTAGGGTGCTCCGCTAAAGCTCCCCTGAGGAAAGGGATTCGTTTCGATTAGAAAAGGAATCGAGCAGTAGAGCGGTTCGGTTGGATTGAGCGGACCCTCCTCTCCAAGGCACGGACCTGTCGAGTAACTGTAGTTGTCAAAGTTCAGGAATGTGGAGGTGAAACCGTTTTTCAGTAGACGTGAGCCGGCCTTTTCCCCGCATCCGACATAACTCGCACCGGGCGGCACAGATTTCATCACAGCGATCACTTCTGCGCCTGGAATGAAGAGGATCCCGCGCCCTGGATAATCTTGATGAATGAGTTGGTTCCCGCGAAAGACACCGAGTTCGAAGGAACTGAGATTGATCTTTAGCCGTAAGGAACCGGTCGATATTTCAAGAACTCCTGGGAGCAGTTGGGCCGCATTTACTTGGAGGCCGTTCAGGCCAATGTCGCGCGTGATGACTGCAATCGACCTCTCACGATCGTAATCGGGGGCGACCGGGTTGAACCGTACGCGGAAACATCGGGGACCCAAAATTTGCAGAACCACAGCTTGGCCGCCGAAGTTAAACGTAAATTGTCTACCGGACGCGTCGGGTGCCCAAGAAACAACCCGACCGAGTGAACTCCACCCAGCATTGTTGGGCGTGAAATCGTTTACGGCGACAAAAGGGAAGTACATGGTGTGGGAAACAGCTGCGTCAGGATTTAAACCGCCGGTGCTTTCTGCCTTCTACCCATAAACAAGATCTGGAAGCCGTTGCAACCAAATTTCTCGCGCTCAAATGGAACTCGCTTGAGCAACAATGGAACGTGCCTGGTCCTGCGCCGCACCGCGATTTCATCCGAATCGGCGCGTCGAAGAGAGAAATAACGCCGTTGTTGTTTACTCCGTACGGGTCTGCATTTCCGCGACGACGGTGACAATGGGTTCAGGTGAAACGGCTGACTGGCCGTTGAACGGCTCATCGAAGATGAAAACAAGGGCCACGAGCAATGCGAGCCCGAAACCCTGCCCGCCGAGCGCCACCGCGCGGCCAAACGTGGCTTCAGAGAATGCTGCCAGTAGGAGCAGTATTACCAGTAAGGCAACGATTGCCTCCCAGAAGATCCACGGTAACTCGAGCTTAGTGGCTGCAACCACGCGTGCTTTGCGGTCTGCTGCAATTTCATCAGCTTTTTTGAGCATCTCCGCATAGACCAAGCTCTGGCGTCCAGGCGGTGGGTCGATGGCAAGTATGCCACGTGAAATTGGGCGGAACAGTGCACGAGTCCGCTCGCTCGGCCTGCCTTTGCTTAGTTCCGGCCACTCATCCCTTACGATCGAGTTTGCATACTCTCGCAGGGATACCCTGATCGCATCCTCAGAGTCGCCATACCGGATGAGCAAACGATCCAACTGAGCGAGGTTGTGGGCTTCCGTGCCGACCTGCGCTTCGAGGTTCCGGAGATTGTTATGCGCCTGAACGAGTGAAAACGCTAGAACGACCCCCGTAAACCCGATCACCACGCTCAAAGACTTGCCTGCAGCCTTAGACTCATCGCCTGGCACTTGGATACGCAGCAGTTTTTCTCGTAAGAACGGTACTCCAGCAAGCAGGCAAGCCCCAACTGTGCCGAACACCAGCGCGATGCCGACGTCAGGAAGGCTGTAGAGCCAGTTAAAAATGGTTTCTACTCCTATCAGCTGGAAGAGGAATAATGGGGAGTGCGTGAGGACCGTCTTAGGAGCTGCGATCACTCCGCGGAGCCTCTTCCGATAAGTAGACACAGTTATATCATGGAATCTCCGCACGGAATCAGCAAACACAAAACTATTGGATGATCCCGCTAAGTAAAGTCTGGCGGCGTGCGCACCACCATTGGTTTTTGACGTGTCTCGAAGATCCCGATTAAAATGCCGGGCTTAAGTGTCGCAGTACTACGTGCCGTGTGGGAGCGATCAAGTTGCGTTTCGTTCCGATGGCAATGCGGCGACTCTTGCATGCTGGAGCCGTGGCCTTTACAATTACACCAATGCCCCCGAAATCTCGGCAAGCCTGGACGATGACCCGACCAAGGTTTGGTCCCCGGCCGAATTGCTGGCCATTGCGTTCGCGCACCCACCCAACTTCCCGCCTGGTACTGCAACACCAACTACGCGCTGCTCGGCCTCATGGCGGAAAAGATCGACGGAAAGCCACTGGCCGTTGTTTCACTAGCCTATCGTAACCAAGACGACCCCCCCGGGGGTTACGATCTGTTGCTTTTCGCACGTTTAAGGACGGCAAATACTGATCCTTCTGGAATGTTTAGCCTCGCTGCAATCTTACGTCCGGATAAGCCCCTACGGCTCAGCTTCGCAACTGAGCTGATGTGTCGATCGAGACTACGAGGTCGACCGAGCTTCGTGCCGCGGTCGCGCGCTGCCGCCAAGCCGGCGTTAATGCGCTCAACGATCACGCTTCGCTCAAACTCCGCCACTGCTGCCAAAACGTGCATCTGCAAGCGCCCGGCCGGATTGCTCTCGCTCGTATCGATGCCTTGTGATGATGCCACAAGCGCCGTGCCGTGCGTTTCCAACTCGCCGATGAGCTGCGCCAAGTGCTGCGGAAGGTCACACGGAGGATTTCTTTGCCGAAAGTTTCAGCTTCTACCAGAGCCGAGATGCACACTGCCAAGTGAACCGGCAAGGTGGCAGCTGATCCTTACTTGGAGCTGTCGATGATCTGCTGCGCGTTCCTGATCGCGGACTCGTCCGGCGCTTTGTCTTTCTTCAGGATGCCGATCGTCTTTTGCGCCGAAGCAATGGCTTCTTTCTTGTTGCCAAGCTTCGCCTGAATCTGCGCCTTCTTGTAGTGCATGAAGTAGGCGTCTGGGTTCTTCTCCAGCGCCTGGTCGATCCACTTCGCCGCCTGCTTCAAGTCCTTGTTGTTGTCGTAGTAGAAGGCCGCGGCCTGATAGGCGGTGCGCGGGTCGAGCGGAGTCCTTGCGCTAACGACTGCATCGAGTTGGTTGCTTACCTGCTGGACATCGTCCGTGGTTAACTTCACCGGCACGCGCGTTTTATCCCAAAGGAAATTAAGCGTTGCGGAAGCGCCTTTCACATCAGCTAGCTCGATGGTGAACGTCTCGATTGTGACCGGAATGGGTTCCGGCTTCGCCGTGAGACGCACGGCATCGTTCTCTTGCTTGTAATCGGCCGTGCTCTGCACCTTCGCGTCCTTCGAAACGATGATGGTCCACTCATTCGCTGTCGGAATCGTGAAGAGTGCGTACTCACCGGTCGGGATCTCCTTGCCGCCGAGCGTTACCGCGTCGCTAAACTTGATTTTGGTGACCGCGTTGGCGCCCGTTCGCCAGAGCTTACCGTAAGGTACCAGGCCGCCGAAGATCTCGCGATCGTTCTTGTTCGGGCGCGAATAATCCACCTCCACATCGGTCAACCCGACACGCTGTTTTACCACCGAGTGCTGGCTGGCAGCAGGGAACTCTATTTTTTTCTCTTCCGCCGCCCACGGAGTGCCGGGTAGGAGCGGTTCCGCCACGAAGGGAAGTGCGAACAAAACGGAAAGGAGAAGCGAACGAAGACGTGAGGATTGGATCATAATGTGTGGGATATTCAGGATGTGCTGATTTAAGCGGAGAAGATATTGCGAAGCGGCGGGAGTCAAATCGGCTTGGGCGCCTAGCCTTAGCCTTTCGTCGAATGAACGCGGTCAGTAGCGAGTGACTTTGAATCACATCGCTGGGGAAAAGGCAGACGCAGCGGACTTAAAAAATGCGGTTTTGGCGATTTCAGAGCTTTGCGCAGCCAATCAAATTCAGCGCATCGTCTGAGCAAATGGTCAAAATTCTCGAATTTTGTTCTGCGTTAGAGGCCGACCAGAAATGCCGTCATTCTTGCACAAACTCTTGCACAATTCGGCAGTCACGTGCTTCGAAGAAATAAGATCGGCGGTTCCAGCTCCGTACGTCTCCTCGGAATTCGAGAAACCGCGGCTCCTTCCACAGCGGCTGATAGACCGCCCCAAGAGCCGTTCCACATGAGTTTTGGGGTTCGATTTTTTCATCACTTAATCATTCCTCGATTCGTTTTCAGCATTTCAACTCTTTGCCTCTCAATCGCCGTTTGGCTTTTTTAGACCTAAGCTTGTGCATATCTTCTCTTGAACACGCGGGGTCGGACGATGGTGATGATGAACCAAGACTGTTTATGAGCGGCTTCTTCCAGGAGTTGCAGCGGCGAAAAGTTTATCGCGTTGCCGCCGCGTATATTATCGCTGCGGGATTCATTATTCAGATAGGATCAGCCGTTTTTCCGGCGTGGGAGTTGCCGAATTGGACGCTTCGTCTTGTAATCGTACTTCTGCTGATCGGGTTCCCGATTGCGCTCATCCTCGCCTGGGCCTACGACGTTACGCCGCAGGGAATTCAGGCCACGGCAACAGTTCCGGGAGCGCATCGGCGCCGCAATATTATTCTCCTTGTCGCCGCCGGCGCGATAATTTCTACCGCTGCGGGATTTTTTCTCTTGCCGCGCGCCTCGGCGCACAAGATCGACAAATCGGTGGCGGTGCTGCCCTTTCAAAATCTGAGCGATGAAAAGGCAAGCGCGTATTTCGGCGAGGGCATCCAGAATGAGATTCTGACGAAATTAGCGGCGGTTCGGGATCTCAAAGTCATTTCGCGAACCTCGACGGCGAAGTATCAGAGCAAGCCGGACAACTTGAAGACAGTCGCGCAAGAGCTCGGCGTTTCCACTATCGTCGAGGGGACGGTGCAGAGAGCTGGCGACAAAGTTCGGGTGAATGTGCAGTTGATCGATGCCCGCGCCGATACGCATCTTTGGGCGAAAAGTTATGATCGTGACTTTAA
>Ga0137403_10000421_pt1 | contig 54557 bp, 70 predicted proteins | sample CZOMad2_1_16fung_FD_122057 | JGI IMG/M metagenome (GOLD analysis project Ga0137403, IMG submission 122057) | Vadose zone soil fungal communities from Angelo Coast Range Reserve, California, USA - CZOMad2_1_16fungal (Hybrid Assembly) | ecosystem: Environmental > Terrestrial > Soil > Vadose zone... | reverse complement strand
GCCAGGTCTCGGTGTCGCACGAGGTGAGCCCGATGATGAAGCTGGTGGGCCGCGGCGACACCACCGTGGTCGACGCCGATCTGTCGCCGATACTGCGGCGCTACGTCGATCAGGTCGCCGCCGAACTCGAAGGCGTGCGCTTGATGTTCATGCAATCCAACGGCGGCCTGATCAAGGTCAGGATCGGCATCGACAAGGCGAAGCGCGGCGCGACCATAGACTTCACCGGCACCTCGGACCAGTTGCCCAACAACTACAACCCGCCATCGGCCGTGTGCATGGCGGCGGTGGTGTACGTGTTCCGCACCCTGGTGGACGATGACATCCCGCTCAATGCCGGTTGCTTGAAGCCACTGAACATGATCATTTCCGAGGGCAGCATGCTGCGGCCGCGCTACCCGGCGGCGGTGGTGGCGGGCAACGTCGAGACCTCGCAGTGCATCACCGACGCGTTGTACGGCGCATTGGGCGTGATGGGTGCTTCCCAGGGCACGATGAACAACTTCACTTTCGGCAACGACGCTTACCAGTATTACGAAACAATATGCGGGGGTTCGGGCGCGGGGGAGGGCTTCGACGGCACGAGTTGCGTCCACACCCACATGACCAACACGCGCCTCACCGATCCGGAGGTCCTGGAATGGCGTTTTCCGGTGCTGCTGGAGAGCTTCGAAATTCGCGCCGGCTCGGGCGGCCGCGGCAAGTGGCGCGGCGGCGACGGCGCGATCCGACGCGTGCGCTTCCTCGAAGCCATGACTGCGGCCATTTTGTCTGGACACCGGCGCATCCCGCCCTACGGGATGGCCGGCGGCGAGCCTGCCCAGGTTGGCCGCAACTGGGTCGAGCGGGTTGACGGCAGCACCTTAAAACTTGGCGGTGCCGACAAGGCCGAACTGGTGCCTGGCGATGTGTTCGTCATCGAGACGCCCGGCGGCGGCTACGGTAAGCCAGAGGCATAAAGACGTCAGTGTCCCCGCGGGCCGGCAGGAGCTGATTTAACGATATTTGACCGAGTGGTGACGTTTTACCTGTTGTGCCGAGGGTGAATTCCCTATAATCAGCGTCTTGGGGAAAGGGTGGCCAGAGCGCTTCAGCATGGACCGCAAAACAGTCTTCACACAAACCGCAAAGGGCCTGATGGAGGCGACTGGCAAGACCTGTATCCTCTCGCGAGATCTGCGCAACCTTCTCAAGGAAATCGACGGCAGGGTCACCTTCGGCGGCTTGCAGGAGAAGATGGGCTAGGTGCCCGAAGCCAAGCTGACGGAAGCGCTCAACAACCTCGCCAAGGAAGATTTCATCCGCCAGTTCGTGCAAGCAGCACAGACGCCCGCCAAAGAGCCACCGGCGCCACCCTCGCAGAGTCCTGTCGTGACCGGCTCTGACGACGATCTCGATTTCACCTCCCTCATTTCCAAGCCGGCCAACAAGGCTGAAGACGCCGCCACCTCGGATGCGCGCTCCCCGGCGCTCTCCAGCGCTGGGGCTGGACACGCGCCGCAGGTTGGGGGAAGGGACAAGTAGACCCTCCTACGGGTTTGCCGTTTCTACTCAAGGTCGTTCAGCCTGGGGGCCACCTTCTCCATCAGTAAGCGGAGGGAGCGCTGCATCAGCGAATGGTCGTCCGGGTCCTGGGTGATGACGAGCAGATGCCCAAAGCCACCCACCTCCTCGTGGAGCTGGCGAATTTTGTCGGCGCACTCCTGGGGGTCACCTACGATCCAGACGTGCTCCATCATGTAGTCCACGTCGACCGCCTCATCGGGCATGGCTGGATCCAGCTTGACATACCGCAGGGTCCCTTGCGCTTTGCGATTCACATACTGGTGCTCGTTAAAGGGTCGCCCCAACACGATCCGGGCCTCTTCTCGCGCCGACTCCGGGGTCTCGCCGACATACACCTCCCGGCCGATACGTAGCTGATGGCGGTCTGCTTCCCGGCCGGTGCTGGCCGCGCCTTCTGCCACCTTCTCCCAAAGATTCCGGACGTGCTGGGCCATCAGGTTCGTCATGGGTATCCAGCCCCGCTCTCCAGCCATGCGGATGGTGTCCGAATTCGGCGTGGACGCTGCGACCCCGATGGGCGGATGGGGCCTCTGGTAGGGCTGATAGTACAGCCTGCGCCCGAGCGTCGGGTCAATCTCCGGTGCATGCACCTGATAGTACTTCCCTTCGAAGCCGAAGTGGCCATCTTCAGCCTGCCACAGACCCAGGATAACCTCCAGGGCCTCCTTCCCCCGCTCCCGCACTTCGTCCATCGAGTGATATTCGACCCCGTACAGGTGCAGATCTGTCGGGAGCGACCTGACGCCGATACCCCAGTAGAAGCGCCCCCGAGCCATATGGTCCAGCATCGCGATGCGATGGGCGGTATCCACTGGATGGTGGAGGGGCAGCATCGTGACCCCGGTGGCGAAGATGATTCGCTTGGTGAGCGCCAGGGATTTGGCGATGAGCAGCTCTGGCACCGGGGCATTTTCCCACGTCTCCGTGATATGCTCGCCAATCCAGGCCTCGTGATAGCCCAACTGATCGGCCTGGACAAGTAATGCTGTGTCGCGGTCATAAGAGTCGGCAAAGGACCTCCTGGGCGGATGTAACGGCATCATGAACAATCCAAAGTCCATGCTTTCCCTCCTGTCAGCCCTGGCTTGATGGGGCGTTGGTTTCCTCTGTTGCAATCCTCCTCCACCCTTTAAGGTGGGTGCCATGGGGTTGCCCTGAGCAATGGGTCATACCCGGCAGGACGGATTGTAGTGGCACCCGGGGACGAGGTCAAGCACCCGAACGCAGTGGCGTGCGATGCAATGCGGTTGGGAGGCCCTCAGTCCCAGAGAAGTGATGGTGAAGTGGTACCCATCATTTGGTCATCAGCGGGGCCAATTGACCGCGTGACCACTGTCGCATTGACCCCCCGTGACCCGCAGACTATAATAGGGCGTCCTTTCAGAGCGACGAGACAGTCCGGCAAGAGCCATCGTGATCATCATCATCGCGTGTGGCCGAGTGTGTTCGGGAACAGGGACCCCTTACCCCTGCCAAAGATCAGGAGGTGTAGTCGTGGAACCAGTCATCAGAAATTACCGGAGCGTGTATCAACCGGGTGGGGCGGCGGCGAGGCTGATCTCACTGGAGGATAACCCCACAACCTGTACCATGACGTACTCGGTGATCGAGCCCGGCAAGACCAGTACTCATCACATTCATCCGTGGGAGCATGAAGTGTATATTCTTGAAGGGTCCGGGGTGGTGGTTTGTGATGGGAAGGAGTACCCGGTGAGGGAAGGGGACGGCATATTCATCCCGGGGAACGTGGACCATTACACCCTGAACAATCGCAGCAGCGGTGTGATCCGACGCATCGAGATCAACCCTCTCATCGCGTCTCAGAGCGGCGGCGCTAGAAACCAGGGGGGCAAGGGAACAGGCCAGCCTCCCGTCATACGCAACTACCGGGATCTCGACATGAAAGTGGGGCACGTGCTCCTCAGCGGCAAAGATGGCGTGCCCACCTATGTCATGCTGTACAATGGGGCCATGGCCCCCGGCGCGGTCAGCCACTCCGACACCGGCGGGCACACCCATCGGTGGGAACATGCGGTCTATGTGTTGCAGGGGTCGGGGACCTTGGTGTGCGAGGGGAAGAGCTATACCGTTTCGGAAGGGGACGGGGTACTGGTGCCCGCCAATGTGCTTCACCAGTGGAGGAACGAGACCCAGGCTCCGATGCTGCGGGTAACCTTCAACGCGGTGGCTTCCGAGGCTCACGAGGGGTAAGATTTCCGGCGGGAGCGCGATCATCTCGTCTACCGTCATGACGTGAGCGGTGGACACTGAGAGAATGACGAGACTCGCACGGTGGGCCTCAGCCGCGCTCATGGCGCTGGTGGGCATGGGTGGTGAAGATCACGCGCGTCCCGTTGCCGTGGGCATGCGCCAGAGGAACTTTCATAAGTCCCCGGACTGTGGGTTACTAACCAGTAACGGAGGACACCATCATGAATCCCTTGACCACTGAAGAGGCTCAAGCCGAGCTGCCAGAGATCATCGATAAGCTGGCCCCTGATGGAGCAGTGCTCATAACACGGAGCGCTCAGCCGGTGGCCAAGCTTGTAGGCCAAGTACAGTCCGCCCGAAAACCGCGGCAGCCAGACACTTTCGGGGGAATGTTCATCATTGTTTCTGAGGATGACGAGCATTTGAAGGACGTTGCCAACTACATGTCATAAGGGCTCCACTCGTCACCAGTGCATTTCTGTGATCCATGCTAAACGAGGCCCAATTTAGCACCCAGCGTCTTCCTAGCTGCGATCATCATCTCGATCCATTCGTGCGCACGCGTAAAGGCCTTATACGGTAGGGTCAACTGGAAATGCCGGACATACGGTCCCAGGCCGTTGCTGCGTGTCGCTCCGATGGCCACCTGCACCCACACTTCGCCGGGGCCGAGATTGGCGGCAGGCGCTCGCTCAGGCGGATGTTCCACCAACCAAAGAGCACTGCCGCACGTCTCCTGTATGCGGTACCTTGTTGCTCTGGACTGACAGGTCACAACTGGGACGCCCGCTGCTGCGATTGTTGCATCCACTGCTCGACCTTGAGGCGTTCGTCATCATCCATCTCAAACGCCGTGTCGCCGCTGGGGAAATTGCCGTCCTCGACGTCGTGCTTGTATTCCACTATGGCTTGCAGCGTGAGCTCGCGATACTGCTGGTAGCGCTTGACGAATCTGAGGTGGAAGGGGGTGAGCCCCAGCAGATCGTGAATGATCAGGACTTGCCCATCACAAAACCGCCCCGCGCCGATACCAATGGTTGGGATGCGGAGGCATTCGGTGATTGCCTTGCCGAGCGGCTCAGGGATTAGTTCGAGCACCAGCAGCTGCGCTCCCGCCTGCTCCACCGCGATGGCGCTTTCCAGTATGGCAATCGCTTGGGAAGAGGACCGTCCCTGAACTCTGGCCTTGCGCCCAGGATGGTGCAAGGTTTGCGGCGTAAAGCCGATGTGCCCGCACACGCTGATGCCCTGGGATGTGAGCCTGCGGATGGTCTCAACCTGCTCGATACCGCCCTCAAGTTTCACCGCATCGGCCCCATGGTCTAACAGAGTTCTAGCATTCACGAAGGCTTGCTGCGGAGTCTCATACGACTGGTATGGCAGATCCACCAGCAGATAGGCCTGCGTCACTCCACGCCGCACGGCCTTGAGGTGATGCACCATGTCTTCCATGGTGACCTCGCGCTCGCTCGTGTACCCCAGCACATTCGTGCCCACACTATCACCCACCAGGATGATATCAATCCCCGCCTGATCTTCTAGGCAGGCGGTGGGATAATCGTAGCCGGTCAACATGGTGATCTTCTGCCGGGCCTGTTTCTTGGCGTGAATGAATGCCAGATCTTTTTTCGAAGGATGGCTGTGATGTTCGTGGTCACTCATGATCTGCATCCTAAGCCTTCGTTCCTTCGTCTATTCCTGGGCACATCTGGTGTGTGAGATGAAGGAACCCACACACCTACGGGTCGTGGTGCCCTGGAACCCGATCGCGCATGTATGATACCCCACTCCCTGCATGGATACCAGCGGGCTTTGAAAACCCTTCAGGATGCCCCTCAGCGGAGCACCACCAGACCGCCGGTGGCCATCATTCACCACCGTGCGCGTCGGCAGTGGGCACATCTTGCAGTAGTCTCATGGACGATCGGTCTCTCAGCGACAACGGTGCTTGACCTGGCGACCACTCTCTTTTATTCTGCTGAACAAACGTGGATGCTCACGCTTGGCTGCCACCAGTGCAAAGGTATATCTGCTGCCTGGCGCAGGTCTTTTTCACGGACAAACGTCACCGTGTGCAAAGGGAAGGAATCACGCAATGCATCTTGGGTTGGTCATGGAATGCGATTATCGAGAAGGTGCCACACAGGAGGAAGCCTTTGACGAGGCGTTTCGGATGGTAGAAACGGCCGAGACGCTGGGCCTCGACGGCGTCTGGTTGGCGGAGCGCCACTTTGCGGCGCGGCGAGGTCCACTGGACGCCCTTGGCGCAGGCATCCCGTCGATCGTCTCCGCCCCCCTCACCATCGCCAGTGCCATCGCCGCGCGTACGCAGCACTTGCGAGTGGGCATCGCCGTCAATGTGCTGCCGCTGTGCCACCCTGTCCGCATCGCCGAAGAAGCCGCGACGGTCGATCAGATCAGCAAGGGGCGCCTGGATTTCGGCGTTGGACGGAGCGGTTTCCCCAGAGCCTACGAGGGGTATGGTATTCCCTACGGCGAGAGTCGGGAACGCTTCCAAGAATCGCTGGAGATCATTCTCAAGGCCTGGACGGAGGAGCCATTTTCCTATACTGGGAAGTATTACACGTTCAATAATTTGTCTGTGCTGCCCCGGCCGTATCAGAAGCCGCATCCACCGGTCCGCGTAGCCGCCACGACCAAGGAGACGTTCCCGCAGGTCGGCCGCTTAGGCCATCCGATCTTCATCGGTCTGCGTGGTTTCGACGTTTTTGAGGGCGGCCAACATTTGCATACCTATCGACAGGCATGGCAAGAGGCAGGGCACCCCGGCAACGGCGACGTTTTTTTGCGTATCCCCATCTACGTAGCGGAAACGGCGGAACGCGCCCGCTCGGAGCCCGAATACAGCACCTTACGCTCTTACCGCCGTCTGGCGGAGACGTTCGGCACGTCGGCAGGGGCAGCCGGCACGACCGCCTCTGAGGAACGTGTGGAACGATCCGAGCGCCTTTCAGCGGTCGGCTATGACGGTCTGCTGCAGGGTCGGCTGGCCTATGGCACGCCAGACATGGTAGCCACACGGTTGCGAGGGTTACGCGAAACCCTGGGGCTTTCAGGAATCATTATGGAACCCAACGTGGGGGGGCATATCCCGCCGGAACTGGTCTTCCGCTCGGTGCGTCTCTTCGCCCAGGAAGTCGCCCCGCAGCTTCGATAAGGCACGGTCCCCCATCCGGACGCGTCCCATTCGTGATCAGTCTCTCGACACGTTCACGATAGGTTTTGCCGAACCACGAACGGGACATGTTTTTACGGCCGGCTAGAGCACCTGCCAATAGCGGCGGCCCTCCAGGCGAATGAGCTTGCCAAACCCTGGGGCAGGGAAATGCCCGGCGGCCACGACGGTCCCTTCGTGTTCCAGCCGCTCCATCAGGGCCCGTCGTGTGCTTTTGGTTACTTCCGGGTCCATATCAGCCCGCGATACCCAGTCGGTTTCATGGACCTGAGCTGGATTGTGTGCCACATCACCCAAGATCAGGGCGCGCTCCCCCTGGGAGGTGATCAGGATGCTCATATGTCCGGGGGTATGCCCGGGGGTGGGTAGGGCCGTCAATTCACGGCTCAGGATCTGTTCCCCTTGCATGAATTCCACCAGCCCTAACTCAGCCAGGGGCCAGACACAGGAGGGGGCATTGGGGAACCGGGCTGGCTGCACCTCGGGCTGATGGCAGACCTCCCAATCCTTGGCGCTCATCCAGTAGCGGGCGTTCGGGAACGTTGGAGTATATTTGCCATCCTGTGAACGCAGGTTCCAGCCCACGTGATCGCGATGGAGATGCGTCATCACCACCATATCAACATCTTCCGGCCTCACGCCGTTAGCCGTGAACTCGTCCATCAGGATGCCCCAGGGGGCATCGGGCATGTCGGCGGGCTTGGGCCCCATACCAGTGTCGACCAGGACAGTTCGTCCCTCCGTGCGCACTAGGAAGGATCCCAGGTTAAAGCGCACGTGCTGCTCAGCAGTGAGGTGCCAGGCATATTGGTGCCAGTGCTCCTGCGGAATAGTCGGGAAAAAGTTGCAGAGATCGAACTCGAGGGCGCCATCCGACAGCGACATGATTTCTACATTGCCGACGCGAATCATTTGACTTGCCATCGTTCCTCCTCCCCCACAGTGTCTATCACTTCCATGCGATGCCGCATTTTATCACAAGGCCTGCAGGCAGCGTTAGCCCAGCAAATATGTCAGGGGGTAGTGCTCTGGTCACAGGTCGTGTATAATGGCCCGCACATTTGGTCAAAGTGGTGCAGGGTCGATGCCCTGCCCCGCAAACGTACATTGGCCGAAACAAGCAGTCGCCATCGGAAGAGGAGAGGGATCATGTACCAGACCAACATGTATGAGGGATTGCTGGCCGAAACCGTCATCATGCCGGGCCACAACGGGGATCGCATCCATGCCTACATGGCCCGACCGCTGGGTTCCGGGCCCTACCCAGGCATGGTATTGCTGCATCACGCCCCGGGCTGGGATGAGTGGTACCGGGAGGCCACACGCCGGTTTGCTCACCACGGCTATGTCACCATCTCCCCCAATCTCTACGACCGGGAAGGCCATGGGACTCCGGAGGATGTTGGCGCCAAAGTGCGGGCGGCGGGCGGTATCCCGGACGCCCAGGTGATAGGCGATGCCGAGGGGGCTCGGCAGTATATCGATGCCCTCCCATACAGCACCGGCAAGGTGGGCATCTTCGGCACCTGCTCCGGCGGCCGCCAGACCTTTCTCGTGGGCTGTAGCACCACCGGCTTTGACGCTGCTATCGAGTGCTGGGGGGGCCGAGTGGTGCAGGCCAAGGAAGAGCTGACCGCCAAGCAACCTACGGCGCCGATTGACCTCACGGCAAACCTGTCATGCCCGCTGCTGGGGCTCTTCGGCAATGATGACCAGGCCCCCACTCCAGCTCAGGTGAATCAGCATGAGGAGGAGCTGAAGAAGCAGGGTAAGAATTACGAATTCCACAGGTATGACGGCGCTGGCCACGGCTTCTTCTACTATGACCGGCCGGCCTATCGGCAGGAGCAGGCGGTCGATGGCTGGAAGAAGATTTGGGCCTTCCTCGAAAAAAACCTGGGGACATCGAAGTAGGCTACATCGTAGAGCAGGGAGACACAGAAAGGAGTGTGACCATGTGTACCATGATCACCACCCAGGCGAAGGTCGAGGGCAGCGGCAAGGGAGCCAGCGGCTGGTTCGAGCTGAAAGAGGCGAACGTCTCGTATGACCATCCTTATCATATTCGGATGGAGCACGCGCTGAACATCGACTTCGTGAACGAAGCCGCAGGGCCTGGGGCGCGTGTGGCCGTAGAACTCTCGCCGGAGTCGGCACGCGAGCTGGTGAAGGCGATCACCGCGGCCTTAGATCAGGCTGAGTCGGGCGGTTGGATCGAGGAAGCCCACAGCCATGAGCACCAGGCTGCCCACCATGGATAGGAGGTAACTGGCCGCAGACGGCTCTGGCGAGCTCAATTGCCTAGGGAGCCGAGATGGGCCGGGTCCATGGCCAACGGTGTCGCCCTGACAGGCGACAATCGCGGAGGGAGACCGGGACTGCCGCATTAGTGCCGCGACCGGTCTCCTCCTTGGGAACAGCATAGAGTGCACTTCCGGCGGGTCGCCAGGGCAACAGCATAGCCGCCCACCCGGGCAGCTATGTACGCTTTCTATCCTTGCCTGGCTTGCGAGCCCTTCCAATACACCTTCATGATCACATCCCTACCGCCGCCCCATCGCCACGCGGATCGGAAGCACCCATCAGCACGGCACGCTGCGGGTCGCGAATGATGAGTTGGACTTTCCCATCGTAGACGCCCGGGCGACGCCGCGCCACAGGATGCCCCATCGCCTCCAGACCGCGTACCGTGGCGTCTGGCATCTCGGCTTCCACCCGTAACTCCATGGCGCGGTTGACGGTAGCCGGATCGGTGCCGGGGAAGCTCCACCACCGGGGTGCCTCCACTGCCGCTTGTGGGTCCATGCCATAATCGATGAGGTTGGTGAGGATCTGTAGACCGCATTGTGGTTGGAAGTCTCCCCCCGGCGTGCCGCCGATGATCACGGGAAGGCCATCCTTCGTGGCCAGGTAACAATTCAGCGTGTGCATGGTACGTTTCCCTGGAGCGATCTCGTTGGGATGACCTGGTGTCAGACTGAAACCCCGCCCGGCCCGGTTATTGAACAGCACACCAGTCCCCTCGGCGATGTAGCCGGAGCCGAAGGCATTCGACAGGCTGTGAATCCATGAGACGCAGTTGCCGGCGCCGTCGGCCACACAGAAATATGACGTATCGCCATCGACCTCCACAGGCTGCTGGGCGGTCAGACCGGCGTTGATGTGATCCCGCTGGATATCCTGGCGGCGGTCATCAGCGTATGCCTTAGAGATCAGCTCGGTCAGCGGCCAGTCGACGAAGCGTGGGTCTCCGGCGGCGCGGTTGCGGTCGGCGTATGCGATCTTCTTGGCTTCGGCCATCAAATGGATGGCACCGGCACTATTGTGGCCCAGGGCGGCCAGATCAAAGCCTTCCACCAAATTCAGCATCTGCAGTAACAAAAAACCCTGCGAAGGCGGACGTGTCTGATAGACCGTGTGCCCGCGATACGTCGTCGCAATGGGCTCGTAGACTTCCGCCTGGTGCCCGGCGAAGTCGGCTTCGGTGAACAAGCCGCCACCGGCGCGTAATCCCTGGATCATGGCGCGGCCCAGGGCCCCACGGTAGAACTCGTCGGCGCCTCCTGCGGCCACCGCTCGCAAGCTGCGGGCCAGGTCTGGATTGACAAGCCGGTCGCCTTCCTTGGGGGGCACGCCCGAGCGTAGGAGCACAGACGCTGTGGCCGGGAATTGGGCCAGTTTCGGAGCGTTGCTGGCAAAACCTCTGGCAATACCAGGCGGGAGAGGAAAACCGTCCTCCGCATAGCCAATGGCGCTGTCAAGTAACTGTACCAGCGGTTTCGTGCAGAACCGGCGATGCACGACTTCCCAGGCGGCCACCGCCCCCGGAACGGAGATCGCATGTGGTCCGTCCAGGGGCATGGTCTGATGCCCCTGAGTTCGATAATAGGCGGATGTAGCCCCGGTGGCCGCCACCCCGCTGCTGTTGATGCCGGTGATCGTGCCGCTGGCGGCGTCAGCCAGCAGGATAAAAGCATCGCCACCCAGCCCACACGCCGGCACGATGGTGACGGCTTCCGTGGCGGCGACGGCCAGGGCCGCATCAAAGGCATTGCCACCTTCATGGAGGACCTTGAGACCAGCACTGGCGGCCAGTGGGGAGTTAGAACAGATCATGCCACGGCAGCCGTAGACCAAACGTCTAGACAGACGGTTCATGGCGATCACACCTCCTCTGCATATCCTGAACTGATCACGGATGAGCGGTGCCAGTGTAAGGTGTCCGCCAATGGGTGTCAATGGTTGTGCGTACGTCGCCGCCCACCCACTGCACCTAGCCGACTTGACAGGACCCTCCCGACGTGATAGTGTAGAGCTTGCTAACGGTGTGTCGAGTCTTGATTGTCTGCAGGCATTTACAGCCGCAACTGCCCACCCAAGGCTTTGCGGTTTTTTTATGCCTTCTTGGCGAGACCTCTCCCGCTGTCAGCCGAGGTCAGCGCGCGTTTGCCGAGCGCGTATGGCGAATGCCATGCTGGCACGCGGCGCCGGCCTCACGACCACGCCAGTACGCTCCTTGCCTACGGTGGATGGTCCACGTTCCACTCTAGAGATCTCATTGCCGCGTCTGCTGCGGCAGACACGCGCACACTGTACTCTCCCATTGCGAGGTATGCATGTCATTTGACACATTTGGATTGCACCGCACCCTACTCAGGGCTATTCAGACCCTGGGTTACACTGATCCCACTCCCATTCAGCAGGCTGCCATCCCGGCCGTTTTCACCGGCCGCGATGTGATCGGTTGTGCGCAGACGGGCACAGGAAAAACGGCCGCCTACTTACTACCCGTGCTGCACCGTCTCCTGCAAAACGCCACACCTGGTCCACGGGTTCTCGTCGTGCTACCCACGCGCGAGCTCGCAGTACAGGTAGACACTCAACGTCGGGAGTTAACGTCCCGCACTAGCCTGCGTGGGACAGCCATCCACGGAGGGGTACCATTCGCACCTCAGGCTCATGCCCTGCGTGCCAATGTGGACGTCGTAGCCGCGACGCCCGGCCGGCTGTTAGACCACCTGGCACGCCACTCGGCATGGTGTGATCGAGTGCAGGTGTTGGTCCTCGATGAGGCCGATCGCATGCTTGATATGGGTTTTCTGCCGGACCTGCGGAGGATCTTGTCCTACTTCCCGCAGCAGCGTCAAACATTGCTGCTGTCTGCGACGCTCCCGCCAGCCATCGCGGCACTAGCCGAAGAAATGTTGGATGATCCCCTGACGGTGGCTGTGGGATCCCAGTCGACCCCGCCGGCTCGTCTGGCCCATACGGTGTATCCTGTCTCACCGCCGCACAAGACGGCGCTGCTTATGGCACTGCTGGCGCGGCCTGCAGTGGCCGGTGTTCTGGTATTCACACGCACAAAGCACCGTGCGGATCGCCTGACACACACCCTGGACGGCGCGGGATTTCGTGTCACCTGTCTCCATGGCGATCGCACGCAGCCCCAGCGCCTGCAGGCATTGGAAGGTTTTCGTCGTGGCACGTATCAAATTCTGGTCGCCACCGATCTTGCAGCCCGTGGCCTGGATATCGAGCGCATCTCCCACGTAGTCAACTATGACGTGCCGGGCTGTCCTGAGGACTATGTCCATCGTGTCGGCCGCACCGCGCGTGCCGGCGCCGACGGCGAGGCGTTGACGCTGATGACTCCGGCGGAGACGGTACAGATGCGCGGCATCGAGCGCTGGCTCGGTCAGACGCTGCCTCTTGAAGTGTGGCCGGAATATACTGACGCCGCCGTGACCGCCGCGCCGGTGTCGAGCTGGGCCTCCCGCCGCCCCTCGAGTACCGTGCGACATTTTCGTCCGCGTCGTCGCATGGCGATTCCCCGATCTGGTCGGTAATGGGTGACTCACCTGGATGGGGTTGCCGAAACGCCGGGAGCACTTCAGGTCGAGCGTCGCCCTTCGGCAGCCCTGGATGAGCCTCTTCGTCGTGGAGGTTAATCCGCACTTCCGGTATAATCCCACTGCTCTGGAAGAGGCTGCGGGCCAGGTTGTATGCTGGCAATATCCAGATCTTTACCGCCGACTTTCGATCCTACATCGGTCTTGCGCTCTTTCGCTTCGAGCCGTCGGGTCGCTTTATCTTTTTGTTTCTGCTGCCGGGCCATTTCCTTGTTGCGTTTCTGGGACGTCGGCCGTGATCTACGTGCCATCTTCTACACTCCTCAAATCAGTCACTATCAACGACATTTAGACGTTGTCTTCACTGACATCGTCATCGGAAGAGTCATCGACATCTCCCCCAAAGAATTGCCCTCTGACCCGTTCGCGTATCGGTCGCTTGGGGCCCCGGTCTGATTCCAGAGGGCGATTCGTACGTTTGCGGTTCCGCCGCGGCGGCGCGTCCGGACCGAACTGGCGACCTGAACCACCGCCGCGCCCTGGCGTGTCGGCGATGTCTGGTCTGTCAGGCCCTTTCGTGCGAGGCGGAGGCGCAGACGTGTTTCTCCTGGGGCCTGGGCTATTCTCTCGGGCACGCGCTTCGTTGACCGCCAGTGGCCTGCCTTTGAAGGGCTGATTGTTGAAGCGGCGTATGGCCTCATCGGCTTGAGCCTGATTGTCAAATTCGACAAAGGCAAACCCTCGCGGCCGACCGCTTTCCCTATCGGTCGGAAGATAAACATAAGTCGGGGAGGCGACGGCCGAGAAGTGTTCTCTGATCTCGACTTCGGTCGTCTCATACGGAAGATTCCCAACAAACAATCGAACCGGCATTGCTCCTCTCCTATGGCTCATTTGCCAACGCTTGCCACGTTGATGCGCGAGACGCTCAACCTGGACTCGATACTCCGTCCGTGGCACTCTCGTACGCTCGTAGTCGACGCCCTCTGGAGTGATTGATCCTACTCTTTCTCTCGTGCTTAACGTCACTGTTATGTATGATACCATGTCTGCTATGTCAACGCATCGGGGGAAACGTGCGTGTGCATCCTTACCGCCAATGCTCAGGGAGGATGCGCAGGACATCCGCAATGCCACAACGCTCGGCCATCCACTGTTCGGCGTAAAGGCCATCTTTGTAGCTCGATTGCTCCGACTCGTGCACCGTCACTGGGCCAGGCAGCGCCGTGACCAGCGGCGCCAGGGCCTGCGCATCGAGCAGTGCACCTGGCGCCCCTGCCATCAGCAGCGTAGTGGCCTTCACCCGCGGTGTGAAGGTCTGCAGGTCGTAATAGGCCAACGTCCGGCGGACGGCCGCTGCTGTGGCCGGGAAGGCACGGAGGTAATCGTTGATTTCCTCCAGCGGGTATGCCTGAGTCTTAGGGGCGAGCTCAGCCGTGCGATAGAACAACGCTGGGGTCGCAACCACATGCGTCGCCCCCGGACGCAGAGCGGCGGTGATCAGGGCCAGATCGTTGCCAACCACGACGACCCGCGAGGGGTCCAGTTCGCGCTGAGCTAGCAGGAATTCGAGGCCCCGTATGCTATCGGCCGCGAGACCCCTGAAGATGTAAGTCTCGGCTTGCTCGATACCCTCGGTGAGGAGCCCTGGAAACATCGCGGCATACGGCGTGTCGGAGTTGCGCTGCCCGCGCCCGGCCAAGGCAAAGGTGATATAGGCGCTGCGTTGCAGATTGGCGGTGCCCTGGGGAATGATCTCCAACACACTTTGATACTTGGGCGCATAATAGATGGCGGGAAACGGCCCCGTCCCAGTCGGGATACTCAAATAGCCGAACAGGCGATAGGGACCAAGGCTGGTGAGGCGCACACTATAAAGGGTGGCGAAGTCAGTGGTGCGGAGGGGCAGCAGCTCGAGCTCAGGCCGCACGGGAAATCCTGCCAGGTCGTCGAGCGTCCGCTGCCAGTATTGAGCGAAATCTGCAGGCTTGCTGTCCATGCGGTTACCTCTCGGGTGATAAGTGCTGCGCGAAAAATCGATCCACAATGACACTGTGCTGGGAGCGCCCGGCATCGTGGCCATGACCATTGTAAGGATACAAGCGTTTGTCGGTGGCACCTATCCTGTTGAACAGCGCATAGCCGGTCTCCGGCGGGCAGACGTTGTCCTGGAGACCGATATTGATGATGATCGGGCAGGTGATGTGGTCGGCGAAATTGAGGCCATCGAAGTAGGCGAGGGTCTCCTCGACCGCCGGGCGACTGTCCGGATGCTGGCGCAAATAGTCGTTGATCTCCTCATACGGGTAAGTATGCGTCAGTTCGATGGCATCCAGGTAGCCACAGAGGTAGGGGGCGCCTGCTGCCGCGGCACGGATTTCGGGCCGCATGGCGGCGGTGCAGATGGTCAGGCCGCCACCCTGGCTGGTACCAGTCACCCCAATGCGGGTTGGATCGACCTCCGGGCGTGAGAGCAGAAAATCGATGCCACGCCAGGTGTCCACATAAAAGCCGCGATAGGCATAGGTATGGCGATCGACAATGTTATGCGTCAGCAAATTTGGATAGCCGGGATTGAACTGATGCATGCTGCGCAGCTTCCCCCGCGGCGCCACCGATAGCGCGATGTACCCCTTGCGGGCCCACTCTTTGGGAATCGGTGGGTCCATCTGGTAGCCTGGCAGGAACAGGATCGCTGGGCTGCGCTCTGCCCGGTGGCTGGGTCGACAATACCATGCCGCGATCCGCACCTGATCGAGGCTATGATAAAATACCTGGAACACCTCGATGTCATCCGACGTGCGCAGGGGTTCTTGGACCATTGCAGGGGCTAGTGGAATCGCCTCCACCTGATGCAACACATCTTGCCAAAACGCCTCAAAGTCTGTCGGCTTGCGCATCTTTGACTGGTAATCCGCTCGTACCTCTTTCGGCATAGCTGCTCCTCACACACCTCGCCTCCCATTCTTCCCTACCTGGAAGCCGGGACGCTGACAATGCCGTCTCGCGTAGTTCATCCCCGGGAATCATGCTCTGTTACCATAGCGGTTATAGGAGGTCACCTCTTTGGCTGGACGACGTGAGGTGGGGCCAAATCGTCCCTGGGGATACCCTACGGGGATGAGGGCGACGGTCTCCACGTGGTCAGGAATGCTCAGGAGCGCCTTCATCTCCGCCTCGCGGCGCAGATGAGCTGTGGTGAGCCGCGTCCCCAGGCCGAGGGCGCGGGCCGCCAGGAAGATATTCTGCACCGCCAGCCAGATCGACGAGGCATAGAGCCCCCTGACAATTGGCTGCCCCGGCGTGTAAGGCGTGGAGCCGCGCGTGTGATCGACGCAGGCGAGAATCATCGCCGGTACGTCCGGCATGTGGTGCGCGAGATAGCGCGCGGAGCGATAGACGGGCGGTTCATTGGGTGGAGGCGTCGCACCCAGAGCTCCTAACCAGGCGTCACGATAGAGCTGGCCAACCTTGGTGACGACATCGCGGTCGGTGATGACGATGAACTCCCAGGGCTGCTTATTCCCGCCATTGGGAGCCTTCGTCGCCGCCTCGATGATCTTGTCGAGGGCCTCCCTGGGAACGGGATCGGGTTTATAACGTGTGATTTGTGGCAGGCTATAGATGGCCTCGAACAGCTCAATCTCTTCCATGGTGCCGTTCCTCCTCGAGCGGGATTGTTCAGCAAGGTCTCGATGCACCGAATTATACCCGATTTGGCGAAGAGTCAAGAATGGTCTTGCCATCGGCGAAGAATTACGCCACCATCGGAGGTCGGGTGCACGTTAGAGATTTGTGCTGTCGTGCCAGGGCCCGTGTTCCCCCCTCTCCCGTTGGGAGAGGGCTGGGCTGAGGGAACCCAGCTGCATAGTCACGCCCGGGACCCTCACGCTGACCCTCTCCCATGGGGAGAGGGAATCGGCTTTGCGCGATACGGCCTCTACAGGAGGGAATTATGCGCATCCTGCTGATTGCCACGAACCGTCACAAACAACTCAATAGCCGCATGAATGCCCAACCACTGCCCATCGGCCTTGCCTATATTGCCGGGCATCTGGACCCGACCCGTCATACCGTGAAAATGTTGGATCTGATGTTTGCCGATGATCACTACTTGGACGAGGTCGAACAGACGGCCCTTGCCTTCCAGCCCGAGTTGGTGGGCATCTCCATCCGCAACCTGAGCAACCATAGCTACCTGGATCCCCAGTGGCAGCTACCGATTACCAAAGCGGTCATCGAGCGGCTCCGAGCCACGATCAAGGCCCCGATTGTGTGCGGCGGCCCGGCCTTTAGTATTCTGCCGAAGGAGTGCTTTGCTTACGTAGCGCCAGATCTTGGCCTCTTCGGCGATGCTGGGGAAACCTTTGCCGAATTGGCAGACCGCCTGCAAAGCGGAGAGCCCTCGTATAGTGACCTGCCAGGGATCGTGTATCGGCAAGGGGGCGAGATCATCGCCAACAATGCGGCGTGCTCCTCCCAATTTAGCCGGCCGCCGCGTCTTGAAGACCTGGATATGTCGAAGTACCGCCAGGCCGGCTTCGGGATCGGCGTCCTAACCAAGCTGGGCGGGTATTACTATCCCTCGGCGCCATCCGGCACGCAGGCTGAGGATGGTGCCTGGCGCGTGATCCGCCCGATTGCCGAGGTGGTGCGAGAAGTCGAAGACCTGGAGGCGCGTTTCGACCTGAGGAAAGTGTTCTTTATCGACAACTGCTTTAATATCCCCTTAGCCCATGCCAAATCGCTATGCCAGGCCTTAATCGACGCGCACCTCAAGATCCACTGGAACACCGTGCTGGCTCCCTACGGCTGCGATGCCGAATTGATCCAGCTCATGAAGCAGGCCGGCTGTGCCCTGGTCTTGCTGGTTGGGATGGGGCGAGAGGGCCGCACCGGAGCAGGCCAAGATGAGGCTCTGCAGCTGTTACTGGAGACCTGCCGTCTGTGTGAGGCGGGAGGGCTGCACTATACCATCACCCAGACCTTTGGCGGGCCTGGCGAGACACGCAAGACCGTGGAACAGAAAGTGACCTTTTTGCAGGGCTTGAAACCAGCCATGGCGAATGTACGGATCGGGGTGAGCATCCTCCCTGGCACAGCCGTAGCCGCCAGAGCCCTGGAAGAAGGCCTCATCACCGATGAGGCAGCGCTCATCCGCCCGACCTTCTATCTGGCCGCCGAGGTGCGGGACTGGATCGTCGAGTATCTCACAGCCGAGGCCGCCCAAAATCCTCGATGGAATTTGGTCTAAGAGGTTGGAGACCGCTGCACGATCTCAGGCTTTCAAGGCCTCCACGACATCCGCGGCACCGACCACCTCTGCCTGACGCGGAAAGATGCGCTGGGTGAGGAAGTTATGGACCTCCGGATCCTGATCCGCGCAGCAGTCTTCCACGACCACCAGGCGGTAGTCCAGGTCTGCGGCATAGCGCGTGGTGGAGAGCACCACGCCACTAGTAGCGTACCCGAGGATGATCAGGGTATCGATGTTGTTGGCGCGCAAGATAAGGTCCAAGGCTGTACCGTACAGGGCATTGACGCGATGCTTGCCAACCACGACCTCGCCCGCCGCGGGGAGCACCGCCGGGTGGATGAGCTGGACAGGATCGCTGGTGGCGGGTTGCCCGGAGTGTTTGCGCTCCCGAAAGGTCTTATTGCGCTCACTGATCTCGACGTACCCCGGCCGAAACACGGTCGCACAATAGCAGACGAACAGACGTGCCTCGCGTGCCGCACGTTGCAAACGCTGGGTTTTCTCAACCACCTGCCGGTCCACCGCGTGGGGGAGAGAGCTCATGAATGTCGCGTAAAAGTCGGCGATCAGTAGGGCAGTGTGCTGGCGATCTAGCGAGAGGCTATTCATGGGGTACCTCCTCGGTCGGAATATTATTCAAGGGTACTACTGTGTGTCCTGCCGCGTTTTCTTATGTATGATGATGTGTAACCCCGTGCATCCTTGTTTGCAAGCATAATCTTGCCTTGCTCCACCATCAACATCTCCAGTCTATTGAAGACGGACCTTGCAACTAATCATGCTACCGCACCACCGCTTGAATGTGACAGAACCCAAGTTAGCTAGGGGAGGTACGCCCAGCGACTCCTAGAACCCTCAGTCTCACGGCTTCATCATCGCGCTCGAGGCAGTTGCAACTCTCTAAATGCCCAGACCACTGGCTCCGCTACTGTGTCCCTTGTTATGTCACCGGGTGACCTTGACAACTTTTGGCCACCGCAAGACAATGGGGACCTCAATGAACTGGCCGTGGCCTCCTGGCACGTCCATATCGACACGCTGAGGAGAGGCTTGAGGAAGGGCATATTATGGCGAGCGCATTGGATGGCTTGACAATCCTGGACTTGACTGAGGGGTCAGCAGGGGCTCTGGCAACGATGTTGCTCTGCGACCACGGCGCCCGAGTCATTCGGGTGGTCGATAGAGACGATACCGTGCCGCGGCGCGGCGGCTATATAGTCTGGGACCGCGGCAAAGAGTGCGTCCGATTGGACCTCTCACGGATCGAGGCACCTCAACAGGGCAGTCGACCTCCATCTGCCGCTGAGCAGGCGACATTGGAGGATCCCACTGACGTCTATGCGCGACTGATCCGCAGCACCGACGTTCTTGTCGAGGATTTTTCGCCATCCTCCGGTCGCCAGAATCTTGTCCATGCCGACTGGCTCTCCGCGCTCAACTCGCGTCTGATCCACTGCTCCATCACAGCCTATGGCAAGCATGGCCCCCTCAAGGACGAACCACCGATCGACGACTTGATAATGGCCCGAGCCGGCATTCTAACCACCCAGCCAGGCTTTCGTCCGGGGCCCGTGCATGTGGTCCATCCCCTGCCCAGCGTTGGGGCGGCGCTCCTCGCCGCTCAGGGGATCGCTGCGGCGCTGCTGGCGCGAGAGCAGACCGGACTGGGCCGTACGGTGGAAACATCCCTGCTCGCTGGGGCTCTCCTGTATCATCCCAAAGTGACCGGCGAGAAATTGGCGCCACACGTGTTCCAGTCCAACCCCGCCGGTAGTGCGCCATTCTACAGCCTCTATGAGTGTGTTGACGGCGAGTGGGTGCAGTTAGGGTGTGTTCACGAGGGATTCATTCAGACGGCGGCTGGCATCATGGGGATTAAGGAAGTGCTCGCCGACCCGAAATATGGCCGTGGGCGGCTCCCCGAAAACCCCGAGGCAGACCGAGAACTGCGCACTATTATCGCGCAAGCCATCCGGACCAAGCCCTACGAGACATGGGCGCAGATCTTCGCAGAGGCCGATGTCCCCTATGCTCGAGTACGCACGACTGAGGCGAGCATGGATGACCCACAGGTTCAGGTCAACGCTATGCTCGTTGAACTGCAGGAACCCGAGGTCGGTCGCATCGCCCAGATGGGGGTGCCCGTCCAGCTGTCGGTGACGCCTGGCCAGATCAAAGGCCCGCGGCTGCTTCCTAGCGATCAGCCCGCCCACCTGCCTGCAGAGGGGCCCGACGTACAGTCGCCATATGCAAGCCAGCCACCGCAGTCCGGCCACTTTCAACTACCGCTCAGGGGCATTAGGGTATTGGAGATCACCAACCTGATCGCTGGGCCCACTGCAGGGCGGTTGCTGGCAGACCTCGGCGCCGATGTCATTAAGATGGAACCCCTGGAGGGAGACATCTCGAGGCCCATCGGTCGGACCTACTTTTTCAATCTGAACGCCAACAAGCGGTCGCTCTCGGTCAATACCCGAACGCCAGAAGGCAAGGAGGTAGCGCAAAAGGTCGCGGCCACGGCGGACGTCCTCCTGGCTAATCTCCGTCCGCACGCCACCGAGCGTATGGGGATTGGTCCAGACATGTTGCAGAAAGTCAACCCGCGTCTGATCGAGACCCATGTGACCGGATTTGGCTGGGACGGCCCTTACGCTCTTCGCCCAGGCATCGATCCTCTGGCGCAGGCGCTCATGGGCCTGTCGCGCGCCCAGGGCGCGCCGGGCAATCCGCCGGTATTTTATTCTCAGCTGGCGCCCACCGACTTCACGGCCGGAGCCATGGGAGCGCTGGGGACGATTCTCGCCCTGTTCGTCAGGGAGCGTACGGGCTTGGTGCAGCGCGTCGACACTAACCTGCTCAATGGAGGCATTCTCCTCAGCTCGGAGTGGTTCACACAGTACCAGGGGAAACCTGCGCGCCCACTGGCGGATACAGGACAGTATGGACTCAATGCGTTTCATCGGCTATACGAGGCCCGTGACGGCTGGCTTTACGTGGTGGCGGACACGCCAGAGGAACGCCGTGCTCTCTGCCGGGCCCTCGGCTGTGATGACCTCCTCCGCGACCACGCCGACGTGCCAGCGGGCTGCCATCCGGCCGACACGCCTCTGGCTCATGCCTTGGCCAAGCACTTCACGGCCCTGCGTCTCGACGACAGCCTGGCACGCCTGCAGGCCACAGGTGTGCTATGTGCGCCTGCCGTTTCGGGTCACAGCGAGTTGTTTCTAGACGACCCGCATGCCGCCGCCAACGACATGGTCGCGACCTACCAGCATCCCCTTCTGGGGCAAAAGCGCGTGGCTCGGCACTATATACGGTTCGGCCACACCGAGGTCCTGCCGGGTAGGCCAACCCCACTGTTGGGCGAGCACACGCGTGAGGTGCTGCAGGACGCAGGCTTCAGCGAGAGCGCCATCGCCGAGCTGTATGCCAAGGGAGTGGTGAAGACTGAGGAGCCCGTAGGAGGGTGCTAACATATTGGGTGCTGTCAAGCAATCTCATTGGGGTAGACGTTGTGTCTTTGTCCCAGGCTCGGTGTAGCACAGGTGATTACCCAGACGCTTTTATCACTTCTGAGCTGGGAGGGGTGTAGGGGAATTCGGTCAGATGCAACCTGACAAAGGCTGTCATGTAGAAGGCATACACCCGCTCAATTCAGCCTTGTTAGCCTTGCGAACAGCTCATCGTTCGTCACACCTAATGTGTATTTTTCTGTAACGCTGGGAGCACACGTCCAGTGGGTCACGAGCGAATCGGTATTCTGCCACGTACGACACGATGGCGCAAGATTGTTGCGGAACTTGCAAAATTCCCGACGACTGAAGACAATGTGCCACAACTCGCCAGTGGCACTCTTGAGTGCGTTAGGACTCGGTTCCGGGAGATCCACAAGGATACAGGCGTGCAAGCCACGTTCGAATTTCTGCTCGGTTTGGCGGCCACCGGCGGGACGGGGGAGGTCCCACCGGAGTGGTTTAACCTTCCCGTAGATTTCACCGATAACTCCTCTCCGCTTAGGATTGCTCAAGCGCTTCGCACCTGGGTCAGTGGCCGAGAAGATTCTCTTGAGTACAGAAGCATTGCCGAACGGGCTGCAACTGATACTATCATAGCATGGCACTCTGGCCAAACAGAGCAAGGCCAGCTTTTCGGCTCTTCGGAAGATGTGGCGAATGTGTGGAAGAGAGCATCCAATGGAGCAGGATTTTGTGAGCTTTCTCGGCTGTTCTTTGCGAAATTTACAGAGCGTTACCTCAACTATTTCCTTGAACGGGAAGCGTCCGCCGCTCTGCCGACCATTGAAGATCGGGACCGATTCAGGGCGCAGCTTCGTCAACACGTCGACCAAATATCATAACATGCCTTCGAAACGGCTAAGATTACGCAGTCGTTCGCTGCTGCATGATATAACAGGCACCCACGCCGGGGTAGACCCTCCCAACGCGAAGTCGAGCAGTTTCTTTCGAGAGCCTTTGGGAAGATTCGCGAGGAACTGCTCCGCGAGGGCTCTCAGCCATGACAGCATCACCGAGAGTTCTCGTGCTTTGCAACGGTGCTTCGGGTCCGGAGGATATGGGTGAATATAAGAATGCCCTGTCGCTGGTCTATAATTCCAACGTTCCGGGTAAGCGGAACATAAAGCTCTCCCTGCCAGATTTTGTTCGGGACGTCTATTACCTCCCTGAACGGGTACTTGACCTCCTGGAAATTGCCGCTTATGTGTTCTCCGCCGATCGCCTGATAGGCCGCGGGGAGCGTGATGCTATAGAATATCACACGTGGGCTCGCACATTTGAGTTCCGCATCCGGGTACGGGATCATTCATTCTGGTCCCAGGACGGTGTAAAACACAAACTTGCTGAAGCGCTTACCTTCATCACAGGAGATCGGGACTTCACGTTCATATTTCAATTTTCAATCGGGGCATCATACACCGGCAACCAGTCTCTTCGACCGGGAGGAGTTCCGCATCGAATCTCAGCAAAGGGCAGCGATTCTCCTTTTTTCTGGAGGTCTGGATTCACTGGCAGGCGCCATCGAGCAACTGGAGACCAATGATGATCAGGTCTGTTTGATCAGTCATCGGTCCCAACCGGGGATCTTGCACACACAGGACGGCCTCGTCCGAGTTCTTAAGCAACAGCAACGTTATGAAGGCCAAATCAACCACTACCGGTTCCTATGTCAGCTTACAGGGGGTCGCGCCCCCGAAGAATCGCAGCGGACGAGGGCATTCCTATACACTGCCATAGCCTTCGCGCTATGCAGGGCACTCTCACAGGATGAGTTCTTCGTCTTTGAAAACGGTGTCACCAGTCTTAACTTCTCAAGGAACCCGTCCAGCGTTTGATTGAAGCCATTGTTCCCCGGCTGTCGAGAGCGATCCCGCAGATGTTTGCAAAGGGCAAGCTTCCGAAAGACGAAGCCGATCTAAACCAAAAGATCCACGCTCTGCTGGATGATTGGCGTGACGACCTGGGAAGCGAGCACCCAACAGTTTCATTTGCTGGAGCACATGTTATCCCAGACCATGCCCTTATCAAAACTGATTTATTAATCGAGGCTAAGTACATCCGTGGTGCAACGACTCCCAGCAAAGCTTCAGAAGGCATTGGGGATGATCTCATCAAGTATCCACAGCGAAAGCACACGTTGTTCATCGTCTATGATCCACAGACCGCTATTTTGGACCCTCATAAGTTCCAGCATGATTTCGAATCGCGGGGGAAGTGCACGGTGCGCGTAATTAAATGATGGCCCAAAGATTTCTTTCTACTGAAACCCTGAAGGGATTCAAAGGCTTGTCATGCTCTCGCGGTGAGTTGGATATGCCTTGGTCAAGGTGTCTGAAGAGCGATGGACGAAGGCCTTGTCCACCTAGGTTGAATTCGCATAGACAATATCAGCTCTGAACTTGGCGCTACCATTCGAGTTTGTCATAGATGGCCGTCCCGTTTCTCAATAGGCACGCCGCAGAGAGCGAGTTCGCCAGTGGAGGGACGAGGTACGGAGGGTGGCGGTACAGCACTGGCCTGCTGGAGAGCTGCCAGCTATCGGCCGAATCATGCTTACGGTCATATATTTCTACTATTTCTACGAGAGTGAACCATCAATGGATATAGACAATATCCCGAAGCCGATTGCGGATGCCCTGAAAGGATTAGTTTACCTGGACGATGAGCAGGTAACGGACGTATCGTGCCGGAAGCGAAATCTCAACAGTAATTTACGCATTGAAAACCCATCCAGCGTTTTGGCTGAAGGGCTCAGTCGTGGTAGCCAGTTCCTCTACATTGTTGTGGAGGAGGCTCCAAACCAAGAGGTGATCTTCTGATGGAAGCTACAACCTCGCGAGAAAGACAGCGCGCCCGTGCTATTGCGGAGGAGTATCGCAACAGAGGTTATGAAGTAATCGAACAGCCATCACCGGAGCAACTGCCTGAATTCTTAGCCGGTTACCACCCGGATGTACTTGTCCAAAGAGGTGATGAGGCCATTATTGTAGAGGTAAAGTCTCGATCATCTCTTACCAAAGATCCTCGAATCAGGGAGCTGGCGCGGCTAGTCCGGGCAGAACCTCACTGGAACTTCGAGTTGGTCGTGGTGGGGGAGGAAGGTCAGTTGAATGCTCCGGAAGGGGCACATCCCTTTGAAAGAGACGATATTTTTCGGGGTCTTGAGGGGGCTGAAAGACTTGTTGCTTCAGGGTTTTCGGAGGCTGCTCTCTTGCAGGCATGGTCAACTTTAGAGGCGACCGTGAGATTGCTCTCCGAGGAAGAAGGGCTTGTGCTTGAGCGCCTTAACCCTCTCTCCATCCTCACGCAGGCGACGAGTAATGGGGTGATCTCCAGGAATGTTTACAACTTCCTGACAAAGGTCATGAAATACCGGAATGCGCTTGCACATGGATTTAAAACTATCGACTTCGATCCCGCCCTTGTAACCGAGCTGATCAACATTACTAAGCGCCTGTTACAATCAACAAGCGCACCATAGTCTACGTGACTATGGCATGAAGCGGACATGCTGTAGAGGCGTGGCGCTTGGAAAAGTTCTGCGTTTTGGAGGTTGCAGGGCGATCTCGGCGGAGTGATTTGGGGGTGGCCTGGCAGCAAAGATGGCAACGCTTGACGGATCGTATGGGGAGCGGCTTCTATGTATGTGTAGCGGAATTCGAAACCCCGGCGGGTCGGTTGGCGTTTACAGCATAAGGAGCGGAGGCATTTATGGCCACGGTCCATGTATCTGTCAGTGATATGCTTGTGACGGTGAAATCGCGGGAGTTGCAGCGCGGTTTGTTGGCGGAAATGCATGGCGATCAGACCGGTGCCGCGCGACACCTCTTAGCGGCTGCGCATCTGGAGCTGGTGCTAGCTGATGACTATGAACCATATGTGTCCACTGAAGCTGCTGCTTTGAAATGGCCATGATTGACCTCACCGCCGTTGGTCTTGTGGCGCGTCATCGGCTGGCGGTTCCAACCACGGAGCTGAGCGCGAACGGATGGCCGTCGGCGCCAGTGAGGGGCTCGCCCGCGCGGCGTCCGCCACGCGGCGATCTGAGGCCAGCGTGGCGTGGCCTCGGCCCCTGTCCGCTCGCGGGCCTGGGCGATGGACTGACCGGAGACGGCGTGCGGCAAGGCGAGGCGCCGGGGCTGCCGGGGGGCCTGCGTGCGGGGCGCGCCAGGCGCCTGCGGGCGCGTGTGCACGTGGTGCGTATGCGCGCGCCGGGCGCCGATGGTCGACGCGATGAGGGAGGCATGCCAGCGGGTCTTCAGCGCGCAGGGCCGGTCCGCGTCGCTCGCGTCCAAGCGGGTGACGGACTTCTCCCGCCGGATGCGGAGTTCCCCCTCCCAGCGCACGCGGTACAGGGCAGCGACCTGCCGCGGCCCGAGCCGTGGGGGGAGATGCGTCAGGACACAGCCGTGCCCCGTCGGGGTGTGCACCCCGACGAGGCGCCGCGGCCGTGCGGGGCGGCCCCGACCGCTCGGCCCATCGGCGGCCATGCCCCGGCCATCGAGGAGCCAGCGCTCCGGCTCCAGCCGCCCGTCGCGGTCGGTCCCTGGGAAGCACTCCGGCGTGACCTGCCCGCGCCCCATGTCGTCCACCGTCGGCTTCCAGTGCTCTTGCCGGCGGCTGATACACGGCACGCCGTGGGTGCCGCCGGCCCGCCGGCGCTCCAGACGGGCAGAGGCGAGATCGGCGCGCAGGCCCTCACCTCGCCAGGATTCATCCAGCCTCAGCTGCCGGCTGTCAGGGGCCCGAGCCGGGCGCACGTGGTACCGCACCGGCGCCCCGCCACCGACCGAGCGGAGCGGATGCCCCGTGCGCGCCGCCTAGTCGCCGGGCCCAGGGCACTCCTCGCGCCGCGCGTCGCCGACCGTGCTGGTCGTGGAGTCGACGCGGGACCCGTCCGGCACGCCCCCGAGCGGACCCGCGAGAGCGACCTGCGGCGCCCGGGCGGAGGCCAGCGCCCGCTCGGCCCACGCCGCCATGCACCGTGCCAGAGGCTCGTCGACCCCCCGAGAGCACGCGGACCGGGCCACGTGGGGCACCTCACACGCCCCCTACGCGCGCCACCCGTCCGCCGGCGAGGCGCCCCCCGGCGTCCCGGCCGAGATCACCATCGCTCGCACGCACCTCCCCAGGTGGCGCTGGCGCTGGCGCTCGATCACTCCGCACGGCGGGCAGCGGCGGTCGCTCGCCGCCTGAGGCCATATGGCCGCGAAGACCTCCCGCCCCTCGTCACCTGTCATGGCCACTCCCTCCGCTCTGTCCCCTCCTGTCGCATGCGTTCGCTGCCCCTCCGGCGGGCGAGTAGCGCCTGGGGCAGCCCCAGAGTCAAGCAGCACCGCAGCCTCATTCCCGGAGCCCATGGCTTCAGGGGACACGTATGGAGTGTGCCCAGTGGTGCTCGAGCGCGCGCAGCCCGACCAGCGCCATCGGGCGGCCATCGATCCGGCCACGGTCTTTGGCGATGTGCCGGTGGAGACCCTGAAGCCGGGCGACACCGCAGCCACCCTGCCCGATTCCTTCGCGCTGCCGCCGGGCACCTTCTTCGACGCGGCCAGTATTCACGTGTTGGCGAGTGGCACCCTCGCCCACCTGCGCACGCTCATCGGCGAGGATGCGCAGGTGGATTTACGTCGCTTTCGCCCAAACATCGTCATTGACACCGAGTCAGGGCTCGAAGGGTTTCTCGAGGATGACTGGCTGGGGGGGGCCCTCGAGGTCGGTGACTGCGTCAGCATCGTGCAGTTGCGGCCAACGCTGCGCTGCGTCATGACCACCCATCCCCAGGCCGATCTGGAGCGCGATCGGCGGATTCTGCGAACGGCAGCGCAGTACCATCAGGCACAGGTCGGCGTCTGGGCTTCGATTGGGACGCCGGGAACCGTGCGAGTTGGGGATTCGGTGGTGCTTGTACAGTAACGCGTCTCATCTCGGCGTGTCCATGAAGAGCCAGGGGAGCCGAGAGGATCGAGCGAACACGTTCCGGGTGACCTGTCTCTCTTCCACTGCGTCGCATGGGGTTTGTACTTCGCGGCCAAACACAAACCGAAGGAGGGACGATTGGAAACCTCAACAGAGTACGTTTCGGTCGAGATCTGTCGACACCTTTTGCGACACGAACCGCCGCCTGCCTCATGGGTGCACTGGCGGTTGACGCCTGTCGATTGCCCAGCGATGAAGTATCGATCGGCCGCGCGATACGCGACCTGAGCGGATGATTGTCTCCGCGCTGTGCTGGTCATGAACCCACAACGATCATCCCATCATTGAGGTGGGGTAGGCGACGGTATACACGCTGGGTGCATGCCAATATGGGGGTTGCAGGCGTAACGGCAGGTAAATTTACTGTTAGCTATAACTGCTTTGTTATCAAATGGCTACAATGGTCTATAAACCGGTGTGACGCTGCTGGTCTTGCTGTCCAGTACGGTGACATGCCGATCAGCGTGGGGAGTCACATAGAGCAAAACGCCTTGTTTTTTCAGATGTAATCGTGCCTGGCGAGCGACGGTGACTGCGTCGCTATCTTCCTTACCGAAAATTTTCTCCTGATAACGCCTGGAACCCCAAGCTGTGGCTGGGGACGAACCATAAGCCGGTCATTCGTGGCACCGATGCTGCGATATGGCGACGGCCGCGAAAAATCCCCTTCACCGTGAGCTTTGAAGGGCGTGAAGACAAAGAATTGTTCAACAAACTGTGTCAGGAACTCCCCGGTATTCTCCGTTGGGCCGTAAAAGGGTGCCTGCTGTAGCAAATTAGCGGGCTTGAGCCGCCGAAAGCCGTCAAAGAGGCCACCGCGGCTTATCGGCGCACGATGGATATTGTCGGCCGGCTCATCGACGACTGCTGCATCTTGGCGGGTTCTGTTGCAAAAACCAGTTTTTGACGCTTTTGGCGAGAATCGTGTCTCGATATTTCAAATGGTTACAGCCGTCAAAAATCGCACTTGTTGATTTTTGCAACAGAACCACTTGGGATAACTGCCGTCATGCCGAGCTGGGCATGACGGGGATTGCTCCTGGAACCCCATCATGCTCAGAAATGCGCAGATGCGCAACCAATTGAACAATTTCGCTATTCGACCTTTTTCTAGCCCTTGGCACGTCCAGGCTGTGTAAGCCTGAACACCCCATTGATAATCCCTGCCTATGCTTCATCAGATTTATCACTAATCTTCTCAATGATTTACCAAAGCTATTTCGCGTTAGCACGGCGCTTGCACTGAAGAACAGGCAGTGTAAGTGGTGACTGAGCCACGAATACAGCCGGCATAATCTCGACCCTATCGCTGCCGTGATGACTGGGGACATGGACGAGTATTTTGACGGCCGATAGTCGGGTTGAAACCATAGAGGTACTGGGCATCCGCATCCTGCAGTGTGTCACAAACAACCCTTGAGAGGGGTTGATGACGGCATCCGACACCAGAACATATGCTGGACTCAGTTAGGCATTCACATGGATGGTCATTGTGGGTCTACGGCGTGCATCAGGCACATCGGCATAGGAATGAAGGCCCAACATTGGAGGGTGCACCCATCATGCTGTCGCACACTTTAGACATGCTCCAGACCGGCAAAATACCCCTGCTCCCCATCCTCCTCGCCATCTTCGTGGGCGTGGGGTCCGTGGGGCTGTACTCACTCGCGCATGGCCTATTCCTGGGTCATACATCCGCGCCAGATAAGGTCTCGTCGCTTCCAGCCGCCTCCATCGCATTGACCGCCTATTTCTGCGACCCGCCTCACTGCCCACTGGAACCCGAGGCCAAAACTCGCCCATTACTCGTTACCGGTTGGGTCACAGGGGCGACGTCGCAGGAGACAGGCCCCCAAGTGAAGCTAACCCTCCAGAGACTGAAGAACGACTTTTATCAAACGTACTTGGTCAAGGTGGGACCAGATGGCAAGTTTGACATGCCCTACGTACAGGGGTTTATGTCGGTTGCATCAGATGAACCCCTTCATTTGACAGCTGAAACCTGGCTCCCAAATCACGTTGGACGGCTGGAGCGGCTGTCCGAGGAAATCTACCTGAATGCCCGACCCCCCATCTTGTCCGCAGTCACGCGCTACCCGCTTGTGCTGACCGGCATCCTCTTGCTTGGCATCTTTCTGTGGGCGTTCACCGGCAAAAGCTCACCAGCAAAGAATCGCATGGCGATCGTCTTTTCATATGTCATCATTATGATCTTCCTTGCGCTTCCTCTCCTAGCACCTGTCCTTCTGCCTCTGGCGTTTCCGGGAGCGCTCAAGGTCATGAGGGAGACGCCCGTGGGATTGGTGGTGACAAACGTCGATTCGAAATCGGAATCGAGCCCGCAGTGGGCTCTCAACATCGGCGGCCATATTTCGCGGACACCAGATCCATCCGATCCCGAGGCCGTAGAAGTGAAGGGCGGATTGATTATCCCGCTGTATGTCATCCTGCTTTCGGTCATCGGCGGTGCTATCAACATGACGCGACAGGTCCCCAAATTTCAGGAAGCATGTGAGGCCCAGGACAACGGCCTTCTCCGAAGAGTGGTCGGCACACTGCTCAACCGACCACCTACGGTGCCCACCTCATCCATAGGGGGCAATTCATCTGACGAGTCTGCCCAGGATGTGCGAGAGACCAGCGCACCCGGTGGGGTCAGCCCATCTGATCCGACGACTAGCGGACGGGAAGAAATGCGCATGGGGTCCATTGCCTGGCGCACCGAGCTGCTGAACCAGTATATGTTTTTGATCTCGGCCCCCTTCCTGGCCATTGCCACCTACTACATGCTGATGGGGCTGGACCTCACCAAGGTACCAATCATTGTGCTGGTGGCGTTTTCCGTGGGGCTCATTTCCGAGCCTATCTTGCGCACCATCACGGACACGGCTGAACGATTTCTCCGCCAGCCGCCTCCCTCCCCTCCTGAAGGGGCAAGGAATGTCACCCGCCCTGGAATAGCGGAACCAGTGATGGGGAAGTGACCCAAGTCGTGCAATCGGAGGATATAGCAAGTTAACTCAGGTTCTAATGAAATGGACCCGCCTCTTTCCAGTGCAGCTTCAATGAGCCAGAATGGTGGCGGCATCGGCGACGGTTCTGTTGCAAAAACCAGTTTTTGACGCTTTTGGCGAAAATCGTGTCCCGATATTTCAAAGGGTTACAGCCGTCAAAAATCGCACTTGTTGATTTTTGCAACAGAACCGTCAGGAGCGCCCAAACAATCCGAGCATTCTTATTCGCCAACGCGACGGCCGCACGGTTTTTCCTCCGGCGTGCGATGAGGGCTTTAAGCCATCGACTCCTCTCGTCATCTTTGGTATCGATCCAACGGAGCGTGTCTCGTGCGCCGTGGACGAACAATTTCCGCAGATAGAGATTGCCGCGTGTGCTCATGCCGAGGAGCCGTGGCTTGCCGCCCGTCGAGTGTTCCCGGGGGACCAATCCCAGCCAGGCCGCCAACTGGCAGCCGTTCTTGAACGGGGTCACGTCGCCGATCGCGGTGATGAGCGCGGTGGCCGTCACCGGTCCGATCCCTGGGATGATCTGCAGCCGTTGATATGCGGGATGAGCCTGACCTATCGCGGCCAGCTTCTCATCGTCATACGCCAAGCGCTTTTCCATGGCGCGAAACGCGTCGTCGAGGTGCCAGAAGACCTCGGCGCTCAGCGTGGTCAGTTTCGCCTGTTCCTCGTGCAGCTTGTCAACGATCAGCGCACGAAACTTGGTGAGGCGTTGCGGCAAGATCATGCCATACTCGCTCAGCAGCCCACGGATCTCATGGACCAACGCGGTACGAGCCTTGATGAGCCGCTCCCGGATCTAATGCAGGGCTTGGAGGTCCTGCGGCTCCACCCGCTTGATGGGCACAACGCGCATGGTGGGCCGGGTGACCGCTTCACAGATGGCTTCGGCATCGCGGGCCTCGTGCTTCGGCGACTTCACATACGCTTTGACAAATTGGGGGGCGATCAACCGTACGTCGTGGCCATGCTGGCGAAACCACCGGGCCCAGTCGTGGGCACTCCCACACGCTTCCATGCCAATGCGGAGCGGTGGTCAACTCGCAATAAAGGTCAGCAATTCGCTCCGAGTGAGGCGCTTCCGGAGCACCACAACCCCTGTGTCATCCATGCCAACGACGTGAAACACCAGCTTCGCGATCTCGACACCGAGTACGCTGATTGTCTGTGCCATCGGACTCGCCTCCTCTCGGGGAATAGTTGTCGCCGAGGTTCTGTTGCAAAAATCAACAAGTGCGATTTTTGACGGCTGTAACCCTTTGAAATATCGGGACACGATTCTCGCCAAAAGCGTCAAAAACTAGTTTTTGCAACAGAACCCTCACCGTTAACTTGACAATGCCCACCGTCCTGTTTGACTGCGTCTTGGAACGCCAAGGTGTGCACCTAGGCCTGATATCCCTGAGCCTTACGGGTTGATTGGACATTCGCTCTGGCTTCTCAATAGACGGCGATGGTCGCATAAGGCTTGCGTGTGCTGCCCCTCCCCTGAGCCTGACACGAGAGTATTAAAGGTTATCCCGATTAAGCTGCAAGTGCCTACAGAACCTCGTAAATCCGTCATGATGATCTAAATGTTGTAAGCCCTTGTGTCCCATGGCGTCACAGGACTGGTAAGCTTAAATCGAGATAACCTCTATTGTCTAAGTAACGATCTGCTGTTATGCTTCCCGAGCCTATTCATCGTCACTAGAGCACTTGGGGGAGGGGAAGCATGACGGCATGTCTGCAATGTACGCATCCGCACGTGGTCAAGGCCGGGAAAGCCAAGGGCACACAGCGCTGGCTCTGTCGGGGCTGTGGCTATCAGTTTACACGCACCACACCACGCGGGAGATCCTTGTGGCAGAAGTCGCTGGCCGTGTTCCTCTATTGTCACGGTGTCTCTATGAACGCGTTGGGGAAGATGTTCGGTGTTCGTGCGAGCTCTGTGCTGAAATGGATCCGACGCTTTGCCACGGAACACGCGTCGAAACCGGCCCCCGCTGGGAAGGCCATCGTTCTCGAAGTCGACGAGATGTGGTATTTCCTCAAAAAAAACGGCACACGCTCTGGATCTGGAAGGCTCTTGATCGTGATACAGGCCACCTCCTTGACTGGGAGTGTGAGCGTCGTGATGCAGCAACCCTGAAGAAGCTGGTCGATCGGCTGACCCCCCTGGGACGTGACATACTATTGCACGGACCACTGGAAGGTATATGCGACGGTGGTTCCGCCTGAAAAACTCATCATGAGCAAAGCAAAAACCGCCGAGATTGAACGGAACCATTGTCGCCAGCGGCATTGGTTTGGCCGCTTCAAACGGAAGTCAATCATCGTCTCGAAGGCCAAGGACATGGTTGATCTGACCATGGCCCTCTTTGCACGGTTTCGGGTCAACGGGAACGTGTCAGAAATTTTCACGCTCAATATGATTATTTAGACAATACCCTCTGTAGCCCGTGTTGTGCGCACGCGCGAGCGACAGGAACCCACGGAAATAGTGAACTGGTTGCGGGTTTTGCAAATTGGCCTAAGCTCTTGGCGTATCGAGGACAACCTGATGCCGTAGGCTGCCATCACCGCTCGTCAAACGAGGCCAGCAACCCCTGCATCCACCGGCAACACACCCCGCCACCACGCCCCTTCCCGTGCAACGCTCCGCACCCGCGGGCAAGGCCTGTATCGTCCCGCCCCGCTCGAGGCCCACACGGGGTCCAACGGGCACACGCGGCTCGCCTCACCTCGTGACCCTCCTCGTGGGGGGGCGCGATCCCGGCAGGCACGGGCCGTGCTGGTCCAGGCCGACCGGCCCGACGGGCCCACCAGCCATGCCGGCCACGACCGTGGCGAGCGCCGTGGCCACAGGGGCCGCGGCGGGGGCGCGCCAGCCAGCGTTCACGGCCCGTGTGGCCCAGCTCGCGGACGAGCAGACGCGCGATGTCCGTAGACGCCAGGGCGAGGGGCCCAACCCCGTGGCCCCCGTGCCTGAACCGGCTCTGGGGCTCTGGCCGGAGGGGCGGCACGCGTGGACCCGTGTGGCGCACATGCCGCGGGGCGGGTGGACCGGCGCCGCGCGGCATCGCGCCGCCGGCGTTGAGGCCACGCGCCAGCGCACGGGCCTGGTCAAGGCGGGCATGATCCCCCCCCGCACAGAGCAGCCACGCCACCGCCAGCGCACCCCGCGCGGGCGTACGCGGTGCTTGCGTGCCGCCCGCCACGCCTGGCGCACCCGGGTCGAGCGGACCGTGGCGTGGGAGGACCAAGGCAAGCGGCGGCGGCGGCGGTTTGAACCCAGGCCACCACGACACGTTGGCATGACATGGCTGGCGTACACCGTGATCCATGGGCGGGAGTGCTGCGCTGCCTAAAACTCGCAACCAGTTCATGATCATGGGGGGCCAATGGCAAGGGACATTGACGGGAAGCGGTTGCGCAAACTCGTGGCGGCGGGGAAATCACAACGCGAGGTCGCGGGCGAGCTTGGCATCCCGCGTACCAGCTTGCAAAAGATCATTAAGCAATTAGATGCGTCTCCTGCGCTGAAGACGCCGGCGGCTGCTCCGTTGGTTCCTGCGGTGAGTCCACCGGTGGTGGACATTGGTACACTATCGCCTGCGGAGCTGGAAACCGTGCGCTTGGATTTTTGGGAGATGATCGGGTGGTGGCGGGATCGCCGACTGAAGCAGATCAATGCGAGAACACCACGGGATACCGCGCGGCAAACCTACCATGTCGAGCGGCGGTATATTGAGTTAATTCGGGAAGAAGCGGAAGCAGAGGGGGTGAGTATCACTGAAGTTGTCAATCGGGCGTTGAGGGTGTACTTCGAGAAAAAATGATAAATGATTTGGACAGTTTATTGTTCAAAGTGATCATTGGGTGTTATGAACTAATCCCTTGCTGATCTTGAAACCTTGTCCTGATACCTCCTTTAGGCACTTCTCCAAGGCGCTCGAAAATGAGTTGGCACACTCGTAGTTTCGCTGGTATTAGCCGTAATGGATAATAGCCGTAGTTATACATCTCTAAAATAATGGTAGTGATATCCAAGTAATGCTCGCTGGCAATGACGGCTTCTCAACCCATTGAATATAAAGAGTGCTTTAAGGATGTTTTCGAGAAAAAGCATTACATGAAGTGCACTACCGGACCATCGAGCCGTGAAGCGGGTGACCCGGCCGATGCTCGGCTTCAAATCGTTCGACGCCGCGCAATCCACTTTAGCTGGGATTGAGCTGATGCACATGCTGCGCAAGGGACAGCTTGAAGGTGGGGCAGAAGCAGGCCGTAGTGCGGTCGAACAGTTCTACGCCCTGGCCGTCTAATCACCCCTTCTGGCACGGAGTACTCACCCAAAGCGTCTCCGCCCAAAAATTTGCGACACAACCCCGTGCCATTCGCAACCTCCACTGTACCGCTCACGCCTACCGCCTCACCTCACGCATTATCTGTTCTCGATTTGTCTCGTTTGACGGTTGAGGCTCGCGGCCGTCCACCGAGCCTACCGTTCTTCCGCGACGCTGCCGCTTTGGCCGCTGTACGGGCCTGTCCGCCGCGTGCCCCGAGGCGGGCCGCCATCCACCGTTCGGACCCAAACACGCCTTGTAAGAGCGCTGGCACATAGAGGTCGGCATCCAGGGTGGGGAAGTGCAGGCCGAAGCCTGGTGGATTGATCTCAATCTGCTCCAGGTCGGCTGCTGTGGCGGTCTCCAACCCCTGGACCTCGTGTGCCGGAAACGACACCTCAAGACCATTGCTCAGGCGCATGATGATCCGGTCTGTGTGGGGATCATAGCGCGCCGTCACGACCGTAGGGGTCGCGGTGAGCCGCTGTGCGGCCTGAGCATTGGCGCGGTCGAACTCATCGTGGGGTGTCATGAATCTTCCTCCATTGCTCGCAAAGCACGGCGAGTCTGGCATTCAGAGCTGTCTTCATGCGGGCGATTGCGGCCCGGGAGAATCCGTAGTTTTCCCTGAGTTCCAGGGGGCCATCGGGGCAGTGTAGGTCCCAGATGGACGCCAACCCAGGACCGATGACATGGACGTGCACCGGCCGGTGATCATTTGGATAGATGACTACCCGGAACCCATCAATTCTGTCGACCGTAGGCATACCATACTATACACTAAACCTAAGCGCTTAGGAATAATTATTTACGCTAACTTCCTTCTATAGGCTCATCTGGCGGTGGTATCCGTCGCTGGCGCGCACTGCGGGGCACAGGACGGATCTGCATCAATTCCTCGAAGGGAATCCCGAGGCGATCGTGGAGAAGTTGCATGGTCTGTTTACCAACACCTGTCCAACCGTTCATGAGGTTCCACGCGTGTTGTCGCGTAAATCCGGTACGGGAGCAGAACTCGTATGGTTGAAAAACAGCGCCGAGCGTCACGCCGCGTCCCGGTAATAGTAACTCAGCAGCCCACCGAGACGATCTCGACGCACAATTGCACCACCTTGGCGACTGCACTCTGGCTCTGGAGCAATACGCTGCTTGCCAGGTCCTTGATGATTGCGCTCGTGATGAGGCTCTGTCGCAAATTTTGCTGAGGAGGCCATGAAGGGGCAGTGGCCCCTGTCGGTGTGGTCATGACGCGGCGAGGGAGGAGAACTGTGCGGCCGCAGTGAGGCCCTGCTCAATTCCATCTTCAAGCTGCCCGTTGCGCAGCATGTGCATCAGCTCGATGGCGGCTAAGGTTGACTGAGCGGCGTCGAACGATTTACATCCCAGCATCGGTCGTGTCACCTGCTTTACACCGCGATGATCTTGCTCGACAATATTAGAGTTAATCTCGATTTATGCTATCCTGGCCCTCCAACGAAAGGAGGCCAGAGCCATGGGACATGTACGATGTGCCGATGTCAGGACCCGCCCCACGGAGGTCCTGGATTTGACCAGTCTCACCGTGGGCGAGTTTGTCCAGTTGGTCCAGTCCTGTGAGGCCGCGTTCCAAGCCCATATGACCCACTGGCGCCTCGACGGAAAGCCGCGCCTCGCCCGACGGTACACCACGTACCAGAACTGTCCACTGCCAACCCCCGAGGATCGGCTGTTGTTTCTCCTGGTCTACCTGCAGACCTATCCCCTCCCGGTGGTGCAGGGGCGACTGTGCGGCATGGGCCAGAGCACAGCCCATCAGTGGATTCATGTCCTGTTGGTGGGGCTGCGGGCGACGCTGCGCGCCCTGGGGGACGCCCCGACCCGGTCCTTGACGGCATTGGCCAAGCGCCTCGGCGTGGCCGAGGCCGAAGCGGCGGCCCTGGTACAGTCGACGGCGGCGCCGCCGCTCACATCCGAGCCGCCCACAGCGGCGGCCCCGGCGCCCGCCTCCCCCCTGTTAACCACGATGGCACCGAACGGCGCATCGAGCGCCCCCAGGATCCGACTGAGCAAACGCGCTGTTATCGCGGCAAGAAAACGGGTTCTGTCGCAAAGTTCGATTTTGGGGCAAAATCCAAAAATCGGGTGTCAGGAATTCAATGGCTTACAGATGCCAACACTCTCGAAAAAGCAACTTTGCGACAGAACCCCCCTTGTCGCCGCAGACATAGGTCTTGTGGTCGGAGGGGCACGAGTGCAGACGGTGGCAGGGGTCTTGGTGCGCATACGCTACGAGGATTATGCTTGCAAGCACCACGAGGAAGAGCGCGCTGATGCCAGGGCGGATGCCGCGGGTCATGGCTGGGTTCCTCCCCGGTGGTTGCGGACAGCTGCTGACCAGATGACGTGCCCGTGCTGATCCAAGAGGACCAGGCGGGACCGCACGGGCTCGGCTCCTTCGGTCCTCGCCTCAGGGGTCCCGGTATCGAGGAGTCCCTGCTGGAGATCGATACGCGCCCGTTGCGCCAGATCCTCATAAACCTCCCGCAGGCGACCAAGTTCTTCCTCGCCCAGCTCCTCGAGATCTAGTAACGCGTTGTGTGCTCCCCGCTGGGCCCGGATCAGCTCATCGAGCTTCAATTGGACCGCCGCGCTCTCCCGGTTTTGAGTGTTCTGGATGAGGAACACCATCAGGAAGGTGATAATCGTGGTCCCGGTGTTGATCACCAACTGCCAGGTATCGCTAAAGCCGAAGAAGGGCCCAGTGATCGCCCATCCCAGGATGATGAGGACGGCGAGGACGAAGGCGAGGGGATGGCCCATCGCCCGGGCGGCCCCGTTGGCGAAACGTGCGAAGAACGCATGCTGATACATGAGGAATCCTCCATCCTAGGTGGGAGTCTCTGACCGCTATCTGGGTCATCAGCCTGTCGGGATCAGCGGTCGGCTCTCGGCCGTACCTGCCAACTCGGCGGAAAATCCACCGGCGTCGCCTGGACGATGAGCTGGCGAATCACCTCGGCGGCCGGGCGGTCGAAGCCGCGTGTCAATGTGTCTAACCTCTTTGAGGTCTCATCATCGAGGCGCAGCATGAACCGCCGCTGATCATAGCCGGACTCATGCGACCGGACGCCGGCCACTCCTAGACGCCAGCGTTCCGAAAAGTCCGCGATCGTGACCGGCTGGAGCGTATGGCATACCCACGCCGCGACCGTCGCACCATGGGCCGCCGCCGCTGCCTGCACCTGCTGGAGGAGTTCGGGTTCTAGGAGCATGCCGACCGTGCGCACCGTGCCAGGGACGGCCCTGTCCACGGTCCATCCCCGTGTCTGGGTAAGCCCCCACGGCATGGCATGGCGCAGGATGGCTGAGCGTTTCCGGTGGAAGGCAGCAGCCAGCTCCTCCAGCTTGGCATGCGTCTCGGCATCGAGGTGGGCCTGGTAACGGACACGATCGCGAACATGTCGAGGCTGAGGGTCTCGTGGTGGGGTCATCACGCCCTCTCCTCCGCCCTACATCTTCCGAGTGCTCCTGATGGATGCTGCTTCGGTTTCATCCCACGATCGCTTGGGATGGCTCTCAGGGGGAGGTGGTATCCCATACCGCTCCCCTCTCCCGCTGGTGGAGGGTCACGTTCCATCAGTATGTGCAGTTCAAACGGGCCACCGTATCCGTTGGTGTCGCCCATGGCTTTCAAGGTCAATCGTTCAACGTTGAATCGTCCGGTATCTTCCCCTTGGCTGCTATTGTCCACTACGCGGCGCCAGGTGTTGCACCTGCTCGCGCAGACGCTGCAGGCTCCTCTGGAGCTGTTCCATCCGGGCCTGCACCCTGGCCTGCAGGCAGATCGCCGGGGCCTCCCGCAGGACGAGGGTCGACACCGCTGGGCACAGGGGCTGCCGATCGTCAGGGACCATCGATGGACCCACCAGCGCGAAGGTGAGCAGCACGAGCGCGATGATCATTTTCATGGGGTCCCCTCTAGTCGAGTTCCGGGCCACAACCGTGCGAAAACCTACGGTAAGGCCAGCTCGGTCAGATGAGGAACAACTTTCCCGAGAAGAAGCGTTGTTGGGAAAGTTCAGAGTGAGATCGAGCATATTTTCAAAAGGTTACTCTAGCTGCTGACCTTCCCGCGAGACACTGTTTTCGGGAAAGTGATGACGCGCTGTCAGGTAATGAGAGAGATCATCTCGCTCAAAGAGATCATTCAGCCGATAGCGATTCGCTGCCTGTCACGCTTTGAAAGATGTCTCTCCCAGCGCTACCGTAGGTTTTCGTACGGTTGCGGCCTGGAACCCATCTCTGTGCACAGCCCTCACTAGAGCTCCGGGCCCACCACCACCGTCAGCTTCTGTGCGATGCGGTCGAACGCGGGGGTTGAGTCCGCCTGGGCGATCGCGATCAGCAGCTCGACGAGGGCGTTTGGCCCCGGGGGGAGATCTAACGCTCGGGCCAGGGCATCCAGCTGGCGCTGATCGAGCGTTTTCACCACGGCCGCCGCCTGCACACGACGCCCCTGCAGGACGGCTGGCACCGGCGTCAGGACGGCGAGGCGTTCGAGGTGGGCCTCGGCCTTGGTCGCCGTCGCGCCAGCGGTGTCGGCGATGGCGCTGAGGGCCCCGGGAATGGTTCCGGCCTGGTAGTAGCGGTCGAGGTCGTTGAGCGCCAAGGTCAGCGGGTACGCGTCGATCGCGTGGGTCAAGCCCTCGTGGATCCTGACCAGCACCCCCTTGCGCTGGGCGACCATGGTGGCCAGCAGCGTCGGCATGGTCGTGTCGAAGAAGACCTTCTGATCAATGGACGTCCCCGCTCCGCCGAGGCCCGCGGCAGTTGCCGAGAGCGCATGCGCCGTGCCGCTGACCAGGGTCCCGGCCACATTCGCTGCACTGCTCACGAGCGTCCCGGCGGCATTGAGCGCCAGTCCCACCCAATCCGTGGCGATCCCCATCCCAACGCCCTGGTGGGAGAGGTCCTGTTGAAACGCATTGAACTGCAGATCAATGGCGCGCACCCGGGCGTTCACGACGACATCGCGCCACGCCCGTGGCGTGAGGCCTCCACGGGCCCCCTCGTGTGGCGAGTCGTCGGTGGTCAGGGCACTGGGCTGGAGATACGGACCCAACGCCGTGAGCTCAGCTTGCACGTCGCCCGATGGTGGCGGGTACGCTCTCGGCGACGCACAGGCACTCAGGAGAACTGAGACGGCCAACACCGGGAGCAGCCTCGCCACACGGGCGGGCCTGGAGTGGTTCCGATGGATCATGGGTGTTCCCCCTCCTCAGGATAGATGTGCGGTGCGGTGGACATCAGGGGGCACAGAGCTGATCGTCATCGCACGCCCCACGTACGTCACGGATGCGCCTGTACACGTGGCCATGGGGGAAGGCGGCTCGCGGACACGCCTGGTCTCTTCAGACACGGACGGAAGCTCTGGGGAATGCCGCGACATGGGCCTTCTCCTTCAGAGACCTCACAACCGTACGCCGGCCATCGAGACGCTCGATCATAGCAGAAAGCCCCTGTCGGTTGGAGGTGTTCCCAGGAATTCGCCACCAGTATCAATGTTGGTATCGGGCCAAGATGAGAGCGTTTTGCCTCCGTTGTATGTTTCTGGAGACCCTTTTCCTAGATTCTCATGAAATGTTCGGATACTGTTGCAATACCTTCGCCAATTAGGAAAAGCTGAAGCCGGGCTGAACGGCATGAATACGGCCCAAGCCGGCAACCTGGTTGAGAATCTTGACACATAAAACGGGCTCAGGCTTTTCCGGAAGCATTTGTCTCGTCTCTGCCACGTATGTGTAGCCTCCATATGTGTCCACTTAAGCTGCTGCCTTTACATGACCATGACTTACGTTCCCGCTGTTGGTCTCTTTGCGCACAAGGGGTTGGCGTTTCCAGCCACGTAGCTGGTCTAAGACGGATGGTCGACGGCGCCAGTTGGGGTCTCTCCCGCCATGCATGAGTAACTCCGCGATCTTGTTCCAGCGTTGCCTGGCCGCGGCTCCCTTCAGCTCGAAGGCGTGGGCGATGGACTGACAGGAGACCGCGAGCTGCAAGGCCAGGCGTCTGGGGTGGAGTGGGGCCTCGGTCCGGGGCTCTCCGGCCTGCTGCGGGCGGGTCTGCACATTGTGCGTATGGGCGAGCAGGGCGGCAATGGTCGAGGCGATGAGCGAGGCATGCCAGAGGGGCTTCAAGGTGCACGGCCGCTCGGTGTCGATCGCGTCCAGGCGGTTGACCGATTTGTCCAGCCGGATGCTCAATTCCACCTCCCAGCGCACCCGGTAGAGGTCGGCGACCTGCCGCGGGCCGGTCCGGGGGGGTAGATTCGTCAGCAAGAAACCGTACCCCTTGGGGGTCGGAACCCCCACGAGGCGCACATGCACAGCCGCTTTCCCCTTCCCGACATGCACATCGGCGTCCACGACCTGGCCATCGAGACGCAGGGTTTCCTCCGCGAGCAGGGCATCGAGGTCGGTCCCCGCGAAAAACTCCTGGGTGAGCTGCCCCCGCGCCAGATCGTCCACCTTGGGCTTCCAGTTGTCCTTCAGGCGGAGCACAAACCGTCCCCCGTGAGCTTCGCAGGCTCACAGCCGCGCCAGACTCGCATATGCCAGGTCGGCCAGCAGACCGTATCCCCGCCAGGACGCATCAATCTGCAGATGCCGACTGTCATGCTCCCGCGCGGGGCTGAAATGGTAGCGCACCGGCGCTCCACAACCGACCGAGAGCACTTTATGCACCTTGAGCGCCGCGTAGTCCCCCGTCCCGGGAAACTCCTCGCGCAGGGCGTCACGTACCGTAACCGTCGTCGCATCGACGATATACCAGTCGGTCACGCCACACAGCGGGCCCGACAAATCCACCTGCTGCGCCCGGGCGTAGGCCAGCGCACGGTCGGCAAGCACCTCCATGCATTGTTCCAGGGGCTCATCGAACCACCGATAGAAGGCGGAACGCGCCACATGGGGCACCTCACACTCCAGATAGGAGCGCAGGACGTCCGCCTGATAAGCCCCACCCGGCGTCCCGGCCGAGATCACCATCGCCCGCACGAACATCCCCAGGTTCAGTTTGCGCTGTCGCTCCACCACGCCGAACTGCTGGCAGAGGCGGTCGATCTCCTCCTGTGGCAAGATCGCCTCGAAGACCTCCCGCACCTCATCACCGGTCATGGCCTCGCCCTCCACGCTATCCCCTCATTTCGTATGCGCTCGCTGCTCCTCCGACGGGCGAGTAGAGCACGCAACAGCCCCAGAGTCAAGCTTCACAAAAGCCCGTTTCCCCAAGCTCTTGGCTTAAGTGGACACGTATGGAACAAGGGCGAAAATGCCAATCAATTTTCGAAAGCCATCTCGTTCGGGAACAACCATGACTTCCTGTCTGGCGAAAAGATCGAACAAGAAATAGCCGAAGGATGCCGGCGGCTGATCAAAAACGCCATCATCTGCTGGAATTACCTCTATCTTTCCCAGAAAATCGGGCAGGCACAAGACGTCGAGCACCGACAGGCCATGCTGGCGGCTGTCCAGCATGGCTCAGTCGTGAGTTGGCATCACGTCAACTTGCATGGTGAGTATGATTTCTCCGATGAGAAGATGCAGGATTCGGTCGGATTACAACTGCCCCCGGAGCTGGTGGTAAGCCTGTCCTCAGGGATGGAGCCAGAGCATGCGGTACCGTCCTCTAGCCTCTATGAAACTTTACGTACCTTTGTTTGGTTCACCTGAAATGTGGGCTGAAAACTGCGATGTTATCGGGCAGGACGATGTACGTTATCGCGCCGTTACAACTAGGGGCTAGGGTGGATCGCAGTGAAGTGGCGAGTGACAAAAAAGGTGAAGCCAGCAGCGCTCATCGCGTGTGCATCCGTCCCCCCGGCAGCCCGAAGCCCGTCACCCAGCCGCCTGCGCTGGCTGCGCCAGGCGGCCGCCGCTGGCGCGCCCGCGAGTTCAAGCCTCAGCCCCAGCCGCGCCGCCTCTCCGTCCCCAGGCCCCTGTCTGGGCGACGTGGGCCCGCCGCTGGCACCGTGGCGTACGCAAGCGGTGGACAAGGCCGTAGACTCTGCGCCTTGCTGCGGGCCGCTGCGCCGGGCTGCAGCGGGGTGCTGGGGACGCCGCCATCGCTCTGAGTGCCGTGGGGCCGCTGGCGGACGACGCTGGGATGCCCCAAGGGCGTTTTCGGGGGTTGCCCTCCGGAAGGGCCGGTGCTAAAATGCCGTTTGAATTTCCTATCCTTTCCTATCCTTAATTGACGCGACATGCCGGTTCCGTCGCGGTGGAGGCCGGGCTCATGGACAGCGTGACCATTCTGGGCCGGACGATGCCCGTCGAGTACCTCGTCGGCGCCGGCGGCGGCGCCCTTGACCAGGCGGCGCTGTTCGCCGGCCTGCAGGAGGCAGCCGCCCTGATCAACAGCGTCGGGACCTGGACGGGCGACGAGCGCGAGGCGTTGTCAGCGATGAACAAGATCGTCTTCTTCTCCGGCGAGATCGTGGTGAACACCTGGAAGCTCACCCGTCCTGGCTGTGACGAGGATGACGCGATCTTCTATTGGGAGGCGGTGGAGTTCATGGCGAACACCGACGCCGACGTGCGCGCGAACACCTTCTTCCATGACTGCTGGCATGTGATCCAGTTCCGCCGGGATGGCGGCTTCGCCCAGACGGACGAGATCCGGGTCGAGCGTGAGGTCGATGCGATCAGCCGGCAGATCGAAGCGGCCCGCAAACTAGGGTGCGTCGACCGCGAGGTCGCGCATCTGCAGAAGTACCTCGACGAACATGTGCTGATCGTGGCGCGGCTGGCCGAGGGTATCGAGCGGATGGATCACGCCCAACCTATCGCCCGCGCCTAGGTCGCTCGCCGGCTAGGCCGCTCTTGCCTCGTACACCGGCGCGTCGTCCGCCGGCAGGAAGGCCCTGCCGCGGATGGCGTCGGAGACCTTCTCGGCGATCATGATCGTGGGGGCGTTGGTGTTGCCGCCGACCAGGGTGGGCATCACCGAAGCATCGACGACGCGCAGGCCCGAAAGCCCCTGGACCCGGCAGTCACCATCGACCACCCGTTAGGTCAAAAAACTCAACCGCGTTATTTTCCCAGAGGTTACAGCCCTGCCATGACGTGCTCTTCATCTTGAATTCCACCTCATTGGACCAGCGTGCGCATTTGAACGGATATGCGCTGCAGCACATATCTGTTCATCTGTGCTGTCTAAGAATATGCGGAGTATGCGGCCTAGAGACGGCAGTACTTCTTTCAAAGTAAACAGGTTGTAGCGATCGATAGGGCTGCATGACTCAGCATATGACTGCCGTCCTTCCAAATCTTACCTCGAAGGAGGGCCGTATGCTCACGACCTATGACACACGGGAGCGGACGCGGACGATGTCTGCCGCGGCTCCTGCCGGACCGTACCTCGATGAGTTGAGTCAGTGGCTTGAGCCGCGCGGTTTCACCACGCGAACGATACGGCGGTGTCTTGTGGGGGCCACACAGTTTACCCTGTGGGCTGCGGCCGCTGGCATCGCGGTCCCACGCGTGGATGCCACACGCCTTGAGGAGTTTCGCTGTGATCGCGCGCAGCATGGCCAACGGCCATATGCCTCGGGGAATCCCACCCCTCGCGGCATGGGCGCGCATCACTGCTTCGCCTTCCTCTGGGCTCAGGGCATGGGCTCGGCGTTCACTGGCGCCGCTCCGCGTTCCGTCCCCCCCACTCTCCTGACCGCGTTTGAGCACTGGATGGATAGCCATCGTGGTGTCACGGCGCAGACTCTCCGCAATTACCGACCCATTCTCCGCGATTGGCTCACGACGCGCGATGAGCGACCGGAACAGCTTGAGGCCCAGAGCGTACGCGCCTTCATCCTGGCCCGGGCCCATCGCCATGGCCAAGGCAAAGCCAAGACTGTGGTGACGGCCACGCGCAGGTTCGTGCGGTTTCTGATCGCCAACGGCCGCTGTGCGCCCGGCTTGGATGAGGCCATGCCGACGATCGCCATGTGGCGCTTGTCAACGTTGCCACAGTACCTCCCGGCCGATGACGTCGCACGGCTCATCACCGCGTGTGCTCCATCACCCCCTTGAGGCGCTCGCGATCCGGCCATCATCTGGCTGATGGCCCGTTTCGGACTTCGGGGCCGTGATGTCGTCGGACTGCGCTGCCCCGATCTCAACTGGCAGGATGCGACGCTCGTCGTGTCCGGTAAAAGCCGCCGTGAGACCCGTCTCCCTCTCCCCCAGGACGTTGGCGATGCGCTTTTACACTATCTGGAATACGCTCGTCCACCCATCGATATCGACCGCGTGTTCATCACCGTGATGGCGCCGTGGGGGCCCATCTCACGGTCGGTGATTCGGCAGACCGCCGCGCGAGCCATCCAACGTGCAGGCATCAGTGCGCCCACCTCGGGCTCACGGGTGTTTCGCCACTCAGCCGCGACGACGATGCTCCGGCAGGGCGCCTCCCTGCAGACGATTGGCGATATCTTGCGTCACACGTCGATTGAGACGAGCGCGCACTATGCCAAGGTCGATATCGATCTCCTGCAACAAGTCGCGAGGCCATGGCCGGAGGTGGCGTTATGTTGATGCAGGCGGTTGAGACGTACCTGGCGGTTCGCCGAGCGGCGGACTTTAAGCTCGAGGCAGTGGAGCGCTACTTGCGCAGCTTTGCGCAGTTTGCCACCGCACAAGGCGACACCCACGTTGTCACCCACACCGCGATCGCGTGGGCCGAGCAAGGCGCCTCGGAACCCCAACGCCATCACCGTCTGAGCGTGGTCGTCCGGTTCGCCCGCTTTAGCCACGCGGAAGACCCGCGCCATGAGGTGCCACCGGGACGGCTGTTTGATGGCCAACGGCGGCGACGGGCTCCGTACCTCTTTCGCGAGGAGGACCTCCAGGCCTTCCTCGCGCAGGCCGCCCGTCTCGGGCCACCGGACTCGTTGCGCCCCCATACCTACAGCACCCTCCTGGGCTTGTTGGCCGTGACGGGACTGCGGATCTCCGAGGCGCTCGCGCTACGGTTCAAGGACGTCACCCCGGATGGCCTGGTGATTCGCGAAACGAAGTTCCGTAAGAGCCGTCTGGTGCCCTTGCATGCGACGGCGACCTCGGCGTTGCAGGGGTACTTAGCCAAACGGTGCGAACTTGCGCTGGACGATGATCACGTGTTCGTGTCCGGCAGGCGGCGACCGCTGAGCTATTTTACGGTCGTCGATACTTTCCATCAGCTCCTGGCGGCCGCGGGCATTCCCACGGACCCGGAGCGACCGCGACCACGGCTCATGGACCTACGTCATACGTTTGCTTCTCGTGCCCTGGAAACGTGTCCCGATGGTCGGGACAGCATTGGCCGTCACATGCTCGCCTTGACGACGTATATGGGGCATGCGCGCGTCAAAAGTACGTACTGGTATGTATCGAGCACCCCGCAACTGCTGGGCAGCATCGCTCAGGCGTGTGAGGCCTTTTTGAAGGAGGACAATGCATGACACCGATTGCCCCCCACATGAGTGCCTTTCTCCGTGAATGTCTGCCGCTGCAACGCGGGGCGAGCGAGCATACCTGTGATAGCTATGCCTATGCATTCCAGCTCCTGTTGCAGTTCGCCAGTGCGCGATTGCAGCTGACGCCGTCTGCGCTGTCGCTGGAGCAGCTCGATGCGCCACTGATCATGGAGTTCCTCCACTATTTGGAGACCGAGCGCCACAACAGCCCCCGCACGCGCAATGCCCGACTGGTGGCGATCAAGTCCTTTATGCACTTTCTCGAGTATCGCGTGCCGGCTCTGCTGGAACACAGTCGGCGTATTCTCGCCATTCCGGCCAAGAAAACCGAGACCCGGCTGGTGCATTATCTCACGGTCGAGGAGATGCAAAGCCTCCTGAATGTGCCGGATCTGCAACGGCGCGACGGCATCCGTGACCGGGCGATGCTCCATCTGTGTTTTGCCGCGGGGCTGCGGGTTTCGGAGCTGGTCAGCCTCCCGCTCAAGGCCCTGGACTTCTACCCGACGCCCAGCGTCCGTGTTCTCGGCAAGGGGCGCAAAGAGCGAACCTTGCCGTTATGGAAGGAGACCGCCGCAGATATGCGGGACTGGCTCGCGGTGCGGGGCACAACCCCCGCACGAGAGCTCTTCGTCAATGCCCATGGCCTCCCAATGACACGCTCGGGGTTCGAATATATCCTCCAAAAGCATGTGAAGACGGCCGCGCAAGTGTGTGCGTCGTTGCACAAGCAACGCGTCTCCCCTCATGTCTTGCGGCACACCAGTGCCATGTTGGTGCTGCAAGCCACGGGGGATATCCGGAAGGTGGCGCTGTGGTTGGGGCATGATGATATTCAAACGACCGAAGTCTATCTGCGGGCTGATCCAACGGAGAAGCTTGAAGCGATTGCAGCAGTGCTACCGCCAACCCTGAAACGTGGGGAGTTTCGCGTGCCCGACAAGCTGATCGCCTTGCTCCACCGTGACTAAATATGCGGAGTATTTGGAGCCGAAGGAACCGCTTTCTTCGGCTCTGCGTAGAGACACTTAACATATTCCTGAACTCCGCATATGAACAGAAATATGCGGTTTCGATTTAAAGCCGTGTTTTTTCAACAAGATACAGTAATAAAAATAAGACACCACACATCGAAACCTTCGGTGTTCAGGGGGCGCATAACCCATTGATTTTTCGTGACTCGCCTTGTTCTATGTACTCAAACCGTAGCTTTTTGCACGGATGCGCCCGCTGGTCCTAGTTGAGCAGGTCATGGAGATATGGGTCGAGAGGGACTGTGCCCTGTTTCCATGCTGACCAGGCATGTTGCTGTTGATCGTACTCCCGAAATGGAGCACCTAAGATTGCACGGCCACGCCATTCAATCCCATAGAGCGCATCCACTTTAGTAAGTTTGTCAGGCATGAGCGTGACTGCAAGGCTATGGATGTTCATGAACCTCGGCGTGCCTTTCGCAGCAATGGCGAACGTGATATCGGCATACCAACTATCACCGCATTTGGTCAAGTACCGGTTGTAAAAGGTCGCGATTTCCTTCTCGGCTTCTGAATCTGGAGCGCGAGCGCCCAGTATGGAAGAAGTGACCACCATCACGACGATACCCGTGATGATACCACTCGTCACCGTGTTCATGCATTTGTCTCCTTGTATCTTCTAAAAGGTTCTAGGCCGCCGTTTTCGCCCACGGTCGGCGCCGAAGAGAGTCGTACCCGAAAGGTTCGCCTGGTCGAGGTATGCCCCGACGAGTATGGCATTGCGGAGGATCACCCGGGAGAGTTCCGTCCTGTGGAGGTTCACCCCAGAGAGGTCTGCCTCCGAGAGGTTCGCCCGGTGGAGCGTCGCCCAGGAAAGGTCTGCTCCGGAGAGGCCTGTATTGTGGAAGGTCGCCTCAGACAGGATTGACCCAGCGAGGTTCACGCGGTGGAGAATCTCTCCGGTGAGGTCCGCCCCGAAGAGATCCGGCTGTATGGCCGGCTTTCGATCTCGCCACGCATTCCACACCTCCACCCCTTGCTTTAGCCGTGCGAGATGATCCTCGTTTGCCATCGCTTACACCTCCTTCACCCGCTGCCTCGCGAAGCACTCACAGGACTTTCTCTGGCCCCAGGCATCGAGGTCAATCTGCCACATTCGGTGGTATGTCAGATACCGTCGTCTTCTTACTCGACAACCTCGAAGGCCTCGACGACCACCGTGTCGATGCACTCAGTCTCCATGCGCTGCAGGTACGGCCCCACCTGGTCGGGATGGTGCTGGCCCAGGTGGTAGAGCAGCATGGCGCCATCGGGGCGCTTGGCCACCGGCAGCCAGGCGGGCAGCAGGGCGCCGCAGAAGCGGCAGCGGTAGCGTTTGCGTGAGGAGGGCGCCATAGCAACTCCTTTACGGTTCCATGGCTTGGTCGCAGGTGCCAGTGGTGAAGCGGGTCTCACGGAAAGGGCCTCCTTCGACAATGCTCACCAGCGAGGCCTTCATTTCCTTGCGATCTTGTAGCCGTGCAACCAACCGTTCCTCACTACTCACGGCGCAGGTCTGGTCATAGGAGAACTGGGTGGCAATCAGCACAGAGGTGGCGATGGTGCGGACCACTCGCTGGACCCCTGGGTGTGTGGCTGCCCCGAGATATAGCGCCGAACATATCACCACGATACTGAAGGCCCCGAACGCACGAAACCCCCAGCGCCGATGAGAAACGCCGCCTATCGTGCCTCCCCCCACCCCTGCAATCCATCCCACGACCACATAGACGACGAACATCAGCTCACCGACGGCCGCAATGAACACCGGCCACACGGTGAGCGCGCTAAGCACCGTTAAGGCCGTCAGCGCCGTCGGGAAGTTCCCAGGATCGACGCCGGTTATGAGGTTAATGTAGAAGCGAGCTTGCACATACGCGAACGCCACGACAAGGGCTTGCGAAACGCGGATAACATAGCGCTTGACCACAGGGCCGACCGGCTGCTCGGGAAACCAGAAGCGCCACACCAGCGGACCCTCGTAGTAGATATACGCGAGCGCGCCTGTGCCAAACATCACGCCTATAAGAATCAGGATAAGCGTATGTGGGGTCAAGGCGTGTCCTCTGGCGGTTTCTGCCAGGTAGCCGCCCAGGGGCCGCACAGCCGCTGTAAAAATTGACTCGGCGAAATCCCCTCCACGGCGGCGGCCTGCTCTATCCGCTGTCGAATCCACCGCGGCATATAGATGTTCCAGCGTTCGGATTTCCGCTCGTCAGGCGACAACCGAGGCGGTTCAACCCCTGGCAGTGCATAATTCTGCACAGGTGCATACTCCTGCACTAGTGCAGACCTCTGCACCCCCCCATGCTTTAAGGTCTCTTCGATGGCCGAAAGGCGCTCGACCAGGGCGTTGAGGACACCAGAAAGGTCTGGCGATGGTGGCGCATGGTCGGGAGACGTATGCACCGGTCTATGCACGGTACTCAAGGACGGTGCAGACCTCTGCACCGGATTATGCACTGAGGTATACACCGGTCCCGTCTCAGTCGTGTCGGACAGGGCGAGTGGCTGCCGCGCCAGCGCCTTCTGCCGGGGATACGCCCCCCCTTTGGGCCGGGGCTGGATCAGCCCGCGCTGTTGCAGGCGATGCGCGCGACTCTGGACCGTCCCTTTGGGGATGCCCAGGCGCTGGGCGATCACGGCGATCTCCAGCCCCTCGGTCCACAGGGCGATGAATTCTTGCTCGGCGGGGGTCATGGCGTGGGCGGCTCCTGTGATGTCAGGGCGTTGGATGTGCCGCGAGGAAAGCCTGGACCATCTGCTCCAGGAGGCTCAGATAGCGCGCGCACTTCTCCGTCACCTCTGCATCTCCAAGGATGAGGATGGCGATCTCCACTGGAATGCGGGGGATTTCCATCCCATAAGGCCCGGACCACTGAGGCCCGTAGTAGTAGCCCCCATGCCGTCCGGATTGCATCGCCGGCGCACGCTGCAGATACTCCGGATATGAAATCTCTCGCAGCGTCGTGCCAATGATCGCTCCCTGGTGATGCAATTCGGCCACGCGCTGATTTCGCATGAACGTGTGAAGCGCTTGACGGGGAGGGGGCTTGCCCCACCAGCTGTCAACCCAGCTCTTCGCGTATTTTTTCCCACGTGTGATGGCGATGTCGTCCTTCAAGACATCCTCCACGCTGTAGGCTGCCGAGAGAAAGTCGCTCAAGCGACGCTCGACCTCCTCGCGCTCAAGAGGGATGGCACGGGCGCTTGCCTGCAGGAGTTGGAACGTCTCGCGTGCGTGTCGCAATTTTCTCTGCGTGGCGGGAATGGCGCTCATGCTTCACTCTCCTCGTTTTTGGGCACCCACACCAGGCGCCGCTGTCGGGACTCGTCGTCTGGGATCATCGGCAGCGTACCTCCACTTGGTGGGTGCGTGGGTTCATCTGCCCCGTGCAGGTCTGCCGGGGGCTCTCGGTGATCGTGGTCTGCCACCGCTGGAGCGTCGGGCTCCAGGTCGACACCGATCGCGTGCCGTCGGCGCACAGGGTCTTCCAGCGGCCGAGGGTCTTCTCCTCGTACGCGGTGCAGCGCACCGGACCGGCCAGGGTGGGGCTCGCCAGGAACACCAGTGCCCATGGCTGACGCCTCATCGACCTCGGGGCCATGTGTGTGACGCCTACCTCCTGAGAACCTCAGTCCCCCCTGGACCGGACGCGCTCTATCTCCGCCTGCCACTGATCCAGCGTCTTCACTGGCGGCCGGCCAGTCCCGCAACCGACACAACACACGCTCAGGAGGAAAGAGAGGATCAGGCACAGCCGCAGCGCTTTCACGGTCATCTCCACAGAAGCCAGATGGCGACCACCATCGCGATCACGGCCACCATACAGAGCCACTGCCAGAGCGGCGGCGGCAGCGGGGGGCGCGTGAGGCTCGGGTCAGGTGTGAGGCGGGTCATGAGGCGCCCTTCCTTATTCACAACTTGCCATCAGCGCGGCGACCCGGTTTCTCGCCGTGTTCGTCAGGTCCACAGCCTCGGCCTTGCCGCCGGGGGTCCGGGCGATCGTCACCAGCCCCTTCGCCTCCAGGCCCTTGAGCGAGGTGGAGACGTTGCCCTTGTCGAAGCCGAGCGCCACCAGCGCCCGCACCAGGTCCTCGCGGCTAGCGGCCATGGTGCCACGGGTGCGCTGCTCCTCGGCCACCAGCCAGGCCAGGATGCGGCGTTGGAGCCGGGAGAGGCGCGGTGCGGCCGCGGCCACCTCCGCCCGGCGATCGCCAAAACTGGCGTAGTCATTCACCTCGCCCCGAATCTCCAGGCGCTCAATCTCCGCCTGGTCTTCCGGGGTCTCCGGGATCAGGACGGCAACCCAGCCCCCGCTGACCGTTTGCTCATAGCGACGTTTCATGCGGCCCCCTTCTGGATCGCGACGACGTAACGGGGTCCACCTTGCAGGCAGGACAAGTGTTCAGGGGTGGTCATGGCTGCTCCTGCGGCGGGGTCGACGGGCGGCCCTGCGGGGTCTTGCGTGGGCGACCTCGGGGTCGCGGCGGGGTCGTGCCTGGGCGCTTGACGGCTGGCACGGGGTCGATCTGCAGCAAGGCCTCGGCGGGGAGGCCCAGCCGCTCATGCAACAGCTTCGCGGTGGCCTTGCCCACCCCGACATAGCCATGCCAGAGGTTCCAGCTTTGCTGGCGTGACAGGCCGGTACGGTGCATCAGCTCTTTGATTTTGGTGATGCCGTGTTGACGCAATAACGTTTGTAGGGTCATGCCCTGGAATCTAGCGCGCATCTCATCCTCCCGTCAATTCTATACTGTACCTATCGTCTAATATACACTTTACTTTTTGAGAAGTAAAGCGTATAATATGTCGTGTACATCAGAACGGCGCACGAGGGGTGGTCGGCAGCGGCAAACCTCGCCATGAGCGGCGTGCGAAACCGGTAGGCATCACCCGCGCCACAGGAGAAGAGGAGGTTGCGATGGACGCATGGAGACGCGGCAGCGCCGCGCGTGCGGCAGGTGGCCGGCCCGGTGTTGGTAGCACCGGGGTCCGGCCGAGGCAATGCAGGTTCGGTCTCGGTAGACCATGTGAACCCGGCCCTTAATATAGGCCCAAGGAGTCTCGTATGTCAACCCGTCACCTCCCTTATCCCCCTGATTTTGATATCGATCATACCGCCGCCCACCACGAGGAACGCCGCCGGCTGGCCTTGCAATCCCTTGACGTGGGCGACGTGCTGGCCCAGCTCGATGACGTGATCGCCAGCGAACCCGATCCCACGAAGCACCCGTGCTTTCCCCTGGTCAATTGGTTGCTGGATCGCCAGCTCGCCGTCCACGGCGGCGAATTCTGGGACGCCTGGAAACAGCGCTGCCTGGCGGCCATCGACCGGCTCGTCGAGGCCCGCCTGCAGGGGGAGGACTAGCCATGTTCGACCCCCAGCCCCATCTCATCAAACTGCCACGCAAAGTGAAGGACAAAGCCACCGGCACCTGGGCCACCGTCTATGACGACTATCTGGAGGTGAAGTGGCGGCTCTGCTGGTTCCGCGACCGCTACCCCCATGGCGTCATCACTACCGAAGAAATCTGCGTCGATCTCGACCGTGGGTATGCCCGCTACAAAGCCACCGTGGCGGATGGCCAGGGCGGCACGGCCACCGGCTACGGCACGGAGACCGCCGCCGACTTCGCGGACTACTGCGAGCGGGCCGAAACCCGCGCCCTGGGTCGCGCCCTGGCGGCGCTCGGCATCGGCACGCAGTTCGTCGGCCAGGACCTCACCGAGGGCGACCATGTGGCCGATGCCCCGGTGCGTACAACAACGGCCCAGCCTTCAGATGGTCGCTCCACCGGCGAGCCCGTAGTAGACGATACTACACCTGTTGTATCGACCAACGGCCACACGCCGCCGTTGACCACCATCCCGACCGACGGCGGCTTGCCCTGTGCCGGCCAGGTCATCGTCGACTTGAAACCGGCCTCACTCTCGATGTTGATCAACAAGGTGGCGAGGCTGCTGCAGGACGAGGGCGAGCGCTGGGTGGCGCTGTTGCATGCTCTGGAGCGCGAGCGGAACACCAGGCTGGCGAAGGGCCGTAAGGTCCCCGCCCCCACCCACGGGGAGGGCTGAGCCATGGAGCCGATCCTCATCCTCGCCTACTGGCCCGATCGCGTCGAGACCTATGGCGGCCGCCGCCGGGAGCTGCCGCGCCTGCTGCGGCGCTACTGCTGGGGCGCCACGCGCGTGGTCGTCTATGAGATCAGAGAAACCATCTGGGACGTGCGCCACGTGACGCGCGCCCTGGAGCGCTGGCAGCGGGCCGGAGGGCACATCTAACCTCATCCGCGGCGGGGGCTCCCCTCGCCGCGAATCTTGCACACCCGTGATTAGCATTGGCAACAATTCCCGGACGATGGCCCTGCCCGCACGGTGAGAACACTGGGGTCAACTCGGAAGTCATTCTCTTCAAAGGTGATTTACTCTTTACTTCCCATAACGCGTGGTCTGTCAACTCGACGGGCGTCGCACGGTGATCATCATTGGGGTAACAGGAGGGACGCTGCGATGAGACGCAAGAACCCGCGCAGCGCGCAGGCACTTCCGTTTCAAGTTTTGGCCCTGGCGGTTTCCCCGTAGAATAAATGCTCCAGCCCGTCCGACTACGGCAATTCTGTCGGAAGAGTGCCGGTTCTACCTATGTGCGGAAATCATGCTCACCAAATTCTCATGGAGGAGCGACGATGCATGAGACACCTCAAGAGCCCTCATCGGAGGCGCCCGTCTTACCGGCCGATATGGGGTGGTTGCAGACGATGATTTATGGGTCGAGGCAACGATACTTCATCGCTGCTCAATCTGGTCGTGTGGAGGTGGTTGGGCCGCCTGTAGATCTCGCACTACGCGTCCCCGAGGTTCTCCTCCAGGCGGCCATTATTCTTACCGGCGATAGGACACAAGAAGGTATCCTTGTCCAGGGCGTGGCCGTGGCTTGGGAGGAAATCATTCGGCACCTCGCTCAGGACCCTGAATTTTCACATTCCATCGGATTTAGTGGTAACGTTCTGAGCCATTCATGATTGTCTTAAGATTTCAGTGTGTTACCCCCATCGTGTCTCATCAGCTGACGAGACCTGATGACAGGGGGGTGACACATGGGCACAGCGGCCAAACCGACGCGAG
>Ga0137403_10000420_pt1 | contig 54561 bp, 56 predicted proteins | sample CZOMad2_1_16fung_FD_122057 | JGI IMG/M metagenome (GOLD analysis project Ga0137403, IMG submission 122057) | Vadose zone soil fungal communities from Angelo Coast Range Reserve, California, USA - CZOMad2_1_16fungal (Hybrid Assembly) | ecosystem: Environmental > Terrestrial > Soil > Vadose zone... | reverse complement strand
GCGACAACGACTTTTTTGACCTGGATCCCCCCTACGCCGTGCAGTTCGAGCCGTTCAGCAAGCCAAAGACGTTCATGCCCATTGGGAGCCCCCAGATGGACGTGACCTTCCGGGTGGCGGGGTCGAGCACTGCAGCCGCGGTCACCGGCTTCGGCATCGTGTTCTCGGATGTCGATCGGGTCGGGTCGGCCTCGATCAAGCTGTTCGACGCGAAGGGCCGTAGCCTTGGCCGGTATCTCGCGCCCACCCGCAGTGATGAGACCGGCCTGTCGTTCGTCGGCGTCAAGTTCGACGCGGCTATCGTCGCCCGTGTGGTCATCACATCCGGCCAGGCGGCAATCGACGCCGGGCTCAAGGATCTGACCGATGGCGGCAATCGCGATCTCGTGGTCACCGATAACTTTCTCTTCGGCGAGCCCCAGGCTCTGCCCTGACCCAGATGGCTTTTCCACGGCCCGAGCCGTACCATACTGGAGATTCATGACCACTCCGCCGTCGAACGACGATTCCAGTCCTCTGTTTCCGCCTCCGGGTGATTCGGGCCTCACCCGGATGGCCTATATCCGCGAGGTGCTCGGCGCGCGGTCGGCCCAGGCGGCGGAAAGCACCGCGGTGGCCGCTCCGGGAGCGGCGGCGCTGCACCCGGCCGAGAAGGCGCTGCAGGAGAGTCAGCGGCTGCTGGAGCTGTTCTTCACCCAATCGCTGGACGGGTTCTTCTTCATGATGCTGGACGACCCGGTGCGGTGGGACGAGACTGTGGACAAAGCGAAGACCCTCGACTGGGTCTTCGAGCACCAACGGATCACCCGGGTCAACGAGGCGATGGCCGCGCAGTACGGAGCCCGGCCGGAAGAACTGCTTGGTCGCACGCCTGCGGAGCTCCTCGCCCACGATCCAGAGCAGGCCCGTGCGCGCTGGCGAGGGTTCTTCGACGCAGGCCGGCTGCACGTCGAGACCGACCAGCGAAAGCTCGACGGCACGCCGATCTGGATCGAGGGCGACTACATCTGTCTCTATGCGCCCGACGGCCGGATCATGGGGCACTTCGGCATTCAGCGCGACATCACCGCGCGCCGGCGGGCCGATGAGGCGCTGCGCTTCTCCGAGGAGAAGTTCGCCAAGGCGTTCCTGTCCTCCCCGTTGCGAGTCAGCATCGGCACGCTGGCGGAGGGCCGTTTCCTCGAGGTCAACGACGCCTTCCTGCGCGACCATGGGTTCACCCGCGACCAGGTGATCGGCCGCACCTCGCCCGAGCTCGGGCTATGGGCCAACCCGGAGGATCGCCGGCGGTTGATCGAGGCCATCGAGCGGGACGGGATGGTGCGCGAGTTCGAGTATTACGGCCAAACCCGTGACGGGCAGGTGCAGATCACGTCGCTGTCCGCCGAGCTGATTCAGGTAGCGGGAGAGGCGTGCATCCTCGCCGTCGCCACGGACGTGACCGACCGGCGACGGGCGGAGGAGGAGATCCACCGATCACGGGAGGAGCTCCGGGCCCTGGCCGCGCGGCTCCAGTCGGTCCGGGAGGACGAGCGGGCCCACATCGCGCGGGAGATTCACGACGAGCTGGGTCAGGCCTTGACCGGCCTCAAGCTCGACCTCTCGTGGCTCAGGCAACGGCTCCGGGATCGGACCGATCTGGCCGAGCGGGTGCAGTCGGTGGTGGCACGCATCGACGGGACCATCGATGCCGTTCGCCGCATCGCCACCGAGCTTCGGCCCAGCGTGCTCGATCATCTCGGCCTGGTCGCGGCGGTCGAGTGGCAAGCCCAGGACTTCGAGAAGCTCACCGGCCTCGCGGTCCGATTGAGCGTGAACTCGACCAGCGCGGCCGTGGAGGGGGCTACGGCCACCACGGTATTCCGGATGTTGCAGGAGACCCTCACCAACGTCGCCCGTCATGCGACCGCGACCCGGGTCGACATCGCGCTCGATATCGGTGCGGACGCAGTGACTCTGCGGGTGGCCGACAACGGCCGGGGGATCAGCGACGCGGAGCTGACCGACCGGCGCTCGCTGGGCCTGGTGGGGCTCCGGGAGCGGGCCATCGCCTGCGGAGGCGAACTGGTCATCGAGGGCCGGCCGGGGCACGGCACGGTGGTATCCGCCCGAATTCCGGCGCGCCCCGCGTCGGTGGAGGTGGCGCGGTGATCCGGCTCTTCATTGCAGACGACCACCCGGTGGTCCGGGCCGGGCTTCGCGGCATCATCGAGGGCGAGCCCGGCTTCGAGGTCGTCGGCGAGGCTGCCAACGGGCACGATCTGCTCGCGACGATCGGGCGGACGCCGGCTGAGGTGCTGCTGCTCGACGTCTCGATGCCCGGCCCGGGCTTCCTCGAGGTGCTGCGCGATCTGAAGCAGGACCACCCCCGTCTCGCGGTGCTGGTCCTGAGCGTACACCCGGAAGACCAGTACGCCGTGCGCGCGCTCCGCGCCGGTGCCGCGGGCTATCTCACGAAGGACCACTCGCCGGAAGAGCTGGTCGCCGCCATCCGGAAAGTTCAGCGCGGTGGCAAGTATGTGAGCCCGTCATTGGCGGAGAAGCTCGCCGTCGGGCTCGAGATCGGGACCGGCGGGTGGCCCCACGAACAGCTGTCGAACCGCGAGTACGACGTGCTCTGTCTGCTTGGATCGGGGCGCACCGTCAAGGAGATCGCCGGCCGGCTGGAGTTGAGCCCGAAGACGGTGAGCACCTACCGCGCGCGGGTGCTGGAAAAGATGAAGCTCGCCAGCAACGCGGATCTGGTGCGCTACGCGGCGCAGCACGGACTGATCAGGTGGGAAGGGAAAAGTGAGAAGGAAGAAGTGAGAGGTAAGAGGTGAGCAACCACCGTGGCTTGATCTGAGCGTTGCACTGCGCTCCAGGTCGGGAGGGCGTCCATGAGCGCGTATTTGCTGATCTCCAGAGCTCTGTTCGCGGTTGTAGCCTTGTTCCACCTCATGAGGATGCTGGCCCATTGGCCGGCGGTAGTTGGTGGCTGGGCCGTTCCTCTCTGGGTCTCTGGCCTCGGGTTCGTCGTGGCCGGGGCGCTCAGTGTCTGGGGCGCTCAAGTCTCGCGGCGCCTGCCGCATGACAGATAGATGGCCCCTGATACATCGTCCACCCCAATTTTGGCGGCCCTATGAGTGATCCGCACTCGCGTTTCTCCAGCGTCCGGCTGCAGGAAGGACGGGTGCAGCTGGATAGCGATAGCTCCGAGCGAGCAGCGCCTCAAGCCTGGGGGCTCTACCGTGCCCTCGTTCGGAGCGGGGCAGACCCGCTCGGACGAGGACGGTTGGAGGTGGAGGTCCCGCAGCTCTTAGGGACCACGACCGCTTGGGCAGTTCCCTGTTGGTCCGCGGGGGCCGTGAGTGGCGCACTACCGGCAGAAGGGACCGTCGTGTGGGTTGCGTTTGAGGAGGGTGACGTAAGGCGACCCGTGTGGCTGGGCATCGCTGAGTAAGCTGAGTGAGGCCGTCCCGCTTTTAGATGCGGCCGTCTCTCCGTTCCTGTCCACTGGCAACCCGACTCAGGCAGAGCGTGCGAGCAACGCTTGCACCGCGGCAACGAGGGATTCAGGTGAGAATGGCTTGCGCAGGAACGGCACATCCGGTCCCGGGGAGCCGCGGTGGAGGACGTCGTCCGCTGGGTAACCCGACATGTACAGGACGGGAAGGGCCGGGTGGCGCTCCGCAATCAAGCGGCCGAGCGCGCGTCCATCCGTCTCCGGCATCACCACGTCCGTGATGACGAGATCGACGCGTGGGTCGCCGAGTTCCAGCAAGCGGAGCGCCTCTCGCGCGCCCGAGGCCTCCGTCACTGCATATCCGGCCGTCGTCAGCATCCGAGAGGTGACAGTGAGCACCGTCGGTTCGTCGTCCACCACCAGCACGCGTTTCGCTGCGGGATCGGGTGCCTGTCGACCTATGGGGGCGGGTGGTGTCGCCGGGAGTTCCATCATCCGGCCCTGCCACCCTGTGTCAGTTTATCCGACTCGCCGACGTGCTCCGCGAGAAATCTCAAGCCTGTCAGTGTGATGACGGCGATCGCCATCCGCAGCCGCTCCCCCGCGGGCGTGGTTTCGGGGATCGTCCGCAGCCTGATGTCCTGCAAGTTGTCGAGCTCCCGCCATTCCGCCAGCTTGACCGCCAACACCGCTTGGGCCTCGGGCGAGGGACCGGCCCGGAGGGTATACCCGCCGTCCCTGATGTCGCGCAGGAGCGCAAGCCGCCGCTCCGGACTGAGAGGCCCCAATGGCGTGGTCATCGGTTGGTCACTGTCGGTTCCCCTTAGCTCGCCGACGCTCCGGGTTTCCTTGCAGATGCTGAGCGTCCGCCACAGCGGGCCTGCCGCTTCGTAGCCGCACGCGTGACGCTCAGCCCTGGCAGATCACGCCCTCCGGCAGCGGGCGGGGTGAACCGCTCCGTGGGAATGGCACGCCTCCGCCAAGCCCTGGCGGCTCGGCGAGTTAGGTGGCCCCCGAGCGACCAGTGTCCATTCGAACCGCCCTTCGAACCCGTGAGGGAGGTGGACACGGATTTCCTTCCGAAGGCAAAGAGTGAGGGGTGTCGGTCAGTCGGAGGGTGCAGCGTCCATGCCAATGCGGTCACAGACGAGAGCTACAGCGCGAGGTCCCTCGCGCATCGGACGCTCCTGTAAGTCGCGATCGCCGAGCCACCCATAGCGGTAGCTCGGCGATCTTGGAGTCCCTCGACGTGAGAGCGACTATGTCTGCTTCAAAAAGCTACTTCCGGCGCGGCTTCTTCGGCACCGCCTCCGCTGCTGCAGCGTATGGGCTACCCACCTGTGGGAATTCGGGCCACTCCCATCCTAGCTGCTCACGTTCTACGCTGCCGATTGCACCGATAAGGACGAGATCGATGTGCGTGTCCGGTCTCCGCAAGAAAGTCAGTGCCTCGTTGGCGTTTGCCGCCTCAAGCACTCGACACCCACCCTCCGCTAGTTCGCGCCTGGCGATCCGGCGCACTACCTCTGTCTGCTCGACCAGAAGAACCGTGTATGAAGTGGCCACGCCGCCTCCTAGAGGCTCCAGCCAGGCAATATCCATCAGGGTACGCACTGACACTGTAAGGGTAGTCACCTACTTTGCGCCCAGATGAGCGACTGGCGGCGAGTCCGGCCGGGTTCGGGCTTCAGCGGCTCCGCGTCGAGCAGCGCCGCGAGACCGTCCCTCCCCGACATTATCGTTCCGGCCTCGGCGATCATTCCGGTAGACAAGGCCGCCCTTCATCACGAACTTGACCCGCTCGAGCTCGGCGACATCCGCGAGTGGATCGCCCTTGGTGGCGATGAGATCGGCGTAGCGGCCCGGCGCGACGGTGCCTAAGCTGTCCTCCTGGTCAAGCAGCCGGGCTGCTACGCTCGTCGCCGACTTGATGGCCTGCATCGGCGTCATGCCGTACTTCACCATGTACCCGAACTCTTTCGCCTGGTTCTCGGTCCAGGCGTACCCGCCGGCATCGGTTCCAAAAGAGATCAGCGGCAGCATCCCCCGCTTGAGTGCGACCCCGAACGCCTGCCGTTCAAGCTCGATCATTTTCGGCCACGCGCCGCCCCGGCCCTGCGCCACATACACGCCGACGTAGATCGTTGGGCACCAGTACACGTGCTGCTTCACCATCCGGTCGATCAGGTCCGGCGTGAGCCCGTCTCCATGCTCGATGGTGTTCACGCCGGCCCGGAGTGCCGCATCGACGCCGTCCCACGCGACCGCATGGGCCGCGACCTTGCGCCCCAGTCGGTGCGCTTCGTCCACGAAGGCCTTGAACTCCTCGTCGGTGAAGTTCACCCAGCTCCGCAGTCGTCCGTCGGCGGCCACGTAGTAGCGCCGGTCGGCGTAGACCTTGATCCAGTCCGCGCCGTATTTGACCTGCTCCCGCACCGCCTTCCGGATCTCGTCCGGGCCGTCCACGATCTGGACCCCTTCCGGCATCTTGAGCTCCCAGGAATAGCCGAGCAGGGGATACATGCCGGTGGGGGCGAAGGCTCGGGTGGCGACGAACATGTGCGGCCCGGGCACGATCCCGCGCGCGATCGCCGTCTTGAGGTCCACGTCGGCGTACATTGCGCCCTCGGTCTCGAGGTCGCGGATGGTCGTAAAGCCGTTGAGAAGCGCCGTTCGAGCGGCGACGGTCGCCCGGATGGTCCGGTAGGGAATCGATTCCTTGAGCAGCTGCTCGTCGTAGTCAGCAGCGGTGATGTCGCCCTGGAGCAGCACGTGGGTGTGGTTATCGATGAGGCCCGGCAGCACCGTCATCCCGCTGAGGTCGATCCGGTCCGCTCCTTCGGCGCGACCCGCCAGCTCGGCGTACGGTCCGACCGCGACGATCCGCTCACCTTCCACCAGGACACCCTGCGCGCTGCGCGGCGCGTCGGCCAGACCGTCGATGAGGCGCCCGGCCCGGATGAGAGCTCGCCTGGCCGGCGCACCGGCCGCCGGCGTCGCCTGCCCGTGGGCCGGAGCAACGACGACCGCGAATGCGACGAGAGCTAGAACGGCGCGCTGGAGTGATGCTCGCGACATAGGTTTCTCCCAAAATCCAGGGTGCGGCCGGCCGCGGCGGCAGGAGCCGACCGGCAGCAAAAGTTACCGGATCATCGCGAATCGGGGAGGCGGATGGACCGGCTGCTGAGGGGCACGCTGATCGGGATGCTTGCGGCGAGCGTCATTGCCGGTGGCCGGCCTCCGGCACCAGAGCCTGAGGTGAGGTACGCCCCGCCCCAGCTTCAGTGCGCCGCATTCCGTGAGACCAGCCGCAGCGATCTCGAGACCTACGTCGCGGGGCGCACCCGGCGGGAGACTCTGGGTTTGGACGGCGGGTGGCGCTTCCGCGCCCTGCCGGCTGCGGGCGATAGCGTCCGGCTGGAGGCCTGGTTCGACACTCTGACGATCTGGCGTCGCTCCGCGGAGGGCTCGCTGGAGCCGGAGACGGACGCGCTGATCGGCGGGCGATACCGCGGCGTCTTGAGCCCAGATGGGCGGTACCGGGCCGAAGCTCGACCGTTCGTCCCGGACGAGATCGGCGAGGTCGCCGATGTCTCTCGCGAGCTGGACGACCTGCTGCCGCGCCTGCCGCTGCGCGGTCTCGCGGTCGGTGCCACCTGGAGCGACGGCGCCGGTCTCGAGATCCGCCGGCTCGGCGACAGTACCGGCGTCGACTCGGTCCTCCGATTCCGGCTGAGCCTGCGCCGGGAAAATCACGAGGGGACGCTCCTGGGCGACAGCCTTCCCTTGCAGCTCCGCCAATCCACCCGGGAAGATGGGACCTTCGCCTGGCACACCCGGAGCGGACTCCTTCGCCGCGAGCGCCATATCACGGTGGAGACGTACGTCCCGGCCGAGCCCCGGGTGCGCCGGCCGGTCCGCTCCCGGGTGGAGCAGAACGTGGTGCTGGAGCGCTCGACTGGCGGGTGCTAGGCCCTAACCGCCCTCTCCCGCCCGCTTCCTGCCCACGAACCGCTGCTCCGGATCGAACAGCAGGGCCGTAAGCCCAAACGCGAGCACCGCGGATCCGGTAAGCGCCGCGATGTCGATGGCGAGCGGGAATTCCGCCGTCTGACCGAAGGCGTGACGCATCAGGTCCACCATGTACGTCACCGGATTCACCCGGGCGAGCCCGCGGAGCAGGGCGGGCATACCCCTCGTGGGGTAGAGTGCCCCGCTCACGAACAGCAGCGGGAAGAGCACGACGTTGATCACGCCGCCGAAGTTCTCCACCGAGGTGAGCCGCGCGGCCACCAGCAAGCCCAGCGTTGCGCTGGTCAGCGCGGTCAGCACCAGCACCGCCCCGGCCGCGGCATACTGCTCGGCGCTCAGGTGTACGGCCAGCGGCGCGCAGGCAAGCACGATCGCACCCTGGGCCCCGCCGATGATCGCGGCTGACAGGGTCCGCCCACACAGCACCGCTCCCACACCCGACGGGCTTGCCAGCATGAGTCGGAGCATGCCGAACTCGCGGTCGTAGACCGTGGAGATCGCGGTGAGCATCCCGCCGAATAGCGCGGCCATCACCACCCCGCCGGGGTAGGCATACGCTTGGTAACTGATTCCAGCTTCCAATCGGGCGATGCTGTTGAACCCGGCGCCGACCAGAAACACCCAGACGAACGGGCGCGCCACGCCGGAGAGGAGGCGGCTCCGCTGCCTGGTGCTGCGAATCAGGTCCCGGACCACGATCCCCCAAGCCGTGCTCGATGCGCTCATCGGCCGGCGTCGGGTTGGGTTCGCGCGAAGTACACATCCTCCAGCGTCGGGGGCCGCACCGTCAACCGGGCGATCCCCGGGGCCGCGGCCAGGTCGGCCGGCAGCTCCCGCGAGCCCCGAAGGCCGACGCGCCATCCCCGGTCAGCCCGGTGTGCGAACACGGCGACTCCCTCGAACTTGAGCCGCGCGACCAGTGCGTCGGCTCCGTCGCCGTCCAGCTCCGCGACCTGATCGCCGAGTGCGGCTTGCAGCTGGGCCGGTGGCGCATCGGCGACCACCGATCCCTGCGCGAGCATCACGACCCGGTCGGCGGACTCGGCCTCGGACAGGTAATGGGTCGAGAACAAAATGGTGGCCCCGCGGTCGCGCCGCTCCCGGTCGAGCAGGCTCCACATCCGGTCGCGGTGCTCGGGATCGAGTCCCACGGTTGGCTCGTCGAGGATCAGCAGGTCCGGCCGATGAAGCGTGGCCCGCGCAATGTCGGCCAGGCGTCGCAGGCCGCCCGAAAGCTGCCGGGCGGGCTGCCGGGCCCGCGCGGTCAGGCCGGTATGCTCCATCGCCTGTTCAACTGCCCGCCGGCCCGCCTCCCCGCCTAACCCCGCCAGTCGTGCCGCGAACCTGAGATTCTCTTCCACCGTGAGCAGCCCGTCCACGCTGGGCTCCTGGAAGACCAGGCCGAGGCGGCGCCGCACCGCGTTGCGCTCACGGCCGACGTCATGGCCGAAGACCCGGGCGCGGCCTCGACTGGGCGCGAGCAGCGTGGCGAGCAACAGCATCGCGGTGGTCTTACCGGCGCCGTTCGGGCCCAACAAGCCGACGAGGGCCCCGGCAGGGACCTGGAGATCCAGCGCGGCGAGCGCGCGGGTGGCTCCATAATCCCGGCCGAGACCCTCGGCGTAAACCGCGAGCGGCGGGTTGGCTTCGGCGGCGTCGCCTTCAGCGCGGCTCACGCGCGCTGGGGCTCTCCCGCGAGAACGCGGTACTCCCACTCGGACGGCGCCGCGGCCTCGGCGATGCCCTCATCGACGATGTGACGCAGGGGGGTGAGCGTGCAGACCGGATCGGTGTTGGCGGCGTCGCCCGTCAGGGCAAAGGCCTGGCAGCGGCACCCGCCGAAGTCCACCGTTTTCCGAGGGCAGCTGCGGCACGGCTCCTTCATCCAGCTGTCGCCGCGGAACGCCTGGAAGCCCGGCGACTCCTGCCAGATCCACTCGAGCGAATGATCCCGCACGGTAGGGAAGGACAGGCTGGCGATCGTGCTCGCCGCGTGACAGGGCAGGGCTTGGCCGTTCGGGGCCACCACGATGTAGGTCTTGCCCCAACCGCCGTAGCAGGCCTTGGGGTACTGCTCGTAGTAGTCGGGAAGCACGAAGATGATCTGCATCTTCTTCCGGTAGCGCTCGATCGCCGCCTCGGCGATCTCCTTGGCGCGCTGCACCTGCTCCCGGGTGGGCATCAGCGTCGCCCGGTTCTTGAGCCCCCACCCGTAGTACTGGGTGTTGGCCAGCTCGAGCCGATCGGCGCCCATGCTTCCGGCCAGCTCGATTATCTCCCCGATCCGGTCCAGGTTGGCCCGGTGGAGCACGACGTTGATCGAAAACGCGAAGCCCAGCTCCTGCACCAGCGCCACCGCCGCTCGCTTCTGCTTGACCGAGCTCACACCGGCGATTCGCTCCGCCGACCCGGTATCGGAATCCTGGATCGAGATCTGCACGTGTTCCAGTCCCGAGTCCTTGAGCGCCTCGGCACGCTTGCGAGTGAGGCCCAGCCCCGAGGTCACCAGCGTCTGATACAGGCCCAGCGAGTGGGCATGCGCTGCGAGCTCCTCGAGATCCTTGCGGACCAGGGGCTCGCCGCCGGAGAGGCCAAGCTGCAACACGCCGAGCTCGCGCGCCTGGCTGAACACCCGCTTCCACTCGTCGGTCGTGAGCTCGGCCTCGGCCCGGATGAGCTCGAGCGGGTTGGAGCAGTAGGGGCAGTGCAGCGGGCAGCGGTGCGTCAGCTCCGCCAGCAGGGTTGTAGGACGATCGGAGGTCATTGGATCAACTCCCTGTCCGCCAGGCCGGCCAGATATTCGGCGACGTCGGTGGACACATCGGTCTGGTAGCGCTCGCCCAGGATCGCGGCGATCTCGCCCACGGTACGCTTCCCGTCTACCAACTCGAGCACGGCAGCTCCGGTTTCGTTCAGCAGCACGGCGCCCTCCGGATAGAGCAGAATGGGCCGCTGCCGCACCGGGTCGTAGTCGAGCCGGGCGAGCCGCCAAAGCTTCGGTATCGTATCCACGCTGAGCCCTACCATCACTCCTCCCGATAGGCGTTGTGGATCGTGTCGATCATCGCCCACAACATCTCGAGCTTGAAGGCCAACGCTTCGAACGCCTGCCGCTGGGTTTCCGGGGTGGTACAGTGCTCCTTCACGATCGCCAGACCGTGATTGACGTCTCGCGGGGCCTGTACCAGGCGGCTCTTGAAATAGTCCAGGGCCTCGGGGGGAATCCAGGGGTAGTATTTCGGGAACGACTCGATGCGCTGCTGGTGGATCTTGGGCGCAAAGAGCTCGGTGAGCGACGACGCGCAGGCCTGGACCCACGGCCGGGTCCGGCAGAAGGTCACGTAGGACTCACAGATGAGCCGCACGGCCGGCAGCACATGACGCTCGTCTTCCATTTCCTCCCGGGGCACGCCCAGCGCTTCGCCGAGCTGGATCCAGAGCTCGATGCCGCCGGTGCCCGGGGTGGTCCCGTCGTGATCGATGATCCGCTGGATCCACACCCGGCGGACATCGGGGTCGGGGCAGTTGGACAGAATGGCGGCATCCTTCCGCGGCACCACCCGCTGATACGCCAGCCGATTCGCCACCCAGCCCTGGAATTGCCGACGGGTCAGTTTGCCCCCGTACATCAGCTGGTGGAACGGATGCTCGACGTAATACGAGCCCTGGAAGCTCCGGAGCGCCTGCTCCAGCTGATCCGGCGTGAGCGGCCGCTCGAGCCTCGGGAAAGCGGGCTTGGGCGGGGTCGCGAGTTGGGAAGCCTGTAGCGTGCCTGTCGTCATCAGTGCTCCGTTAGTCGTCACTTATTCACCGCAGAGGCACAGAGGGCGCAGAGAAAGAAACCCTGGTTGCTATTGCCCATTTGTAGTTCTCTGTGTCCTCTGCGCCTCTGCGGTAAAAATCACAGATCAAACCGCATCCCATCCATTCCCACCACCAACCCCGCTCGCTCTACCTCCGCCCGCTCGGGTGAGTCCTCGATCAGCATCGGGTTGGTGTTGTTCACGTGGGTGTACACCCGGCGCGGGCCCCGCAGAGCGGTCAGCCGGACCAGGCTTCCATCCCCCCCCGACACCGGCAGGTGGTCCATCTGCCGCGCGGTGCGGTCTCCGATGCCCAGCCGGATCAGCTCGTCGTCGGTCCAGAATGTCCCATCGAACAGGACGAGGTCCGTCCCGGCGAGCCGTGACAACAGGCCATCGTCGAGAGCGCCGCACCCGGGCACGAACGCGCAGGCGCCTCCGGTAACTCCATCACGCAGCACGAGCCCCACCGTGTGCCCCGGCTGGTCGGCGGTGGCAAACCTGGGTGGGCCGGCGGGGACCGGGAAGGTCTCCACCGCCAGTCCGCTGGGCTCGCCACCGGCATAGGCGAGCGGAATCGGTCCACCAGGCGCCGGCAGCTCGACTACGTCGACGTCGGCGAATGCCCGAATCACCGGCAGCAGTCGCGAGTCTTCTTCCAGCACCCGGCGCACCGCGCACGTGGCGTAGAGCTGGAGCCGTCGGCCCTCACGCAGCAGGACGATGCCAAGGGTGTGGTCGAGCTCCGCGTCGGTCGCGATCACTCCGGCCACAGGCACGTGACGAACTCCCACCGGTGCCGGGACCGGCAGTCGGCTCAACTGCTCCCGCACGTCAGGCGAAGCGTTGAGGAGAAACCACCGCTCTCCGTCGGCGCTCACCGCGGCGGACGACTGGGTCCGGGGCCGGGCCCGAGCGGGGTTGTTGCGGCCTACACGACAGGTCGGACACCAGCAGTTCCACTGCGGGAACCCGCCACCCGCTGCCGTACCCAGGAGAACGATCTGCATCCGGCTCCAACCAAGAACAAGGGCCCCAAAAAACAAGGGGCCCGCTTGCGCGAGCCCCCGAGACTCAGTTCCCTAGCTTAGAGGGTCGCGACGTACGCAGTCACTTCCATCGTGACGGCCACGACCTCGGCCTCGGGCTTGGTCCAACGCATATCTACCTCCTGATGTTGATGGTTGCTGGGCCAGGCGGCCCGAACAGGGTTGGGTTTCTTCCCCCAGTCGGGCCTTCCAACAACCCGACGACACCCCCTCAAAGGCAGACGCTATGCCGCAAATTGGTCAGGGGTGGTTCGTCGTCGTAAACTGCTGCGTCATAAGGCGATGGCGTTCCGCTCCCCATTCTTGGAGCCCGGTCCGCCGGCGAGAAAGCCTGGGGGATATGATCCTTGGTGGGTGAATTCACCCACCTCCGCTAACCCTGGATTCCAAACTTCTTCAGCCGATACCGCAGGGTGTCCCGGGAAATACCCAGACGCTGCGCAGCCTTGGTCTGGTTCCCGCCCGCTTCCCGCATGGCCTGCTCGATCATCGCCTTCTCCCACTGGCCCAAGTCCACCCCGGGGGGCGGAAGCGGGCCGCTTTGCGGGACTTCGGGGCCGGGGGCAACCGGGGCTACTGCGGCCTCGTCGGCGGGCTCCGGGGCTCCGGAGCGGGGCTCTACCGGTGGCTCGGTGAGCGAGAGATGCTCGACCTCGAGGGCGGGCCCGCGACTCCACAGAACCGCTCGCTCGATGACGTGGCTCAGCTCGCGGACGTTGCCCGGCCAGCTGTAGGCCAGCAGGCGATCCCGCGCCGCCGGATCGATGCGCCGCACGTCGCGACCGTACTTCGCGCTGAACTGTCGCAGGTAATGCTCGGCCAGATGCAACACGTCTTCGCCCCGCTCCCGCAGCGGCGGCAGCCGCAGCAGGATGACCGCCAGCCGGAAATAGAGATCTTTCCGAAACCGTTCCCGTTGGGATTCGCGTTCCAGGTCGCGATTCGTAGCCGCCAGGATCCGCACGTCGATCTTGCGATCCCGAATTCCGCCCACCCGCCGGACCGTGCTCTCCTCAATCGCTCGCAGCAGCTTGCCCTGGAGCGACAGCTCGATGTCGCCCACCTCGTCGAGGAAGATGAATCCGCCCTCGGCCGCCTCGAAGAGGCCGAGCTTGGATTCCTTGGCGTCGGTGAAGGCACCTCGCTCGTAGCCGAACAGCTCGGCCTCCATGAGCGTGCCCGGCAGGGCCGTGCAGTTCACCTCGATGAACGCCCGGGGCGACCTCGGGCCGGAGGCGTGAATGGTGCGGGCGACCAGCCCCTTGCCGGTGCCGGTCTCGCCGGTGATCAGGACGGGCGGGGTTTCATCGAGCTCGGCGATCTGACGTGCGCGCTCGAGCACGGCGCGCATCGCAGGCGAGTCGCCCACCACTCCGCCGAACGGGGCCTCGCGCGTCTGGCGACGGTAGTAGGAAAGCTCGCCGTCCCGGCGGGATTGCTCCCGGGCACGGTCGGCCAGGAGCTTCAGCTCCTCGAGATCCACCGGTTTCTTCAGGTAATCGAAAGCGCCCAGCTTCACGGCCTCCACGGCGCCTTCGATGGTGCCGTGCGCGGTCATGATGATCACTGGGATCGCGGGGTCGAACTCGCGGATGCGACGCATCAGGTCGATCCCGCTCATTCCGGGCAGGCGAACGTCGGTAAACACCACGTCCGGTCGGAGCCGCTCGAGCATTCCGAGCGCCGTTTCCGCGTCGCCGGCCACCTCGGCCTCGTAGCCGGACTCGGCGAGGAACGTCCGAACGGCGCGCGCGAGGGTGCGCTCGTCGTCGACGATGAGCACGCTGGGCCCGCTCACGCGCTGCTCGCCGCCGGCGTCATCCCGGGGGCCTCCGCCGACGGCAGCCGGATCCGCACGGTCGTACCGTCGCCCGGCCTGGTCGTGAGCTCCAGGCGGCCGCCGTTCTGCTCGACGTAGCGCTTTGCGATGGCGAGACCGAGTCCGGTGCCATCGGCCCGGGTCGTGAAGAACGGCTTGGTGACCTGGGGCAGCACATGATCGGGAATGCCGCCACCGGTGTCGGCCACATCGAGCACTACCCCGTCCGGACCCTCGGGGGTCATCGGCTCCCGGCGGCCGGTGATGGCGAGCCGTCCGCCGTTCGGCATGGCGTCGAGCGCGTTGGAGACGATCTCCACCAGACTCTGCTCGAGCTGAACCGGATCCACCCGGATCTCGGGCAGGTCGGCGGGCAGGTCCACCCGGAGCTCGACCTTGCGGTGCTCGAGCAGTTGGGTAAACGCGGGCAGCACTTCCTCGACCAGCTGGGTCACGCCCTCGCGGACCGGGTGGAACGGGGCCGGCCGCGAGAAGGCGAGAAGGTGGGTGATCCGGCGGTCCAGCCGGTCGACTTCGTCGATGATGGCGCTCAGCTGTTCACGCGAGGCGGGCGATTCGGGGCGCTTGAGGACGAACTGGGCCGCCGCCCGGAGGCTGGCGAGCGGATTCCGGAGGCCGTGTGCCACTGCGGCCGACATCTCGCCGATGGACGCGAGCTTTTCCGACTGGACCAGCTTGGCCTGAGTCTGCCGAAGCTGCTCGGTCATGTCGGCGAAGGCGCGCGCGAGGTCCCCGATCTCGTCTTGGCGCCGGACTGCGATCGGCTGATCCAGATCGCCGGCGCCGACCAGCGCCATCGCGCTGCGCAGCTCCTGGATGGGGCGGGCCAGGCTTCGGGTGATGAGCCACGCGCCCGCCAGGCCGCCGAACAGCGCCAGCAGCACGATCCCGAGGAGCACGCGACGTTCATTGTTCACGATGGCCTCGACCCGGGCGAAGGCCTGCTGCACGCTGAACTCGCGGGCCTTGCGATAGATCTCCCGGTTCAGCTGCGCCAGCGTCGGCAGGAGGCGGAGCTTGAGCTCCTGCCGGGCGATGCGATACCCCTCTTCCCGCCGGCCGCTGTCCGACAGCGCGATCACGCTGTCGCCCACCACCCGGATCTGGCGCTGGACCTCCCGGACGCCGTTGGCCAGCTCCAGCTCGTCGGGGCGGAGCTCGGTCGTCCACCGGTCGAACCAGTAGTCCACCACCTCGCCGCTCAAGCGCCACTCTTTCCGCGCTTCGGGGTCGAGGCCAGTCAGGTGACGCCAGATCGCCTCGGTCTGGTCGAACATGGCGTTTTCGACGTCGGCGTAGCTTCGGGTGCGGCCGAGACTCTCGCCCAGGGCCTCGAGCGCCCGGCGCTCGAGCGCGTTGCTCCGGATGGCTTCCACGCCGACCAACAGCGCGGGCAGTGCCATGAGGGAAAAACCGAGGAGGAGCTTCCGCTGGAACGTCATGGGAGGCGAGAAGTATGAAAGGCCCTGCCTCAGTGCGCCATCCCACCTCCGCGGGCTCGACCCGTCCGGAAGAGGAGCAGCAGCGGGAGGGCCGCGGCGAAGCTCACGCCCATGATCAGAAACACCTTCTCGAACGAGAAGACCGAAGCCTGCTGGCTGAGCCGCAGGTCGAGCAGGGCCGAAGCCTTGAGCTGAGCCTCCGCCAGCGACCCGCTGACCCGCTGCATCGAGGTGGTAACGTTGTCCAGCCAGCTCCGGGTGGCCGCTTCATACGGCGTCAGATGCGTCACCAGGGCGCCCCGGGCCTGCTCGGTAAACCGGGTGAGCAGGGTGGCGGTCACGGCGATGCCGAAGCTCCCGCCCAGCTGCCGCGACAGGTTGAAGAGGCCGGTGCCCTGAGGGATCTGCCCCGGGGTGAGATCCGCCACGGTGGCGGAGGTGAGCGGCACGAACACCAGGCCGAGTCCCAAGCCGCGCAGTATCATCGCCCAGAACAGCTCGTGGTGTCCGGTGTCGAGCGTGAAATGGTAGTGCATCCACATGGAGGCCAGGAACAGGAGGATGCCGGTGCTGATAAGAATGCGGGCGTCCACCTTGGGCAGCAGGCGGCCCATGGACGCCATCGCGATGGCGCTGGCGATCGCCCCGGGCAGGATCACCTTCCCCGTGTCCCAGGCAGTGTAGCCAAGCTGGTTCTGCAGGAACACCGGCAAGGCGAACACGCTGGAGTAGACTGCGAACCCGAGCAGGACGCCGAAGGTGACCCCGGCCGCGAGCTGCCGGTTCTTCAGTATCCGAAGATCCACGATCGGATGCTCGGTTCGGAGCTCGTGCCAGATGAAGCAGATGATGCCGGTAGCGGCCACGATCCCCTCGATCACGATCTCCCGGGTCTCGAACCAGTCCCTGCGCTCGCCCCGCTCCAGCATGATCTGCAGAGCTCCGATGCCGATGATCAGGAACGCGAGCCCCCACCAGTCGACCTTCGTGGTCTCGTGCTCGCCTTGATGGGAGGGCTCGGGGACGAAGCGCCAGCTCAGGACCGCCGCCAGGATGCCCAGCGGGATGTTGATGTAGAAGATCCAGGGCCAGGTGTAGTTGTCGGTGATCCATCCGCCCAGGGTAGGGCCGAGGGTCGGACCGACCATGACGCTCATGCCGAAGATGGCCTGGCCGGTCGCGCGCTCCTCCAGCGGGAACACGTCGAAGAGAATCGCCTGCGCCGTCGAGATGAGCGCCCCTCCGCCGATGCCCTGGACGACTCGGCCGCCGACCAGCATCTCGAGCGAGTGGGCGTTGCCGCAGAAAAACGACGCCACCGTGAAGAGCATGATCGAGCCGGTGTAGTAGTTGCGCCGGCCAAACCGCTCCGAGAGCCAGCTGGTGAGCGGGAGGACGATCACGTTGGCGACGATGTAGCCGGTCGATACCCAGGCGATCTCGTCCAGCGTGGCGCCCAGATTCCCCATCATGTGCGGAATGGCGACGTTCACGATGCTGGTGTCCACCAGCTCGAGCACGCTCGCGAGCCCCACCGCGAACGCGATGAGGTAGCGATAGCGGTAGACGTCTTCGCGGGCGAGCCCACCGCCCCGCGAGGGCAGTGCCAGAGTTGCCATGAGCGCTAGCGGGTGGTGATGGTCGGTACCACCGACATGCCCGGGCGGAGCGGGTAGACCGGATCGGGCGGACCGTCCACGGCGATGCGCACCGGTAGCCGCTGGACCACCTTGGTGTAGTTGCCCGTGGCGTTGTCCGGTGGCAGCAGCGCAAACCGTGCGCCGGTCGCGGGGCTCAGGCTCTCGATGTGACCGTGAAACACATGATCGCCGTAGGCATCCACGGTGAACGTCGCGGCGTCACCCACCCTGACGTTCTCGAGCTGGGTCTCCTTCAGGTTCGCGGTGACCCATAGTCCGCGGTCCGGCACGATGGACATCAGCGTCTGGCCGATCTGGACGAGGGCGCCGGCCTCGGCGTTACGCTTGGTGATGACCCCGTCGGTGGGGGCCAGGATGTAGGTGTAGCTCAGCTGAAGCCGGGCGTTGTCCACGGCCGACTGCGCCGCCTCGAGCCGGGCGCCGGCACCGGATAGCGCGGCCCCGTACATCGAAACCTGGTCGGACGCTGCCGCGGCCTGTTTGCGGGCCGACTCGAGCCCCGCCACCGCGGCGTCGTAGGCCGCCTGCGCGGCGTCGAACTGCTGCGCCGGAATGATCTTGTTCTCGGTCAGTCCGCGGATTCGCTCCAGATCGGCGCCAGCCTTCTTGTAGCTCGCCTCCGCCGATGCGATGGCGGCCTCGGCGCTGGCCTGCTGGGCCCGGCTCCAAGCGAGCTGGGAGCGGGCCTGCCCGCTCCGCTTGGCGCTCCCCGCCGCGGCCTCGGCATTCCCCAGATCCGCCTCCGCTTCCTGCAGCCGGACCTTGAGATCCCGGTCGTCGAGCACCACCAGGGTGTCTCCCGCCTTCACATGCTGGTTGTCGTCCACCAGCACGCGGGACACGAACGCCTGCACCCGGGGCGCGATCACGGTGATGTGCCCGTCGAGCTGCGCGTTGTCGGTCGACTCGTGGTGCAGGCCCCAGAGATACTTCCTCACACCAATGCTCACCCCGGCAATCGCCACGATGATGCCAATGATGAGCGGAAGTCGTTTCCTCCACGCTCGGGCTTCGGTGCGGGTGTCGGTAGCGGGCATGTCGATTGCGATGTCGGTCCCCATGGTAACGTCTCGTTCCCGGAAATCGGTTCTACTGCAACTGATCGATGATGCCGAGTGCTCGGTAGGCGCTCACCCGAGCGCTGCCGTAGTTCACTCGCGCCTGAATGAGGGCGTCCCGCCCCGCGATCACTGAGCTCTGGGCGTTGGTCGTCTCCACGCTGCCAGCCACCCCGGCGCGGAAGCGCTGGTCCGCTTCGGCCAGCTCTTGTTCGGCCAGACGGAGCTGATCCCGCGCGATGCCAACCCGCTGCCGCGCCGACGCGACATCCAGCACCGACTGTCGCGCCTCGGTTTCCACCTGGTTGCCGACATCGCCTTCGTGAACCTGCTGAGCCTCTACTCGCGCATCGGCCTCCCGGGTCCGGACCTGACGTCGCAGACCGTCCAGGATGGGCACGTTCACGCCGACCAGGACCTGGTAGGTACCGGTGAGATCGCTGAAGGAAGGGGCAGTCTGCTGGTAGTAGCCGCTCGCGCCCACGCTGGGCAGATTCTCGGCCCGAACCGCGGAGGCCGAGCGACGGAGCGCCTCGGTCCGCTTCCGCTCAGCGGCCAGCTCTGCGCGGTGGGAACGGGCGTACGCTCCGGCGGTGTCGGGATCGAGCGGCAGGTCCACCGCGCCGAGGCCGAGCGAGTCCGCTAGCTCGAGCTTGGTGCCGGGCGCGAGGTCGAGCGAGCGCAGCAGGTCGAGCCGCGAGCGATCCAGCGCGTTCCGAGCCACTTCGAGCTGGGTCCGGACCGCCTGGAAGCTGACCTCGCTCCGGGTCGCGTCGATGCTGGGGCTCACGCCGGCCGCGACGAGCTGGCGGGCCTGATCGAGCAGCGTGGCCGCGACCACACTATCCGCATCCCGGGCTTTGACCGTCTCCTGTGCGCTCTGAACCTGGAGATAGGCCAACCCCGCAGTAGCCCCGGCAATTTCCCCGACCACCTGCGCGTCGAATCCCGCGGCCGCGGCGCTGTCCCGCGCGCCCCGCAGGCGAGCGAAGACACTGGCGTCGAACAGTGTTTGCGTCGCCCCCAGGCGAAACCGCCACAGCGAGAAGTCGGGCGTCTTGGCCGGCAGGCCCGGAATGTCGAGGCCGAACTCCTGAAGGTTCTGGGTCTGCCGCGAGTACGCGGCGGTTCCGTTGATCGTCGGGAGGATATCCGCTCGGCGCTCGCCAATCCGCTGGTTTGCGATGCGCGCGTTGATCCGCGCCAGGGTTGCCTGGACCCCCCGCTGACGCCCGAGCCGAATGGCCTCGAGCAGGGTGAGGGGGCCCTGCGGCCCAGGGGGCGCCGCGGGCTGCTGCCCCACGACCGGCGAGGCGAGCATGAGGAGCGCAAAACAGAGCAGGGCGGCTAACCGTATCATGACGTGCCGCTCAGCTTGGGCTGCGCGACCACGCCGTGAACGCAGAAGTCGATCACACCCGCGAGCGTTTCTTCGTCCGAGAGCGCCTCGGGGTCGAACCGGTGGAAGAAGCACTGCATCTGAGTGGCATGGGTAAGGAGCATCGGCACGGCACGGCTGGCGAACGGGTGCATGTCAGGCCGGAACTCACCGGAGGCCACGCCTCGCGCGAGGATCGACTCGACCAGCCGCCGAGCGGGGAGGATCACTTCCTGGGTGTAGAAGTGAGCCAGCTCGGGAAAGCCCACCAGCTCGGATTGCACCAGCCGACTGATCCGACTCAGCTTGTGCTCCAGGAGCAGCTGGTACATGCGCTGGAGAAACGCAACCAGCAGGTCGCGGTCGGATCCCTTGAATCCCGCCGCGAACGCCTCGCCTTCCCGGAGAGCCGCAACTGCCTTAGCCCGAACCATTTCCCGAAACAGGGTTTCCTTCGAATCGAAGTACAGATAGACCGTGCCCTTGCTCACGCCGGCTCGCTGCGCTACCTCCTCGAGCCTGGCCCGGGCATAACCTTGCTCTCCGAAAACCTCCAACGCTGCGTCGAGGATCTCATCGGGACGGGCCTCGGGCCGTCGCTGCCAGCGGGGGGCAGGTGACGAAGTCGGGCTGTCGGTTTCGTGGCTCACCAGGGCTCTCTAGTAACTGACGAGTCAGTAAGGTAGAGCTCGACTCCGGACGGTCAACCCCCCGATCGGGGGATCAGTGGCTAAGCAACGGCCCCGGCTTTGATTAGGCTTTGACCGTTCTCTTGATCCGCCCCCCCGAGTGTCCTACTATTGACCCAAAGGTCCATGGGAGGCCCGGCCGATGTCGGACGCATTTCGCAGCTCCGACGATTTCGACGAACAAGCCCATCAGCTCTACAACGAAGCTCGCTACGACGACGCGGTTGCTCTCCTCCGGGAGGGACTTTCTCTCTACCCCCACGCGGTCGAACTCCACATCGGTCTCGGGTACGCCCAGCTGGCCCGGGAGGAGTACGGGTGGGCCCGCCGCAGCTTCGAGCGCGCCCTTACCCTCGACCCGGATCACGAAGACGGCCTGGCGGGGCTGGGCGAAATCCTCCTCAAGCTGGGCGAGCGGGGCGGTGCGCTCCGGGCCTTCGAACGGATCGTGCTGCTCGGCTTTCACGACGACCACGAGCTGATGTTGCAGGTGGGGCGCGCCCTGTTTCGCGAGGCCCTGGTGGGCCCGGCGCAGCGGTTCTTCGAGTTCGCGGTAACGGCGCACCCCGAATCGCCTGACGCCGCGGCCTGCCTGGGGTATGCGTATCACCGGTTGGGAAACGACAGCGGGGCCCTCTTCTGGCTTCGCCGGGCGCTCGAGCTCGAACCGGAGTTCACCGAGGCGCGGATCTATTTGTCCAACATGCTGTATGATCGGGGCGAGACCGAGGCGGCCCTGCATCATCTCGAGAAGACCCGGCCCGAGGAGCACTATGACGAGCTCGGGATCTGGCGTCACATCGAGCTCAAGAAGTCGGTGTATCGCCTGGCCGATGAAGATCCCGAGCTGCAGCCGTGGCTGCAGCGCCTCGGTGAGGTCGCCGGCGAGCCCGACCCGGTGGATCTCGTGCTCGCCGAGGTCGAGGCGCAGCAACCCGACGGCAGCGTCCGGGATCCGCACCAGCTGGAGCTGTTCGGGACCCTGCTCACCGAGCTCCATGCGATGCAGCGGCGGCCAGGACACCAGGCCGTATACCAGGGTGACAATCATGCCGTCGGTACCCTCGGCGGCCAGACCTTCAAGGGCACCTGGGAGGAGATCGTTCTGCAAATGAAGGCGGCCGACCGCGAATGGGTCGACGCTTCGCTCACCGAGTTCATGCTCGGCCTCGCTCGGCGAGGTCGCGCGGAAACCGGAGTCGTCATTCCGGTGACGGACGCCGAGGCGTTCATCCGTGGCAGCGCCGAGGCGGGGGTCCTGCGCATCATCCAGTGATCGAGCTGCAGGGCCTTTCCAAAACTTATCGTTCGCTCTTCGGTACCCGCGTGGTGCCGGCGCTCGACGACCTCACCCTGACGCTCAGCCGGGGTGAGGTCGTCGGCGTGGCGGGTCCCAACGGCGCCGGCAAGACCACGCTGATCTCGCTGCTGCTCGGCTACCTGCGGCCCACCCGGGGGCAGGTCAGGGTGGACGACCTCCCGCCGCGGACCTGGATCGAGCGGCACGGCGCAGCCTACCTGGCCGAGCTCATCGCAATTCCGGGGCGCTGGACCGTCGAGGCGGCGCTCCGGCGATACACCGTGCTCGCGGGAGTGCCCGGGGCGCGGGCGGGCGAGCGGGTGGAGTCGCTGCTGACCGATTTCGGCCTGGCTGATCAGCGCGCGAAGCGCGCGCGGGAGCTGTCCAAGGGAAACCTGCAGCGGCTGGGATTGGCGCAGGCGCTCGCGAGCGAGAGCGACCTCGTGGTGCTCGACGAGCCGACCCACGGACTCGACCCGCTCTGGACTCAGCGCTTCCGCGACGTGGTCCGCACCCTGCGCAGGCCTTCGCGCATGATCCTGATTGCCTCCCACAACCTGGACGAGCTGGAGCGGCTGGCGGACCGGGTGCTGATTCTGCACCAGGGGCGAGTCGAGCGTGTGGTCCTGGCCGGTGCGGGTCTGACCGGGGCGGCCGCATCGACCGTGGTGGTCTATCGGCTCGCGCTGGCGGCGCCGCACCCGGCGCTGGGCCAGGTATTTCCCGAAGCGACGGCCGTCGAGGGACGCAGCGCCGAGTGGGTGATCCGCGGCGATCTGACCGCGCTCAACCTCGGCTTGGCGCAGCTGGTAGCCGCCGGAGCCGTGGTGGCGGCCTTCGCGCCGGAAGAGAGCCGGCTGGAAAGCGAGTTCCGCGCTGCCGTTGGAGGCGAGCGATGACCGGACTTCCGGTCCGCTACGCCGGCTGGATGACCCGGGACCTGGTTGCCGGCCCCGGCATCCTCATGGCCGTGCTGATCGCGCTCGCCGTGCTGGCGGTCAGAAACGTTCAGGTAATGGGTCCTGCCGGCGATGCCGACCTCCCGGCCTGCATGATCGTCCTCGAGTGGACGTTGGTGGCGCTCACCCTGGTCGCCACCGGCGGCTTGGTGAGCGAGGACTTCGCCCTGGGGCACCAGCGTACTCTGTTCGCGAAGCCGGTGAGTCCGCCGCTTTATTACCTTCAGCGCTGGCTGATCGGGGGGGCAGCGGTGCTGGTGGGTGCCGCGCCGGTCGCGTATGCGATCGGCAGCCGATTCGACATCCCGATGCTGGGGACTCCGCTGGTTGCCCGTATGGGCCTGCTTTATCTCGTGCTCGGTGGTCTCGTGTTCCTGCTCTCTACCCTCAGCCGTCGCGACTGGCTGCTCGCGGTGGTGGTGCTCGCCGGCCAAGCCGGGCTGGGGCTTGCCCGGTCCCTGGGCGGGGCGCAGGGCCCGGTGGCGACGGCGGTTTACGCCGTGCTGCCGCCGTTCCAGTTGCTGCGTCTGCAGCGGCCGGCGCTGGGCGGGCTCGAGCTGGTATACGCAACCGGCTATGGCGCCGCGCTGCTGGTTGGTGCGCTCGCCCTGCTCCGATGGCGGCCGCTGGCTCGGGGGGCCCGCCAATGATCCGGTGGTCGGCCGGTGTGGTGCGCGAGGTGCTTCCGAATGGGCTCACCCTGCTGGTCCAGCGGGACGTCTCGGCGCCGGTGGTCGCGGTCGTGACCCACGTGAAGGCGGGGTTCTTCGACGAGCCCGATCACTGGGTCGGCATCTCTCACGTCCTCGAGCACATGTTCTTCAAGGGCACCGCCCGCCGCGGGGTGGGTGCCATCGCGCGGGAAACCAAGGCCGCCGGCGGCTACCTGAACGCCAGCACGAGCTACGACCACACGTCGTATTTCACGGTGCTGCCGGCCGGCGGGCTCGAGGCGGCGCTCGATATCCAGAGCGACGCCCTCCGCAACTCGGTAATCGATCCGGACGAGCTCGGGAGGGAGCTCGGGGTCATCATCCAGGAAGCAAAGCGGAAGCTCGACAGTCCCTCCGCGGTGGCCTACGAGACGCTGCACCAGCTCATGTTCGACCGGCACCGGATGCGACGCTGGCGGATCGGACACGAAGCGGAGCTGGCTCGCTTGACCCGCGACGATCTCTGGGGCTACTACCGGTCACGCTACGTACCGGAGCGCACCATCGTCAGCATCGTAGGCGACCTGAACCCGGAAGACACACTGGCCAGAGGCCGCGCGGCCTACGGCGACTGGGCGCCGGCCCGGGGGGCCGAAGACCGCTCTCCTGAAGAGCCGCCCCGCCGGGAGGTCCGCGCCCGGACCCTGCGAGGCGACGTGGCGCAGTCGGAGCTCGCGGTCGGCTGGCGAACCGTGCCGCCGTTGCATCCCGACGCGGCCCCGCTGGACCTGGCGGCGGCGGTGCTGGCCACCGGCCGGGGCAGCTGGCTGCAGCGCTCGTTGCGGGAAACCGGCATCGTCATCAGCGTCGGCGCGAACAACTACGCGCCGACCGAGCTCGGCGTCTTCAGCATCAGCGCGGATCTCGAGGCCGAGCGGGTACCCGCCGCGCTCGAGGGCATCGCCGAGGCGGTCTCCCGGCTCGCGCTACTGGGGCCGACCGACCCGGATCTCGATCGTGCCCGGACGCTGCTGCTCACCCGGTGGGCCCGGCGGCTCGAATCGATGGAGGGTCGCGCCGCCGGGCTCGCGGCGGCAGAAGCGCTGGAGGGCGTCGAGCTGCTGGATCGCGAGTACGCCGCCCTCGCCGCCGCCAAGGCGGGCGACATCCGCGCGGCTGCCGAGCGTTATCTGGATCCTGAAACGGTGTCGGCGTTGGCGTATCTGCCTCGCGATCGCGGGGAGGAGCTCACCGCTGACCGGGTGGCGCGGCCCTTTGCGGTGACCGGGCTGGGCCCGCATCCGGTTCCTGCCGGGTCAGCTCCGCTCCCCCGCCAGCCGGCGCCGGTGCGGGGCGATACCGAGGCGGGTGTCCTGCACGTGGCCCTGCCCGGCGCCGACCTGCTGCTGCGCCGGAAGGCCGGCGTGCCCACCGTGAGTCTCGGGCTTTACGTCCCAAGACTCGAGTTCGAGCCGCCGGAGCAGGCCGGACTGGGGACCCTCATGGTGCGCAGCGCGCTTCGGGGCGCCGACGGGCTCGATGCCGGCGGCCTCGCGTTCGCCGCCGAGCGTCTCGGCGGCTCGCTCGGGGCGGCGCTCAATTCGGATTGGCTCGGTGTCGGCTTCACGGTACTCTCGGAGCGCCTGGCCGACGCGGCGGCCCTGCTGGACGCGGTGCACCGGTGCCCCACGCTGGCGGATCAGGACGTCGCGATCGAGCGCGATCTTCTCATCGCCGAAGCCAGGCAGCTGGCGGACGACATGTTCCGGTTCCCGTTCCAGCTCGCCTTTGGAGCGGCCTTTGGCGACCTGGGCTACGGGCTGCCGATAGCCGGCCTTCCGGAAACGTTGTCAGGTCTCACCGGGGCCGACGCCCGGCGGTGGCACGAGCGAGTGATGCTCGGTGGGCGCCCGGCGATCGTCGCTGTGGGAGACGTAGACCCGGCCCGGGCCGCCGACGCCCTCGCCGGCGTCTTCGAGGCGCTTCCGGCACGGGCGCCCGGCGCGGCCCCCGGTTCGCTCGCCTGGGCGCTCGATTCCCGTCCGCTCGAGCGGGTGGTGCCCCGGGACAAGGCACAGACCGCCGTGGCGATGGTGTTTCGGGGGCCGAACCGGCGGGCTCCCGAACGGCACGCGGCGGAAGTATGGGCCGCGGTGGCGAGCGGGTTGGGCGGGCGCATGTTCGAGGTTCTCCGCGAACGCCGGTCGCTGGCCTACACGGTGATGGCGTCTTCCTGGCAAAAGGGCCGGGCCGGCGCGCTGGTTTCCTATATCGCCACGTCACCGGAGCGGGAGCCGGAGGCTCGCTCCGCGATGCTGGAGGAGTTGGAGCGGTTCGCCCGTGAGCCGGTCAGTCCTGAAGAGTTGCACCAGGCGGTGAGCTATCTCGCGGGTCAGGCGGAGGTTCGCCGCCAGCACGCGAGTGCGGTCGCGGGCGAGATGCTCGAGGCCTGGCTGATCGGGACGGGTCTGGAGGAGCTGGAAGATCCAGCGGCCGCCTATCTCGCCGTGACCGCCGAGCAAGTCCAGGCCGTCGCGGCCGCCTCGTTGGGGGGCCTCACCAGGGCGGAGGGAATCGTGCGCGGAAGCGGAGCGAGCCGCTAGCCGGAATCATTCCGGCCGGACGAGGTATGTTTGGGCGATGAGCGTTTCCGACGCCGATCCAGCGGCCAGCATCGCCGACCGGGCAGCTGATCGCACCGCGCCGCGGTGGACCGCCGCGGACGTCCTCACGGCGGTGCGGCTCCCGCTCGCGATCGGGTTTTTGCTGGTCGACGACATGTGGGCGAGGCTCGCGATCGTCGCCCTCGCGGCCGTCACGGATTTCCTCGACGGCCCGGTCGCCCGGCGGTACGGGTCCTCCGCCTTCGGGGCGGTGCTCGATCCCATCGCCGACAAGCTCTTCATGGCATGCGCGTTCGGCGTGGTGGTCTTCTCCGGGCGCCTCGAGTGGTACGAGATCGCGGCTGTGCTGCTGCGCGACATCGTGGCCACGGTCGCGTTCGGGGTAACCGCCATCTCGCGTCGCCCGAGTGCCATCCCGGCTCGCCTGGGGGGTAAGGCGGTAACCCTGGGCCAGCTGCTCACCCTGATGGCGTTTCTCGCCGGATCGTCGTTGCTGCGGCCGGTAGCGTGGGCCACCGCCGCGGTGGGCTTGTATGCGATCTGGGATTACAGCCGGGTGGCCGGCCGCGAGAAGCGGCCACTTTAAACCGATTTTGAACCACACGGGCGCAGAGGCGGAATTAAAGGAGGCGCACTCCGCGCCCTCTGTGCCTCTGCGGTTTGTCGTTCCGGTAGGAAGACGATGACGGGTGAGACGAAGCAGGTTACGGTCACCTGGGAAGGCGGCATGCGCTTCCGCGGCGGCGAGACGGGAGGGCCGGCGACGCTGGTGGATGGCGACAACGCCGAAGCACCGGGGCCGATGCTGACACTGCTTCTCGCAGCAGCCGCCTGCTCGGGATCGGACGTGGTGTCGATTCTCGAGAAGATGCAGGTCGGCCTGAGCTCGCTTCGGATCGGGGTCGCCGGAGTCCGCCGGGCGGAGGCGCCCAAGCGATTCCTCTCGATCCGCTTCACCTTCCAGCTGCGAGGTACCGGCCTCGACGAAGGCAAGGCCCGCCGGGCCATCGATCTCTCGCTCGATAAGTACTGCTCGGTGGTGCACTCGCTCGCGCCCGACATCGCGGTCGAGTATGACCTCGAGCTGGCCTAGTCTGGCGCTGGTGATGGCAATGGCAGTCCCCTCGCATCTCCCCGCCCAGCAAGTGTGGGAGCTGGGGGGCCAGGCATTGGTCACCACGTCCGATCCCGCGCTGGTGACGGGCGGGCTCTATGCAGCGCTTCGGCCATCGGCCCGGGCGCGCATCGCCGCCACGCTCGGCACCGGTGTTTCCGGCGGTCGAGTCGCCGCGCGGGGCGAGCTCCTGGCCCACTTCCTCCTCAGCCCGGGTGCGACCGGACGACCGGGAGCTTACGCCGGGGGCGGGGTTGCGGGCATCGTGGGCCGGGTGGACGAGGTATACGTCGTGGTCTTGCTGGGTCTCGAGTCCGCCCCCGGCGCCCGGTCAGGCTGGGCCGTGGAGGCTGGTGTCGGCGGAGGGGTTCGACTGACCGCGGGTTGGCGGTGGCGCTGGCGGACCAGCCGGGGCCGGAAGTGACACCGCCCCCAGGCTGGAAAGCCTCGGGGGCGGTGATTGGCGGTGACTCCGGCGAGTCAGACTGCTACGGAGCCGGCGCTTTCCCGCGAGACGCTATCCGCCCGGCGCTGCACGGGCTGACAATACCGTTCGCCCAAGGCGCGCAGCTTGCCAAGTTCCTCTTCGCTGAGATCCGAGTACCGGTCGGCGAGGTACTGCATCGTATCGTCGAACCACTCTTTCTGGTGCTCGGGAAGCGCATCGATCACACCGCAGCGGAGAATGTGACTGAACAGCTCGTCACGGGCTTGATCGAAGGAGGACGCGGCCGCTGATAAACGCTTGGGCTTCTTCTTGGTCATCTACCATCCTTAAGGGTTCAAGGTCTCGGCGTGTATTCCGCGCCGTGCGAAACATAACCACGCCGCGCTGTGCGGGGCAAAGGGCTTTGGTGCTTCGCTGGTTTGCAGCCCGCGTTACATTTATCGGTACTCAACCGTCGAAACTTGACCCGGGTTCCGCTCGGGACCCGGAGGGAACCATGACCGAGAACGAGCACGAGCACGATCAAGTGTATGACAAGGGGCGAGCGGACCGACTGGCCGAGTTGCTCCGGGCCCTGGCGGCCCGGATTCAAGAGCTGGACAGTGCCGGCCAGCTGTTGAGCGGCGTGCCCGACCTGCTTCAACTCATGGGGGACGCTCGCACGGAGCTGTTTCATTACGAAGTCCGCAGCACGTACGACACACCGGAGATCGCCGAGAGCCGCCGGATCGTCGAGGAAGCGCAGCGGAAGGGCTCGTTTAAGCTCGAGGAGCCGGACGACGACGAGCCCTGGCGGCGCCCGCCCCCCTCGGCATGAGGGGCTTCTATGCGGCCCTGGCCGGAGTGGTCGTGGTGGGTCTCGGCGCGCTGGGATGGATGCTGACCCGTCCGCGGACGGTCAGCATCCCCGCGAACGTAACAGTCCAGGCCGCCGACACCGCCGGCTTCCGGGGCTACCTTCTCGGCTCGGACGGCGCAAAGCTGGAGATCACCGAGTACGCGGACTACCAGTGTCCGTTCTGCCAGACCTTCGACCAGCTGCAACTGCCAACGATCAAGCAGCAACTCATCGACTCGGGGCGGCTGCGCTGGCGCTATCGCGACTTCCCGCTTCAACAACATTCCTTCTCACGGCTGGCCGCGCACTCGGCTGCGTGCGCCGATGAGCAGGGCAAGTATTGGGACCAGCACCGGCGGATCTACGAAGGGCAGCAGGATTGGGCCGAGCTGCGTGACGCGGGCCCGATCTTCCGGCAATACGCTCGGGCGAACGGCCTCGACCTCGGCCGATATGACAGCTGCATGCGGACGGCCAAGTATGCTGGCCGGATCCAGGCGGGCTATGACGAAGGCGTGCGCGTCGGCATAACCGCCACGCCCACGCTGCTCATCGGGGGCCGTCTCTACCAGGGACGGCTCGATTCCGACGCGATCGTCAAGCTCGTGGACTCGCTCGCGCCTCGATGACGTGACGGAGCCCCCCAAACCCCCGCCCCGAGGGCGGGCCCTGGCCGGCTTGTCGCTCGCCGCGCTCGGGGTGGTCTACGGCGATATCGGGACCAGCCCGCTCTATGCGGTCCGCGAGTGCTTCAGCGGCGAGCACGGCATCCCGCCTACGGTCCACAACGTCCTCGGCATTCTCTCGCTCATCGTCTGGTCCCTCAATTTTGTCGTTTCCTTCAAGTACATCTCGCTGGTGATGCGGGCGGACAACCGGGGTGAAGGAGGCATCCTCGCCCTGATGGCGCTGGTCCGGTCCAAGGGGGTCGCCGGTCGAATCCGCATTCGTCGTCTGCTGCTGCCGCTCGGATTGTTCGGAGCGGCGCTACTGTACGGCGACGGGGTGATTACGCCCGCGATCTCCGTGCTGGGCGCGATGGAAGGGCTGAGCGTGCTCGCCCCGGCGTTCGACCCGTTCGTCGTGCCCATCACGGTGGGGATCCTGCTCGGCCTCTTCCTGTTCCAGCAGCGGGGCACCGCCGGCGTCGGCGCCGTTTTCGGACCCATCACCCTCATCTGGTTCGTCTGCATCTCGGCCCTCGGGGTTCGCGGGATTCTGCTCGACCCCTCGGTGCTCCGCGCCCTCAATCCGTGGTACGCGGTGGAGTTCTTCCTCACCGACGGGCTGCGCGGGTTTCTGATTCTCGGGGCGGTGGTGCTGGTGTTTACCGGAGGTGAGGCGCTCTACGCCGACATGGGTCATTTCGGCAAGCGGCCGATTCGGGTCGCCTGGTTCGGGCTCGTTTTACCGGCTCTGCTGCTCAACTACTTCGGACAAGGCGCGCTCCTGCTGCACGACCCGACATCGGCCCGCAACCCGTTCTACTCGCTGGTGCCCACGTCGATGCTGATGCCGATGATCGTGATCGCGACGGCGGCGGCGATCGTGGCCTCCCAGGCGCTCATCTCCGGCGCGTTCTCGCTCACCCAGCAGGCCGTTCAGCTGGGCTACTCGCCCCGGGTGACCATCCGCCATACGTCGCACACCGAGATGGGGCAGGTCTACATCCCCGAGGTGAACCAGGCGCTCGCCATCGCGTGCATCGGTCTGGTGCTGGCCTACCGCTCGTCCACCAATCTTGCCGCGGCCTACGGCATCGCGGTGACCGGCACCATGTCGATCACCACGGTGCTGTACTACGAGGTGATGCGAGCCCGCTGGCAGTGGCCGCTGTGGAAGTCAGCCGGGATCGCCGGCCTCTTCCTGGTCATCGATCTCTCGTTCTTCGCGGCGAACCTGGTCAAGGTCGCCCACGGGGGATGGTTCCCGATCGTAGTAGCGATCGGGATATTCACGCTGATGGCGACCTGGAAAGAGGGGCGGAGCCTGCTCGCCGGGATTCTGCGGGAGAACTCGCTACCGATGGACCTGTTTCTGCAGGACATCAAGCGCCGGAAACCGCCGCGCGTGCCCGGTGTCGCGGTGTTCCTGACCTCCTCCGCGGGCGGCGCGCCACCGGTGCTGCTGCATCACCTGAAGCACAACCAGGTGCTCCACGAGCGCGTCATCCTGCTCTCGGTCGTGAACAAGGACATCCCGGTCGTGCCGGAAAAGGAGCAGGTCAAGTGCTCCGAGCTGGGGGAAGGGTTCTCGACGGTGCTGGCGCACTACGGGTTCATGCAGACGCCGGACGTGCCGGCGATCGTCCGGGGACTGGACCGCCCGCCGCCCCGCGGTCTCGGGCTCAAGGTCAATCTGATGCAGACGACCTTCTATCTGGGGAGGGAGACCCTGATCGCGACTGGGCGCGCCAGAATGGCGCGGTGGCGGAAGAAGCTCTTCATCGTGATGACCCGCAACGCCCAGTCGGCGACCGCGTTCTTCGGGCTGCCGCCGAATCGGGTGGTCGAGCTGGGGGCGCAGATCCAACTATAGGGCGGCCCCCTGCTCCCGCCTACGCGTCCTGCTCCTCGTACATCTGCTTCAACCGATTCACCACGTTGGGGTCCGCCAGGGTCGTGACATCACCCAGCGCGCGGCCTTCGGCGATGTCCTTGAGCAGCCGGCGCATGATCTTGCCGCTCCGGGTCTTGGGGAGGTCCGCCGAAAAGAGAATGTCGTCCGGCCGCGCAATGGCCCCGATCTTCTGGGTGACGTGCTCCTTGAGATCGGCCTTGAGCTCAGCCGTAGGCACGTGTCCTTCCTTGAGCGTGACGAACGCCGCCAAGGCCTGACCTTTCAGGTCGTGGTGCTTGCCCACCACGGCCGCCTCGGCGACCGCGGGGTGAGCCACCAGCGCACTCTCGACCTCCATGGTGCCGATGCGGTGCCCCGCGACGTTCAGTACATCGTCCACCCGCCCGAGGATCCACCAATAACCATGCTCGTCCAGTTTGGCGCCGTCTCCGGCGAAGTACTTGCCCGGGAAGCGCCGCCAGTAGGTCTCGTGGTAGCGCTCGTCGTCGCCATAGATCGTACGCAGCATCCCCGGCCACGGCTCGGTCAGGGTGAGAAACCCGCCGCCCTGCTCCACCGGCCTCCCTACCGCATCCACCAGCGCGGCGGAGATGCCGGGGTACGGAACCGTCGCTGAGCCGGGCTTGGTCGTGGTGACGCCGGGGAGCGGGGTGATCATGATCCCGCCGGTCTCGGTCTGCCACCAGGTGTCCACGATGGGACACCGTCCGCGACCGATGTGCTCCTGATACCAGATCCAGGCTTCCGGGTTGATCGGCTCGCCTACGGTTCCGAGCAGTCGTAGCGTCGAGAGGTTGTGACGGGCGGGAAGGGCGGGACCCCACTTCATGAACGCGCGGATCGCCGTCGGCGCGGTGTAGAAGACGGTCACCCCGTAGCGGGCGACCAGCTCCCAGAAGCGGTCGCGCTCCGGCCAGTCCGGCGCGCCCTCGTACATGAAAATGGTTGCCGCGTTGGCCAGTGGCCCGTACACGACATACGAGTGACCGGTCACCCACCCAATGTCGGCGGTACACCAGAAGACATCATCGTCCTTCAGATCGAAGACGTGCCTGGTGGTCGCGGCGACCTGGGTCAGGTAGCCGCCGGTGGTGTGGACGATCCCCTTGGGTTTACCGGTGGTGCCGGACGTGTAGAGGATGAAGAGCAGGTCCTCCGCATCCATTGCCTCCGGCTCGCACTCGCTCGAGGCGGCATCCAGCAGGCGGTGCCACCAGTGGTCGCGGCCCTCCTGCATCGAGGCCCAGGCCTCGTCACCCTCGCCCCCCGGCCGCCGCCGGACCACGATCACGTTGCGTACCGACGGGCATTCGGCCAGGGCGTGATCGGCGAATCGCTTGAGCGGAATCACCTGCCCCCGGCGGAAGCCCCCGTCGGAGGTGATCAGGGCGACCGCGTTGGCATCGTTGATCCGGTCGCGCAGCGACTCGGCGGAGAAGCCGCCGAACACGACGGAGTGGACTGCCCCGATCCTGGCGCAGGCGAGCATCGCGATCGCTGCTTCCGGGATCATCGGCAGATAGATGGCTACTCGGTCACCTCGCTTGATGCCGAGCGCCCGCAGCGCGTTGCCGCACCGATTCACCTCGCGGGCGAGATCCCAGTAGGTCAGCACCCGACGGTCGCCGGGCTCGCCCTCCCAGATGATCGCGGCCTTGTTGCGCCGGGGTCCCTCGAGATGGCGGTCCACGCAGTTGGCCGCCACGTTGAGCTTGCCGTCCACGAACCACTTGGCGTGGGGCGGGTTCCACTCCAGGACCTGGCTCCACGGCGCGATCCAGTCGAGCTCGAGCGCCTGCTCAGCCCAGAACCCCAGCCGGTCTCGCTTGGCCCGCTCGTACAGATCGGGCTTGGCGTTGGCCTGCGCCGAAAACTCGGCCGGCGGCGGGAAACGGCGCTGCTCAGTGAGAAGGGTTTCGAGCTGGTCGGTCATGGCTGGACGCGGAGAAGGGACCCTGAAGGTAGGGCCACCGGCCGCGGGGAGCCAGAGTCGGGTTGCAGTTCTCCCAGGTCTGTCGCGGACTGCGGTGAGGTTGGGTTGACAGCAGCCTGGGGTCTAGTCGGCAACTGTAGCTCCGGCATCGGGTTAGCGCGATTGGCACCGCTCTCGCCCATGGGGCTGGTGGGCCGCATGGTGCGGTCCCGATTCAAAAAAATCCGCCCGATAAGAGCACACCCGGAGCGATCCGGGGCCGCAAAACTAGAGGTCTCATCCGCAAGGTTGGATCAGGGTGAGATAGCTCGGTGCCGAAGGTGGACACAGGCCTGCCGCAGGTTTGCGCGCGCGCCTTGTCGGGTGTGGGAGGCTCTATGATGGCCACACACGGCACGGCTCGTGAGCTCGTTGCGCCCCAGCGCCTCGGACTCGACACTCGGGTGGAATTCCGCAAGGCGGCGGTCCAGATACTGGACTCCATGCCCGAGGGCACCGGTCGCCTGGTAATCGATCTCTCGGGAACCCGTCAGGTCGATTCGTCGGGCCTGGGCGTCCTGATGCTGATCCAGCGACGGGCCGCCGAGCGGCGCCAGAGCATCGTCCTGCGGCGCCCAAGCGACGAGCTCCGCTTTCTGCTCGTCATTACCAAGCTGGCCGAGCTTTTCCAGATCGAGGCCTGAGCGCAGTGACCGCTCCGGCCTCTTTCGCTATGGACGGTGCCCGGGAGCCGGGTTACTGTTGTGGCTCCAACCCGCTGCTGTGGCCGCAGCTCCGCGTTCTCAGGGGGCGGCGCTCGAAGGTCTGACAATGAGCGAAGGCAAGGTGCGCCGCCGCGTCCTGATCGTGGAGGACGAGCCGGCTCTCAGGTTGAGTTATGAGCGGCATTTCCACCCGCGGTACGATCTCGTTTTTGCGAGCACGGGCGCCGAGGCGCTGACCAAGCTGGCCGAAGAGCCTCCGGATGTGGCCGTGCTCGACATGCGCCTGCCGGACACCGACGGCATAGAGCTGCTTCGGCGCATCCGGGAGACCCACCCCAAGCTGCCCGTGATCATCACGACGGCCTATATGAGCATCGAGCCGCAACTCAAGGTGCTCGATCTTCCTCACTCCGGGTACATCCTCAAACCCTTCCGTCTCGACGAGCTCGGCGCCCGCATCGATGCCGTCCTCTGACGGCCCCTTGCTCGCGGCCGTCGGGGTGGAACGCTGGTTCGGCCCGCTGCGGGTCCTGCGTGGGGTCGATCTTCAGGTCGGTGTGGGAGAGGCGCTTGTAGTGGTGGGCGCCAACGGGGCGGGGAAGACGACGCTGCTCCGAGTGCTCGCCGGGTTGGCTCGGCCCAACGCGGGCGAGGTTCGGGTACTGGGTCGGCGGCTCGAGCGCTCGACGCCGGAGGCCCGGCGGCCGATTGGCTTCGTCTCCCACCAGTCACTGTTGTACGACGATCTCACGGTCCAAGAGAACGTGATTCTCGCGGCCCGGCTCTACCATGTGCCCGATCCCGGGCCCGCGGCTCGGCGCGCGCTCGACGCCGTTGGCCTCGGGGACCGAGGCGACGACCGGCCGGGCCGGCTGAGCCGGGGTCTCCTGCAGCGGGCGTCGATCGCACGGGCGCTGGTCCACCAGCCGCACGTCCTCCTCCTCGACGAGCCTTTCACCGGACTGGACGCGCCCGCGGCAGAACGGCTCCGTGCCCTGTTGCGAGAGCGGCTCGCGGCAGGCATGGGGCTAGTGCTGGTGACCCACCATCTGGACGAGGCGTGGGAACTCGCCACCCGGGTCGCCGTGCTGGCGGGCGGGCGCTGGGCGCTGGACGAGGCGCGAGCGGGGGAGCTGGCGGAGTTCCTGGGCCGTTATCGCGCGCTGGTCCATGCCTGAGGGGCTCCGGCTTGCTCTGATCATCGCGGCGAAGGACATCCGGGCCGAGCTGCGAAGCAAGACGGCGCTGCTCTCAGCCACCGTCTTTGCCGCGCTGGTGCTGGTGATCTTCAACTTCGCGCGCGACCCGACCGCGCTGAGCGCGGCCGACCTGGCGCCCAGCGCGCTCTGGGTGACCTTTGCCTTCGCCGCGATGGTCGCGATGAACCGCGCGTTCACGGTGGAGCGCGAGCATGGGGCCCTGGATGGCCTGCTGCTGGCCCCGGTGCCGCGGGGGGCGCTGTTCACTGGCAAGCTGCTCGCCAATCTCGCGTTCGTGGGCGCGGTCGAGGCGGTGGCCCTGCCCCTGTTCGTGCTCTTCTTCAACGTGGACCTCACCCGGGCCCTGCCGGGAATCGTGGGCACCGCTGCCCTCGCCACGATCGGCTTCGTCGCGGTGGGGACGATTTTCGGCGCCATGGCGGTGCGGACCCGCTTCGCCGAGCTCATGCTCCCGGTGCTGCTGCTCCCGTTCATGGTGCCGCCTCTGGTCGGTGCGGTACAGGTGACGTCGCGGCTGCTGGCGGCACGTCCGTTGAGCGAGATGTGGGGATGGCTTAGGTTACTCGCCCTCTACGACGTCGTCTTCGTGACCCTCACTGCGCTCGCCTTTGCCTTCGTGGTGGAAGAATGACCACCGCCGCTTCCCCGCCGTCGCTCGACCGGGCCCGCACAGTGACCCGCCGCGGGCTTGCCATCAGCGCGGTGGCCCTGCTCGGGATCGCCGGCGCCTGCATCCTGGCTCTCGGTTTTACCCCGATCGAGGCCCGCCAGGGTCTGGCGCAGAAGATCTTCTACCTCCACGTGCCGGCCGCCTGGAGCGCGCTGCTGGCGTTCTCCCTCGTAGGCGTCTCCGGGGGGCTCTACCTCTGGCTGGAGGACCCGAGGCTGGACCGGTTCGGGGCGGCCTCCGCCGAAGTGGGCGTGGCGTTTGCCGCGGTGATGCTCACGACCGGCCCGATCTGGGCTAAGCCGATCTGGGGCACCTGGTGGACCTGGGACGCGCGGCTGACGCTCACGCTGTTTCTGTTCTTTCTGTTCGTCGGCTATCTCGCGCTCCGTGCGGCGATTCATGATCGCCAGGAGCGAGCCCGCTTCAGTGCCGTCCTCGGGATCATGGGCCTGCTGCTGGTCCCGTTCATTCACCTGAGCGTCTATCTCTTCCGGACGCTCCACCCGCAACCCATCGTGCTCAAGCCGAGCGCGCCGTCGTTGCCCTGGGAGATGTTGCGCACCCTGCTGGTTTCCACGGCGATGTTTACCCTGCTGTACGTGGGCTACGTGACGACACGATACGGGATCGGGCTGGCGGCCGACGCCCGCGATCATCACGATGCCGACTGAGCCGCCGGCCAACGGCGGATACATGGTCGCGGCGTACCTGGCGGCGGGAGGGATACTGGTGGGGTATTTCGTGTCGCTTTGGCGAAGGGCGCGGGACGCGACAAAAAGCGTAAGAAGTAAAAAGTGAAAGTGAAAAGGGGGCTCCGTGGTAAATCGGAGTCCCCTTTTCACTTTTTACTTTTCACGCTTTTTTAAAGACCAGACTCGCATTAATCCCACCGAACCCAAAAGAGTTGCTCAGCACGAACTCCGGCTTCGCCTCGCAGCCCTCGCCGCGGATGTAGTCGAGGTCGCAGGCAGGGTCCGGGGTCTCCAGATTCACGGTGGGCGGCAGCCAGCCATGCCGGAGGGACAACGAGCAAATGGCGGCCTCGATCGCGCCGCTCGCTCCCAACGCGTGGCCGTAATAGCCCTTGGTGCCGCTCAAGGCCAGCCGGTAGGCGTGATCTCCGAATACCTGCTTGATGGACGACGTCTCGGTCGGATCGTTGAGCGGAGTCGAGGAGCCGTGGGCGTTGATGTACCCGATCTCGTTCGGCCCAAGGTGCGCGTCCCGTAGTGCAAGCTGCATGGCTCGCGCTGCCTGCCGCCCGTCGGGCCGCGGCGCGGTCATGTGGTAAGCATCATTGGTGAGGCCGTACCCGCAGACCTCGGCATAGATCGGCGCCCCACGCGCGATGGCTCGGCCGCGCTCTTCCAGAACCAGCACGGCGGCTCCCTCTCCCATCACGAACCCGTCGCGTCCGCGGTCGAACGGACGGCTGGCGCGTTCCGGATCGTCGTTGCGGGTGGACATGGCCCGGATGATGGCGAAGGCGCCGAAGCAGAGCGGCGCGAGCGGCGCTTCGATGCCGCCCGCCACCATGGTGTCGGCATCGCCCCTTACGATGGCGCGGAACGCCTCGCCGATCGCGATCGTCCCGGACGCGCAGCTCATGCCGTTGGTCGAGTTCGGGCCGGTCAGCCCGAATTCGATGGCCACGTTGCAGCTCGAGGCTCCGGCGAAGACCATCAGCGCCAGCGTCGGATCGACGGCCTTGGGACCGCCTCGCAGAAACTCCGGATACTGCGCCTCGGCGAACGCCACGCCGCCGAGCGCGGTGCCCATCATGACGCCGACGGTGTCGCGGTCCTCGCGTGACAGGTCCATCCGGGCGTCGGCGAGCGCGAGCCGGGTGGCGGCCACGCTGAACTGCCCGAAGCGATCCAGCCGCCGCGCGCGGCGCTCTTCCAGGTGGTCGGTGGGGACGAAGTCGTTGACTTGCGCCGCGATGCGGCTCTTGAACGGGGTCGGATCGAATCGCGTCACACAGCGTACTGCTGAACGCGCTTCGCGAAGTCCCGTCCACAGCTGATCAGCGCCGGTACCGATCGGCGTAATGGCTCCGATTCCCGTGATCACCACTCTGCGCGACTCAGGCATAGCCCATCTCCACTGCGTAACGGATCCCTGCCAGGGTGCGCGAGGCGATCCCATGAATGAACACCGGCCCAATTACCCACTCCGCGGCCGGGCGGCGGATGAGCGGCCACTGAGGGCCGCTCCACTCGTGCACGATCGTGACCTCGGTTCCATCGCGTGTCGGGACGAGTTGCCACTCCACCGCCATGCCGCTCGTGATCCCGCGCACATGTCGATACCGGACCGCCGGAGCCCCGGCATCTACCCACATCTCGGACACCCACCACGTCGGGTAGTTGAACCGCCCGAACGGGCGCCAGGCCGCCATCTCGACCAGGGCGCTCTCCGTTCGTCGCTCGAGCACCCGCACCCAGCGATAGTGCCGCAAGAGCTCAGGCCAGCGCTCGACGTTCGCCGCCGCGCCGAAGACCCGTTCGACCGGCGCACGCATGAAGAGACGATCGACCGTGCGCATCAGGGCACGCCCGGGGTCCAAGTCGCGACCAAGCGCCAGCCCGGCCGCCGCCGGACCCGGCCGGCAACGCCGGCCCGGGTCAGGAGCGCCTCCAGCTCGGCCGCAGTAAAACCCCGCCGGATGGAGGTCATACCATCGGCGGTGGTGACCGGGTCGAACCGGAGCAGGTGAGCGCCGCACCAGAAGGCGATCACTGCGGCCGCGGCCCGGCGCAGGTCGGTAACCACCACAGTACGCCGCGCGATCCGGTCGCAGGCTCGGAACAGCTCCACCACCGAGTCCGGCTCGAAGTGATGCGCGACCATGCTGAGGGAGACCAGGTCGACGCTCTTGTCCGCGACCGGCGGCGCGCCGGCGCACCCGACGATGGCGGGTAGCCCCCGCGAGTTCGCCAGCCGGGCGGCGATCCGGTTCTTGTCCAGCCCGATCGGCACCAGCCGGATGCCGCGCCGCGCGGCCCACCGAACCGCGGCTCGCGGCAGGTCGCCGAACCCGCTGCCCAGGTCCAGCAGGGTCAACCGCGCGCCGGGCGCGAGTCCCCCGATTGCCTCCCGCACACCAAAGCAGAGCGCCGCCGTACCGCCGAACCACCGGTTGGCGCGCGCGATGTTGCGGAGCGATTCGCCGACCACGGCCGGATCGGTCGCCGCGTCGTCGAGCAACTCGCTGCCGAGGCGTCGAACCGCGAGCGACGTCACCGGTTCATCCGAGCGCGGCATACCCGCCGCGATAGTACAGCAGGGGACGGCCCTCCGCGGTCTCGCCGGCGAGCACGCGCCCGATCACGATCGTGTGGTCCCCGGCCTCGACCATGTCATGTCGCACGCATTCGATGTGCGCGAGGGCCCCATCGAGCAGGACCCCGGCGTGCTGCCCCCCGTGATAACCCACGCCCTCGAAGCGGTCGTCGTGCGGATCCGCGAAACGGCGGGAAAGGGCCTCCTGATGGCTCGACAAGACGTTGACCACGAACTGGTCTGCCCCGGTGATGAGATCGTGCATCGTCGCCCCGTGGTCGATGCTGACCGACAGGAGCGGCGGTTGGAGGGAGACCGAGGCCAGGCTGTTTGCGGTCATGCCGTGGGGCCGGCCATCCGGGCCCGTCAGGGTGATCACCACGACCCCGGTCGCGAACCGGCCCAACAACTGGCGGAACTGTGCGTCGTCCACGTCGATCAGGGTCACAGAACCATCCGGGCGAGAAACACGGGATTGAGGACCTGGCGGGCCGGCACGAAGTCACCGGTTACACCGATGAAGGTGTGCGCCATGGCGCCCTTCCGGCCCAGCCGCTCCACCACCCGGTCGAACAGCGCCGGCCACGCCATGGCATAGCCGATCAGGCGCTCCACCACCCACTTCCCGGCAAATGCCCGACGCCGGGCCCGGACATAGGGCCGCAGGCGCGCGGCCCGCACCGGGCCGGATGGCGCAAGCGCGTCCGGCGCGACCGCAGCCACCAGCTCGGCGCCGCGCAGCGCGCTACAAATCCCCTCGCCGGTGAACGGATCGAAGAATTCGGCGGCGTCGCCCACCAGCAGCGCGCCGTCGCTGATCACGCGCCGGGAGCGGGTGGCGAACGGTCCGGTGGTGAGCACCGGGTGCACGAGGCGATGGCGACTCACCCGTCCGCGGACCCCCGCGAAGCGGTCGAGCTGCTCGAAGAAGAACTCGGTCACCCGCCCGCGGGCGGCCGCGACGGAGTCCGCCGAAACCACCAGCGCGACGTTGGCGAGGTCGTCGCCCACGAGGTTCAGGCCGACGTAGCCGTCGGGTCCCACGTGCATCTCGGCCGACTCGCCGAGGTCCGGCACGCCCGCGACATGGGCCACCAGCGCCACTCGCCGCAGCCGTCCCTGGGTCCGGAGGCCGAGCCGACGGGCCACGGCCGAGCGGAGTCCGTCGGCGCCGATGGTGAGACGGGCACGAATGATCCGGCGCCCGTCCGGACCCCGCACGACGGCGCCGGCCACCGCGCCGCCATCATGATGGAGCGATTCGAGCGACGTGCGCTCGAGCACGGTCGCGCCTGACTCGCGCGCTGCCTGCACCAGGCGCTGGTCCAGCACGCGCCGGGTGACCGAGAGCCCGGTGGCCCTGAACGGACTGGGCCGGGCCCGGGCGAAAATGCCGTGGAGCCGGGAACCGCGGGGGCCCCGCACCACCGTGCCCGCCAACGGTCGCGCCCCCGCCTGCTCGAGCTCGCCCACCACACCGAGCCGGTCCAACACCCGAACCGCCTCGGGGCTCAGGTATTCGGCGCACGGCTTGTCCCGGGGGAACGCGGCTCGGTCGATGGCCACGATCTGGAGCCCGCGACCGGCCAGCAGGGCGGCGGTCGCGCTCCCTGCCGGTCCGGCGCCGATCACGAGCACGTCCGCCACGATGTCGCGCACGCTCAGCTCACTCGACCGAATTCGTCGGCATCGAGCCGCAGCACGTTCAGGCTCGGGAAGCTGTACTGCATGCTGAAGGTGACCGGCCCGCCGACACCCGCGTCACTGACGGTTATCCTGGTGGCGTCGGCGGTCCAGGTGCAGGGCCGATCGGCGCTGTTCTCGATGCCGTCGGTGATAGTGAGGAAGGTCTCGAGGCAGGCGCCGTCGGCGTCGAATCGCCAGGTAATGGTCTGGACGGTGTTGGGGAGGAAGCTGGTCACCACCCCGCGCCAGGTACCCACCAGGATGGATGGGTGCGGCGAGGGAGGCGGGGCCGGTTGGCCGCCGCCGGGGGTTCGCGGCACACCGGCCGTCGGTGCGGGCTCGGTAGCGGTCGGGCTGCAACTCGTGATCACGGCGAGCCCGGGGCCAACCACAGCCAGGTACACCAGCCGGCGAGCGCGCCGAATGCGGTGGCGAGCGCGTTCACCCCATCGTTGTTGAGCCAATCCCAGCCTCCCACCCGGATGGTCCGCGTCCCGCACCGATGGACTCGCCATTCAGACACCTGGGCGCAGGTGGGGCAGCGAAATGCCCCCTGGACGGAGGCTCCGAGGGCGGAGTCGAGTAGCATGCCGCCGAAACCTATCGCCACGGCCGCACCGGCGAGCCGCGGCTGCTGCCCGATCAAGCCACCGGCCCCGGCGACGAGCGCTGCCCCCACGAGGGCGCCCAGGCAACCCAGTAGTGTGACGCCGCCGTTGGTCCCCGGTGGCACCAGGCGCCAGGTGAACAGGTGACGCGGCGCCGGCCGGCTCCAGGCACCGAGCGATGTGGCCCAAGTGTCCGCGCCCGCCGCGGCGAGACTCGAGGTCGCAACCCAGAGCGCCAGGCCTGGCTGGTCGCGTGCGACCAACGCGCCGAGGGCCGCCGGCCCTCCGTTGGCAAGGACCTGCCAGTGGTCCCGGCGATTCCCCTTGGGGTCACCGACGATCGGTCGCTTTGGCGGTCCAATGCGGGAGATTACGCTGCTCGAGAGAAAGAATGCGGCGAGCGCCGCGGCACCGGCCCAGCCGGTGGCCGCCAACAAGGCTGCGGCCACGGCTGTCGCCGCCAGGGCGCCCGAGCCGGTGAGGGCGCGAGCTTGCCAGCCGGCCGTGGCGAGGGCGGCGGCGAGGACAGCGGCGAGAAGGGCTGACACGCAGCGAGCGGCGCGAACGCCGTGCCTTTAGCTGTCGGAGGAGCCGTCGAGCTCGGAGCGCAGCTGGGAAAGAATGCGGTCGCGCAGCCGGTCGGGGCAGCATTGCCCCTTGGCCTTACGCTCGAGCATCTCGAGGAAGCTCGTCTCGAACCGAAGATGGTCGAAGCAGGGACGACACTTCTGCAGGTGGTCGGTAATCTTGGTGGCAAGCTCGGGCGTGATCTCCTGCTTCATGTAGTCCTGAAGCAGCGAGAGGGCTTCGCGGCAGTTCGGACCACCAGGCATCAGCGGGGGACCTCCACCCTATTTCTCGAGGGGCGCGCGAGCGCGCGGCCGGATGTAGCCCATCTCGACAGCGTGGTCATAGAGGACCTCCTGGAGCTGCCTGCGGGCGCGAAACAGGCGCGACTTCACGGTGCCAACTGGAATACCGAGCACGTCGGCGATCTCGGCATAGCTGAGATTCTCGATGTCGCTCAGAACTAGAACCTCGCGGAAATCTTCCGGGAGACGGTCAATGGCCTCGAGGACCTTGGCATCCACAATCTGTGCGAAGAACGATCCCTCGGGATCTTCATCATCCACTGCCCGGAAAGTGGCGTGCGGTTCGGCCGTCTCCAGGTCCATTGGGATCGGCTCCCGCTGGCGACGCCGGTAGTCATTGATGAACGTGTTCCGTAAAATCGTGAACAGCCAGCTGCGGATGTTGGTTCCGGGCTGGAAACGTTGCCAGGACCGGAAGGCCTTGAGCACCGTGTCCTGCACGAGATCTTCCGCCCGGCTGGGGTCGGTCGTAAGCCGGAGGGCCAGCCGGTAGAGGCTGTCGAGCTGCGGAATGACTTCCGCCTCGAATGCCTCCCGGCCGGGCGCTGGGTCGGTCATGCCGCAAATGTTCCCGCGAACGCCCCTGGGGCGCAAGGACCCCTGGATGGCCCGGGCCTCTGCGGCTATGTTCCGGCCCGTTCCGTGGTTCTGGCCGCTCCGGCGCCGCCCACCTCCCTGTGCCCGACTCGCCTCCGATCCCAGCCTTCCTGCCCCTGAGCCTCCTGGAAGCGCTCCGGAACCTCGACACGCCGCTCGAGGACGGGCTCGAAGTGCTTGCCAAGGACATCGTCTCTCGCCGGTTGGGGCTGAGCGACACCGTCGCCGCGCAGATCGAACGGTACCGCCAGGCCACGCTCCGAGACGGGACGGTCGCCGATGACGAGCTGGTCTCGGTGCTTCGGCTGGTCGGACGGCGCCCGGATGCTCCCCTGGTCTTCGCTGATGCCGGTCGCCGCGCCGCCCGGTACGCCGTGCGCGCGAGGGGTGGGGCCCGCGCGCTGGTCAAGGTGTCGCCGTCGGCGCTGGGGCAGCGGCTGGCGCGACGGGCAGTCCGGCGGGTCGCCGCCACCTGCTTCCGGGGCGAGCTGGTGGGGAAGGCGGCCGAGCTGGAAGTCCGCATGTCGCGGCCGCTGTCCATCAGCGCTATTCCCGACGGCAGCGCATGCGCCTTCTACGGCGCCGCATACGGCGAGCTGCTCCGCAGCCTGATCAACTTCGAGGGAACGATGGTGCACGAGCGCTGCGAGGGACGGGGCGACCAGGTCTGCATCTGGCGCGCCCAGCGCGCCGGAGACTACGAGTGACCCCGCTCCCGGAGCTCGACCGCGGCGCGCTCCGAGCCGCGCTGGACGAGGCCGGCGCCGACGCCTGGCTGCTCTACGATTTTCGGGGGGTCAATCCGGTCGCCGGCAGGGTGCTGGGGGTCGGCGGCATGGGGACCCGACGGCTGTTCGTGCTGCTTCCGCGTGAAGGCGAGCCGGTGGCGGTGGCTCACCGGATCGAGCTTCAGGGGGTGGAGGGCTTTCCCGGACAGGTCGTGCCCTACGCTCGGTGGCAGGAGCTGCACGCAGCGCTCGGACCGCTCATCGCCGGTCGGACCGTGGCGATGGAAGTGTCGCCCGAGGACGCGGTGCCCTATCTCGATCGGGTTCCCGTCGGCGTGGTGGAGCTGGTGCGCCGGCTCGGCGCCCGCGTGGTCCCCTCGGGGCCGCTGGTCTCCCGCTTCGCCGCGCGCTGGAGCGCCGCGGAGACGGCGGGTCACCTCACTGCGGCGGAGACCATCGCCGAGATCGCCCGCACCGAGCTGGCCCGGACGGTGCGCGAGCCGGGAGTCAGCGAATCGGCGGCACAGGCTCGCGTCATCCGCGCGCTCCGCGACCATCGTCTCGTTTTCGATCATCCGCCCCTTGTTGCGTTCGGTCCGAACGCGGCGAACCCACACTACGAGCCGATCGCCGGCCAGGACGCGCGGCTCGCGGCCGGGCAGGTCGTGCTGCTGGATCTCTGGGGGGCCCCCGGAGCGGATACCGTTTCCGCCGACCAGACGTGGATGGGGTTCGCCGGCGACGATCCGCCGCCGCGGGTCCGTCAGGTCTGGGCTGTGGTTCGCGATGCGCGCGATGCGGCGATCAGCGCGGTGCGCGATGCGGCGAGGCAAGGCCGCCCGATCACCGGGTTCGAGGCCGACCGTGCCGCGCGGGGGGTGATCGAGCGGGCGGGCTTCGGGCAGTGGTTCGTGCACCGTACCGGGCACTCGATCGACCGCGACCTGCACGGTTCCGGTCCGAATCTGGACGATTACGAGACCCACGACGACCGGCGGCTCGGGCCGGGGATCGGCTTTTCGGTGGAGCCGGGCATCTATCTGCCCGGGGAGTTCGGCATCCGCAGCGAGGTGAATATGTTCTGGGGGCCTGAGGGACCACAGGTGACGCCGCGGGAGCCGCAGCGGGAACTGATAACAGCGTGAAAAGTGAAAAGTAAAAAGTGAAAAGGGAGCCCCGTTGATCATCGGAGCGCCCTTTTCACTTTTCACTTTTCACGCTGTTATTCCTCTCGACCCCCGGCGGCGACTTCAAACAGAACGTCCCCCTCCCTGAACTGGTGCTGGTAGAGCCGGGCGTAGAGTCCGCCTCGGGCCAGCAGCTCGGCGTGGCTCCCCTCCTCGACAATGCGGCCATGATCGAGGACCACCAGCCGATCGGCCCGGCGGACCGTGCTCAGACGGTGGGCGATAATGAGCGTGGTGCGGCCTACCAGCAGTCGCTCCATGGCGTCCTCGATCAGCCGCTCGCTTTCGTTGTCCAGGCTGCTCGTGGCCTCGTCCAGGATGAGCACGGCCGGGTCCTTGAGCAGGGCCCGCGCGATCGCGATGCGCTGGCGCTGCCCGCCCGAGAGCTTTACGCCGCGCTCGCCGACCACAGTGTCGTAACTCTGCGGCAGCCGCTCCACGAACTCGTGCGCATGCGCCGCGCGGGCAGCGGCCTCGATCTCCTGCGAGGTGGCCGCCGGGCGGGCATAGGCGATGTTCTCGCGGACGGTGCCGCTGAAGAGCGCAGGCTCCTGCGGCACCAGCCCGATCGCGGCCCGAAGGTCGGCCAGGCGGAGGTCCCGGACATCGCTGCCGTCGAGCAGAATCCGACCTTCGGTGACATCCCAGAACCGAGGCAGGAGCGAGGCCATCGTAGTCTTCCCGGCGCCCGATGGTCCGACCAGCGCCACGATCTCGCCCGGTGCCACGGTCAGATGGATGTCGCAAAGGACCCAGGGCGCGTCGGTATCGACGTGATATCGGAAGGAGACGTGCTCAAAGGCCACTTCGCCGCGGACCGGCCGGGGCAGCTGGTGCGGCGATGGCGGATCCGCGATCGGCGACGTCGTCTCGAGCAGCTCGAAGACCCGTTGCGCTGCCCCGACCGCTTCCTGGTAGCTGCTGAAGAAGGAGGCCAGGCCGCCGATCGCCGCCGCGATGGTGACCGTGTAGAGCAGGAACGAGACCAGTGAGCCCGGCGAGAGCTTCCCGTCCAGCACCAGCAGGCCCCCCTGCCAGAGCACGAACACGATGCCGCCGAAGGTGGTAAACGTGAGCACGCCGAAGAAGACGCCACGCACCTCGGCTCGCCGCAGCGCCGCCCGCACGCTGGCAGAGATCCGGTCCCCGTAGCGCTGCCGCTCGGCGGGCTCCTGCACGAAGCTCTGAACCGTCCGGATCTGGCTCAGCGCCTCCTCGGCCACCGCCGTCGCTTCGGCCACCTTGTCCTGCACTCCGGTCGTCATCCGGCGGAGCCGTCGTCCGAAATAGAACGCGGAGCCGACCACGACCGGCACCACGCCGAGCGCGGTGAAGGTGAGCCGCGGCTGCATGTACGTCAGGATGACCACTCCGCCAATCAGCGCGAGCGCCTGGCGGGAGAACTCCGCGATCTGATGGCTCATCACGCTCTGCAACAACCCGATGTCGGTGGTGAGGCGGCTGGTGAGCTCGCCGGTCCGCCGATCGGCAAAGAAGCCGGGTGGCATGGTGAGCAGCTTGTCGAACAGCTCGCGCCGCAGACCGGCGACCGCGCGCTCGCCGGTGGCGCTCAGGTAGTAGGTCTGGACATAGTTGAGCCCCGCCTGCACGGCAAACAGCACCAGCAGCACGACGCCGATCCGGTCGAGCAGGCCGCGATTGCGCTGGAGGAATGCGGCATCGAGCAGATAGCGGACGATCTGCGGAAACGCGAGAGCGATCGCGCCGCTCAGGAGCAGCGCGACCGTCGCCAACGCCAACCCACCGCGATACGGCCGGAGCCGCGGCCACAGCCTTCCGAGCTGCTTGGGTGACGGAAGCCGGCGGCCGGCTTTCGTGCTGGTATTCGGGACTGATGTCATCGCAGAAAACTAACCGACTGCGAACCACAGAGGCACGGAGGCACGGAGAGATACACTATTGATGTATCCTCTGTGGCTCTGTGCCTCTGTGCCTCTGTGGTTCAATCGGTGCGCTGGCTACGGCTGGCCGGCGAGAGCTTCCTGCTCCGGATGGCTCAGGATGAGCACGTCGCCTGAGCGCCGGACCGAAGGCAGGTTGCGATCGATGGCCATCGCCAGAAAGAGCAGAGCGAGGTAGAGTAGGGAGTAGCGGTAGAGCTTCCACGCCGTTGGCGTGACCCCGGGCTCTCGGAGCAGCCGGATGCAGTACCACAGGAGCGGGGCCCCGAGCACCATGGCAGAGACGGCGTACAAGCCGCCGAAGGCCCCGAACAAGGCCGGCATCAGCGTGAGCGGTACCAGCATCAGCGTATAGACCAGCATCTCGAACTTGGTGCGCTGCTCGCCCCGGACCACCGGCATCATCGGTATACCGGCCCGGGCGTACTCGCGCTGCTTGATGAGCGCGAGCGCCCAGAAATGCGGGGGCGTCCAGTAGAAGATGATGGCGAACAGGTAGACTGCGGCCAGGTCCAGGCGTCCGGTGACGGCGGCCCACCCGACCAGCGGGGGAAAGGCACCGGCCGCCCCGCCGATCACGATGTTCTGCGGGCTCGTGCGCTTGAGCCACACGGTATACACGAAGACGTAGAACAGCAGGCCGCCCAGAGCCAGCTCGGCGCTGAGCGGGTTCACCAACGCCCAAAACAGGTAAAAGGCGATGGCCGCAAGCCCCACCCCGAACGCGAGGGCTACCGGCGGCGCGATGCGACCGGCGGGAATCGGCCGCAGCCGGGTGCGCGACATCTTGCGGTCGATGTCCCGGTCGAACCACATGTTGATCGCGTTCGCCCCGCCGGCCATCAGGTAGCCGGCGATGGCCACGGTCAACACCAGTTGCAGCGATGGGAGGCCGCGGTTGGTCACGAACATGGGCGCGATCGTGGTGACCAATAGCAGCGAGATGATGCGCGGCTTGGTGAGCGTTACCAGGTCGGTCGCCAGTGAGGGCCGGCGAGCGTCCACGGCCTGGGAAGGAACCTCCACGAACCGGCCTCCAGAGCAACGGGCGAAAGCCCGGGAAAGAACGGCGCACCCCTTTCGCTTGTCAAGCCGAAGCGTGCGCCGGAGAACGCCGCCATGAGCGCCGCGCCCGACGCCTGGGGAGAGCGCTTGCCCCGCCGCCTGGGGCTGGGCAGCGCGGTCGCGGTGCTGGTGGGCATCACCATCGGCAGCGGGATCTTTCGGGTACCGGCCGGGACGGCGGCCACCCTCGGCGTCCCCGGGCCGGTCCTCGTGGCCTGGGTACTCGGCGGCGCGATTGCGCTCACCGGTGCGCTCACTATCGCCGAGCTGGCCGCCGCGCTGCCGCGGTCCGGCGGAATCTTCGCCTTCCTGCTCGAGGCGTTCGGACCGCTTCCGGCGTTTCTGTTCGGCTGGTCCGAGCTCACGGTGCTCCGCGCCGCGGCACTCGGGGCCATCGCGACGATCTTTGCCGAATACCTGGGCTATTTCCTGCATTTCGACCCGCCGACCGTCAGGCGAGTGGCCGCCCTGACGATCATCGCGATCGGCTGCCTAAACTATCTCGGTGTCCGCGCCGCCGCCGCGGTGACGAACCTCATCACGGTTGCCAAGTTCAGCGCGATCGGGCTGCTGGGCGTGCTGGCGTTCGCGGCAGGGCAGGGGAGCGCCAGTCATTTCGCGCCGCTCTGGAGCGGCAGCGTGTCGTTTTCGCTCCTGGCGACGGCGCTGGTGCCGGTCATGTGGACCTACGACGGCTGGGCCGATCTCGCGTTCATGAGCGGCGAGGTGCGGAACCCTGGACGCACGCTTCCGCGGGCCCTTATCCTCGGGACCCTGGCAATCGTGGCGATCTACCTGCTGACCAACGCGGCGTACCTGTACCTCCTGCCGCTCCAGAGCATCGCCGAATCAAAACTGGTGGCCGCGACAGCAGCCGAGCGCATTCCGCTGCTGGGCAACGGTGGCGCGCTGGTCTCGGCGCTCGTCATGGTCTCCTGCTTCGGCGGGCTCAATGCGTCGATGATGGTGGGGTCCCGGATCTTCTTCGCCATGGCCGACCGGGGACTCTTCTTCCGCGGGGTCGCCCGGGTGTCGCCCCGGTTCCAGAGCCCCTCGGTCGCCATTTGGCTCGCCACCGCGCTCGGCGTGATCTACGTGTTGCTGAACGACTTTCAGCAGCTCGCCGACAAGTTCATCCTCGGCATCTGGCCGTTCTACGCGCTGGCCGTCGCCGGGGTGTACGTCCTCCGGCGCGCCCGGCCCGATCTGCCGCGGCCCTACCGGACGATCGGGTATCCCGTCGTTCCGGCGCTGTTCCTGCTCGCGTCGGTTGGCATGGTGGTGAACGCGCTGATCACGGATCCGGTGAATACCGGGATCACGTTCGGGATCATTGGGGCGGGGGTGCCGGTGTATTTCGCCTGGCGGCGAAAAGAGGTAAGAAGTAAGAGGTGAGAAGTGAGAGGGGACTCCGGGCGTTCGCGGTCTCCCTCTTACCTCTTACCTCTCACTTCTTACTTCTCACTTCTCACTTCTTACTTCTCACTGCAGTTCGAGCGCGATATCCGGGGCCATCACGGAGTGAGTCAACGCCCCCACCGAGATGAAGTCGGCGCCGGCCAGGGCGTACGCGCGCACATTCTCCAGCGTGATCCCGCCGGTGGCCTCGATCTCGATCCCCGGCGCGAGCTCCCGCGCCAGCTCGGCCCACCGCTGGACCGTCTCCGGCGACTGGTTGTCCAGCAGGAGGCGGGTCGCGCCGGCCTCGCAGGCGCCCAGGAGCTGAGCTTCCGATTCGACCTCGACCTGGAGACCCAGCGCGCCCAGCCGGCGGGCATCCGTCAACGCCGCGCGCAGCGTCTTGCCCTGGGCCGCCAGGGCCGACCAGTGATTGTCCTTCACCATCACGGTGTGGGCGAGGTCGAGCCGGTGCAGCGCGCCGCCACCGGCCAGGACGCCTGCGATATCGAGGCACCGGAGTCCGGGTGCCGTCTTCCGGGTATGGAGGATCCGAGCCGCGGTACCGCTGACCGCGTCCACATAGGCGCGGGTCGCCGTCGCGATTCCTGACGCGCGCTGCAGCAGGTTGAGGAGCGGGCGCTCAGCCCGGAGCAGTGCGGCGAGCGGGCCGGCTACCGTGCCGACCGTCGTGTGTCGGGCGACATCGGCGCCCTCCGGCGCGTCCCAGTCGATGGTGCAGCCGCACGCCTGGGCCACCGCCTCGGCGTACACTTGCCCGGCGAGCACGCCGCCGCCGCGGTACTCCAGCCGGCCCGCGCCGCGCGCGGCGCTCTCGACGGTGACCTCGCTGGTCAGGTCGGGGTCGCCGTCCTCCGCCACCGCGATCGCCGCCAGCCGCTCGGCGTCGGCCGCGAAATCGGGCATCACTTGCCCAGGCTCACCATGCGGTCGAGGGCGAGCCGGGCCCGGCCGGCGATGGTTTCCGGAACGGTGATCTCGTAGCGGTCCAGGGCGAGCGCGTCCCGCACATTGCTCAATGTGATCGTCTTCATGAACGCACACACCGCTTCCGGATCCGCGGGATAGAACCGCTTGTCGGGCGCGACCTGCTGCATCCGGTGCATGATGCCGGTTTCGGTCGCCACGATGAACGAGCGGGCCGGTCGTTCCTTCACCAGCCGGATCATGCCCTCGGTGGACGCGATGTGGAGCCCGGTGGTGGCCACGGCGCCCCGCCCCATCTCGTAGATCAACTGGCCGGCGCAGCCGCATTCCGGGTGCACCAGCACCTCCGCGTCGGGGTGCGCCGCTCGCTGGGACGCCAGCACGTCCGGGTTGATCCCCTTGTGTACGTGGCACTCGCCCAGCCACACCTCGACGTTCCGCTGCGGCCGCATCCGCCGGACGTGGGCTCCCAGAAAGAAGTCGGGCAGAAACAGAATCCCCTTTTCTTCGGGGATCGCGTCGATCACGTCCAACACGTTGCCGCTGGTGCAGGCGTAGTCGAGCTCCGCCTTCACCTCGGCGGTGGTGTTGACGTAACCGACGACGACATAGTCGGGGAACTGAGCCTTCCATTGCCGCACCTGCTCCCCGGTGATCGTCGCGGCGAGCGAGCAGCCGGCGCGGAGGTCGGGCAACAGCACCTTCTTGGCGGGTGAGAGAATCTTGGCGGTTTCCGCCATGAAGTGGACCCCGCAGAAGACGATCACGCCCGCGTCGGTGCGGGCGGCCTGGCGGGAGAGCCCCAGGGAATCGCCCACGAAGTCGGCGATGTCCTGGACTTCGGGCCGCTGGTAGTTGTGGGCCAGGATGACGGCGTTCCGCTCCCGGGCGCGGGCGCGAATCTCGGCCTGCAGCGCGCTGGTGGCGGCCGGTGGGAGATCGACGTCTTCGATGAGGGGCAGTGGGATGGACATCAGACTGCTTTGGGCTTGCGAACCTTCGGCGGGTAGTCGGACCGCCGATGACCGCCTCGACTCTCACGGCGACCGCGCGCGGCCCGGGTGATCAGGGTGGCGACCAGGACCTGGTTCGCGGTTCTCCAGTCGCCCAGCGGGATCCGGCGGGCCAGCTCGGCGAGCTTCTGTTCGGCCTGGACGAGGGATGCTTCGCTTCGCTGCAGGCCCACGTCGGCGGTCATCACCTCGCGCATCTCGGCCCTGACGGCTTCACCGGCGCGGCTCGGGACGACGTCGGCGACGCCTTCGCCGGGCACCGGATGAACGGTGAGCGGGACCGGTGTGCCGTCGGGGGGGAGGGAACGGGCGACCCGGTCTGCGAACACCAGGCCCTCGAGCAGCGAATTCGACGCGAGACGGTTGGCCCCGTGCACGCCGGTGCAAGCGCACTCGCCGACGGCCCACAACCCGGGCAGGCTGGTGTGGCCCTCGAGATCGGTGCGGATACCGCCCATGGCGTAGTGGAGAGCCGGCGCCACCGGGAGCAGGTCGCGAGCGGCATGGAGCCCGTGGCTCGCCAGCATCTGCGAGATCCCGGGAAACTGCTGCGCGAAGTCGTGAATGTCGCGCGCGTCGAGCCAGGCGCCTCCGTCCGCGTCGGCGGCCGCGACCGCGCGCGCGAGCACGTCGCGTGGCGCCAGCTCGCCCCGCGGGTCGGCGTCGAACGCGAAACGACGACCGCTGCTGTCCACCAGATGGGCGCCGGCGCCGCGTACCGCCTCCGAGATGAGCGGCGCCGGATTGACGCCGGGGAGCTTGAGCGCGGTCGGGTGGAACTGGAGAAACTCCAGGTCGCGGAGCTCGGCTCCGGCGCGGTGAGCCATGGCCCATCCGTCCGCGGTGGCGACTCGTGGATTGGTGGTCACCGCGTAGAGCTGGCCCACGCCGCCGGTCGCGAGCACCACGGCCGGCGCGTGCACCGCGAAGGCGGGGCGGCCGGGCTGTACCAGCAACGCCCCGGTCACCCGACCGCCATCCACGATCAGCGACTGGGCTTCGGTGTGCTCCAGGATCTCGATGAGTGGGTCGTCTGCGATGATCCGGGTGAGCAGCGCGATCAGCGCGGCGCCGGTGCGATCCCCGCCCGCGTGGATGATCCGGGGCCGGGTGTGGGCCGCCTCGAGCCCGAACCGGAGCCGACCGTCAGGACCCCGGTCGAAGGTCGCTCCCATCGCGAGCAGCTCGCGGACCCGGTCGGGCCCCTCGTTGGTGAGCACCCGGACTGCGGCCGGATCGGAGAGGCCGTCACCGGCGGCCAGTGTGTCGGCCGCATGCTGCAGGGGGTTGTCGCCCGGGCCCAGCGCCACGGCGATCCCGCCCTGGGCCCAGGCGCTTGCACTGTCGGCCAGGGTCTCCTTGGTGACCAGCCGCGCGGGCCGTCCTTCGGCTGCCAGACGCCAGGCAGTCCAGAGCCCGGCGATGCCGGAGCCGATGATCAGGGGGGCGGGGTCTTGCATGGCCGGAATATAAGACTACGGAGGGCGGGCGCCCGGCGATCAGCGGCGGTCGAGTCCCGCCCCATTGGGCACCGACCCAGGCAATTGGGGGAGCGCGGCGCGGCTACCGTCGCGGAGGGCGGTAAACGCCGGCGTCATGATCTCGATCTCCGCCTGGGCAAAGGCGTCGAGGATTTGCTCGAGCAACGCCGAGGAGGTCAGGTGCATGATCCCGGGTGCGTCGGTGTACGCGTTGAGCTCATAGCTCACGGCATAGTCTGCCAGCGCGGTCTGCAGCACGAACGGAGGGGGCGACCCGAGCACACGGGGTGTCTGTCGGGCGGCCTCGAGGAGCAGCCGATGCACTTCCCGCCAGTCCGTGTCGTAGCCGATCGCGACGGTCGCGTGGAGAATCAAGCCGTGGGACTGGGCGGCGCTGGTGTAGTTGGCGACGTTGCTGGTGAGCACCACGCCGTTCGGGATGGTGACGTCCACGTTCTTGATGGTGCGAACTCGGGTGACCAGAAACGACCGCTCGAGCACGTCCCCGACGGTGTCGCCGATTGCCACCCGGTCGCCGACCCGGAAGGCCCGGGTATAGGTCAGGACCGTGCCGGCGATCAGACTGCTCACCGCGGAGGACGAGCCAAGCGAGAGCAGAAGGCCCAGAAAGATGGAGACGCCTTTGAAGCCGTCGGACTTTGCGCCCGGGAGATAGGGAAACAGCATGGCGACCGTGATCGCGAGCAGCAGCACCCGGACAATCACGTAGGTCGGCTCGGCCCATTCGGGGTGGAAGCCGCGGAGCCGAAGCTCGCCCCGCTGGACAGCCGCCTTGCCCAGGTGCGCCAGCCGCAGCAGGTAGCGCATGACGGCGATGATCAGCACGATGTACAGCAGATTGGGCAGATATCGGCCGAGCGCTCGGCCCACCGTCTGGAGCGGTGCCAGGGTAAGATCCGTCAGCTGGTGACTGAACTCCACGGTCTGGGGGAACAAGTTCAGGACCAGCGGCAGATAGAGCAGGACCAGCACGGCTGTGAGCGCGAGGCGGCCCACCCGCAAGGCGCTCATCAGGCTGTCGAGAAGACTCAGATGGCGCACGACCTCCAGATGGCGGATGGTCTCCCACTCCCGGGTCGAGTCCCGTAGTCGCTCGAGCCGCCGGTGCAGGCCAGCGACACCGCGACGCAGCAGCGTCAGGAGCAGAAGGAGGCCGGCGGTCGCCGCGCCGGCAATGAGAACGTGCCTGCCGAACAATCGCTGTCGCTGCCGCTCGGGTGCGCGCACCAACGCGCCGAGAATCCGGTCCGCGTAGCCTTGCGCCACTGCCAGCCTCGGTCGGCCTGCCGCCCGGGCATCGTCGTCCACCACTCGATAGAGCACCCGGCCGTCCACCAGCAAGTCAGTGTGATCCAGCGCGTCCACCACAGTGATGGTTGCGGGGATCAGGCGGCGACGAAGCATCGCCTCGAGCTGCTGGGCCAGCTGGGTTGCCCGTGCCCGGGGCGAGAACGGCTCGACCGGGGAGGCTACGACGAATACGGTGTCCCCCAGCAGGACGACCGGCGCGGGTCCGGAGTCCGGGCGGAGGGCGAGAGCGGGATCCTGGAAGGCACCGTGGCCGATCTGAGCGGCGGCGGGCCCAGCGGCGAGGAGGGCCAGCAAAGCCCACCACGGGCGGCCAGCCACGCGCGGGAGCGAGGCTCCGGCACGCGACACGGCTGCGGAGACGAAACGAAGCACCGGGACCCCGACGGGTTGGGTTGTTAGCGACTGAAGTGGCTAATTATGCAGCCGTGGGGGGAAGAGCGGTAGGCGGCAGGCGGGCAGTGTAACACCCAGCCCTCTCCGTCAAGTGCTCGCCCCATTCTGCGTCGGCGCGAGCTGGCGGCGAAGCGCCCGGTAAAGTCCCCAGGTTAGCCGGCTGGCGTGATCGCGAAGCACTTCCACTTCGCCAAACGCGGACCCGCCCATAACCCCGACGTCCCGCGCGATGAGCAGGATGCATGCGAGCTCGCTGAGTGACCCCAAGGACATATCGAGGTAGCGACGGAACTCTCTTGCACCCCGTTTGGCCGATCCTTCGGCGAGGTTGAGCGCGGCCGAGAATGCGGCGCGCCGGGCTTGGGCCGTGAGGCCGTAGGTCTCGGACCTCGGCCACGTTCCCGTTTCCCGATAAACTGCCAGCACCAATTGGTGGCACGCAGCCCAAGCTTTGAATCGCTCGTAAGGCTTGGATTCGCGCCGACGGGCTTTGGGAGGCGCGACCGCGGAAACGGCTTCAATCTTCGCCATGCTCGCAACCTACGACGTAGCGTCCGCGCGCGTCGCAGCATTCCTATGCGCCACAATGCATATTCGTTCGCGCCC
>Ga0137403_10000419_pt1 | contig 54591 bp, 56 predicted proteins | sample CZOMad2_1_16fung_FD_122057 | JGI IMG/M metagenome (GOLD analysis project Ga0137403, IMG submission 122057) | Vadose zone soil fungal communities from Angelo Coast Range Reserve, California, USA - CZOMad2_1_16fungal (Hybrid Assembly) | ecosystem: Environmental > Terrestrial > Soil > Vadose zone... | reverse complement strand
ATCGTCGCCTATTGCGGCGATCTCGGCTACGGCGTGGCGCGCGGCGCCGAGATGCTGTCGCTGATGATGGCGTTCGGTGTCGTCAGCCGGATCGGTTCGGGATTTCTCGCCGACAGGATCGGCGGCATCAGGACCTTGCTGATCGGCTCGATAGCGCAGGGCTTTGCGCTGTTGTTCTACCTGTTTTTTGACGGCCTGACCTCGCTCTATCTCATCTCCGCGATGTTCGGATTGTTTCAGGGCGGCATCGTGCCGAGTTACGCCATCATCGTCCGTGAATCGATGCCGGCGAGCGAAGCCGCCACCCGCGTCGGCATTGTGATCCTGGCCTCCGTGGTCGGCATGTCGTTCGGCGGCTGGGTGTCCGGCGTGATTTTTGATGCGACCGGCTCTTACGGCGCGGCGTTCCTGAACGGCCTGGCGTGGAATGCGGTGAACGTCACGATCATGGTGGCGCTGTTGATCCGCGCGCGGCAGCGGCTGGCGATGGCGTAGAGGCAGCCCTGCGACGCACTACCCGTGCTTGTCATAGGCTTCGCCGCGCCCGAGTGACCAGTCGATCGGGCCGTTTTCGATCAGCGCTACCATCACATCGTCGGAACGGAAACCGGCCGCAACGGCGCCTGCGGCGATCGCTCTGTAAAGCGAGCGTTTCCTGTCGTCGTTCCGTCCTGTCAACAAGGTGATCTCGACGATCGAGGCGTCAGCGGAGCGCTCAACGTCCGGGAATGTCGGATCTATCAGCATATTCGCGGTCGAAAACCGCGATACGAGCTGAAAGAGCTCGTTTGCTGGTATATTGCACGTCGATACCAAGGCTCCATGCACCGCATCGGCCAGCGCCCGCGCCTTTTCGACTGCCAGATGCGCGGGAATTGAGATCCGTACCAACGGCATTGGCGTATTCCTCCAGTTGACCGAAATGTCGGATCAGCCGATATTCCATCCATAAAATTCGATAAATATCGATTTCTGGCATTCAATACGTACTTCTAGTCACGAATGGCGAGCGATGAACCCTTCGCACGACATAGCCGTCTTCATCCGGGTCGTGGACCTCGGCAGCTTTGCCGCTGTTGCCAAGGAAGCCAACCTTTCGCCTTCGGCGGTTTCAAAAATTGTGTCACGGCTTGAAGATCGTCTTGGCGTGAAGTTGCTGCAGCGAACCACGCGCCGACTTGTGCTTAGCCAGGAAGGCGAAACCTATTCGATCCGTGGTCGCGAAATACTGGCTGCAATCGAAGCAGCCGAGGCTGAAGTAACGGCCGGCCGCGGACAGCCGCGGGGGCACATTCGCATCAATACCGGCACGGCCTTCGCCAAACACCGCCTCGCACCCCTATTGCCTGAATTTCAGAAGAGATACCCGGACATTACGATCGAGATTTCCGTAATCGACCGCCGCGTCGATGTTGTTGCCGAACAAATTGACGTCGCCATTCGCGTGGGCCCGTTGCACGATACTTCGCTTGTCTCTCATCGTCTCGGCGAAGTTCGGCGCATCATCGCGGCAAGTCCGGCTTACCTCAGGCGTCACGGGAGACCGAGGCACGCCCGTGACTTGTTGTCTCATAACTGCTTGCACCTCCGCGGTTTCTCACGTCTCGCGGGATGGCCAATGTATGTGGACGGTGAGCGGGTCCTGTTGCCGGTAAAGGGATCGGTAAGTTCGGACAGCGCTGACATGTTGCTCGATCTTGCTGTTTCTGGAATCGGCATTATTCGTCTTGGAGATTTCCTGGGCGAGGCCGCGCTATCCGCCAAACAACTTGTTCCACTTCTTGAAAACTGCCACGATGACGACCCGACGCCACTGAGTGCGTTGATGCCGCCCGGCCGGCAGAACATTCCCCGCGTTCGCGCTTTCGTCAATTTTCTTCATGGCAAGTTGAAAACGGCGAGCAAGCGCAGCACCACCGGGTAGTGCCGCCTCGGCTGGAATGCGCTATTCTATTGGCTGCATTTCGAGTCAAACTCCGAGGCCATCACACCCCCTGGCCTGCCTTTAACAGAACACAGCCGCTGATCTTGATGCTGCCGTCGGGCTCCAGCTCCAGCGTATAGAGCGCCTCCCACGGCACGCCATCGGCGTCGATGATGCGAACGCGCTGGGCGATCTTGCCGTCCGAGGCGCGTGCTTCGCCGAATTCGAAACTCTTGTGGCGATACACCGGCGCGTAACTCTGCCGCACCATGTCCATGAAGATGTCGGCTTGCGGGAACACGTCTTGAATCGCGGGTGCTGCATAGGAATAGGCCGCCGCCGCATCGTCGCGTCCCAGGGCTTCAACCTGGGCGCGGATGACGCTCTGCGCGATGGCCACATCGTCGGCGGCGTGGACGGGCACGGCGAAGCCAATCAGGAATGTCACCAGCAAGACCGCGGCGCGCATGAAAATGCTCCTGGTGGGGGCTCTTGCCCTCGGCCCTAATGATATTAGTTCGAATAATGCCCGGATCACAAATGAGAACAGAATCCATTTTCCGGCCGCTTTTGTGCAGACGATGGCCGCAGTAGCCAGCACCAGAAAATATCGTCAGAATGGGCGGGGGCAAAATCTGGAGGGTTCCAGCGATGTCGAACGACGATTCCGGTACGACGCCCCGCAACGTGTTGCTTTTCAGCGGGCACATGATCGATGCCCCCGGACGAAAGCAGCCGCGGTTCCCGGCGGACAAGGAGGTGATTGCGAGGGACGCGATCGTCGACACATTGACACAGGCGGGTGCCGGTCCGGGCGATCTCGCGATTTGTGGCGCGGCATGCGGCGGGGACCTGATCTTTGCCGAAGCCTGCCTCGCGCGCGACATGCGGCTTGAACTCTATATCCCGTTTGACCAGCCGACCTTCCTGGCAAATTCCGTCGACTTCGCCGATGCGAATTGGCACGAGCGCTTCCTTGCGGCGAAGGCGAAGGCAACGTTGCATGTGATGCCGGACGAGCTTGGCCCGCAGCAGCCGGGCGAAGAGCCGTACGGACGCAACAACATGTGGATGCTGGAATCTGCCGCGCGCTTCGGTCCGGAGAAGATCGTCTTCATCTGTCTTTGGGATGGTCAAGGTGGCGACGGACCGGGAGGGACGCGGCATCTGATGGAAGAGGCGGGGCGCAAGAGCGAGCGAGTCTACTGGCTGGATACCCGGAAGCTCTGGAGCTGAAGGATCAGCGAAGAGTTACGTCGGCGATGCTGCGCGCCTCGCCGACGTCATTGCCAAGGCGACTCGAACGCGATCGACTCGTTACGGTTTGAAAACTCCGAAATTGAAGTGCGCGCGGTCGACCTTTTGCTCGGCAACGGCTTTTCCGATCGTCTGCAGGTCCGGGATGGCGTCAATCGAATCAAGCTTTTGGACGCTGGTCGGCTCGATCCTACCGCAGCCCAGCGCCGTGAGGCCCGTGGCCGTGAGTTCCGCATTGTAGCGGGCGTACCGGAACAGCTTTGCGTTCAACGGTCCCTGTGACGGCATCATGGTGTCGACCTCCCGATCGAGCAGCGAGCCGGCGACACAATCCCCGAACACCCGGCAAAGAAAATCCTGTTCGTTGAGCGCTGCATACATCAGCGCGGATGGGATCGTGGTCGCGTTGAACAGAAGGTTCATCTCGTCCGGCTTAAGGGTGTAATTCTCGCCGGCGCTGGTGCCCGTACCCACCGACACGATCAGCATCTCGTCGACGCCTGTTTTCCAACCGCGCTTTGCCGGAGCGGCCTTGATCCAGAAACGGTCCACGGTAGCCATCAGAAACATCTGAAAAGCCGGATTGTTGTACATCGTGACCCCGCCATCGACGAAGATGAACGGCTTTCCGTCACAGTCGATCACCTCCGGCGGGAAATAGGTCGGCGCCGCCGTGCTCGCGCGCACCAATTGCCACAGCGGAAATTGCAGATTCCACCCGGGACGTCCCTTTTCATTATATTTGGCGAACGGATTATTCGAAATTGGCCACGGCGAGTCGGTCGTCGCGTTGCGCATGATCAAGAGCAGCAGCGATTCGATCTCCGGGGCGCCGAGAGTCGTTTCTTCGCCAAATACCTTTTTCAGCTGCAGCGCAAGCGGCTCGCTCTTGTATTGGGCCTGGAGACGCTTGAGCAGGCTCGCCTTGTCGAACATCTTGGCGCCGTTGTCGACATAGAAGGCGAGAATTTCTTCGACCGACATTCCCATCGCTATCCCTGCGGCGATGATTCCGCCGGTACTGGTGCCGGCGACGTAGTCAAAATAATCAGCCAGCCGATAGTCAGGGCGTTTGCTTTCCTCGATCAGCATGCTTTCGATTTTGGCAAGAACCATGAGCGAAAGGACGCCGCGGATGCCGCCGCCGTCGATCGCCAGAAGCTTGCGGGGCCCGCTGCGTGCAAGCCGATCGGTCAAGTTCACACGTCGCTGCAACGTACGACCGGTCATTGTGTTTCTCCCTCCCTGGCCCGCTGAGATATTATATGCAGATCGATTGTAACAAATTATTTTTGATTACTCGAAGTCGATAACAGCGCCGACGAACAGGATTATGACGAGGGCAACCGAATTACCGCTTCAGATTTATCTCGTGTCGCGACGGAGCCCCTTCATCGACATTGTCATAGTTTACAATCAAGACGACTTTGTCGCCGGCCTGCTCGATAATCGTGATGGCCTCAGCCTTCGGGATTTCATCTTTATCCTTGGCCTTCACTTTTGTTTCGATGGCGATCAACTCCACGGGCTCGGAAGTTGAAATTGGAGGCGCGAGGTGCCAAATTTTGTAGCCGACCTCTCGCTGATCGACCGATGGCCCTGAAAGAATCAACAAGCCGCCGTTTTCCAAAGCCGCAAGATCGCGGATACCGGTTTTCTTGCCGAGAGACAGTGATCGGGTTTTGACAACGCCACTCTTGAGAGCTTCCGTGCCCGGAGCAAACAGGTCATTTGCCGGCGCACTGACGATGTAGGCGGTACCTGCCTTTACTGGAGTCCGCAGCCCGAAATAGACTCGTTCGCCTGTGATCGCGATGCCCTCGATGTTCGTGCCTTGGCCCTTCTTGTCGCCATAGGCGCTCTTTACTTCGGAGGCGAGGAGGGCGTCGGCTACTCTCCAGGTACGTTCGACCGCCGGCGGTGTATCGCCGATGAAGGAGTTCGAATTGGCGGGCTTGAAGCGAACCAACAGATAGCTCGAAGGCTTATATTTTCCTCCGCCGGAGCAGGAATGAGAGCTTACAACGTAGATATAATCTGCGGCTCGTCCCACGCCTTCGCCGTCCAGCTCACCGAATTTGCCGTCATCTCCACATTTGGGATCTCGGGCGGTCCCCAACACACCTTCGCCGCTCTCGCCGTTCCGGGTGAATTGCAGCACTTTCCCGGTGGGCTTCAATCCGTCATCAGTCAGTATCGCGACCTCGCCAAAAGTTTCTTCGTCGTTGATGACGAAGCACTCGCGCTTCGCGTCTCCCGCTTTGCCGAGGCAGGTCATGCCGCTGATGCCGCGAGCCTTGCCGTCCTTGTCCGAGGCGGGCGCGGTATAATGCGGGTCGACCGGAATTGTGATGCCGAGAGACGATTGTTGGCCGCTGGGCCCAATCCGGGGAATAATACCCTGTGAATAGCCCAGCAATGCCGCCGTCAGCAGCAGCCCGATCACCGTCGCAACCGCAATTGCCCGCCAAGGTCTGGGCGTGCGCCTTTCGCGCAGCACGGTTTTGAGCGCCGAAACCAAGTCAGCGGCGTCGCGGTCGAACGTCTCGTGCGCAATGTTGTGTTTCTGGTATAGGAGCAGGTCGCGGATATTTTCCGGAAGGTCGTCCACCAGCGGCAGCGGCGGCATATTTGCCTCCCGGCCTATCATCACGGGAATGACGATGATGTCCCGCTTCAGCGCCGCTTCAATCTCGTCTCGAACGTAATCCCGTTTGCTGCGCTGCGCGTAGTCGGACAATAACTCCATCCAACGCGACCCGATGACAGCGATCAGCACGTCACACTTGGCGAGTGCCTTGTTCAGCTCGCGATCGAAACGCTGACCGGCCAAAATCTTGTCGACGTCCATGAAGACGTTCGCAGCGCCAAACGCGCGGCTGACCCGGTCATAGATGCCGCGGGCATCTCCCGGCACATCTTCGCGGCGATAGCTAATGAATATCTTTCCGTGCGCGCCCAAGTTACGAGTACCTCGCCTTAGGGTTGCTACGGTATCTTATTGCCAAACGCTCGTCATCGCAATCCACTCGCGCAGGAGCTCATGGCTTTAGCGAAGCCTTGGGCGCCCATTGGGGGTCAAAGGCCACGCCGATTCACAGCTGCCATCTGTCTAGAGGTCCAGGACGTCCGTCTCTCACGCGGAAATTCACCGATTCAAATCCGGTTGGCAGCGCCAGCTTCCGAAACGCGGCGGGATACGCGCGACGAGGAGAATCCCTAACTTAGAAAACGCCGCAACGAGCCCCAGATCGCATCGATACGAATAGATTTTCCAATATGAGGGAGATCAATAAAGATCCCAATGATGGTGGCACCGGCGCGCGCGCAGGCGACGCCTTCGGCGACGATGGCCTCGACCGTATCGGGAATGCCGCCTTGCAGCGCGCGGCTCCAGGGACCGTTCAGCGCCGCTTCAATCCAGACCTTGTGCATCGTGCTGGCTCCCTATTCCAACGCTCGCCTCAGTTAGACAGGCTGTTGAGTTCAACGTATGCTGGCGCGATCATCGGACTGATCGCGCCAGCATTTAAACAATTTGTTTGATGGGGAGTGCAAGCCAATGCCAACAGCAATCGAGCAGGCGTCGCCCTGGTTGCAGGGACGGACATTCGCATCGTGGCGGGAACAGTTCGATTCCAGCGGCTACCTCATCTTCCAACGTGTTCTTTCGCCGGACCGTGTCGCCGAAATACGCACCGCGTTGGCGCCGTATCTTGAGCGTGACCTCACCGGCCGCAACGATTTCGAGGGCCTGAAGACCAATCGGGTGTATGCGTTGCTGGCGAAGTCGCCGCTTTTCGCCGAGCTTGCGATCCATCCGCTGGCGCTGGCTTTTGCCGAAGCGGAACTCGGACCGAGCTGCCTGCTGTCGGCCTTGCTCGCGATCAACCTGCATCCCGGCGAAACCGTGCAGCCCTGGCATTTCGACGATAGCGGCATCAAGGTGCCGCGGCCGCGCCCGGCCCTTGGCATCAGCGCGTTCTGGGCGATCGACGATACGACTGAATTGAACGGCAGCACCGAAGTCATTCCGGGAAGCCATCTGTGGGACGAGCAGATGGTCGAGGGGGCGGTAAAGCTTGCCGACTTCAGCAACGAGACAGCGCAAAATGCGAATAGCGATTTCGGCAACCGGCCTGACGCGGTAAAGCTGATGATGCCATCGGGATCGCTGGCGATCACGAAGGGAACGCTCTGGCATCGCGGCGGCGCCAATCGGTCGGATCGGCCACGTTTGATCATTACGCCGCAATATTGCGTGGGCTGGGTGCGGCAGCTCGAGAATATGGCGCTGGCGGTACCTGCCGAGCTCGCGGAAAAATTGCCGGAGCGCGCCCGTGATCTGATCGGCTATTCGATCCATCCTCCGTTCATGGGACATGTCGACGGCGTTCACCCCGGGCGCTTATTGCGGTCGCGGGCGATATGACGCGGGAGAGAAAGCCGGCAGCGGTGCCGAGCAGGATGGTTGGCCGGGCCCTGGCTCGCGCACAGCGGCCCGCCTTCGCCCCCTCGGCTTCGGCTCGGCAGCCTTGCTCGCGTCGCGAGCGACGGCCTTCCGAATGAATCCGACGGCCGATAAGACCGTGCGGCAAGCATTGCATTCGGAACGTAGGTGAGAGCAGTTCTGGCAGAAGTGATGTTGTCATTTCCCCGTCCATATCGCGACGCAAAAGCGTCGGCGCTTCGAAGATTTCCCAGATGGTGATCCTATAAGAATATGCGTTCGCATTGTTTTACCGATATAGCAAATCGGTCTGTTTTTTGTGCTTCCTCGGAGACAACTTATCGGCATCGGGGACTGGCGGACGCAGAGCGGCCGGCCGCTCTTCGTCCTGTGCGGGTGCGAAGAACCGACCGAGACAACACGAACTCGGACGTAACTGTCCGGCAGGACGGAGGGGCGAAGAAGACAGAGACGCCCGATGAGGCTACTCGAAGAAATGACGATCGGATAAAATGCGGACGGCGTACCACAATTCATGGTCCTGCGGCGCTCTTACTGTTTCATTCATCGTGGTTTCTCTGGGATACGTTGCGATAAAGATCTCAGCGTTGTGGATGAGTGCTCGAGTTCATCCAAAGAAAATTCTGCAAAGCACTCTGCAAGTTTTTTTGTATGCAGCACGTTGGCCTTGTCGAAAAGAGCCTTGCCCTTGGGCGAAAAACTCACAATGAACGATCGTCGATCCTCCTTCGACATCTTCTTGGAAATCAGTCCATCGGCCAGCAGTCGCCTTACTAATCCGGACACATTTCCGCTCGTTACGTCTAGATTTGACGAAATCTTTCCGAGGCTGACCCCTTCCGGATAACGCTCCACCTGTGCAAGAAATTCAAACTTCGCGACCGAGAGTCCGAATTCCGCGCCAAGCGCCCTATTCAACTGTGATAATATCGTGCTCTCAAGGGAGAGTATCTGAAGCCAGACGCGTGTCTCGATCCTCCTCCTGTCTCTTCCCTCAAGTGTCTTGGTATTTTTCGGCACCTGGAACCTCGCTCGTCGTGAATTTACCGCTTAATCTCGTCTTTGAATCGTGCCGGTCGCATGGTTTGATTCCTCTTCAATCTATTACGTGATTTCGCACTGCGAAGATCCCCGAAGGATGGGAGCAGGCCTGTGGTTGGCCACCTTGTGACGACCGTGAAACGTTCCATTCGTTTCGCCCTAAAGTGGTGCAGGAAGAAGGACGAGGAATGGCCCGGGCATTCCAACTTCGAGCGTGATGTAGATCGTGAGAAGAAACCGGCGTAAGCCATTCTGATCCCTACGCGACGGGCAGGTGCGTGCTCGTACCACTTCTTGTGACGACATTAAAGTCATCGAAGATTTTTGGGGTGTGGAGGATGCCTGTCGCGCCCAGGTCCGAATCGGTTTGGTCGCGAAATGCCGGGTCAAAATAGCCCTTTGCCCGGCGCTTGGTCTTCACAACCTTGACGCCAAGTTGGTATTTGCCGTGAAGCATCCGTGCCGAAGTCGCAAGCCAGCCGTCGCGGTGCCATTTCGATTCGGTGCCCCAACAACCAAGGTCGAAGGCCACGTACGTTGCCGACAACTAAGAACAAGGAACCACGGTAGCGGGTGGTGTTGACGCGTTGCGGCCGCTGACGCGCCGATCGACCGGTCATGGCAGCGGGGCGCGACGAACTCGGTGGTCTGCAGGCCTGGCCATCCAGCGACCCAACTTCTTCGTCGGTCTGGCGTTTACGAAGTCCACGTCGTGCCGCGTCGGCTTCTACCGTCGAGCAACCATTGGAATCGCGCATGTCCATGTCCTTTGCAATTCATGTGCTTTCTCACGAAACCCCTCCGCTCGCCCTCAAAACGACATCGGGCGGCTCTTGAGCTTGATCCGTTTCGATCCTGGCGTGGGATAGTTGCTTCTGCTTGTGCGGTGCAAGGAGGTCGCTGGCCGCCTACAAGACATCAGGATTCTGTGCCTTTGATTTCGATGAGCACGTTGCTGTAATGCCAGTCGCCGACGTTCAGCAATTCGTGTGGAATCCCCGGCTCGCGCCACAGCACCTCTCCGACGGCTTCGTTAGTTTCCTTCTCGCGTCCGTCATCGAAGAACATGATGTTCTTGCCCTTGGTAAGAGGAACGATGAGGTAGGGGAGGTCGTGCTTGTGCCAGGGTTGCCGCTGACCGGGTTCGAGATTGACCCCCCAGACGCGCACGCGCTCGTTCTCGAACAGAATCCGGTCGCCGATCGGGCCTAGCTTTCTATCGGTTGTCATTTGGGAAACTCATTCTGCTGTTCGGAGGGAAAAATTACGGATGCGACTTGGGGCGCACGATTCGGTTGTAAAGTTCTTCGACCATGGCACCGCTCATCGGAAGAATAGCGGCCACGTGATCGTCCGGGCGAACGAGAACGACCGTACCGACGTCGCATCCGGTCCGTTGACGGAAAAGGTCGCCCACATCGAACAGTGAACGCTCGCGCAGTCCTGAATCCAGCGGAGCGTCCCAGCGCGAAACGATGCGATGCTTCAGACCCGGAGCATCTTGTGGAATATCCGGACGCCGACGCGCGTCGGCGAAGTAGAGGGCGACAAACGAATCGTCCATCAGTTCGTGAAGCCGGATCGGCCTGCCTTGCGGCCCCTGCAAAGTGCAGTCGGGAATTCGTTCGCCGACGCGAACCGGGCCTTTCTCCGTCTTCACCATGGACCAGTCGCCGGATTGATCGACGTCAAGGCGAACACCGAGCATGGTCCGCGTCATCGCGTTAGCCCAGGCATCGCCGGACATCGCCTTCACGTCTTCGGTTTGTCCGGACATGTATTTGCGACTGGCCTCAGCCATCTCGCCGGATCCCTTGGCGGCGACCGGCTGTTGCTCGCGTCCGTAGCCATCGAGCAGCGCGTCGTCGGCCCACCCGCGTGCAACCCAGGCGAGGCGCCACGGCAGACTTATCGCGTCGAGAATTCCTGTGTTGAGCCCAAGCGCCCACATCGGGGTGATGAGATGCGCGGCGTCTCCCATCAACAAGATCCGGCCCGATCGCCAGCTTGTCGCGATCCGATGATGAATTCGATAGACAATCTTGTTGAGAATCTCAATTTCGGTGACCGGCCCGATGAATTTAAGAACTTTCGCCTTCAAGGCCTCATTATCCGGCTCCGGCGCGGCGGCGGGAAGCGGAAACAGGAAGCGCCAGCAATGTGGCTGCCGGACCAGGATCATCCACTCCTCGGGATCCGCGAAGTAGGCAAGGTATGGATAGTCACGGGGGTTGGCGATGTCGAGGTCCACGCGGACATCGACGAGGAGATTGCGGACATCGAGGGAATCGCCCTCGACCTGAATATCCAGCAATGAGCGAACGGTGCTGCGACCTCCATCGCATGCGAGCAGATAAGACCCCTCGAACTCACGCACGCCTTCCGGCGTTTCAAACTTCGCCATCACGCCTTCAGTGGTGTTAGCAAATTCGACGAACTTGTGGCGCAGATGGGTCCGACCGGGTGCCTTATCTTCAAGTCCGTGATGCAGGATCGGTTCTAGATGATGCTGCGGAAGGTTGATCACGAAGGGGTAGCGGGTCTCCTGCGCGAGAAGTTCGGTTCGAACTGAGGCCCGCGCCGTATTGGTGGACCGCTGAATATCGCCGATTTCATCGACTCGCAGCGCTTTCGCCAACACCTCATCGGCGATGCCATAGCGCCGGAAGGCTTCGAGTGTTCTGGTCAGGATCGTTCCAGCCTTCGTGTCGCTGGAAAGGCCTTCGTCCTCTTCGAACAGCTCGAATGGTATCCCGTAGAATTGCAGCGCCAAAGCTGTGGTCAAGCCGACCGGGCCGGCGCCGACGATGATCACGGGCTTCATTGGGGACTTTTCCATCGTTCTAACGATCCTTTACCGAATAGGCCGTGTCTCGGCTCAAAGTCGACGCGGTCATTGTTGCGGCATCGGACAACAAAAACATCAGCGGTCCGACGACATCCTCGGGATCGCCAATCCCCGTCGAGGCGCGCCACCGCTCGTTATCCTCGCCGGCATTGGCCGCCCGGTACTGTGGGGTATCGATCACGCCCGGCGCGATCAGATTGAAACGAACCCTGTGCTGTGCGACCTCCTTGGCGGCACTCTTTACAAAAGCGATCAAGCCACCCTTGCTGGCCGCATATGCCGATGCCAGGGGCCATCCTTGTCCGGCCAATCCCGACGTGAAGGCAACGATGCTGCCGCTCCGGCGCGCTATCATGCCGCCGATGACGGCCTGATAGCACCAGACGACGCCGTCTAGATTGATGCTGATGACTCGGCGCCATTCTGCTGGATCCATCTCGTGCACTGCCGTGCGCGGTTGAATCGCGGCACCGCAGACCAGACCATCGATACGTCCGTACTCGCGCTCGATGCGGTCGAACGTCGAGATCACGGCATCACGGTCTCCGACGTCGAGACGCGTCGCCGCGATGCGCGGGTTTAACTGGGCCGTGGCGTCCATGGCGCCATCGTCCAGATCCAGAATGACGACGCGCGCGCCAGCTTCAGCGGCGGAGACGGCCAAGGCCCTTCCGATCCCGTTTGCGCCGCCCGTTATCGTGAGTACGCTGCCTTCAAAGTCGAACCGGACACGCATTGTTCAAGACTCCTGTTGGGTCTCGCAGGGGTGCATGGCTGCCTCAATGTCTCTGCGATGATGGCGGTAGCCACGATGCCACCAGTAATTCGGCGAGCTCGACTAGAAGATAGGAGAGAATGCCGAGCAGTGAGAGAGCAAATAAAGCAGCAAATGCAAGCGGTGTATCGAGCTGCGACGTCGCGCTGAGCAGGAGATAGCCGAGTCCCTCGCTGGAGCTGACGAATTCGCCGATCACGGCGCCGATCACCGCCAGGGTCATACCGACCTTGGCGCCGGTCAGGACGAATGGCAGTGCGGCCGGGAATTGAATTTTCAGGAAGATTTGCATCGGACTGGCGCGCAGGCTTCGGGCCAGTTCAAGCAGTTCCTTAGGCGTCGCCCGTAGACCTGCCGTGGTATCGACAATGATGGGAAAAAATGCGACCAGCCACACGATCGCAAGTTTCGACTGCATGCCGGTGCCGAGCCAGATCATGACGATCGGTGCCAGCGCGACCTTCGGCACCGATTGCAATGCCACCAGCAGCGGATAGAACATAAGGTTCAGAGGCCGCGAGTTGGCGATTCCGATCGAGATCGGCAAGCCGATCAACAAGGCGAGCAGGAACCCTCCCAATGTCTCCTTCAGGGTGAACCAGCCCTCGCTGACAAGCAGATCAAACCGGTCGACGAAGGCACGGAGAACCTTGTCCGGAGTTGGAAGCACGACGGTCGGCAGATTGCCGATCCAGCAGATCAGCAGCCACGTCACCAAGATGAGCAGCACGCCAAGAAGCGGGTACCCGACTTGCGAGACGGCCCGTGTTCTCATGGAAGCACCGGTATCGCCTGGTCTTGCGGTGGAATGACGCCGAGCGCCTCGCTGGCCGTGCGCTCAAAGCCCGTGAATTCCGGCGTGAACCGGACTTGCTGAACGCGAGGATAGGGCAGGTCGATGATGATTTCCCTGGCGACCCGAGCCGGCCGCTTGCTGAACACCAGCACCTTGTCGGACAGGTAAACGGCTTCGGAGATGGAGTGGGTCACGAACAGGACGGTTGCTTTGGTCTCGAGCCTTATTCGCAGCAGCAGGTCGTTCATTTCAAGCCGGGTAAATTCATCCAGCGCCCCGAACGGCTCGTCCATCAGCAGTAGCTGCGGCCGATGGATGAGCGCGCGGCAGAGCGCCACGCGCTGCTGCATTCCTCCCGACAATTGGTGCGGGCGTGCCTGCAGGAATGCTGACAGCCCGACTAGATCTAGAAGGTCCACGGCGCGCTGACGGGCCGCCTGATCTCGGCGCCCCAATATTTCCATCGGAAACAGTACGTTTTCGATGACCGAACGCCAAGGCATCAGGCTCGGAGCCTGGAAGACGAATCCATAGTCCCCGAGCGGCTCGGTCACGTCCCTGCCGCCGATTTCGATCGAGCCGGACGTCTTGGCGATCAGTCCCGCGATGATCCGCAGCAAGGTCGTCTTGCCGCACCCGCTTGGACCGAGCAAGGCAATGAGCTGCCCCTGTTCAAAGTCGAAGCTGGCATCATCTAGTGCGACGACGGGATCGCTGTTTCGGGTGAGAAGCTCCTCCGAAGCGAATACCTTTCTGACGCGATCGACCGATCCGAAAGCCATTGATCCGTTTCAACTTGCTGCCCCGGCCGTAATTCGGCAGGTGGCCCAAAAATTGCGTTTGAAGACCAATCCGATTGCGCGATCACTGGGGCGATCTTCGATAGCCGAGGTCCGGAACCTATCGCGGCAGAAATCGAAAAGTTCTGTCTTTCATCTGAAATATCTTATGATATCTTAGTTGTCAATTTGGTGCACCGCTCAGTCGCTGTGGGCGCCAAGCAAGGCATGTTTCCGAGGAAGCCATATTCTCGAGAAGGAGTGTGAGATGTTCAAACGATTGTCGTCGTTGCTGATAGGCGCGGCTTGTCTCGTTTCGAGCGCTGCTCAGGCGCAGGATCGGGACGTAAAGTTTGTCCTCGATTTCATCAGCCTGGGCCGTCACGCGCCTTGGTACGTCGCGCTGGGCAAAGGTTTTTACAAGGAAGAAGGCTTGAACGTCAGCATTCTTCCTTCCAAGGGCACCGCCGACGCCATCCGGTCGGTCGCGACCGGGACGACCGAATTCGGTTTTATCGATATTCCAAGCCTCGTCGCGGCCGGAAACAATGCTTCGACCGTCAAGATTGTGGCGGTCAACTATCAAAAGGCGCCGTACTGCATTTTTAGCCTGGATCCGGGAGCGAATATCGATTCACCGAAGAAGCTCGCGAACCTTGAGTTGGGATCAAGCACGGCTTCATTTGTGCCGAAGATCTGGGCGGCCTTCATGGAAATGAACGGGATCGACAGCAAGACCATGAAGGTTACGAACATCGATGGAGCAGCGCGGGTACCGATGCTGGCCGCGGGCAAGGTGCCGGCGATCGACGTCTTCATCATGAGTGAACCTTCCATCAAGAGGGCTATCCCCACCGCCAAACCGGTTTGCCTGTTCGCGGGCGATTTTGGCCTCGACATTTACGCCAATTCGATCGGCGTGGGGGAGGAGTTCCTCAAGAAGAATCCAGACGTCGTGAAGAAGTTCGTGCGCGGGTCGCTGCGCGGATGGAAGTATACGTTCGAGCATCCGGAAGAGGCGGCCAAGATCCAGTTGGAGTATGTCAAGGCGCTGGATCCGCAGATCGTTCTCGAGGAAATCAACATTCTGCGTCGCGTCGCGCTCTCCGACGACGTCAGCAAGCACGGCTACGGATATGCCTCGCCCGAGAAGATGAAAAGTACGGTCGATTTCATCAACAAGAATATCGAGGTTTCAGGAGAAAAGCTGACTGCCGAGCAGATATTCGTTCCCGGCTTCCTGCCTGAACAGCCGATATTGCCGTAACGTTGCTGACGGTCGAACGACACGCCACGGGTTGGCGTACCACAGTCGAGGTCCCGTACAGGAGGTGCCGCTTGAGGCCTAAGAACGCATCGTTCTGTTCGACGGTGATAATGCTGGTTTTGTTCCTGGTGATCGGCGATCGGGACATGTCGGCGCGCGCCGAAACATTCCCCAGTCGCCAGGTGACGATCATCTCTCCATATCAAGCCGGCGGAACCAGCGACATTATCGCCCGTTCGCTGGCGCGAAAACTGGGTGATCTGTGGCGTCAGACGGTGATTGTGGAAAATCGCCCCGGCGCCAACGGCGGCATTGGTATCAATGCGGTCGTGCATGCGCCGGCTGACGGTTACACGCTACTCGCGGTGGCATCGAGCGCGTTGACGCTCAATCCGTTGTTCTATCCGAAGCTCAGCTATGATGCCGGCCGCGATCTTGCCCCGGTTTCCCGCACCGGGGCCGTCCCCAACGTGATCGTGATCAATCCAAAGGTCGCAGCGACAGATCTGAAAAGCCTGATCGCTCTGGCCAAGTCGAAGCCGGGCTCCCTTGATTATGCTTCCCAGGGCAACGGGTCCAACGGGCACATGACCGGCGAGATGTTTCGCCAGCTTGCCGGCATCGATATCGTGCATATTCCCTACAAGGGAAGCGCCCCGGCCGTCACCGATCTCATCGGCGGCCAGGTCCAGATCATGTTCGACAATCTGCCGTCAGTGCTGGAACAGATCAGGGCAGGCCAGCTTCGCGCGCTTGCCGTGACCTCGCGCGCCAGAACGTCGCTGCTGCCGGACGTGCCGACGGTCGCCGAGGCGGCGCTTCCCGGATTCGACAGCAGTGCGTGGTTCGCCGTGATGGTAGCCAAGCAAACCCCGGAGCCGGTGCGCGCGCAGATCGAACAGGCGGTGGCAAGCGTCCTGAACGATCGGGACATCCAGGACAGCCTTGCAGCGGTCGGCATTACCGTTGCGGCAGAGGGGTCGGCCGAACTGGCGAACCGCATCGAACAGGAATCCCGTGCCTGGAAAGAGGTGATTGCCAAGGCGGGCATCAAACCGGAATAGGAGCTATGGTCCATGGCCGATGCTGCTGCGGGACCACCAGCGCAGACAGAATGGCAAATTTCCTGCGGCGACATAACGAGACTCTGTAATGGAAAAAATCCTGCTAGACGTTCATGCCCATTTGATCCCCGCGGCGGAAGCCGGCTTGGCGGATTTCGAAGGGGTGGTCTGGGATAAACCATTGGGCAAATTCTCCGTGGACGGTCATCCCGTCGGCATTAGGAGTTTGTTCAAGCCGCTCGATCTGCTGGAATGGATGGATAAGAACCGGGTCGAAAATGCCTGGATATCTGTCCCACCGCCGGTGTACCGGCCGCAACTCGATAGAGGCAGCGCCGCACGCTGGGTCGCTGCGCTTAATGAGGGCCTGTCGGCCATCGCCGCCGCCCATCCCTTACGGTTGGCACCGCTATTCCACTTGCCTGTCGGGCACCCCGACCTGGCCGCCGGCATTGCGGCAGAAAAGATCGCAAAGGGCCACACGCGTTTCTCGATGGCTGCGGGCGGGACCGAACATGTCCTGTCAGCGGCCGAGTTAATGCCGTTGTGGCAAAGTTTGCACGATGCTTCCGGATTCCTGTTTTTGCATCCGGGCGAGGGTTGCGATCCGAGGCTCGACCCGTTTTACCTCCACAATCTGCTGGGTAATCCGACCGAAACCGCAATTGGTGCATCGCATTTGATTTTCGCCGGCATCTTGGAGCGCTATGCACAGATGACGATCTGTCTGGCGCACGCGGGGGGCACCACGGCGGCGCTGGCGGGACGATGGGAGCGCGGCCAGGCAACGGCGCGTCCCGGATTGGATATTGCGCTGGAGGCGCCCAAACGCGCGCTCCGCCGCTTCTGCGTCGATTGCATCGCGCATGACGATGTCGCCCTGCATCTTGCTGCCGGGACTTTCGGTCACGACAGGGTCTTGTTCGGGTCGGACTGGCCTTTTCCGATGGGTTTGCTGCAGCCGCACCAGGAATTGGCGCAGACCAGCCCGCGCACCAGACAAGCGATCTTTTGCGACAATCCCGCCCGTTTGCTCGGCAAAAAATGATGGCGCGTCAGCCGAGGCTGACGTCCGAAGTTCCGGCAAGGTCCCGTGCAGTCAGGACGTTCCTGAGTTCGCCGAGGCCTTCGCCCCGAACGACGACCTCGTCGCCCTCCTTCAAAAACAGTTGCGGCTCGCGGGCATTGCCGACGCCGCTGGGCGTTCCGGTCAGAATGACGTCGCCTGGATGGAGCGTCATGCCGAATGAAAGCTCGGCGATCAGCTCCTCGATCGGAAACGCCATCTGCGCGATGACGGCATCCTGCAGAGTTTGACCGTTCACCTCGCAGCGCAGCCGGATCTTGCGGACGTCCAGTTCGTCCGCCGTCACGATATAGGGTCCCAAGGGCATCGTGCCGTCGATGCTCTTACCCTTCAACCACTGACCGCCATGACGCCTCTGCAGATCGCGTTGCGAAATGTCGTTGGCGAGGCAGTATCCGAACACGTGATCGAGTGCCTGCGACTTAGGGATGCTGCGACCGCCTCGGCCAATAATGACGACGAGTTCAGCCTCATAATCCCACTTCCGCGAGATCCGCTCGTCATAGGCAATTGGATCATTGGGGCCGATGACGGATTCCGGTGATTTTGAAAAGAAAGTGGGCGCCTTCGGTCGCTCGACGTCCTGACCTTCGCGCTTGCCAAAACCTTCTTCGAAATGGTCCCAGTAGTTCCAACCCGTGCACAGAACATCGCGGCGAAAGCGCCGGATAGGTGCGGCGAGATCGGCCTGGGCTAATGGAACGCGCGGTCCGCTTTTCAGCGCTCCCCGAATAGTCTGCTCGCGCGTCGCGGCATCCGCCGAGATGAATGCGACGAAATCCTCGACCGTTTTCGGAAACAGCGCGATTTCCTGGTCTGCAACGACACCGGGGCGCTCCGCCCCGTTAAGGCGAACATTGGCGAACCTCATGTTGCGTCGTCCTTCAGCTTAGTCGGCCAAAACGGCGATCGCATTGATCTCGATCAGATAGTCGGGCGACGTCATCTTGCAGATCTCGACCATGGTCGACGCCGGCGCAATGCCGGTGAAATATTCTCGACGGACTTTGTGAATCGCGTCGAAATGTTCCATGTTGCGTACGTAGACATCGACCCGGCAGATGTCGTCCAGCGTGCCACCGGCTTCTTCGACTGCCGCCTTGAGATTTTCGCAGACTTGCCGGGTCTGCTCTTCGACGTTGCCGATCCCCGCGATGGATCCGTCAGCTTTGCGCGACGTCATGCCCGAGATGAAGACCAGCCGGCCTTTTGCTTCTATCATCGTCGCTTGCGCGAAATGTCCGTTCGGTTGGCGGAGTTTATCGCTCGTAATCTTCTTCTTGGGCATTTGAGGTCCTGCTTATGCGATGAGTTGTTGGGGAATGGGCACGCTTAGTCGTTGCGCGGCGTCGCGCAGAGCCTGCACCGTCGGCGCCGCGACCGAAAGATCGCCGGAAAACTCCCGATGGGCCTTGACGGCCCGATCTCCGGGCATGCGGATATCTCCTGCGCCAGGCGCGCGGCGAGACGACCTTATTTTTTGCCCGAACTCGGCAGCCTGCGCGCCGAATTCCTCGACAGGCCGGAAGCCGGCAATATCGATGGCGAGAAACAGATTCGAACAGCCATACGGCTTTGCCAGGTCACCGTAGAGCGGCTGCACGGCGTCCCCGATAGCTCCCGATGAAAGTCCCCCAGCCAGCAAATCGATCATGACCGCGAGCCCAAAGCCCTTGGCGCCGGCGGCAGGAAGCAGCATGCCGTTGATGGCGGCGGTGGGGTCGTTGGTCGGCACACCCTGATCGTCGGCCGCCCACCCATCGGGAAGGGGTCGCCCCTGGCTCTCGGCCAGCCGAATCTTGCCCATGGCGCCCGCGCTCAGGGCGAGGTCGAGCACGATCGGTTCGTCTTGGGTGGGAACCGCAATTGCGAGCGGATTATTGCCGACAACACGCTCGCCCCCGCCGGGCGCAGGCAGCAACGGGCGTGTGTTCGCCATGACGATGCCGGCGCAACCGCCCAGCGCAATTTGGCGCGCAAACCGGCCGGCGGCCCCGAAGTGAAAGGCGTTCCGGACGGCTACGGCCGCCATTCCCTTTGCCCGCGCACGCGCCACCACGAGCTCGACCGCCTGTTTGGCGACGACATGACCCAGAGCGTTCTCGGCATCGATGACCAGTTGCGTTCCCGTGTCTGAAACGATCTTTCCTTGTGCCGCCGGATCCACCGATTTCGCGCAGATGCGGTCCAGATACATCGGTAGTAGCATCGTTCCGTGAGATGGCAGCCCCTCGATGTCCGCATCGACCAAGGCTGTCGCCACGATGTTCGCCTCCGGCGCCGGCGTTCCGGCCGCGACCAGCAACCTCTGCACAAAACCCGCCAGCTCGCTCGATGCTACGACCAATGATTGGCTCATGACCAGGCTATCCGATAGCACGGCATCAGTGGGCGTCGCGTTCGTCGGTGTACCAGGAGGGTTTTACCGGGTAGTGCGGACCATCATAGATCTCGACCACCACGGTTTCTTCGTGCGCCAGGGTCGGCCCGTGTACATTGCCTTTCGGATTGCAATAGAAGCTGCCGGCTTTCAGCGTCACGCCCGTGCGGGTGTACTCGTAGTGCCCCGAAAGGCAGAACATCATCTGGTTGGAGGCGTGCATATGCGGTTCGGGAATGCTGGCTCCCTTGGAGAACTTGATCAGGGCGACTGAGGCGCCTGTCGCCTCGTCACGCCACAGCATCTTTTCGTGAATACCTGCAAGCGATTTTGCGCGCCACGGAACCGAATCCGTCTCGATCAGCAGTTCGTCGAGGCTTGGTGCACCAGCCGGAAGGTTCATCTTTATGCCCTCGCAAGAACGACCGGACTGCCCGGCCGCCACATATCATGATATTTCACGTGATGTGTTTTGGAAAGCGAAAAATGCCCGCGGGCTATGGCATTGGCTTGCGTCGCGAATCCCACGATTCCCGGCGTTGGTTCGGCAGGTCTGCTGGCGGGCTGGTATTGAAAAAGGCCGGGCTTTCGGCTGTTTCACAGGTCGCGTCAGGACGCCTGTTTTTGCTTGGACAAGCCTGGATTGGGCCGTTCAAGGTGCAGAAAGTTCCTTACAGGTGAATTCTGCAGCAGGGCGACGCGCTCCCTGAGACTGGTTAAATGATCGCGCAGCGCCTTGGCCGCGCCATCCGCGTCGTGGGCCTTGATCGCCTTGAGAATCTTGCGGTGCTGTTTGTCCGAGGCATCGGTATCCAGCGTCTGCCAAAGATGGAGGTACCATGAGCGCGTGCAGCGCTCGTGAAGCGTTTTTGCGAAATCTCCCAGAACCCGGCTGCGGGAAATCTGATGCATCTTGGTATGAAAGGCATGATCGCACTCTACAAAGGCGTTTATCTCGTTGCCCGCGTGGCTGCCCTCGCTATGCGTATCCAAGATCGATTGCAGATCCCTTATGTCGTCCGCCGTCGCATGCGTCGCCGCCGATCGTGCCAGTTCCGCTTCCACAACCATCCGTGCGTCGAGAAACTCCAATATCTGACTGATGGAGTCCGGCTGTATGATGACGCCCTTGCGCGGGACGACGTCGATCAGTCCTTCGAGTTGAAGCCGTTGCAGAGCCTGATGGACGGGAGTTCGACCTAGATCCAGAAGATCGCAGATCGCGGCCTCGTTGAGATATTGACCAGGCAGAAAATAGAGCGTGATCACCTTCTCCTTGATTGCCTCGTACGCCTGGTCCGTGAGTGACATCACGCCAGCGTTGCCCTTTGAGGCGATCTTCTTCTTTGCTTTCTTGAGTTTTGCCATGGGCTTGCGATGTCGTGCTTTCGCAGTGAGTATTGCACTATCCGGATAAATCCTAGCAGAGTCACTTTGCCCAGTCGAGCGGGCTGAGCACCCAACAGCCTGTACGGTCTTCTGTTTTCCGGATCCGGACCGACCTGCGATTCCGTCATCATATCTAACAGTGGCGACGCGCTTCGCCAAGGTAGGCGTCCTTCAAGACTTTTCCCCGGACGGCCGCGAAGCTTTGCCAGTGGATGTCCGCGCCGCGTCGACGCAACAGGCGGAGCGTGGGGCGTGACGCGGAAAACTTTAGAACCGGGCTTCTCGCTCTCAGTGCGAGCGAGCCGCGCACTACGTGATCCCGGAGGGAGAAAGATCCAACCGCAAAAAGCAGCCGAAAGCGGCTGCCTCACGCTCGCGCCGCGCCACCGCCCGTTGACAGCAAAATACTAAATGTATAAACATATGCATCCGCATATTCATGCCAGAGACCACCGTGGACGAAATCAGGCTCAAACTGCAGTCGTTTTCAGCGGAGACGCCAGTCGTCCGAAGTCTCGTGTTTGTAAAGGATCAGGGCGTTCTACCTGATTGGGAAGCCGGTGCGCATGTTCGTGTTTCGCTTCCGGGTGGGGGAAATCGCCCGTATTCGCTGATGGCGTTGCCCGAGCTCGGCAAGTCGCGTTGGGGCCTTGGGGTCCTTCTTGAGGAGAAGGGCAGTGGCGGCTCCCGGTTCATGCACTCGTTAAAAGTCGGTGACGTGGTGAGCGTGTCCGCACCGGTCAACCATTTTCGTTTGCACGAGAAGGATGCTCCGGCAATCCTCTTTGCGGGGGGGATTGGAATCACGCCCATCCTGTCGATGGCGGCGGTGTTGAACGCGCGCGGAACGCCCTACCGGGTACACTACGCAGGCCGCACGCCGGAAAGTTTGGCGTTCCTGCCGCAGATGCGCACGATTTGCGCAGCAGCCCTGTCCGTGCATCACGACTGCGATGAAACTCGTTTGAACATCCACGCGGCTCTCAAGGACGGTCCGCCGAACGCGCACGTCTACGTTTGCGGGCCGTCGGGCATGATCGAAGCCGTCAAGCAAGCTGCGGCAGAGCAGGGCGTTCCCCAGGAGAGCGTTCACTACGAACTCTTCAAATCTGATCCGATTGCCTCCGAGAATACGGCGTTCGAGGTGGAGATATCGTCCAGCGGACAAGTCATCGAGGTCGCCGCCGACGAGTCCATCATCGACGCTCTCGAGAAAGCCGGCCTTGATCCTCTTTACGACTGCAAGAGAGGCGATTGCGGTGTCTGCCAGTGCGGCATCATTTCGGGCGTTCCCGATCATCGTGATGTCATTCTCAGCGATGACGAGAAGGCATCCAATAAGGTCATGCAGATCTGCGTCTCGCGTGCGAAATCCCCACGGCTTGTGCTCGATATTTAGTGCCGACCAAACGAGGTAGACATGTACAGGAACAATGCATTCGCCATTCAGGCTCTGGTGAGGGACCGTGAGGTTCATCGCGACGTTTATGTCAATCCCGAAATCTTTGAGCTCGAACTAGAGCATCTTTTTCCGAACAGTTGGGTCTATGTCGGGCATGCGAGCCAATTGGCCAAGTCCGGCGATTTCATCACCGCAAGCATAGGACGACAGCCTGTTCTAGCGGTCCGCCACAGTGACGGCGCGATCAACATCTTCCACAACCGCTGTCCGCATAAGGGGACCAAGATCGCCTCGGAGCCATGTGGAAATACGGGCAAATTTTTCCGCTGCCCCTACCACGCGTGGTCGTTCAAGACGGATGGCTCTCTCCTCGCCATTCCGCTCAAGAAGGGTTACGACGGAACCGGCTTCGAAGAAATGCCGGCCAGCGAGGGGCTTGCGAAGGTCAAGAACGTCGCCGTCTACCGCGATTTCATTTTTGCCAAAGTGAACGACGGCGGCCCTTCCTTTGAGGATTATTTTGGCGAAAGCCTGTCGACGATCGACAACATGGTGGATCGGTCACCCGAGGGAAAACTCGTTATTCAGGCGGCTCCGATCCGCTACATGCACACCTGCAACTGGAAGATGTTGGTCGAGAATCAGACGGACACGTGTCACCCCATGGTGGCCCATGAGAGTTCGGCGGGAACGGCGATAAAAGTCTGGAAGCGTGAGCAAGGCGATTCGAAAGAAACGCCCATGGCCGTGCAGCTCTACGGCCCCTTCATGAGCCCGTACGAATTCTACGAGCAATCCGGAATCAGGATTTGGCCGAACGGGCACGGACACACTGGCGTGGCGGGCTCAATTCACTCGGATTATTCGGACATCGCGGGTTATTTCGACCAAATGGTTTCTGCCTACGGAGAAACGCGAGCTCGAGAGATTCTCGGTGAGGTGCGGCACAACACCGTCTATTTCCCGAACATCATGGTCAAAAACTCCGTGCAAATCCTGCGGAACTTCATTCCGGTTGCCGTGGACAGGACGCTGGTTGAGAGCTGGGTGTTTCGCCTGGTCGGCGCGCCGGACAAGTTGTACGAGCGCGCTTTGATGTACAACCGCTTCATCAATGCGCCGACGTCGATCGTCGGCCACGACGATCTTGAGATGTACGAACGGGCGCAAGAAGGCCTGCTATCCAACGGCAATCAGTGGGTTAACCTGCAGCGTCTCTATGAGGCGGGAGAAGAGAAGAACGTCGCCGCCGTGATCAATGGTACGTCTGAACGGCAGATGCGCAACCAGTATCACGCCTGGGCGCAATTCATGACTGCGGATATGGGCGGGCGGACAGGGGTGACGTCGTGAACGAGAAAGCAATCGTCGATTTCATCTATCGGGAGGCGGGACTTCTCGATTCGATGCAGTGGGAAACCTGGCTGGAGCTGTTCCACCCCGAGGGACGCTACTGGCTGCCGCTGGAATGGGCGCAGGAGGATCCTGTCCTGCAGCCTTCCCTCATGTATGAGGATCTGCTGCTGCTCAAGGTTCGAGTCGAGAGGCTGTCGGGCGAGCGAACCTTCAGCCAAAAGCCGAAGAGCCGTTGCCATCATCTGCTACAGGCGCCGCAAATCATCGAATGCGACCCTAACGCCGGCAGTTTCAAGGCGCGGACCGCCTACATCTATACGGAGACACGCGGTGACGTGCTTGAACGTTTTTCCGGTTGGGCTTCCCACGAACTGGTCGTTGTCGACAACGACCTGAAGATCAGACTCAAGCGCATCGACTTGATCAACTTCGACGCGCCCTTCAGCAACATCCAACTATTCATGTGAGATGCACCTTGGCCAGCGAGACGGTTTTCTCACGCTTCCGCGACACGGCTCTCCGGCGACAGGGCGCTGCGTTCCTCAACGTTCTTGATGAGACGGCGACCATCTATGGCATCGAGGCCGGCGAGATCAGCTACCGTTCCATGATGCAGCGGGTCGCGCAATGGTGGGCCGTATTCGCGGCAAGAGGGTATGGGGAGGGACACAGGGTCGGTCTTCTCCTGCAGAATCGTCCGGTCTTCCTCGAAATCTGGCTCGCCTTGAACAGCCTGGGTGCTTCGGTCGTACCGATGAACCCCGACTTGAGATTGAGCGAGCTCGAATACATCATCGCCCATTCCGAGATGAACGCGGCGTTTGTGCTGGCTGAACGACGCGACGAGGTGGAAATGGCGGCGCGTAACAGCGGCCGGCCTATTCCAGTGGTTGTCGTTTCTGGCGATGTTCCCGCACCATTTGACGGTGCGCGGCAATCGGTCGACGGCGAGCAATCTACTGAATGCGCGCTGCTTTATACGTCCGGAACCACAGGGCAACCCAAGGGCTGCGTACTGACAAATGAGTACTTCCTGCATTCGGGCGACTGGTACCGCGACGTGGGCGGTCTGATCCGTTTGCGGATGGACGCGGAGCGGATGATCACGCCGCTTCCTGTCTTCCATATGAATGCCATGGCCGTCTCGGTAATGGCGATGGTGACGACAGGAGGATGCCTGACGATGGTCGACCGCTTCCACCCGCGCAGTTGGTGGGATGCCGTACGCGCGAGCCGGTCGACTTGCTTGCACTATCTGGGTGTCATGCCTTCGATGCTGATGGGCGCCCAGCCGTCGGAGCTGGATAAGACGCACTGCATTCGGTTCGGCTTTGGCGCCGGCGTCGACAAGCAGCTCCATGCACCGTTCGAAGCGCGCTTCGGTTTTCCGCTGCTGGAGGCATGGGCGATGACGGAAACCGGCAGCGGCGGTGTCGTTGCAGCCAGTCGCGAGCCGCGCAAGATCGGGACGAGTTGCATCGGCCGGCCCGCACCGGAAGTAGACGTGCGAATCGTCGACGAGCATGAAAACGAAGTGCAAGGTGACGCGCCGGGTGAACTATTGGTACGACGTGCCGGTGCAAATCCTCGCTATGGCTTCTTTCGCGAATACCTGAAGAATAGCGAGGCGACCACTGAGGCGTGGAGGGGTGGTTGGTTTCACACCGGCGACATCGTTTCGCGCGATGCCGACGGCGACCTTCATTTTGTCGACCGCAAGAAGAATGTGATCCGACGTTCCGGCGAAAACATCGCTGCCGTCGAGGTGGAAACCGTCCTGAACCGCCACCCCCTGGTCCGGCAGGCTGCGGTAGCAGCTGCTCCCGATCAGGTGCGCGGCGACGAGGTGGCCGCACTCATCGTCGCGGAGCGCGCCGGTGCAGATGGCGTAACCGCAGAGGAAATCGTCCGCTGGTGTCTCGATCGGATGGCCTATTACAAGGTGCCCGGCTGGGTTGCTTTCGTCGATCAGTTGCCGCTAACCGCGACTGAGAAGATCCAGCGCGCCGGCTTGAAGGAAATGGTGTCCAATACGATGAACAGGGGCGCGTTCTTCGACACGCGCGCGCTGAAGAGGCGACAGGTGTAATGAAACGCAGGACAGGATACGACGGCATTGCGCCGTGCGCTCCGATAACGGTTCCTCATGAGCGCTGCTCCGCTCAAGCAACGAATTGGTGGACGAGCAGAGGGGCACCGCGGGCGCTGTCGGAGCATACCGGATTGAAACCGCCGGCGTTCGGCTCCGTCATGATCCGTGCTCCTTCGAGTATTCAGCGCGGATCCGGAAGTCCGCTTCAAGTTCCGGCATTGAGGCCCGGAGCGCAGTCATGAGTGTCGTTCGCACCACTCTAATCACCGGTGGGAATTCCGGTATCGGAGAAGCGCTGGCGCGAAAGCTGGTCGAAAAGGGGCAGCGGGTGATTTCGCTTGGATTGGAAAAGCCGGGCTGGACCCACGATCTGCTGCACGCCTACCAGGTCGATCTGACCAACATCGAGCAGACGCGGGGCATTGCGCAAGCGATTTGCCGTTACAACGAGATCGATCATCTCGTTCACAATGCCGGCATGATATTGCCGAACCTGCTTCCCGACGCCAAGGCCGAGGACATTCTCACGCTGGCCCAACTGCATCTCGGTGCACCGATGATCCTGACCCAGGCGGCGTTGGAGGGCATGCAAGAACGGTCTTTTGGACGCATTGTCTTCGTCAGCTCCCGCGCCTCGATGGGCATGCCGACACGTTCGGCATATTCCGCAACCAAGGCGGGCATGCATGGAATGGCGCGGACCTGGGCCCTCGAGCTCGCGTCCAAAGGAATCACCGTGAACGTCGTCGCGCCCGGACCAGTTCTGACTGAAAATTTCTGGGGTATCGTTCCGAAAGATTCGGAGTTGCAGCAGAAGATCGCGCATAACGTACCCGTCGGGCGGGCTGGCTTACCGGGGGACATCGCGCATGCGGTGGAATTCTTTCTGGACGAGCGTTCCAGCTTCGTCACCGGCCAGGTTCTATACGTCTGCGGGGGCACCAGCTTGGCCGGCCTGTCGGTCTGAGCACTCCGGAGACCGGCAAGTGTGACTCAGATATCGTGTTGCCGTACATTTTGGATCATCTTGTCGAGAACACGTGCGCAAATCTCGACCTCACGGGGGTCTATGCCAGCGACCAGCGCCTCATAGTGTCGTTCTATCATGGGCCAGATTTTCTTCAGCAGGGCTTCCCCGGTTTTCGTAAGTGCGATCTCTCGGCGCCTCAGGTCCCTCTCGCCGATCTCACGTCTGACCCAGCCTGCTAAAACCATGGAATCGATCGCTCGACTGGCGGTCGACTGCTCGGTCACCGCCAGGACCGCCAGTTCATTTACCGTCAGGGTCTTGTGGATGTACAAGATGGAGAGCGTCCTCAGGACGACGTTGTTCAGACCGTGCTCGCTCAGATCGCGGTTTTGATCAAGGTTCCACCGGTTGGCCAGTCGGTTGATGAGATAAGGGAGGTAGTTTCGCAACTGCTCCGGGGTTTTCGGCGGACCCGACTTTTGTTTGGTTGGCGATACGGTTTCCATGTTGCAGTTTCACTTCTTCTTTGGCGCGTGAACGAGGGCGGACAGGGATTTCAGGGCGGCAGAGGTCGTCTCCAATTCTTCGGCCGATGCATTTTGAAAGCATTGGACGAGATGCCTTTTGTGAATGCCGGAGGCCTTCTGGAACAACGTATCGCCTTTCGGTGTTAATCTCACAATGAACGACCTTCGATCGTCGCTGGACATCTTCTTGCTAATCAGGCCGTCTGCCAGGAGGCGTCGGACCAATCCAGATACGTTTCCTCCAGAGACCTTGAGATTTTGGGATAGCTGGCCCAGGGCCAGGCCTTCCTTATGACGGTCGAGTTGCGCCAGGACGTCAAATTTTGCCACCGACAGGTCGAATTGCGAATTCAGGATGCTATTGAGCGATGAGAAAATGTAGCCGTGCAGCGACAGTATCTGTAACCAGAAACGCGTTTCACGTTGTCCGGAATCGACAGTGGCCAAATCCTTCAGTCCTACTAGCATGATATGATCTGCGTCCTTTGAATCGAATTCTCGCCTTAGAACGCGCGCAAGAGAGGAAACCATCAATCAATTGTCCTAAGACAGCGGCGCGATCAAGCGAAATGGGTGACGCCGTCTCGGCCGGTCGTTCTCTTCGATTCTGTCGGTTAAGCTACCAAAAAACGGCGGATATACATCAATGCGGACCGAGCGTCCCGTGGGCCGACGAGAATACCCTTGTTTCCGCGGGCGAGTTTTACGCGAATGTCTTAATCGTCTGGATGGTTCCTTCGAGCTCTCGACCTGTGCCTTCCTTGAGGGCTGCGTCTCGCAAGCGGCGCGCCCAATCGGCGGCGTCCGCACGTGTTTCGATGAGCTTGATCGCGGATATCACCTGATCGAATTTCGAGAGCCCGCGCGCGTGGGTGTCCGAGTAACCCTTGATGAGCCGCTGGCACTGGAGAATCTCGACCCCGAGTTGATAATTGCTGCGTACGGCGTCCGTGGCGGTCTTGAGCCATTCATCACGATGGGTGACCTCGGCAGCATGGCGAAGCGAACGGCGCCGCATGCCGCGAAGTCCACCAACGACGTAAAGACCTAGAAACCAGTAGATCGAGTAGGTCTGTACTCGGCGACCCTTACTGATGCGACGGTCGAGCCAATGAAACAAGCGAGGTCGCGCTTCGATCCATCGGCCGAGGCGGGCAGGCAGCATCCCTGCAACTTCTTCCATGCGGGGATGCATGAACTCGGTCGTCTGAAGAACCTGATCCTTCCCCAGGCTCATCTCTCTTTCGATGCGCTCACGGCGGCTGGCGCGGGTCTTGAGATCGGCGACGCGGATCACGTCGTCATAGGTCATGGCGTTCGCCAGATATTTGGCCGAAGCGGTGGTGAACCGATAGTCCTTTTCGCCGCCGGCGCAGTCCCGATCGATGCCATGGAGACGTTTCAGGATGTCGAGATACTCTTCGCCGTATGCGATGTCCTGATAGTCGACCACTTTCCGGAGCCCGGCATAGGTCATGAGTTGGGCCGCTTCCGGCAGTTCCTGTCGCAGCCGGACGAGCAGCGGCCCTAACCGATGATCGTGCGCCGATGCGGGCACGACTGCCTTTGGTCTTGAATGCGCCGGCTCGGAAAGACGGGCGGCATCTCCCGCTTGGGCCCGCCGGAACGCGGCATCGAACGTCCGCGCACTGGCATCCGCGCCTTTACCGCCTGCTCGTATCACCTCCAGATAGCTTGCGCGCTCGAAGGGAAGGGCACCGGAGCCGGCCAGCGCTCCGAACAGCGCGGACGAGATGACACTGCCGTTTTCGACGGCCAGGGCATCCATGTCGAAGATGATTTCCTTTTTGGCCGTGACGCCGATCGCGTCGGTCACCTTGCTCTTGTCCGCAATGCCGTTGCCCGGCGCCATCTTCTCGGCGATCGCAAGGGACCGATGGTTCGAGGCTATGAGCGTCGTGCGATCGGGCGTCACAATGCCACGCAGGATCGATCGCCCGGCCTCCATGAACTCCGAGGCCATCACAATGTCCACATCACCCGGCGTGGGCATCAGCGACAGGATCGGTTTGCGGCCGTCGAGCGATGGCATCATCTCAACGTAATAGATGGTGGCACCGGTACGCTGCGCGACTCCGGGTACCGAGGTGGATTGGGCAACCCAACCCTGGTCCTCGGCCAGTTTGACGATCCATTCGGTCAGTACGCCGCCGCCCTGGCCGCCCATGGCGACGACGGCGATGGCGATCGGTCGCTCAGTCGGGGCACCGGCCGCGGGAAGGGGAAGCCGCAATGTTTCATCCCTCATGCCGCCACCTCGAAAGCGACTCGCCGCCGGTCCCGCCGCCGTTGCAGATAGCGAATGAAGGTCATCGAAGCCTTGGCCTTGAACTTGTCCCAACGGGTCGGGTTATGGATGACGTCGGCACGGAAGAACGACGGACACAGGATTGCGGCATCCGCCACCTCGCCACAATTGCCGCAAGCCACGCACGAATTGTCGATCGCGGCGACCGGGTCGTCGCGCAACGGATCGTCCAGGACTTTCACCGAAAGCGACGGGCACCCGGACAGGCGGATGCAGGCGTGATCGCCGGTGCACACGTCTTCGTCCACCCCGAAGCGCTCCTTGACGACGCGCTTGCCGTCCTTGATTGCCTTGGTCGCCAGCGGTTTCACCCTGCGCTGCTTGTTCAGCATGCACTCGGACGACGCGACGATGATCTTGGGTCCTTCCTCGTCTGTCGTCAGCGCCTCCTTGAGCGTGTCGCGCATCTTTCCGACATCATAGGTGTAGTCGATCTGGCGAACCCATTTTGCGCCGATCCCTTTCACCGCCTCGACGATTGAATTGTTGGTATTGCGGTCCTTGTTGAGCGCGCGTGACGACAGGATGTCCTGGCCGCCGGTTGCCGAAGAGTAGAAGTTGTCGACGATGAGGAAGACGCCGTCGTGCTTGTTGAAGACGGCGTTTCCGATCCCGCTTGTGAGGCCGTTGTGCCAAAAGCCACCGTCACCCATCACGGCAATGGATCGCTTGTCGGCCTTGACATTGAAGGCCGACGTCGATGCCGGGCCGAGTCCGAAACCCATCGTCGTCGCGCCGATGTTGAACGGAGGCAGGATCGAAAAGAGATGGCAGCCGATGTCGGCCGAAACGTGATGCTGGCCGAGTTCTCCTTCGACAAGCTTCATGGCAGCAAAGATCGGTCGTTCGGGGCAGCCGGTGCAGAGCCCTGGCGGCCGCTCAGGGACCACCTCTCTGAGCTTCTCCACCATCGGATGTTTTTGCATCGAGGTCGCGTCGGGGGCGGGCGGCCGGTTGCCCAGCAATCGAGGTTCAGTCTTTTCCAGGAATTCCCGGATGCCTGCCAGCAGAACTTGAGCGGAATAATCGCCGCCTTTTGGCAGCACGTCCTTCCCGAACACGCGGGCGTTGACGTCACGTCGCCGCAGCACGGTGTTCACCGCCTGCTCCAGATATTCCGGCTGACCCTCCTCGACCATGAGGATGGCGTTCTTGTCACTGCAGAATTCAACGACTTCCGAATCGATCATCGGGTAGGTGACGTTCATGACGTAAAGCGGAACCTGCGTGTTTCCGTAGGCGTCCGAAAGGCCGAGATATTGCAGCGCCCGGACGACGTTGTTGTACATCCCGCCTTGCAGGATGAGGCCGACCTTGCCCTGTTGCGGTCCCATCCACTCATTCAGGCGGTTCTGCCGGACGAAATCGATCGCCGCAGGCATTCGCTTGCTGATTTTCTCCTGCTCGTGCGCATAGGCGGCCGGAGGCAAAACGATGCGGCTCAGGTCGCGATGCGGACTATTCAGCGCGTCCTTGATTGTGAAGGCCGGTTTGACATTGTCCTTGCACGCAAAGCTGCCGTGCATGTGGCAGGCGCGTACGCGCACCTCCAACATGACGGGCGTATTGGATGCTTCCGATAGCTGGAAACCCTTCTCGATCAGGTGGACGATGCACGCGTGATCGGGTCGCGGATCCAATAGCCACATCTGCGATTTCATGGCGAATGCGTGCGTTCGCTCCTGCATGATGGAGGAGCCCTCGCCATAATCTTCGCCGACGATGACCATTGTGCCGCCGGTGACCCCGCCGGAAGCAAGATTGGCGAGCGCATCGGAAGCAACGTTGGTTCCGACGGTTGACTTCCAGGCGACCGCGCCGCGAAGCGGATACATGACCGATGCCGACAACATCGCCGCCGCCGCCGCTTCATTCGCCGAACTCTGAAAGATGACCCCAAGGTCATCAAGCACGTCCTTTGCATCCGCAAGTACGTCCATCAGATGCGAGATCGGCGAACCCTGGTAGCCGCCGACATAGGAGACACCCGACTGAAGCAGCGCCTTTGTGATCGCCAGGATGCCTTCGCCTCGGAAGACGTCACCTTCGCCGAGCCGCAGGTCGGCGACTTCCCTTGCAAAAGATCTCTCTGCCATGGTTTGCATTCCTCAAAGAATATGCTATAGCATACATTTATATGTGAAGTATGTCAACGAAACCAGCTTCACGGCAGGCATGGTCGCTTTCGTCGACGGAAGCGGTGACAAAGGTGAAGTTGATGCTCAAGCTTCCACGTTTCAAGGCTGCGGCCGTGCAAGCCTCTCCCGTTTTTCTGGATGCCGCCGCTACGACCGACAAAGCGGTGTCGCTGATACGTGAAGCGGCGAAAAACGGCGCTCAGATCGTCGCCTTCCCGGAAGTGTTCATTCCCGGATATCCGTATTGGAGCTGGATAACGGATCCGGTGACCGGGGGAGCCTGGTTCGAGAAGCTCGTAAGAGCGTCGATTCTTGTGCCGGGTCCGGAGATCGACGCGATCCGTAGAGCGGCGCGCGACTCCGAAACCTATGTGGTCATCGGCGTTAACGAGCGCAGCCCCGTATCGCTCGGAGCACTCTACAACACGTTGGTCTTCATCGGTCCCGACGGCGCATTGCTGGGAAAGCATCGCAAGCTCGTGCCAACCTGGGCGGAAAAGCTGACGTGGACCGGCGGAGACGGTTCGAGCCTCAAGGTCTACGATACCGCCATCGGTCCCCTGGGAGGGCTGGCTTGCGGCGAAAACACCAACACGCTTGCCAGGTTTGCGCTGCTGGCTCAGGGTGAGCTTGTCCATATCGCCAGTTACATTTCGTTGCCCGTAGCACCGCCCGACTATGACATGGCGGAAGCTATCAAACTGCGGGCGATTGCGCACTCGTTTGAAGGCAAGCTGTTTACCATCGTTTCCTGTTCGACGGTCTCCGAGGAGATCATTGCGGCAATGGAGGGAGTCGTTCCCGATGCCCGCGCGCGGCTCCAGCGCGAATCGAGCGCGTTTTCCGGCGTGATCGGCCCGGACGGCCGCGTGGTCGGCGAGTCTCTCATCGACGATGAGGGCATCGTCTATGCGGATATCGACCTTGGTCGCTGCATTCAGCCGAAGCAGATGCACGACATTGTCGGGCACTATAATCGGTTCGATGTTTTTGACCTGAAGGTCAATCGGCGCCCGCTGACGCCGATCAGCTGGGCCACGGGAGAGCGTTCGGCCAAGGATGACTTGGATCCCGTCAATGATGCCTCGCCGAGCCCGCTGGCGCCCCAGGAATAGGAAGACCGGCGCCTGCGTCAAGGAATTTGGGACATTAAGTCTTGGAGGAAGAAATGCGCGAAGATGTTGTCGGCCGAGCAAACGTCGAGGACACCCCCGAGCTCAAGGCCTACTACAAGGATCTTGAAAAATACGAAACGGGCGCGCTGTGGACGGTCGCTAACAAGATCGAGCCGTGGGCGCCACAATCCGCTTCGGTTCCGGTTCTCTGGAGATACAGCGATTTGCGCGAGCACGTGATGCGCTCGGCAGAGCTTGTTTCACCGGAGAAGGCGGGACGCAGGGTAATCTACCTGAATAATCCGGGTCGGCGCGACGTCTCCGCGGCGGTCGGCTGGCTATATTCGGGGCTGCAGGTGATGCATCCCGGCGAGGTCGCCTCGGCGCATGCGCACTCGGCATCCGCGCTTCGGTTCATCATGGAAGGTTCGGGGGCTTATACCATCGTGGATGGTCACAAGATGACCCTTGGCGCGCGCGATTTTGTTCTCACGCCGAATGGCACCTGGCACGAGCATGGTGTCGAGTCGAATGGTTCTCCCTGCATCTGGCAGGACGGATTGGACATCCCGCTCGTCAACGCCTTGGAAGCCAATTTTTATGCGGTGCATCCGAAAATCCAGCAGGAGGAGTCGGGCTATCCGGTGAATGACACGACCAAGACCTGGGGCAATCCCGGTCTTCGACCGGCTTCCGGTCGGTGGTCGAAGGACTACTCTCCCTTGTTCAAGTACGAATGGGAGCCGACCTACGAATCGTTGACAAAATATGCGGCCGCGACCGAAGGGTCTCCTTTCGACGGCATTCTCATGAACTACGTCAATCCGATTACCGGTGGCCACGTCATGCAGACCATCGGCGCGAGCATGCAATTGCTGCGGCCGGGTGAGAAAACCAAGGCGCATCGGCATACCGGAAGCATCATCTATCAAGTTGCGAAAGGCAGCGGTCACTCGATCGTCGCCGGCAAGCGCCTCGAGTGGCAGGAGCGGGACATTTTCTGCGTTCCCTCGTGGGCATGGCATGAACATGGCAATGCATCGGACAGCGAGGATGCCTGCTTGTTTTCGTTCAACGATCTGCCGGTGATCGAAGGTCTCGGCCTGTATCGGGAAGAAGCATTTGGAGACAACGCGGGGCATCAAGCCGTCGCGGCGTAACCGTCGACCCGGCGTGATCCGTCACCTGGACCCTCAGCCACGAATAATGATTGGATGAAATCTGCATGCGTTTGGTTACATATATTTCGGGTTTGAACGCGGCTCGCCTTGGTGTGCTGGCAGACGGTCTGGTTGTCGACGTCGAGCGCTTTGGATCCGCGCACGGTCTTGCCTTGCCTGACGACATGCTGTCGTTCATCGACAATGGCGTCACATTGCTGCCTGTCCTGAAAGAACTACTCGGTGGTTCTGCGGAACGGCTGCCTGCTGGATCTGCGTTGCCGCTGGAAAATGTGACCTTGCAGGCCCCCATTCCGCGCCCGCGCAAGAATATCTTCGGTATCGGACTTAACTATCGCGAGCACGTAGCGGAGTCCGCGAAGAGCCTCGACACCGACAAGGACCTGCCGGAGCAGCCGGTGCTGTTCTCGAAACCGCCGACAACCGTCGTTGGTCCCGGCGGGGCGATCCATCACAACGCCAAAATGACCCAACAGCTCGATTGGGAGGTCGAACTGGCCGTGATCATCGGAAAGACCGCGACCAGGATATCCGTCGAAAGCGCAATGAGCCACGTTTTCGGATACTCGGTAATGATCGACGTCTCCGCGCGCGACAATCGACGGGCAGGCCAATGGATCTTTTCAAAGGGCATGGATACCTACGCACCCTTCGGCCCTTGCATCGTGACCGCCGACGAGATCACGGATCCTCACGATCTGCGCCTGTGGCTGACCAAGAATGGCGTCAAGAAGCAGGATTCCAACACCAAGTACATGATCTTCAATGTTCCATTCCTGATCGCGGATATCTCGTCCGGCATTACGCTTGAGCCTGGCGACATCATCGCGACGGGGACGCCTGCGGGAGTGGGGGCGGGGCTCAATCCGCAGGAGTGGTTGTGGCCTGGTGACGTCGTCGAGGCCGGCGTGGATGGAATAGGCGTCCTGCGCCATCCCGTGGTCGCGGTCTGAGTTTGCCCGCGACCAGAAACTACTGAATGGCCAAATTGTACCGTCGCCGGCAGCGCTAGTCGCGCCGCCGCGCTGATCGGAAGCAGGGGCTGTCTGACCCCGTGCTGGGGTTTCCGAGAATTGCGCCAGAGCCGACGCCGCACTTACAGAACCGGTGGCCGGGACAAACCGAAACTCTTCAGTCGGTCGGCAAACGTGCGGAGCCGCTGCTCGCGATACGCGACCAGATCCAGATCCTTGTAATCCAGGAAGCCACCACCTGTTTTCAGTCCGATGCGGCCTTCCTTCATATTTCGCTCGACAATCGCGGGCGGCGCGTACCGATCGCTCTTCAATGCGTTCGCGAGATAGTGGCTACCGTAATAGAGTATGTCGCCTCCGCCCCAGTCGATGAACTCCAGGACCCCGAGGATCGAGAAGCGGAAACTGAAGCCGTATTTCAGTGCCTTGTCGATATCTTCGGCGCTGGCCACGCCCTCTTCAACCATTCGAGCGGCTTCATTCATCGCAAGAGTTTGGATTCGGGGAACGATGTATCCGGGGCTCGCCGCGCAAACCACCGGAACCTTTCCGACATGTTCAAGCAGCTCGCACAACTTCGCAGTGACGGTCGGCAGGGTGTTGGTTCCGGGGGACACTTCGACAAGCGGAACAAGAAACGCCGGGTTGAGCCAGTGCGCGTTAAGGAAGCGCCCGGGATGAGCAACGGACCCGGAGAGATCGTCGACCAGAATAGTCGAGGTGGTGGAAGCCACAATCGAATTTTCCGGTATTAGCGGAGTGACTCGCGCGAAAAGCTCGCGCTTCATCTCGAGAACTTCCGGGATGCCTTCAAATACGATGTCCGAATCGGCCAGCGTTTTTGCCATGCCTGAGTCCGGTACGACGCGAACTCTTTCGGCAATTCGATCGACGTGAGCCGGATCGAACAACCCGGCGCCGGCCAAAATGTGAAGCGTGCTCGCCACTTCGGACAAAGCCTCTTGCTGGAGGCGCGCAAAGTCGTCGTCGGATCGCGGCTTCAGGTCCAGGATCGTGACGCTATGTCCCGCATAGGCGAATACGACAGCAATTCCGCGGCCCATACGGCCCGCGCCGAGGCAAGCAATTCTTTCTTTTTCGGACATGCTGACTCCCTGGGTTCTGCGTCTCAATGGCCACAACTCAGGCGAAGCCCGCTTCAAGAAATTTCTGCAGGCTCGTCTTGTCGCGCGAGTTCAAACCGAGATTGGCCAGTGTCCGTCCCTCCCTTTCGACGTCGAAGCCGCAGATTGCTGAGCCGAGTGACAGGAAGCTTCGTGCCAAGGGCGCATCAACGCCGGCAAGATCGGCCACCGAGACGAGCAGGGACAGTCCCAAAAGAGTATCTTCACGCATGTAGCGGTGAGTTGTGAGATCGATCTTTTCGCGCCAGTCCCCTGATTTGGTTAGCTGACCTTGGGCACGTCGTCCGTACATCCACTCTTCACCGTCCTCTGCATAATTGTCGGCTAGAGGAAAATGCGGTGCGCCATAGCCCAAACTTTCGCGCACCGCGACGCGTTCTGAGTCGAGCACGTTCGTAACGCGGCGGATGGCAGGTTGGGTTCCCTCGTTGTGAATGTCCCATCGATCGAAGTGCTCAAGCGGACCGGCATTCATCAGGATAAGGGGCGGATGGATGATCGGCCCTGCGTTCATCAGGGCGCCTGACAATGCATCACCACATGGCTCAATGACGTCAGGGAAAGTCCTTCCAATGACGGCGAGGGCGTGATCCTGACAGATCCTCGGAAACACACCGACAGGTAACCGCACGGCCCGGATCGTGATGGCAACTTCAAATGGGCCGTGCTTGCGCACGAGCCAGGGCAAGGTTCCCGTCTCGGCAAAACAGACGCCCTCGGATGTCCCTGCGGCGCGCGCGGCCTTGGCGAAGATCAGTGTTCCGAGCGTTCCCGGCGTCAGAAAGACTACCTGACCCGATACGAGATGCGGCGCAATCAGCTTGGCGATATCTTCGTGGGAAGTGGCCGGACTTGGGCAAAAAATCAATTCCGCGTTCTTGACCGCCGATGCCATATCAGTGGTCACCATCGTCAATGCTGCGGTCCGAGAGCCATTGCCATCTTTCACGACGACCGTCTTGTTCCGAGTGACGTGTTCGTTGACCGCGACAGCATCTCGTCGCCATAACCGCACTTCATGACCGGCAAGCGCAAAATCTCCTGCCGCGGCAAAGCTACCGTTTCCTCCACCCAACACAGCGATGCGCATGCGAAGCTCCCTCAGTTCCGGTCGTCACAGGCCTCGGTTATTTGACATAGAATAATCTTACTCATAAAGTAAATTTCACGCTGCCAAGGATTTGTTCCTGAGATTCGGGGGGCCGAACAGAGATTGTTGGAGCGCCCATGACATGAGAAATGCGAATGTTTTCGGCCAATCGGGAAATCAGATTCGGAGATTGTGATCCCTCCGGGATTGCGTATTTTCCCTCATACCTAAACATCCTGAATGGCGTCGTGGAGGAGTTTTGGGGGGTCGTGGGTTTTCCTTGGCGCGAACTGATCGTTGCCCGGAAGATCGGGACCCCCACCGTCCATCTCGACTGCGATTTCTCCCGGCCGTCGGTCTTCGGCGATCTGCTGACGTTCGATCTTTGCGTCCGCCAGCTCGGTCGAGCATCTCTATGCTTTGCCCACGTGGTTTCCGGCGCTGACGGAATTCGCTGGAAGGCGCGCCAAACCGTTGTCGCGACATCGACCGCAAGCCATCGCGCCATTCCTTGGCCGGATGACATCCGCAACGCGTTGGAGGAGCACGTGCGCGCCGAGGACGCGATCCCGCTTTCCGAACCTGATTTATCTGCGCGACCGTCATGAGTTGTCGGAAGCCGCAGTCTGCACGAGAAGATTCGGACCATGCATTCGCGAAAATAGTCTTCGGGAAGATTTCACGGACCGATCGCGTCACGTCATCTCCCCCAACAAGCCAAATCGACAATTGCAAGACGAGGCCGCGTCACCTGCGCAGCCGGTATCCCGAAGCGTCACGATCCCACATCTCCGGCGTTACGCCGGCCTCGCGCAAGGCGACCTTCCTGATCTTGCCGTTCTCGGTTAGCGGCAGTTCGGTCACGAACCGGACGAACCGTGGAATGGCGAAATAGGCTATCTTTCCTTCGCAATGCCGGATCACTTCCGCGGGTTCAAGCGAATGGCCCGGTTCGAGCTGGATCGCAGCGCTAACCTCATCCTCGCCGAGTTCCGACGGCAGCGGATAGATTGCACAGGCTGTGATGGCCGGATGGGTCAGGAGAACTTGCTCCACTTCCCAGGACGAAACGTTCTCGCCGCGCCTGCGGATGGAGTCCTTCATCCTGTCGATGAAGCGGTAGTGACCATCCGGATCCCGGACGACGCGATCGCCGGTGTGGAACCACAGGTTCCGCCACGCCTCGACGGTCCGATCGGGCATGCCGAAATAGCCGGTGGCAAAAGCGAAAGGCTCCCTGGAGCGAAGGAGAAGTTCACCGACCTCGCCGTCGGGGAGGACCGAATCGTCGGCATCGACGATGCGGGCCTCCGTCCCTTCGAGCAGATAACCCATGGTCCCCGGGCGATCGGATGGAATTGAACTCGCAAATATGCAATTGGTCTCGGTCGAGGCGTAACCGTCGACAAGGTTCACCCCGAAACGCTCGCGGAACGGGAGGTGAAACTGACCCGGCACGCCTCCGCCAAGCGCGGTTCGAACGCTGTGAGCACTGTCATCGGCGGTCTCGGGCTGCGCCAGAAGCATCGCAGCCATCGCTCCCAATAGATAGGCCACCGTCGCCCGATGCCGGCGTGCGGCCGACCAGAATCCGGAGGCGGAGAACCTCGCCTCGAGCACGTAGGTGCAGCCGCTCAGGATCGCCTGGTAGAACGCGTTCAGGGCGTTGGTGTGGAAAAGCGGCAGCGTCGTGAACAAGACATCGCCTTCGCGGATTCCGAGCGCGCGCGAGGAATAGACGCCCCACCAAAACATTTGCGCCTGCGGGCAGCATACGCCCTTGGCGGGGCCGGTGGTGCCCGAGGTGTAGAGTATCGCGACTGTATCGCCGGGCCGGATCGCGGGGGGCGGGATCCCGTCCGCGAGGGGCGGCAGCGGCAATATCGATGCTTTCAGGCCGGGCGGCGGCGCGTTGTCTCCGATCGTCCAAATGCGCGTCGGCGTCGCGACGCCGTCCTCCAATGTTTTGAGTGCCGAAAGAAGCGAAGACTCGGCAACCAGCAACCGCGGAGTAGAGTTGCGGAAGATGTGTCCAAGTTGGGTCCCGCGCAGAGCCGTGTTGATCGGCACGGTCACGGCGCCAATCCAGGCGCAGCCGAGATAGACCTCGAGGAATTCCGCACGGTTGGAACACATGAGCGCAACGCGGTCGCCGGCGCGGATGCCAGCCTGCATCAAACGCTGTGCAGACGCTGCCGCGATCGCCGCCGTATCGGCATAACTCCACCGAATGTCACCGAAGACAAGCAGCGTGCGGTTGCCGTAGCGTTCAGCCTGGCGCTTCAGGATGGTGGAAAGGACGCGTTCGCCAGGCGCAAAGCGATCTGCCAAGACCGGCCAAACCGGCCCGCCTATGCTCGCCTCATGTACCGGCATTCGCGCCTCCGAACGGCCACGGGCATTTGTGGCAGACAATATTTTGGACCCAAGGCATCATGGGAGCAGCTTGTATTTCCCATTTTCGATCTGGACCATTATTCGCGAGCGATCGTCGACGCCGTGACGATCGGCCGGCGTGTAGGTGTAGACGCCGTGGGTGCCGACGACTTCCCTGGTCGTGAACAACGCGTCGCGAAGCGCATTGCGGAACGCCGGCGTTCCTGGGGTCACGCCCGTGGCCTTGGCGCGCTTGGCGGCATCCATAAACACCAGCCACCCGTCGAATGCGTAGGGTGAGAACGCGTCGGTCGGCGGTTCGCCATTGGCTTTCTCGTAAGCCGTGCGGAAGGCCAGCACGATCTTGCGGATGGGATTGCTCTCCGGAAGCTGCTCGCCCGCCGTCACCGGCCCGGTCGGGCAGATGATGCCTTCGGCCGACTTGCCCGCAAGGCGCAGGAAGTCCGCGCTGATCATCCCGTGATTGCCATAGAGCGGTCCCTTGTATCCGCGCTCGGCGAGCGCGATCGTGGGCAGCGCCCCCGGGGTTCCGGTGCCACCGAGCATGATCGCGTCCGGCTTGGTTGAAACGGCGCGCAGCACCTGCGCAGTGACGGACGTGTCGGAGCGTGCATAGCGTTCGTTCGCGACCACCTTGATGTCGGCGCCGGCCGCGCTCTGGACAAGCGAGTTGTACATCAGATCGCCGAACGCATCGGAGAAGCCGATAAATGCAACCGTCTTCAGGCCGCGCTTCTTCATGTGATCGACGATGCCTTGAACCAGCAGCGGCGCAGGCTGCGGCGTCTGCACGACCCACGGTCCGCCCTCGCCGGGAGGCACCGGCGCGATCGGAGAAACGGCGATCATCGGCACCTTCATCTCGACTGCTGCGGTTGCCATCGCGAGCGTCTGAGGGGCGCCCGACGTGCCGATGAGGACGTCGACTTTCTCCTGCTCGACCAGCTTGCGCGCGTTGCGTGTCGATGCGGTCGCATCCGAGCCGTCATCGAGTTGAATGACGCGGACTTTCTCACCGTCAACTTCGCCGATGTAGGTCTGGCCTGCCGCTAAACCTTTTGCGTTCGGTATCCCGATCGAGGACACCGGTCCGCTCAAGCCCGTGACGAAACCGATGACGATTTCGGCATGCGCTGGAGCCGCCGCAAGCAGCAGCGCGGCGCCGAGCAACAAAGTCTTTTTTATTGTCATTGTATTTCCCTGCTGAGGGGGGACTGGGCCTCAGCGCGCTGGAACCAACGCGAGCACGCGCAACGGGCTGCCCGAGCCATTCTGGATCTTGAGCGGCGCCGCAAAGATCACGGCGCCCGTGGCAGGAAGCTGGTCGAGGTTGCGCAGGCATTGCAGGCCGTAGCGGCCGCCGCCATGAAGGAAATGATGCGCCGGATACGGCGGATTGAGGTGACCGGCCTGACCGGCGTCCGTTCCGATCGTCTCGGTGCCGAAGCCGAGAACGCCGCGTTCCTCGACAAGCCACCGCATCACGGCAGCATCCGGCCCCGGCGTATGCGCGCCGTCATCCTTCAGGTTGGCGTAATCGTGCCAGCCCTTCTTCGACCAGTCGGTGCGCAACAGCACCCAACGACGTTCCGGAATACGCCCATGCTGCTTCTCCCATGCTTCGACGATCGGGATCGTCAGCAGAAAGTCTGGGTCTTGTGCGGCCTGCGCGGAGCAATCAAGCACGCAAGCCGGAGCGATCATGTCGCGCACTGGGAGAGTGTCGACGGAATTGTTCGGCAGATCCTTGCCCGTAAACCAATGGATCGGTGCATCGAAGTGGGTCCCGGTATGCTCTCCGAAGGTAAGATTGTTCCAATACCAAGCAGGCCCCGCCTCATCGTAGTGTGAGATCCGCTGTATGCGCACCGGCGCAGCCTGACCGAACTCGGGCGGCAGCACGATGACCGGGAAATCCGGACTGAGCGTGAACGTCAGATCGACGACGCGCACGGCTCCCGACGCGACCGCTTCGGCGAATTCCAGAAGACTCTTGGTATCCATGCGGGCTCTCCTCTTTTGACCAGTGTCGCGATTTAGTCGCCGAGTTCTCGTTCGACGGCTTTGGGATTGGCGACCAGGCGCTGTCGAACATCCTCGGCCACGTCGCCCACGAACATGTCCTCACGTCCGCTCTTGAGAGCCGACACGATTGCATTCGCGACCGCTCGGGGCGCGACCTTCGGTGGCGGCACTGTCTGGAACCATTCCGTGTCGATTGGCCCGGCGAACAGATTGATGACCTTTATGCCGCCTGGCCGCAGTTCGGCGCGAAGGCAATGCGACAAGGACAGGCATGCCGCTTGGGAAGCCGAATACGCGCCGAAAGCCGGCCAATTTGCGAGCGAGTAGACCGACAGGATGTTCACCCACGCGACGGCGCTGTTGACGCCGTCCGCACCGCGCATCCGCATCACCGGGCCGAACGCCTGCGCGAGATGTACGAAACCAAGATACGCCTGATCGATCTCCTCGCGCATCACGTTGGCGCCGCGGCGGTTCAGAAGCCCGCCCGGACGGACGTGCTCCGTCGTGTTAAGCAGGATGTCGACCTTTCCGCCGATATCTGCCGCGAGATCGGAGACGGATTTTTCATCCGCAATATCGAGCGGCACGATCTGGACGCCTTGCAGCGCCCGCAAGGCATCCTCGCCGGGGAACGGCTTCCAGGGATCGGACATGCCGACGAAAACGGTCGTCGCTCCGGCCGCCTTTAGGGCAGCCACCGCTTCCTGGCCAACAGCGCTGCGCCCGTTGGTCACGAGAATTCGCCTGAATTTGGGATCAGCCGTCATCTCGCGCCATTGTCTTTCGTCCGCCATATTGGGTGTCTCATGCTCCGGGTGCGCGAAGGCCACGGCTTGGCCGCTCTTGTCTATCTGCAGCGACATCAAGACCGGCAATCCTTCTTCGCAATCGGCATGCAGGTGAGCCACCATTGTAGGACCACATTCCATTCCGACAAGGCCGATGCGCCATGGCGCGCGTTCGCGGAAATGCACGTCGGCGGGCAGGCGCACGGTCGTTTCGGAAAGCAGGGTGCCGCGTCGCGGCGCATCTACAAAAGAGAGTTCCACCGAAAGACATACGGGACAGGCGTCCCGCCCCGGATAGGAGAATTCGCTGCAGGCGCCGCAGCGCTGCAGGACAAAGCGTCCCTCGGCGGCCGCTGCCGTGAAGCCATGCGCCGCGCGGCTGCGCGCCCGCGGCGGTAACGTGGGGAGCCGCGTTCGCTTCAGCGGGTTCTTCCGGAGCGGCCTTGCGATCGGTTCAATCATGACGCGGGTCCTGCGAGGATCGCGGCCCCGGACGAGAGGCCACGATCGTAGTTTATCATGCCGAAACCGGACGCGAGACCGACACGGGCATTCTTCACCTGCGTCGGCCCTGCAAGCCCGAGAACCTGGCGCAGCGCTTCGACAGGGCCAAGATAAGCACCGCCGGCTCCGGCCTGGCCGACTGACAACTGGCCGCCCGACGTGTTGTGCGGGAAGGAGCCGTCGATCGTCAGGTCATGGTGACGCACGAAGTCAGGCCCTTCGCCCTTCCGGCAGAAGCCGAGATCCTCGAACTGCATCATCGAGATGACCGGATAGTCGTCATATGTCTGAACGAAGTCGAGTTCATCCGGCCTCACACCAGCCATGGAATAGAGTTCGCCGATATCCATCGCCCATCCGCCCCGGACCTGAACGGGGTCGCTGCCGAAAGCGTTATGGCGCTCGATCGTGGCGAGAATCCTGGCGGCAGGCAACTTCAATGAGGCCGCGGTATCCTCCCGCATCACCAGAAAGGCCTCCGCGCCGGCGCAAGGCATTACGCAATCGAAGAGATGGATCGGCTCCGAGATCGGCCGCGCCGACATGTATTGCTCGATCGTCAGCGGCGCCTTCATCAGAGCGTGGGGGTTACGCAGCGCGTTGGCGCGCTGGGACACGGCGATTTTTCCCAGGTCCTCGCGCGTCACTCCGAAGGTGCGCATGTAGTTTCGTGCGATCAGGGCGAAGCTCGCGTTGGCGCCACCGGCGCCGTAGGGATAGACGGCATCCTGATTGAAGCGCGAGAAGTTTTCGAGCGTGTGCCGGAAGCTATCGACATGGTTCGTGTCGCCCGCCACGCAGGCCACGATGTCGGCGTCACCCGATTGCACGGCGCGCGCTGCCCGGCGAAGCGCCGCAATGGCGCTCGCGCCTCCGAGCGGAATCGTGTCGAGCCACCGCACGCACAGGCCGAAATGCTGTGTCAGACCGATTGCGCTGTCGGGTCCGGCCGTGAAGCTGGAGAGGCAGAACCCGTCGATGTCGCGTGGGGTGATCCCTGCATTCTCCACCAGCGCCTTCAGCGCACGTCCAATCCACCACTGCGCGCTTTCGATCGAATAGCGCACGTAGGGGATCGTGACCGGGGCCGCCAATACGACGCGGTCGTAAGGTGTTCGAATGGAACTGCGCACTTGGATGTCTTCTTACTCCATAATGAGGGGTTCAGACTACCGTTAGCGTGACGTCCACATTATCGCGTGTCGCATTCGAATAAGGGCATCGCTCGTGCGCGCCGGCTACGATTTCCTCGGCGAGTGATTTCTCCACACCCGGCAAAGAGACCCTGAGCTCGACCTCGAGCGCGTATCCGACCGCGACGGGGCCCATTCCGACCTTTGCGGTGACCGTGGGCTCATCGGACAACGGGACCTTCCTGGTGCGCGTCACAAGCTTCACGGCGCCGAGGAAACAAGCCGCATAGCCGGCTGCGAAGAGCTGCTCGGGATTCGTTCCCTGTCCGCCAGGCCCACCCAATGCCTTCGGCAGCGAGAGCGAGACGGACAGCAGACCATCGGAACTCGAGGCCTTGCCGTCCCGTCCGCCTGTCGCGGTGACTTCGGCCTCGTACAGGATCTTTTCGGGTTTCATTTCTGGTGTCCTCATGAGTTGTCTGGTTTTCCGGAAGCTGGCCGCGATCCACGTTCAACGAGAGCCCGGAAATCCTTTCGAGCTTGATCCGTTGCGAGTGCGAAGCTCGGTCCGCGGCTGGGCTCGGTGCCGTTGAGTCGATGCAGTTGCACCCACATCTCAGCGCTCTTCAACGCCACCGCCGCACAGTTCACGACTGGCGCGTGTCCGATCTTCATTCCGCGCTCGCTGCAGAGCAGCAGACCGGGCAACACGCCGGCGGGGATGACGACATCGGCGCCGGCATCGACGAGCGGCGTGGCGCAAGCGGCGAAGTCATTCAGCATGCGGGCCTTCGCGGCTTCGTCACCCGCGAAAGCGGCGCCGAAATCCTCGGGCCGACAACCCATGCCGGTCACCTGCGTCACGCGTCCGGTGAGCCCATATCGATCGGCTTGTTCGTAGTGCCAGACCTCGAAAGCCGCATCGAGAGTGACAAGACCGAGGCGGCGGCCAAGTTGCGATGCGGCAAGCAGCGTCGCCTCGCCAACGCCGATAGCCGGAATTGAGAGCGCCGAGCGCAGCTCGTACAGCCCGGGATCCTGGAAGTGTCCCATTACATAGGCATCGAAGCCGCTCTCCTCTGCCGCGAGGCCGTTGTCCACAGCCTGAACGGCGCAACGGAATTCGCTCAGCCGGCCGAAATCGCGGTCCGGCGGAGATAATCCCTCGACCTGCACACTGGTGCCGGGCGCGGCGATCTCGTTGAGATAGTCAGCGAGCTTGGCCAGGTATGCCGCGCTCGTGGTTGAATCGACGAAGCTCTGCCAGAAGATGCGCATTTCAGGCTTTCCTGTTCAGAGGGAAGGGGCTCCGGCGCTCGCGTCTCCGCAAACTTGGAATGTCCGGCCGTCGACGAAGCTCGAAGGCGCGCTTGCGAAGGGCCGCTCCGCGTACGCGATGTCATCGGGCTTGCTGAGGCGTGCCGTCGGACTAGGTCGCGCGAGCTCTTTTTCGCTGCCGGCCGAAACGGAGGCTTGGAGCATGTCGGTGGTACCGATTGGGCTGGGCAGGCGCGTCATCCGTCATCAATCCATCTATTTCAATCAGACAACAATTTGAGCGTCAATTGTAAAATATCACAAGATATGTTACTGACACTCGACCGGCCGGGCGTTCGGCGACATAGCAGCTCGTTGACAGCAAACTACTAAACGTATAAATATATGCACAAGCATATTTAAGCAAGGGGCGGCCGTGGACGGGATCTGGCTCAAAGCGCAGTTGCTTTCAGGGGAGGCGCCGGTTGTCCGAAGTCTCGGATTTGTTGTAGCAGGCGCCAGTAGGTCCGACGGCGAACCGCCTCGGGCGAGCGGCCGATTGCAAACGACGCAACCCACCTCACGTAATGCTTGAAAAAACATTTCACTCCCGTCACGGCTGCCTTCAAGGAAGGGAATTCAATGCGCAAGACCCTAGGGTTGACCACACTGGTCGCCGGCCTCATCGCGGCCTCGGCCGCGCAGGCTGATATCACGGTCGGATTCGTGACGTCGCTCAGCGGAAACGGCTCCTCGATCGGCATTCCGTACGCGCGTGGCATCGCCGCGGCCGTCGAGTACAGAAGCGAAGTCAACGGCGAGAAGATTCGCCTGATTCAACTCGACGACGGCTCCGATCCGTCGGCCGCGACCCGCAACGCACGCAAGCTCGTCGAGGAAGAAAAGGTCGACCTGCTGATCGGCACAGCCACCGCTCCTTCGACCATAGCCATGATGGCGGTCGCCGCCGAGCTTAAGGTTCCGATGATTGCAATTGCCCCGGTGACCGGGCAACCGAACGCGACCGATCAATGGGGCATCTCCATTCCGCAGCCCGCCGCGCTTCTGGTCAAGGTCGTTGCCGATCGCATGAAGCGCGATGGCATGAAGAACATTGGCTATATCGGGTTTTCCGATGCGTGGGGCGACCTCGTCTACAACGGTGCCAAGGCGGCGGAGGCCGAAGGGGGCATCAAGGTTCTGACAAACGAGCGCTATGCTCGTGTCGATACGTCGGTAACAGGTCAAATCCTCAAGGTCCTCGCGGCCCGACCTGACGCCGTTCTGATTGGAGGATCGGGAACCCAGGGTGCCTTGCCGCTGCTTACGCTGGCCGAGCGGGGCTACAAGGGGCCAACGTACGGAACGATGGCGCTGGTCAATCCGGATTTCGTGCGGGTCGGCGGCAAGGCGGCGGAAGGTATCCTGCTCTCCGCCGGTCCGGTCATCGTGGCCGAACAGCTACCGGACGGCCATTTCGCGAAAAAGCTCTCGCTCGACTTCCGGGCCGCCTATCAGAAGGCCAACGGCATCCCGAGCACGGACGGATTTTCCGCCCTCTCGTTCGATGCCTGGGGGATTTTCACGACCGCTGCTGATCGAGCACTGAAGACCGCAAAGCCGGGAACCGTCGAATTCCGCCAAGCCCTGCGCGACGAAATCCTCAAAACCAACGAACTCCCTGGCGTTCACGCGGTCTACAACTTCAAGCCCGGCTCCTATCTCGGGGTCGATGAGCGTTCGCTCGTGATGGTTCGCCTGACGAACGGCGCCTGGAAGTACGAGCCCTGAGCGATGTCGGGGGGACAGACGCAGGGGCGGCCGACCGCATGACGATGGACATTGCGACGATCCTCGGGATCGACGGCATCGCTACCGGGGCAATATATGCCCTGGTGGCGATCGGGACCGTGCTCATTTTCACCGTGACACGGGTTATCTTCATCCCGTTCGGAGACATCGCCGCGTTCACCGCGCTGACGCTCGCGGCGCTCGAGACAAAGAGGGTCCCGGGAACGTTCGGACTTGTCATCGTCCTCGCGTGCCTGGCGTGCCTGATGGAGGTCGTCTCACTTGTGCGCGGGGGAGCGCTCCGCGAGACGCCGCGAGCAGTGTTCTTTTACCTCGCGCTTCCCCTGATGGCAGTTGGAATCGTTTGGATGGCAATGCGGTACGATCCCCCCATGGCGGTCAGGATCGTGCTCGCCCTTCTGCTGATCATGCCTATCTCGCCGCTTCTCGACCGGATCGTCTTCCGCCCGGTCGCCGACGCCTCGGTTCTCCTGCTGTTGACCGTTTCGGTTGCGCTCCATTTCGCACTGGTCGGACTTGGCCTGCTTTTCTTCGGCCCCGAAGGCGTCAGGACCGAACCATTGACGGCCTTCTCGACGGAGATCGCGGGAATCCACGTGTCCGGACAGACAATCCTGATCGTCGTCGCGGCGATGGTGTTCAGCGGCCTGTTGTTTCTCTTTTTTGATTTCACGCTGACCGGAAAGGCGCTGCGGGCGACCGCGATTAACCGGACCGGCGCCCGATTGATGGGTATTAGACCGGCTCGTTCGGGAACGATTGCTTACCTGCTGGGATCGCTGATGGCCGGCGTATCCGGCATCCTGATCGCTCCGGTGAACACGATCTTCTACGATTCGGGTTTCCTGATCGGCCTCAAGGCTTTCGTCGGCGCCATCGTGGGCGGCATGACCAGCTATCCGGGCGCGGCGCTGGGATCGCTCGGCGTCGGCATTCTCGAAAGTTTCGCATCGTTTCAGAGCGGCGCGTTCAAGGACGTCATCGTTTTCTCATTGCTGATTCCGATCCTGCTATGGCGGTCGTTCGCCTCGGCGCATTCCGAAGAGGAGGTCGAGGAATGACACGGTCGCAGATACGTCTCATCGTTGCTGCGGCGATCCTCTGCCTGGCGGCGGCCCCTTACGTTCTCAACCCTTTCAGCATCACGCTCCTGAACTATGTCGGTATCTATTCGCTTGCCGCGATCGGGCTCGCGCTGCTCACGGGGGTCGGCGGGATCGTATCCTTCGGTCAGGCCGCATTCGTCGGCGTCGCGGCCTACACGACGGCCTGGACATCGGCATTGAGCGGTTACTCGCCCTGGGTCGGTCTCCTGCTGGCGATCATTCTGACGTGTGGTATTGCCGCGATCCTCGGTTTCGTGACATTGCGTCTGCAGGGTCATTTCCTGTCGCTGAGCACGGTGGCGTGGGGATTGGCGATCGCCTTCCTGTTCGGAAACATCGACGAACTTGGCAGCCACAACGGCCTCTCGGGCATTCCGCCGATCTCGATCGGCTCGCTCGCCCTCGTCGAGGGCTGGCAAATCTATTTCCTCATTTGGGGAATCGTCGCCGGGGTGCTGGTCCTCCTCTACAATCTCCTCGACTCCCGCATCGGCCGCGCGATGCGTACGCTGCGAGGCGGCAACACGCTCGTCGAAAGCCTCGGGATCAGCGCGTTTCAGATCAAGCTCCTGACGTTCGTCCTCGCCGCCTTTCTCGGCGCGCTGTCAGGGTGGCTCTATGCACATCTCAGCCGGTTCATCAGCCCGGGACCATTCGAGGCCGGGATGGGCATCGAGTATCTGATGATGGCGATGGTTGGCGGCTCGGGAAGCATTCTGGGGGGCGTGGTCGGCGCGGCAATCGTCACACTGTTGAAGAACACCGTGCAGGACTACCTTCCGCTGCTCGCGAAGGGCGCCTCCGGTCAGCTTGAGATCGTCGTTTTTTCAGCGCTGTTCATTCTGTTCCTGCAAAGGGCGCGCCAAGGTATCGTTCCGCTCCTCGCCCGCTTTCTGCCGGAGCCGAAACGGCCCCGACCGCAGCCTGCCGCGGCCCTTCCGCGCCGCGAGCAGCCGGCGGCCGGCACGCTTCTCGTCCAGCTCGAAGGGGTGGAACGGCGCTTCGGCGGCCTCGTTGCCGTCAACAACGTCAGCTTCCAGGTCCGGTCCGGCGAAATCCTCGGACTCATCGGACCGAACGGCGCGGGCAAAAGCACGATCTTCAACCTCCTCACCGGCGCGCTGCGCGTAAACAGCGGAGAGATCGCGTTCGCGGGGAGACCGATAACGCGCGACGGGCAGTGCCGCATCGCTCGTGCGGGCATCGCCCGCACTTTCCAGCACGTGAAGCTGCGACCGCGGATGACGCTTCTCGACAACGTGTTGCTAGGTACCCACTCGCGCACCAAAACCGGTCTACTCGCGGGCGCCTTGCGATTGAACCGCGCCGAGGAGGCGAGCGCGCGTTATGAGGCGCTCCGGCAGCTTGAACGTGTCGGACTTGGCGACAAGCCGTTCGAGCTCGCAGGCGATCTGCCGCTCGGTAATCAGCGCGTGCTCGAGATTGCCCGTGCGCTCGCTGCCGATCCGACTCTTCTTGTTCTGGACGAGCCCGCGGCAGGCCTGCGCCGTCAGGAGAAGCTCAAGCTGGCGGAACTGCTGCGATCGCTCCGCACCGACCGCCTGACAATTCTCCTGGTCGAACACGACATGGAATTTGTCATGGCGCTGGTCGATCGCATCGTCGTTCTGGATTTCGGCTCCAAACTTTGCGAGGGCGAACCGGCGGCGATACGCAACGACGCCCGCGTTCAAGAGGCCTATCTCGGAGGCGTCGCGTGACGCGGATGCTCTCGATCGAAAATGTCTGTGTCTCCTATGGCAAGGTGGAGGCCGTCCGAAACGTCTCGCTGTCGGTCGAGGAAGGACAGATCGTGACGGTGATTGGCCCGAATGGCGCCGGCAAGACCACGCTGCTTATGGCGGCGATGGGGCTCCTGCGGTCCACGGGGCGGATGATCTTCCAGGGGACGGACCTCTCGAGGGTGGACGTCGAGGGGCGCGTCGAGCGCGGGCTCTGCCTCGTCCCCGAGAAACGCGAGCTGTTTTCCGATATGTCCGTTGCCGACAATCTCCTGCTCGGCTCGTACAGCCAGCGCGACCGCTCGGGCACAAAGGGCAACCTGGAGGACGTGTTTCATCGATTTCCGCGGCTGAAGGAACGCAGGAAGCAAGCCGCCGGAACTCTGTCCGGTGGCGAGCGGCAGATGCTCGCGCTTGGCCGTGCGCTCATGCAAAAGCCTAAACTTCTTATCCTCGACGAACCGAGCCTCGGGCTCGCACCGCTCATCGTTCGCGAAATCTTCCGAACGATCTCTTCGCTTCGGGAGCTTGGCGTTTCGGTGCTTCTGGTTGAGCAGAACGCCCGCGCCGCGCTGGAGACGGCGGATTTCGGCTACGTTCTGGAGACAAGCGAGATCGTTCAGTCAGGCCCGGCCGAAACGCTCATCCACGACCCGAAACTGATTGCGGCCTATCTTGGCGGGCACTGAGCATCATCAATGGTCATGGATGCATCCGTGTTTTGTTTGGTGACAAATGCGATCGGTCCCGCCAATCCGACCGACAGAAGGCGTCCTTAATGTCAGTATCCTGGTTTTGTCAGTGGCGGGCGCCTGATGATGGCATGATGCCGCTAAGTCCTTCCGATCGGGCCGCCCTGGAGTCATTATTGTCGAAATGCCCAGGCATGGCCAAAGGTCATATCCTGACGCCGGCCTCGGCGCACGATCCCTATTACACCGATATGTCAGGCTTCCCGAGCCTGGTATTGCATCTTGAATTCTCTGAAGTTCTCGCACTTGAGAGGTGTTTGAAAAGAGATGGCTATCTGGCGCCGTTGGCGAACGGCGATACCCTGCCGAGCCTGGCTAGTGCGATCGTTTCCCATCAAGGCTTTCTGGGCCGGCAATATCCCGTTCCGGACCCTGCGCTTGCATCCGCAGATGGCCGGGCTCTGACATATCTCGTTGAATATCCGGGTTCGGCTCCCGACGTAAATGCCTGGCATGCATTCTATGTTTCGCATCATCCTCAGATCATGGCGAGATTCCCCGGGATCCGCCGTATCGAAATCTATACGCCGGCTCTAGTGATCTGCGAGTTGCCGCTGGTTGCGCGCTCAGCGATGCAGCGCAACGTGACGGTTTTTGACTCTGCCGAAGCCATGAACGTTGCGATGCTTTCGCCGGTGCGGGACGAGATGCGGCAGGATTTCATGAACTTTCCGCCGTTCGAGGGAGGCAACACTCACTATCCTTTTCACACCACAACAATTGTGCCGGCACCATGATCAAGCTCGGGCGCCTCGGTATCGGGTTCCTGGCGAGCATTCTTCTACGGCTTGCAGAACAGCGCCTTCCACATCATGAAGGTCGCGCTCTTTGGTGTGCTGGGCTACATCTTCGCGCGGCTAGAGGAAACGCCATTCTTGCTGGGCTTCGTGCTCGGCCCGGTCGCGCCATGCTCCTGTCGCGTGGCGACCCCTTCGTGTTCATTCAAAGACCGATCAGCTAGATCTGCTGATCACGGAGGCGATTCTTCTGACCTCGATAGTCCTACTCAGCCCGAGAACGGCGCGCGCGGGAGCATTTCAAGAAAAAATCTGACAAATGACTATTCAAAGCTGCTTGGTGCGCGCGTCGCCATGTAACACATCGACACTCACGAAAATTTTCAGCTCTCCCTGGTGGCATCTACAAAGCCGCCACACTTGGCCGGCGCCACGGCGCCGGCCACATTTTCTGCAGGCGGAAAACGCCGAAGAGAGGGAGTTGGGTTGGCGAGCAGGAAATTCGATCGACCGAGGCGGCAAAGTGCTTATCCGTTCGGTCCGTTCTTTCTGGTTCGCGGCGTGCCGCCTCTCTGATTTCTCATGTCGCGGGGTGTCGTACCGCTCCAACTCTTGAACGCCCGCCAGAACACTGTGGCGTCAGCATATCCAAGGGTCTGGGCGAGATCGGCAAAGTTGCAATGCCCGGCTCCGAAACGGGCTTCGATGACGGTCTGACGGTGCTCGCGCAAGAGAAGGCGAAGGGACGTGTTGCGCTTCGCCAACTTTTGCGCCGGGTGCAACAGTTGACCGCTGCGACCCACAGACCCGCTTTGTCTGCTCGAAGGAGGCACGGCCGGAATGCTCATTCACAGGCTCATTTCGAATCGACGCAGCATTTGGCGACGAGTTCTAGCTGGATCGGCACAATCGGATCGATGGGTAGCGGCACTGGACTAGCGTCTACGGCACACCCTCGTTATCGCGGCGTTGTCCTTGACCGGGCTTCTGTCCCCATTGCTGCTCGGCGATGTCGGCCGTTTATCTGCCGGGATCATGGTGGGATCGCTGGTGCTGGTTTGTGTGGGCATCCGACTGTGCTTGTGGCACCGCTGAAACCGGTCCCTCAACTCGGCCTGCGCAAGGTGGCTGACGGGCTTTCGCCGAACTTGGCACGATAGGCGCCCGCCATGCGGCTGACATGGGTGAAGCCGAGATCGAAGGCGATATCGACGACGCGCTCGTCGGGCCGTGCCGTCTTCAGCCTGGTATTGAGCTGTGCGAGCCTGATGTCCTGCAGCATCGCGGAGACAGTGGTGCCGAAATGACGGCGAAAGCCGAGCTGCAGCGCGCGAATGCCGGTGCCGGCAACATCTGCAAGTTGTTCGAGATCGAGCGGCTCGGCAGCCTGCGCCTCCAGCCAGGCCCGCGCCCGCCGCAGCGCCGCCGGCTGGGTTTCGATCCGCCCGTTGAAGACATCGGTGAGGTGGCTCGAACTATGGTGTTGGCCGCCGAGTAGTGCGCCGAGCATGGTCTCGCGCCAGTTGGCGGTGGCCACCGGTGACAGACTTTTTCCGGGTCCAAGGCGTTCGGCGGTGGCGACGAGATGTTCGATCTGTCCGCAAAGTGCGGACCCGATCGGTGTTGTCAGGTCCACCGAGGGATTGAATTCGACCGGACGCAGGGCAGTTCCGGCGAGCGCCGCCGCGCGCTGCTCGATCGTCCGGCGCTCGATCAGCAGGATGAGCTGGGCGCAATCCTGGTACCAGGTCATCTTGGTTGGAGTGGTCGGCGACAGCAGTGACGCTGTCCTGCCGGGGGAGGCCGTGACTTCGCGCGCGGCCGTGCACACACGCACGGAACCGCGTAGGGGAATCTGCAGCAGGAAAAACCGGTCGAGGCAACCGGGATCGATCGTCACACACCCGCCATAGGCGACGTAGTTGACGGAAAATCCGTCGAAGCCCGCGCAATTGTGCAGGGCGCAGAAGTCCGGCGCCGAATGGTTCACCGGCTTGAGGTCGTGGGGACAAAAGATGCGCCCGATCGCCTCGGCGGCATCGTCGACACTGGCGGTGGCGACGCGGGCGAATTCCACCAGCCTTGCCTGTGCCGAAACCTCTGCGCTCATCGCGATCACGCCGGCCGTCCGGAGTTGTTTGAGGTCTAAAACATCGAGACCCTAATGTATTCAGAGGCAAAGGGGAACTCGATTTCGATGCGCAACCGTGCGCAGCCTTGGGTGGCCGTTGGAGGTCCCCGTGTCGTGGGGCTTAGCCCCGTGATCTTGCATTGCAACATACGCGCGAACATCACCCGATTCGTTTATCGGATAGACAACGCTTTGCGATGACGACAGCCTAAGGTCCCAATGACGTCCAAACAGGGGGTTGGCTGATATGGGCAAGCTCGAAAAAGGCATTACGCAAAACGGCGGCGGCTACGGCGGCAAGACATGGAATATTCTCGGCCAGGTGTATTTTCCCAAGGCGGTGACGGACTCGACTTTCGCGTTCGAAACCAACAGCGATCCGGGCCAGTTTGTCCCGGTGCACATTCATCCGACTCAGGACGAGTTCATCCTTGTGCAGGAAGGCATGCTCGACCTCAAGCTTGACGGCGCCTGGGTGCAGGCCAAGGCCGGCGATCTCGTGCGGATGCCGCGCGGCATCCCGCACGGCTATTTCAACAAGTCCGACAAGCCGTGTCGCGCGCTGTTCTGGGTCTCGCCGATGCAGAAGCTCGAAGCGTTGTTCGACAAGCTGCACAACCTGACCGATCCCAACGAGGTGGTGCGCATCTCCGCCGAGCACGAGGTGAATTTTCTGCCGCCCGAAGCCAACGAGTGACCGTGATCACTTTCGCAGCGGGACGCTAGTACCGACTATGTTAGATTTGTGAGTCGCTTACTGCCCATGCTTCGAGACGCTCGCGTCGCTCGCTCCTCAGCATGAGGTTG
>Ga0137403_10000417_pt1 | contig 54643 bp, 44 predicted proteins | sample CZOMad2_1_16fung_FD_122057 | JGI IMG/M metagenome (GOLD analysis project Ga0137403, IMG submission 122057) | Vadose zone soil fungal communities from Angelo Coast Range Reserve, California, USA - CZOMad2_1_16fungal (Hybrid Assembly) | ecosystem: Environmental > Terrestrial > Soil > Vadose zone... | reverse complement strand
CTCGCCGACGCCGCGGTCGAGGCCCTGCTTGAAGATCTCCTGCCGCTCGCCACGGTCGTCACCCCCAACCTGCCGGAGCTCGCCCGGCTGACCGGCCTGCCGGTTGCAAGCGAAGCCGAGAGGCGCCGGGCGGCCGAAGCGCTCGCCCGTCGCGGCCCGGCCGTGCTGGTGAAGGGCGGCCACGGGGAAGGCCCGGAGGTCGTCGACCTGCTGTTCGCGGCGGGGACCTGGTACCGCTTCCCTCACCCGCGCCTCGCCGCGGGCTCGACCCACGGCACCGGCTGCACCCTGGCCGCCGCCCTGGCGGCGCGCCTGGCGCGGGGGGAGGCGCTGCCGGAAGCCGCGGCGGGAGCGATAGAGTATGTGGCGGGGGCGATCGCCGCCGCCTATCCGCTGGGAGGCGGGATCGGGCCGGTCGACCCGCTGTACCGCTTGCCGAAAGAGGAGATGGGGAGATGACGACGCACGACGAGACGCTGGACCTCCTGGTGGTGGGCGCCGGCCCCACCGGCATCGCCATCGGCGCCGCAGCCTGCCGGGAGGGGCTCTCGGTGCTCCTGGTCGACCGTGGGCCGATCACCGCCTCCATCCAGGAGTACCCGACCTTCCTTCAATTCTTCACCACAAGGGATCGGCTGGAGATCGCCGACATCCCGTTCTCGGCCCCCGACGACAAGCCCACCCGCCGCGACGCCCTGGCCTACTACGCGGCGGTCGTGGCGCGCTACAAGGTGCCGCTCGCCCTCGAAGAGGAGGTGCTCGAGGTGCAGCGCGACGGCGAGGATTTCCGGGTCGTCTCCCGCCCCCGCACCGGCTCCCCGGTGGTGCGCCGGGCGCGCGCCGTGGCCCTGGCGACCGGCTACTGGGACAACCCCTACCGCCTGGGAGTGCCGGGCGAGGACCTCCCCTGGGTGCACTGCCGCTACAAGGAGCCCTACCCGCACTTCGCCCAGGACGTGGTGGTCGTCGGCGCCGGCAACACCGCCGCCGAGGCCGCCCTGGAGATGTGGAGGAACGGCGCCCGGGTCACCCTCGTCCACCGCGGGGCTGAGCTGCGACCGGGGATCAAGTACTGGCTGAAGCCGGACATCGAGAACCGCATCGCCGAGGGCTCCATCCGGGCGCTGATGAACACCGTGGTCACCGCCTTCGGTCCGCAGGGGGTCGAGGTCCGCACCCCGGCCGGCCCCGAGACCCTGCCCGCCCAGGCCGCCTACGTCCTCATCGGCTACCGGCCGGACGTCGAGCTCGAACGCCGCTGCGGCATCGAGGTCGACCCGGCGACGCTCATCCCCAAGCACGACCCGGAGACCTGCGAGTCGAACGTCCCCGGGCTCTACGTCGCGGGGACGCTCCAGGCCGGCCGGCGGACGGACGTCATCTTCATCGAGAACTCCCGGGACCACGGACCCAAGATCGTCGCCCACCTGAAGGAGCGGCTGGCGGCGCTGGCGGTGCCGGCGTAGGGGGCCACCCGGGCGCCCCACAGGCGCTACCTTTGCTGCCGAGGTGGATGTTCGTAGAGACGCCCAGCCGCTACCACCTGCCTTTCCGGAACCACCGCCGCCAGGGCGTCTCCGCAGGCCGGGAACGCCTGAGTCCTGCCAGCGTTGGAGACGCCCTGGCGTTCGGGGTCAAGGAAGAGCCTGTGGTAACGGCTGGGCGTCTCTACGAACACCCCTTGCGGTCGCAAAGTTAGCGCCTATGGGGGCGCTGGGGACGGAACCGAGCCCTTCGGCGGGCTGTTGAGCCGTATCCGCAGCTCGTGGCTGGTGACGTCGATCGTGGCGCTTTTGAGCTTCGCCGTGAAGCCCGGGACGTCGATCCGCGCCCAGCCGCCCCGCTCGTGCACCTCGGGCTTTTCCGGCAAGCCGGTGACGACGAGGCGCCGCACTCCCTGCAGGATGGGGTGGGGGCCGACCGCCTCGGTCAGCGCCTCGCGGTCCAGCACTTCGAGCTCGGCATTGGCGTTGCCGACCTTCAGCCAGCGGCGGTGGAGCACCTCGCCGGGGCGGACGAGGAGGACGTTCAAGGGGTCGAACCTCTGGGGAAAGAGCGGCTCTTCCCCCGCGGTCACCACCACCGACCAGCCCGCTTTGCCGAGGAAGGCGGCGCGGGCGGACTCCCGCTCCCGCCGCAGGCGTTCGAGGTCTTCCCCGGCCCGCTGGGCCGCCGCCGCCCGCTCCCGCGGCGAAAGCTCGCAGGGGCGCGGCCCGGCGCGGCCGGCCAGGAGCGCCGCGAGCATCGCATCGAGCGAGCCGGGCTGCCCTTCCGACCCCAGGCGTTCCTTCCAGGGGGAGCCCAGCCGGTCGAGGAGCACCGCCTCGGCCCGGCCGACGGCGTAGGCGCGGTCGCGCACCATCTCGGCGGGGAAGTCGTCGGCCGGCAGATCCATCCCCCGCTCACCCCGCGCCAACCCCTCTACGTAGGTGGCGAGCCCCTCGTTGAGCTCGGTCCCCCGTTCGTAGGCGACAGCCTCGGCCGGCAGGAGGGCGAAGCGCCCCTGGCGCAGGCGCATGGCGAGGTCCGCCCAGCAGAGGGTCCCCGCCGCGTCGCTCGCCGCCAGCGCCCGGCGCAGGGCCTGGGTCTCCTCCCGCCGCAGGGTGAGCGGCTCGCGCGCCTCCACGGGATAGACGAAGAGCTCCAACTCGTCGCCCGCCCAGCCGGAGTAGCGCTCCCGGACGAAGACGTGGAAGGCCTCGTGCGCCGCCACCGCCGCCCACTCCCGGATGGAGCGGGACGGCGCCCCGGTGAGCAGCACGGTGGCGGTCGGCACTCCGGCGATCTCCACCCCGGTGTTGGCGCGCAGCGCCGCCGTCCGGCCGTCGGCGATCCGCCCTCCCCCCTGACCGGGGCCGAACTCGGGGGGCGGATGGGGATGGCGGAAAAGCCAGGTATCCCGGCCGTCGTAGAGGGCGAGCGGGATGGCGAGCAGGTCGAAGCCGGGCCAGACGCTGCGGCCGTCGACGATCCGCTCCAGCTCCTGCTCGATCGCTACGGGCAGGGGCGGCGCACCGCGGGAGGCCGGGGGATCGCCGGAGACCCCGGACCTCCCCACCGCCGGGGACCGCGCCGGGGGCGGGGTCCCGCAGGCGGCAGCCCAGAAGGCAGCCGAGACCACGGCGAGCGTGAGAACCCGCGCCCCTCTCCTCAAGGCCGTCCCCACCCGCCGCCGCCCGGGGTCTCCAGAAGCAGCCGGTCGCCGGGGCCGACCTCGCGGCCGTCGACCGACTCCAGCTCCTCGATCTCGCCCCCCGCCCGGAGGAGGCGCTGGCGCCCGGGGAGCCCCGGCTCGCCGCCGGCGCGGCCGTAGGGGACCTCGACCCGGTGCTGGGTGACGAGCGAGAGCGACATGGGGGCGAGGAAGGTGATCTCCCGCACCGCGCCGTCGCCGCCGCGGAAGGCGCCGGCGCCGCCCGAGCCGGGGCGGATGGCGAAACGCTCCAGGCGGACCGGGTAGCGGTGCTCGAGGAGCTCGGGGTCGGTGATCCGGGTATTGGTCATGTGGGTATGGACGGCCGAGGCGCCCGTCCAGCCCGGCCCGGCCCCGGCGCCGCCGCAGACCGTCTCGTAGTAGCCGAAGCGCTCGCTGCCGAAGAGGACGTTGTTCATCGTCCCCTGGCTGCAGGCGGCGAGCCCCAGCGCCGAGAGCAGGGTGTCGACCACCCGCTGGCTGGTCTCGACGTTCCCCCCCACGACCGCCGGGCAGTCGGCGGGGTCCTCCGGGAAGGGCGGATTCAGGAACCCCGGGGGGAGGCGGATCTCGACCGGCCGCAGGAACCCCTCGTTCAGGGGCAGCGGCTCGTCGATGAGCAGGCGCAGGCAGTAGAGGACGGCGCTCCGCGCCACCGCCGGCGGGGCGTTCAGGTTCCCCGGGTGGACCGGCCCACTGCCGGTGAAGTCGATCACCGCCTCGCCGCCTGCGATGTCCAGGGTGACGCGGAGGGGGGTGCCGTCGTCCAACCGTTCCACCGCCCGGCGGCGACCCTCGGGGAGGTCCAAAAGGGCGGCGCTCACCCGTTCGGCGGCGCGGTCCTCCAGGGCCTGCATGGCGCGGCGGACGTCCGCGGCGCCGTGCTCGGCGGCGAGGGCACGGAGGGCCGAGGCACCCCGGTGGTTGGCGGCGGCGGCGGCGCGCAGGTCGGCGAGGTTCTCCTCGACCGCGCGGCTGGGGTAGGGAGCGGTCTTCAGAAGCTGCTCGATCTCGTCCAGACACGGGCGGCCGCCGCGCACCAGGTAGGTCGGCGCGATCACCACCCCCTCCTCGATCAACCGGGTCGCCCGGGGGGGCATGGAGCCCGGGCGGCTGCCGCCGATCTCGGCATGGTGGGCGCGGTTGGCGACGTAGCCCAGGAGGGTGCCATCGAGAGTGAAGACCGGCGCCACCACGGTGACGTCGGGCAGGTGAGAGCCGCCGAAACCGGGATGGTTGGTGACCACCACGTCCCCCGGTCCCATGGGGATCGTCTCCCGCAGCCGGCGCACGCAGAGCCCCAGCGCCCCCAGGTGGACGGGGATGTGCGGCGCGTTGGCCACCAGCCCTCCGACCGGGTCCAGGAGGCCGCAGGAGAAGTCGAGCCGTTCCTTGACGTTGGTCGAAACGGCGGTGCGCTTCAACATCTCCCCCATCTCCGCCGCGATGCCGGCGAAGCGGTTGGTGAAGAGCTCCAGGACGACGGCCTCGGGGCGGTTCGGGGTCACCGGGAGGATTATAGAGGGTGCGCGATGGCCTTGCTGTGACGGAGACGCGTTTCGCCCCGAAGGGGCGCAGGTGGGTAGCCTGGGGTGCAAACCCCAGGTAGGCGGTGGAATAATTCCAGCCCCGAAGGGGCGGCGGTAATTCCGGCCGGAACCGTCGCCCCTTCGGGGCTTTTGTTTTCTTGTAGTTACACCGACCTGGGGCTCTCGCCCCAGGCTACCAACCCAAGCCCCTTCGGGGCAGCCCCTCGACGCTGGATTTCATTTCCTGTCACCGATAAGGTGACCAACTGAACATACTGTATGCTTTCCTCTAGCCATGGTCAGCATCGCCAAGTCCAGGGTAGACCCACGCGATGACCTCGACCGTATGGTCGTGGCGGCCCTCTTCAGGCATGTCCTCTTGTCTGGCCCGATCGACGCGTCCCTGCCGGCTGTCGTCTTCCAGCACCGCCGCCTCCGCGCCCGGGGGCGGCTCCTCGACGCTCTGCTCTCCCGCGGCTCCGACGAGGTGCCGGACAAACTACGGAAGGAGATGCAGAAGCTGGTGAGGGACTGGGCTACCGCGGACTTCGACGATGCTTTCAAGCCCGCAGCAGCCTTCGAGATCCGCTGCGCCCGCGAGCACGATTTGGTGGAGGCCCGAGAGTCGGGTGATTCGGAGAAGCTGCTCGCTGTCCTCGAGCGGGATTACCGGCGACGGGTGATCGAGGAGTTCGGGAAGATCGAGCTGCGCGGCATCCAGACGAGCCACTGGGACCCACCGGATCTGGATACGGTCTATGTACCGCTGCACCTGGAGGCGCCGCCAGAGGTGACGGCGGACAAAGACGGAAAACAGACAGTTATCCTGTTCCGCCAGCGACTCACGGTTCCGGAGGTGCTGACCGATCACCGACACGTCCTGATCGTCGGAGCGCCCGGCAGTGGCAAATCGACCCTCGTCTCTTACATGGCGACTCGGGCGGCAGCGCAGAAGCTCGGCCCGGAGTGGAACGATCTGCTTCCCCTAATTCTCACGGTCCGCTCTTTCAAAGGCCATTCCCTCACCGTGGAGAACATCTCCATCCATACCGGGTGCGACAGCGGTCTTGTTCGGCAGGCGCTCGAGCGGCAGCGAGCTCTGGTCTTCCTCGACGGCCTGGACGAAGCTCCGGAAGATTTGCGCGGGCAACTGATCGAGTCTCTCCATAGCCTGGTCAAGCGCTACCCCGAAGTCTACCTCCTTGCAACCAGCCGGCCGGCAGGGGCGCCTGGCGAGATCGAACGGCGCGTCCATGGTCTCAAGCCCTTCCGGCTGGCCGAGCTCCAACGCCAGGAGGTGGACGAATTCATTTCGAAGTGGTGCCTGGCCGCGGAGAGGTCTGTCCGCAAGGACTTGGCACAGGATGATAGGGAAGCAATCAGGGCTGCCGATGACCTCAGGCAGCGCCTTTCCCGAAGCTATTCCGTCCAGAGGATCGCCGTCAACCCTCTCCTCGTCACGATCCTCTGCGTCGTCCACCGCTTCCTCGGCAGCTCGATTCCTGAGCACCGCGTCACACTATACGATAAGTGTACAGACGCCCTTCTTTATGAATGGGATCGCGCGAAATTTCCCGAGGGATCCGCCGTCGGATACCTCGACGCCTCAGCAAAGCGACAGTTATTGAAGGGAGTGGCGCGGAAAATCCATTCGGCCCATGCCGCTGAAATCGCCGAGGAGGACGCGGTCCAGCACTTCGAGCAAATTCTCCCCGAACTCGGCCGCCCTGTGGAAGACTCCAAGAGGATCATGGCGGAGATCCGGGACCGCAGTGGGCTTCTGGTCGAGCGCCGGCCAGGTTTTTTCTCCTTCTCTCATTTGACATTCCAGGAGTACCTCTGCGCGTTGGATTTTGTGGATACGAAGGACTTAGATGAGCTGACTAGACACTATGCGGAGACCTGGTGGCATGAAGTCATCGTGCTTGCTGCGGGAGGGCCAGGGGCGTCCGGAGAACGCATTGCTCGCCGGCTGCTTTCGAAGAAACAAGCAGCAGCCGTATTTCTCGCCGCGCAATGCCTGGAGACCGCGCCCTCCATGCCTCTCGAGGTGCGCGAAAGAATCGAAGCGGAGATTCAAAAACTAGTGCCGCCCCAAGATTATCTCGAAGTAGAAAGCCTAATAGCCCTAGGGGTCGTATCCGCACCTGCACTGGCCAAATTACTGCAGACTGAAGACGACTCGAAGAGCATGTTCTACTGTCTCTGGGCGCTAAAAGACATTGACTACGAGCCTGCTGTTCCAGCCATTGCGAAATGCGTAGGCGATTCTCGTTCGACTAATCATGCCATGAGTTTTGTGAACGATGAAGCGATCATTGACTGGGCTCCATCCATAGGGGGCTTCTCATGTTACATTTTAGCACTCAAGGCCATAGAATCCGACACAGCGAGAACCGCGCTTAGGCAGACATTTCCAAGACTTGCAGCGCATGAACGTGAGGTCATGAGACAGATTTTGGCAACAATATATAGGGACGAAATCCGCTTTAGAAAAATTCTCGAAGAGGTCGATCCGGGAACTTCTCGACCCAAGCGCGCTCGAAGCACTGCGTAAGCGCCGTTGAATATGCAAGGTTCGGGTCACGCAGCCGTGCGCTCGCATCCCTTACCATCTCGGCCTGAAGTTGCTGGATCTGATTGGCCTCCTTCCCCAATCTGACGGCAAGTTCTCCGAGGCGCGAGATCGTGTGAAGTTCGTTCAGACTGTATGTGATCGCGCGCTTACGCTGCTCGCACAGCCAGTCCCGGTTCAAATCCAAGTCGCGGATCGTCTCCTCGGCCGCTCCACCGGGCAGGGCCGCCTCCATCCTGCCATTTTCATGAAAGCGGAATAGTGATGACGGATCGCCCTCGTCCGGTCGGACGTAAGAACCTCCGCCAAGAGGCCACTTATCGGACTTGGCGCCGTTGCAACCGGCACAGCACAGGAAGTAGTTCCCGCAGTCGTAGACGAGTAATGGGAAAAGCGACTTAGGCTTGAAGTGCTCCACAGCTGCGGATCGCTCGGCATTGATCGACCACTCGCAATAGGCGCACTTTTGGTGAGACATTACAGCGAGCGCCCTCTTGAGCCGACCCCATATCGCCTTAAAGTCGCAGACCCCCTTCTTGCCCTTCCTGGGCAGCACCTCCGCCGCGTAGCTCTTGAACCCGGCCCGCCGCACCGGATCGTCAATCCCGAGCGCCTCGAAGGCAGCTGCCTTCGCCGCGAACGAATCGTAGTCTGGAAAGGCTTTCCTGGCGCTCACCTGCCATGTGGGAGGGATCTTGACCCCACCGCGATCGAGCCGCCTCACGGCTTGACCTTCTCGATCGCGGCGGCGAGATCTTCGAGGAACGCCTTACGCAACCCCGACATCTGAGACATGAACGAGCCGTCCGCACGACGGATCTCGTCCTCGGCAACCAGCCTCTGCAGAGTGCCGAGATCCTCGAAGAGCTGCTTGCGCTGTTCCTCGGTTGCACGCCCCTTGCTGATCGCTTTCCGAATGACGTTCACTCGCTCCTCAACCTCGGAAAATTTGGTGGAGTAACGGGAGTCGAGACTGAAGAGCTTCTCCTCCAGGAGCACCGAGCCAATCTCGGCGCCATCCAAGTCCTCCGTCTCTTTGGCGGTGAGCGAGGTCGCCGTGACCTGCCCGGTCTCCTCGCGCAGGGAGACGACCTGGTGCCGAGAGTCGATGGCGCCCTGGACGACCGCGGGAGAGTGCGTCGTCAATATGAATTGCGTGTTGGGAAAGAGCGTTGTCAGCTGCGCAGCGACCGTCCGCTGCCAGCGTGGGTGGAGGTGGAGGTCCACCTCGTCGATCGCCACCGTCGCCCTCCCGAGGAGTGGATCCTCCAAGGTGGGGAACAGGTAGAGGTAGCGCAGCACGAGGTCGAAGACGATGACCAGGACCGCTTGATAGCCATCCGACAACTCCTTGAGCTCCAGGGGAAAACCGTTGCGCACCACCTGGGGAATCCATTCGGTCTTTCCCTCGTCGAAGGTGATGCCGGTAAGCCCCTGACCGAGTTGAGAGAGGGAGGAGTCGAGACGCTTCCAAGTCGCGTCGATCCGCGGGTCCGACTTACGGGCTTCGTGAAGCACCACGAGGTACCGGGCAAGGTCGCGCAGGAGATGAGTGTCCGGCCGAAAGACGGTCGCCGTGCAGCCCTGGTAGGCTCTCGCGGCGAGCTCAGCGAGGGTTGGATTGGGTGCCGGATAGCTTCCATCCTCGTCCGGAAAGTAGACCCGCCGGTACCGCCCATAGGCGAGGAATGGGCGGTCGATGGGCAGTCGTTGCCGAGTTCCGGCGCCCCCAGCCTTCCAACGGGCGACGGGACGCTTCACTGCCGCCACATAGACGGCGATCTCCCCGCTCTTCGCCCCGTGGGTCAGCGGGAAGGCAGGCAGCCCCTCCTCCTCCGCATGGGTGAGAGAGGCCAGAGCCTCGATGACCGTCGTCTTTCCCGCGCCGTTCTCCCCCAGGAGGACGGTCAGCTGCGGGTGAAGCTCGATCGTCGCCTCGCGGAAACAGCGGACGTTGCGTAACACCAGGCGGTCGAAGTGTCCGCCAGCGGCATCGGATCCCATGCACGGCCTCCCAGGAAGTACCCGGTCCCAGCTCTCGGTTCAGCAAACCTCGTCGAGGAACGGTATCAGCAGATCGGCCAGTTCGCACGGATGGCTCCACTGGAGGGCATGGGCCGCTCGCGGCAGGACCGCCAGGCGCCCCTGGGGCAGGAGCCGGCAGACCTTCTCCGTCCAGGGCTCGGAAACCACCGGATCGCGTTCCCCCCGCACCACCAGGGTGGGGATGGCGAGGGCCGGGAGCTTGTCCTCGATGCGGTCGGCGAGGGCGTGGCGGAGGGTGCGGAGCACCCGCCCCAGCCCGGCTTTCAGGTAGTCGACGGCGACGATCGGGGCCAGGGTGAGCGGTTCCCGCGGGACGTCGCAGAGCAGCCGCCCCAGCTCCTGCGGCACGCTCCGCTCGGTGTCGTCGATGGTGGGGGCGGCGAGGACCAGCCGCTCGACCACCCCCGGATGGCGGTAGGCCAGGTCCGCCACCACCTGGCAGCCCAGGGAGTGGCCGAGGAACGCCGCCCGGTCGAACCCCATCGCCGGCAGCCAGGCGGCGAGGAACTCCGCCTGTCCGTGGACGTCGAGCGGCTTCCGAGGTTTGGCGCTCCGCCCGAAGCCCGGGACGTCGGGCGCGTAGACCGGCCGCGTGAGGGCGAGGATCTCGGCCAGGCGGACCATGTAGCGGGAGGAGATCCCCAGGCCATGGACGAGCACGAGGGGTGTGCCCCCCGCGGAAGGACCAGTCGCGCCCCGGACGTGCACCCGGAGGTCGCCCACCCGCAGGAAACGGCTCTCGATCCTGCTCTGCGACGGCGTCACCGGAGGGGATTATAGGGAGGCAGGCCCTGGGTCGTGGAATCCGGTCGCCTAGCGTCCCATCGTCGAGCACCTCGGCCCACGTTGAGACACAAAGAACGCTCACGATGGGACACTACGGGCAGCCATGGGACACAAAACCCGATGTCGGGACACTACAAGCGATCCTTGGGACACTAGAAACCCGCTTTGAGACACTACGATGCCACGTCGAGACACTACGATTGGCACTTGGGACACAAGCAATCGATCTTGGGACACTACGAAACGGTGAGGGGACGCTACAGAACAAGCTGGAGACACTACAAACTCCGGCCTAGTGTCTCCAAGCCCTTCCCTAGTGTCCCAACGGCTTACCGTAGTGTCCCAAGGCGGATTTCTAGTGTCCCAAACTCCGGTCGTAGCGTCCCAAGGCTCCGTCGTAGTGTCTCAAGACGGGGCCTTTGTGTCCCAACAGCTCCACCGCGAGCCGGGACGGCGGGCTGTTATGTCTCTTCGGCCGGCTCGGGGGCCTCGGGAGGCGCGTCTGGAGTCTTCCGGTAGAGGTTGGAGAACCGTCCCGTCCCCCGCTCCTCTTTCTCAAGCCAGCCGTTGCGCTGGAGAGTCGAGAGCGCACGGTGGAGGCTCGAGCGGCTGGGCTCGTAGCCGAGCGCGGCGCACACGTCGCCCCGGGTGAACGTCTCGGGGAGCTGGTCCAGGATCGCCAGCATCGCGTCGTAGAGCTCATACCCGCCGCTCCGCCGCCGCGGCGCGGGGGTGGGCTCCGGAGGCACGGGCGCCGGAACCGCAGGAGTCGCCGGAGCCGGTACGGTCTCCTCGGAGGGGAGGGCGGGCAGGCTCAAGGGGGGGGTGGCCAAAAACGGGAAGCGTGGGTCGAGATCGCCGAGACCTCCGAGACCTCCCGGCAGCCGGTACATCATCTCGTAGGCACGGAGCTTGGCGCAGTAGGCGCTGTAGAGCACCTCGACGTCGGCACGGAACTGCTTCTCCAACTCGCGCCGGACACGCTCGAAGTCGCGGGGGGGCATGGGGAGGAGAGCCTAGCGCGCCGGGCGGCGGGGAGGCAAGCAAATCTCTCCCCCATACTCCCCCATAGCCCCCTACGGCTTCGCCGCCCACACCCGGACGGCCGTTCTCGTCGCGCAGGATGAGGACCGTGTCGCCCTTCCGAACCTGGCGGGAGAGCGGATCGCGGGGCGCGCCCCTCTCGGGCAGGCCCGTCCTCATCGGCAAGGGCTGGGGCTCGATTCGCTCAAGCGGCTGGCCCGCAGCTCCTCCCGGCACCGGGGATATCCGTTCATCGGGCGCCTCAGCAGCTCCGCCGGAGCGATCAGCGCCAGGGCTTTGTAAAGGTCGATCGAACGGACGCCGAAATCCAACAGGCCCCGCTGCGACGCCTGGACTTCGACCTCTTCGCAGGCCCAGAGGCGCACCGCCAGGGAGCGCAGCTGCCGGCGGCGGATGACCCTTCCCTCGGCCCAGTCCTCGAACCGGCGCCGTACCTCGCAGGCCGCCTGAGCCGTCGCCAGGGCCGCGGGGAAGGCGGGAGAGAAGAGGAAGGCCCGCGCCATCCACCAGACGGGCAGGTAGCCGGCTCGCCCCTCCAGCGCCTCGAAGAGCCTCCGGCGTTCCCCGCCCGGCGGCAGCCCCAGGCGGTCCGCCAGGGCCCGGAGCGCCGGGCCGGCACCGCCCCAGTGGCTCTCGGCCACCGCGCTCAAGGCCCGAGACCGGGCCTCTTCGAGGACCTCGCACCGCGGCAGCGCCGCCGTGCCGCCCCACTGGCGAAGCCGCTCCTCCAGGCTCTCGCCGATCTCCGACTCCAGGGCAGGAGACGGGGGAAGACCCGCGGCCAGGGCAGCTGCCCCGAGCAGGTACCGCAGACGCATCGCCGCCACCAGCTCCGGGGCCTCCGCGTGGAGCACCTGCGCCAGGGCCCAGACTTCGACCAGCGTGGGCGCCGCGCCGCGCGCCGGCGTCTCGGGAGGCGCGGTGAGAAAGGCCTCGCGATCGAAGCTGAAGTATTCCACCGCCCGGCGCGGGCGTAGAGGAGGGCCGGACGCCAGCGCCGTCGGCGCCCGGCGCGCCAGGGCGAGGGCGGCCGCCGCGTCCGCGCGCTTCACACTATGGCTGGCGAGGCGGTCGCGCAGCCGGTCTCTGCCCCGCTCTCCCAGCAGATCCGCCGCGAAACGCCGGACGGTCGCGGGGAACCGCTCGGTGAACGGGAGGTCCTTGATCGCATCGATCAATCGGCCGGCGGCTCCCCTCTCGATCTCGCCGCTCCGGATCCAGTGCTCGAGGGCGGCGCGGATCTCGACCAGGCCGACGGTGAGCGGCCGGTACCCCATCTCCTGAGGCGCGTGCAGGACCGCCACCTCGTCGTCGCCGTCGAGGACCCCATCGCGGAACCATGCGAAGACCTGGCCGACTCCGATCATGCCGAAGGGCGCCATTTCCACGGCGCGCAAGGCTCCCATGCTGGCGGCACCGAAGACCCGGATACCGGCCTCGAGCGCATAGAGCAGCTCCTTGTGGGTGACCGCTCCAACCGTGTAATAGTAGCCGTCGAGCAGGACGAGAGTGTGGGGCCGCCGCGCAACCGCTGCGAGGACGTCGCCGCGTTGTGCCGGCGGCCGGAGCTCGAACCCCTCCAGCCATTCACGCCGGCGCCGGTCGTCGAGGCCGGCCAGACAGGGGCCGGCAAAGACGATCACCCCGGGCGACGCTTCAGTCATGGGGCGGTTCCAGGAGCCCGGGGACGTAGACGAAGAAGACCGGCAGGCCGATCCCCCGGCGGGTGAGGTCCACGGCACAGGCCGTGAGCCCGAGCGACCCGAGGCGCGACAGGACCTGGGCCAGATCGTCGTCGACGCTCTCCGTGGCGAGGCTGACGACTTCGGTGAACCGCCGTCCCTCCGGGTGCTCGACGAAGCCCTGCCAGACGCGATCCGCCTCTTCATCGGCCTCATTGGCCTCGAAGATCAGGTCGTCGCGGGCGCCCGAGATGTAGGTGAGGCGGCTCTGGGCGGCTTCCGTCAGGGCACGGGAGAGCGCCACTTCCGGCGCCGGATGGCACCCCGCGCCGCGCCAGGAGGAGGGGAGGTCCGGCAGGACGAATTCGGCGATCAACGTCGGCACCCCGGCTTCCCAGGTGGCGTCCCAGAGCGCCAGGCGGGCTCCGGTCGCGCGGCAGCGGCCGATCAGCTCGCGGCACGATTCGTCGGTGACCGACTCCGGAGCGATGGGGACCGCGGTCGAGCGATCGCGCAGGAACCGCGCCAGGCCGTGCCGCTCGACGAGCTCGCAAAGGCCGTGCAGCACGGCCTCCTCGCGGCAGTTGCCGGACGCCAGGCCGCTCGACGTCTTGACGAACATGAGGACCTCGAAGGCATCCGGCAGGCGGAAATCGAGCTCCAGCATCTGGCGGGGAAGCCAGAGGGGCTCCCCGCCCCCCAGCGGCTCCGCCTCGATCCAGCGGATGGGCACCGCGTCGAGCGGGCGCACGCCGGGGTGCCAGCGCAGGTCCCGCAGGGGAAGGGCGTTGGCGGAGCGCATCTCGCGCAGCGAGACAGCGGTCTGAGGAAGATCGTCCAGACACTCGGCATGCCAGAGCTCGAGCGCCTCCATCGCCGCGCTGACCCGGGCCGCGGCGGGGGTGGCGCCCTTGCCCTGCGCGACCGCGAGGTTCCGGCTCGCCGGCCGCACCGCCTGGAAGACCGGAATGCCGACGCGATCGAGCCGGGTCAGGTCGGCCACCCGCGTCACGCCGGCCAGGGGCAACAGCTCTGCGATCCGCTCCCAGGTCGCTTCCGGCGTACAGGTGCGGTGGGTTCCCAGACGGAACCGTTTCGCGGTCGCCGCCAGGGCGGGCGCCGTCGCGTCCATGGCCTCCGGCACCCTTAGGTGCCGACGCTGCCGGTCTTGGTGTACGCCGCGATCCGCCAGCCTTTCGCGAGATGCACCAGGATCACCGCCGCATTGCCAGAGTACGTCTGCGGGCTGCCCTCGTAACGCTCCACCACATGATAGGTGGCGACAGCCTTGTCGTTTCCGATGTACACGATCCGCAGCTGCTGCACCTTGATGCGCCGGGTCTCCAGCCGCGGCCGCTCTGCCAGAGCGCGGGCCAGATACTCGCCGTCGACCCAGGCGTTGATCCGGTTGCGGTCGATCGGCACCACCCATTCACCGACAGCGATATAGGGCTCGAGCGCGAACTCGGCATGGCGTTGGGCGAACTCGGTAGGGGTCAGGCTCTCCCAGCCGGTGACCAGCTCGCGGAGCGTGGAATCGCTTGCGGGGGGATCGAAAGGCTTGAGATCGGTCTCGACGATGGGGCTGGGCGCCCCCTGGATCGCCAGGAAGCCGATCGAACGGCTCGGCGCCGTTGGAGTCTTCTCCTCGAGATCGAATCCGGCCTCGGCGAAGACGTCGTGAAGCTCCTCTCTGCGCACTTTTGGCTCGCTCATCTCATCCTCCTGGAGAAAGTCAGGGAATTCAAAAATAGGGAACGTGCAGACACTAGCACAGGGACCGGCGGGAGGAAACCTCGGAGACCTCTTGCAGCTCACCGGCCGTGAGCTCGGCGAGGAGCGCCCGGCCAGCGACGAGATCCGGCGTGGCGAAACCCTCGTCGAGACCGCGCAACGCCCGGGTCAGCAGGCGCCGCGCTACCGTCTCCCGACCGGTCTCCCGCCAGAGGCGGGCCAGGGCCGTGGCGGCACGCAGGAAGAACAGCCTCGCTCCCTGCGCGTGGGAGATCCGGCAGGCGCTGCGCAGCCAGGACTCCGCGCCCGCGGGGTCGCCGGTCGCCAGGGCCAGCTCGCCCCGCAACCGGTGCAGCTCGGCGAGACTGAATCGCTCGCCCGTGCTCTCGCTCAGCTTCTCGGCGCGCGCGATGGCGGCGAACGCTTCCTCCCGCTTGCCGAGCCGGCCGTAGAGCTCGGCGAGCAGGCCCAGATAGGCGGTTTGCGCCACTTTGGAGCCGGTCGCGTCCCAATCGAGGATGCCCTGATGGACCTCCTCCACCGCCGCCGGATCGGGCGTGCCGCCGTGGTAGGCGAGCCCCCAGCCGTGGAGCGTGCGAGCCATGGCGAGGAGCAGCGGGACTCCCGCCGCGCTGGCCAATTCCATGCAGGACGCCGCCACCCGTTGCGCCTCCGGCGCCTCGCGCCGGAACTGCCGGACGAGGGCGAGACCGTTTAAGGCGATCGCGAGGCTCAGCGGATCGCCGGCCTTGCGGGCTCTCTCCACGCCATCTTCGACCCAGCGGAGGGCCTGATCGGCAAAGCCAAGGTGCCACAGCACGAAGCCCAGATAGGCCCGGCCATGCAGCTCGGGAAGCGTGCCGTAGCGGAGCTCCTGCGGTACCGGACCGTTCTCCTCCATGAGATCGACGGCCCGGCTCAGATGGCCACGAGCCCGCTGATGCTCGGCCAGATGGTGCAGGGTGATGCCGACGTTCAGGTGGGCCACGATCCGGTGAGCGGGCTCACCCTCCGCCTCCGCCATCGCGACCAGGTCCTCGCCACGCTGGCGGGCGACGGTCAGCTCCGCCCGCACCCCGTGGATCCGGGTGAGCCCGAGCAGGACCGAGAACTTCTGGGGAGTGGGTGGCAGCCGCGAGCTGAGATCGAAGGCGCGTCGGTAGACGGCCTCCACCTCGGGGGCGGCGAACCCTTTGAGCGCCATCAGGGTGGAGCCGAGGGCGGTCTGCAGCGACAGCTCCAGGACGTCCCTCTCACCGTCCTCGGCGAGCCGCGCGAGCAGGGACAGGCCCTCGGCGAGGTGCCGGCTGGCCTCGAGGTTCGCCGACCGGTTGGCCGCGTTCTGGCCGGCCCGGTGCCAGTAGCGAATCGCCGGCGCGACGAGATCTCCCGCCGCGCAGTGCTGCGCCAGCAGCTCGGGGCGCGCCGCGGCGATCTCGGGGAAGCGGGACTCCAGAGTCCGGACGACCGCCTGGTGACGCAAGGGCCGCGTTTTGTGCAGCAGCGATTCGTAGACGGCGTCACGGATCAGGGCGTGCCGGAATCGGCAGCTCGAACGCCCGGTCCAGCCGACCATCTCGGCCTCCACCAGGCGGTCCAGGTGAAGCCGCACCCTCTTCTCCTCTCCCGGGTGCAGCGCGAGCAGCAGATCGAGGTCGATCTCCTGGCCCAGGACGGCGGCGATCTGGGCGGTGGCCTTGGCCTCTCCCAGCCGGTCCAGGCGGGCCTCGATGGAGCTCTGCAGGGTGGTGGGCACGCTGCGCGCCGCCGGCCGCCAGCCGGCGGGTTGATCCACCTCGAGGACCATCTTGGTCAGCTCTTCGGCAAACAGCGGCACGCCCTCGGCCCGCTCGACGAGCCGCTCCAGGAGGCCGGTGGGCAGCTCCGCCTCCCCCACCGTATGGCGGATCAAGGCCGCGATCTCGGCCGGAGCCAGCCGGTCGAGGTCGATTTGCGTGGCGTGTGCGCTTTCCGGCAAGGGGGGGAGGAAGCCCGAACGTGCGGTCAGCAGCAACAGGATGGGCTCCCGCGCGGAGCGCCCGGCGAGGCGGGTCAGCACCTCGAGGGACGAGGGATCGACCCAATGGAGATCCTCGAACACCAGGAGGAGCGGCTGCTGGCGGGCGATGGCGACAAAGCCGTCGACGAGAGAAGCCAGGAGCTGGCTGCGGAGCTGGGCGGGGGCCAGGACGGCCGGCGCGGGCGCGCCTGGCTCGATCGACAGCAGCCCCGCCCAGAGCGGGAGGTGCGACGACCGCTCGAGGCCCCACTCCGCCAGCGCCTCCTCCAGGCGGACCAGGGCGGCGTCACCCGATCCACCGAAGTCCAGGCCCAGGAGCTTGCGGATCAGCTCGACGATCGGATAGAAGGCCGTATTCTGGTAGTACGGCGAGCAACCCCCGGCGAGGAACGTGTGCTTCTCTCCCGCCAGAGGAAGAGCGAGCCGCTGGACCAGGCACGACTTGCCGATGCCCGCCTCGCCCTGAATCAACGCCACCTGTCCGCTCCCCCCCCGCGCCAGACGCCAGAGCTCGGACAGCCGGTCGAGGTCGCGCTGGCGCCCCACCAGCGGAAAAGCCTTCTCGCGGACCATTCCTTTCTCGCTCTCGCGCGTGCCGGAAGCTTCCTCGCGCACCACCCGGAAGACCTGCGTCGGCCGGTCGAACCCCTTCACCTGGAGCACCCCGAGGTCCTGGCAGGCGAACCGGCCACGAACCAGCCGCAGGGTGGTGGCGCTGATGTAGACCGTACCCGTCTCGGCGAGGGCCTGCAGGCGGGCTGCCAGGTTGGGGGTATTGCCGAGCGCCAGGTTCTCGCGCCGGGCGCCGTTACCGATCTCGCCCACCACCACCGGGCCGGTGTGGATGCCCAGCCGCACCTGGAGCTTCAGCTCCGGCGGAAAGGGGACCGGGGGAACCGCCGCCTGCATCGTGCTGGCGATGCGCAGGCCGGCCCGCACGGCGCGTAGAGCGTCGTCCTCGCGGCTCTGGGGATAGCCGAAGTAGGCGAGCAACCCGTCGCCGAGGAACTGAGCGACATGCCCTCCATGCTCTTCGACCAGGGCCTTCCAGGTCGCCTGGCACTGTTGCAGGACGGCGTGGAAATCCTCCGGGTCGAGCTTCACCGAGAGCGCGGTGGAGCCGACGAGGTCGCAGAACATGACGGTCAGGACGCGGCGCTCCGTCTGAGCGCCGGCTGCAGGAGCGCTTGCCGGCGTAGTGGAGAGGGGGGCGCCGCACTGCCCACAGAACCGCATTCCCGCCGCGTTGTCGAAGGCGCAGCTCAGGCACCTCATCGCTACGTCACATCTCCCGGCACGATGGGATATCCTACAACAAATTGCTGTTCCATAACGAGGAGGCAAAATATATGCTTGGAGGTATTGTCGAATCTTTAGAAGAGATCGCGAGAACCGCAGTCACACCGCCACCACCCGCGGCAAATTTTCAGGGGCTCGAGTTCCTCGTCGGGGGTGTTTGGGTCAACACCGCGTCCGGCAGCACGACCTGCGAGGCGCTCCAGTTCACTCTCTCCGCCCAGTTCATCTCCTCTGTCCAGACGTCCTGCCGCAACAACAAGGCCGTGCTCACCACGGGCCTGCTCGGCCTCGATCCGAGCGGGAAGCATCTCGTCATGTGGGCCTTCACGAGCTCGGGCAGTTACGTCAGCCTGACGCAGGTGCCGCCGACGCCCGGTCCCGGTCCCGCTGCGACCTGGACTCTGGAAGGGATGGTCCAGCAAACGAAAATCCGCCAGACGCTCCACAAAGTGAGCGCCGATGCGATGCAGACGGTCACCTCGAAATTCGTGCAGGGAGGGGGCTGGCAGGCGCTGCCACCGGTTCCCTACCAGCGGTCGTAGTCTCGGCCCGAGCCTCCTCCCTACTCCTTCTTCGCCGCCCACACCGGACGGCCGTTCTCGTCGCGCAGGATGAGGACCGTGTCGCCCTTCCGGACCTGGCGGGCGAGGAGGGCGGAGGTGCCGTTGACCGTCACCCGGGAACCGGTCACCTCGACCGCGTCCCCCTTGGCGAGGGGGAATTTCTGGGCCTCGAGGAAGACCGTCGGCCCGGTGAAGACCTCGATCACCTGCTTGCCGTCCTTGAGCATCAGGTGGGTCCCCCGGATCCCGCTCGGGGTGGTGACCACCTTGACCTCCTGGATCGGACCCTTCAAGGTGGTCTCGGTCGCCTTGTCGTAGCGGGGAGGCGGGACGCCGGCGCCGGGGGGTGGGGTGGTATCTGCGGGCGCGGACGCGGGTGGGGCCGGAGCCGGAGCTCCACCCTGGGCCGAGACGAGGCCCGCGGTGAGCCACGCGGCGACCGAGGCGATAAGAACGAGCCGGGTGGCGTGCAGGATGTGCATGTTCAATCCTCCTAGGGGAGCGATCTTCTCACAGGGAACCGGTATCCGATCTCTGGCTCACCTCTTGCAGCCTTCCCCGGCGCGATGCCACGACGCACCGTCCCCAGCTTCCAGGACCTCTACGGCCGCCCCTCCGAGATCGCGGCCTCGGCCCCCGGCCGGGTCAACCTGATCGGCGAGCACACCGACTACAACGGCGGCTACGTGCTCCCCCTCGCCATCCCCCAGCGGACCCGGGCCGAGCTCGCCCGCCGCACCGACCGCACGGTCGCCGCCTGGAGCGCCGAGGCGACACCGCCCCATCCCGCGGCCACGGAGCCGGAGAGCTATGTCCTCGGCGAGGAGGAGCGCCGCGGCGACTGGCGGGACTACCTCCAGGGGGTGACGAAGATCCTTTTTGAGGAGGGCTTCGCGCTCGGCGGCTGCAATCTCCGGATCACCTCGGAGGTGCCGGTCGGCAGCGGCCTGTCGTCGAGCGCGGCGCTCACCGTGACGCTCCTGCGCGCCCTCGTCCAGGCCTTCTCGCTCGCCCTGGACGACGTCCGCCTCGCCCGCCTCGCGCAGAGAGTGGAGACCGATTTCGTCGGCGCCCCGGTGGGGGTGATGGACCCCATGGCGGCGAGCCTCGCCGACACTGCGCACGCCCTCTTCCTCGACACCCGGAGCCTCGCCTTCGAGCGCGTCCCCCTGCCCCGGGGGGCCGGTCTCGTCGTCGTCGATTCCGCCATCCCCCACCGTCACGCGGCCGGCGCGGCCGGCGAATACCGTACCCGGCGGCAGGAGTGCGAAGAGGCGGCCCAGCTCCTGGGCGTCGCCCAGCTGCGCGACCTGACCGCCGCCGACCTGCCGCGGGTCGCCCGGCTCCCCAGCCCCCTCGACCGGCGGGCCCGCCACGTACTGACCGAGGACGAACGGGTCCTCGCCGCCGTGGCGGCGCTCCGCGCCGGCGACCTCCCCGCCCTGGGCCAGCTCTTGGACGCCTCCCACGCCTCCCTGCGCGACGACTACGAGGTCTCGGTCGAGGACGTCGATCGCCTGGTCGAGCTCGCCCGGGACGAGACGGCGGTCTACGGCGCCCGCTTGACCGGCGGCGGCTTCGGCGGCTCGATCGTCGCTCTCGCCCGGGCGGACGCGGCGCGGGAGGCGGGAGAGCGGATCGCGGGGCGCTACCGCGAGTGGACGGGGCGGGAGGGGCGGCTGCTGGTGCCGGAGTGACTTCCGCTATGATCCCCCGGTCCGCAGAGGAGACGAGAACGATGGCGAGCACGATGGATCGGCAGGCGGCCTGGCAGCTGATGACGGAGAACGTGGCGGCCCAGGGGTTGCGCCGTCACATGCTGGCGGTCGAGGCGGCGATGCGCTGGTACGCCGCCAAGTTGGGGGCGGACCCCGACAGCTGGGGGCTCGCCGGCCTGCTCCACGACTGGGACTGGGAGATCCACCCCACCCTCGACCAGCACCCGGCGGCCGGCATCCCCACCCTGCGCGAGAAGGGGACGGACGAGACCGTCGTCCAGGCCATCCTCTCCCACAACACCGAGGGAACCGGGGTCGAGCGCAAGCAGCCGATCGATTTCGCTCTCCTCGCCTGCGACGAGGTGACCGGCCTGATCCTCGCCGCCGCCCTGGTCCGCCCGAGCAAGGACGTGCGGGAGGTGGAGGTCAAGTCGATCAAGAAGCGCTGGAAGGAGCGCTCCTTCGCCGCCGGGGTCGACCGCGAGCACGTCGAGGCGGCGACCGCCGACTTCTCCCGCGTCTGTTTCGACGGCAAGCTGGAGATCTGGGAGCACGTCGGCAACGTCCTCGAAGCGATGAAGGGCGTGGCGGCGGAGCTCGACCTGGATGGCCGCCTGGCGCAGGGCGGCTGAGCTTCGCGTCTCCCGAACACGAGTTAGTTGCATCTGCCAACCAGTTGTGCCATACTGCCGGGCATGGACGCCCGCCTGCCCCTCCTGACCGCCGATCCCACCCTGGAGCGGGACGCCCATCAGTTCTACGACACGCTCTCGGACCTGATCCGGGTCTACCAGTTCCGTGACCGCGACCGCATCTGCTGCTACGACGTCTCGGTCAGCCAGTGCTACGGCCTGGAGGCCCTGGTCCGCAAGGGACCGATGACCCTGAACGACCTCGCGGCCTATCTCTATCTCGACAAAAGCACGGCGAGCCGGGTGGTGGACGCCCTGGAGCGCAAGGGCTACGTGGCCCGCGCGCCGCATCCGGACGACGGCCGCGCTCTGCTGCTCGCGTCGACCGCGGCCGGGCGCGAGCTCTACGGGCGGATCGAGAGCGACGTCGTGGGCGAGGAGCGCGGGCTCCTCGCCGATTTCGACCCTGAGACGCGCACCGCCATGATCCAGCTCCTCGGCCGCATCGCGAGAGCCGCCAGCGCACGCGTCGAAGCGACCGGAGGGAGCTGCTGCCGCATCCCCGAGAAGGGGTGAGCCCGGCGCCCTTTTTTTCTTCCAACTGTTGCAACTGACAACCAAAACAGGAGAGACGATCATGAACACGACCGCTGACGATCTCGGAACCACCCCCACTCCCGCCCTGGAGGGTCCGGCCCTGCGCGAGGTCATCCAGGAGAAGTACGGCGCCGCGGCGCGCCAGGCGCGCCTGCCGGGGAGCGCGCGCTCGTCCTGCTGCGGCGGCAGCTGCGGCACCGGGGCGAGCGCCGATCCCATCAGCTCCAACCTCTACGCCGAGTCGGAAACGGCGGGGCTGCCCTCCGCGGCGGTCAACGCCTCGCTCGGCTGCGGCAACCCCACGGCGCTGGCCGCGCTCTCCCCCGGCGAGGTGGTGCTCGACCTCGGCTCGGGCGGCGGCATCGACGTCCTCCTCTCCGCCCGCCGGGTCGGCCCCTCGGGCCGGGCCTACGGTCTCGACATGACCGACGACATGCTCGCCCTGGCGCGCGAGAACCAGCGCCAGGCGGGGGTCGACAACGTCGAGTTCCTGAAAGGCGAGATCGAGTCGATCCCTCTCCCCGAGGCGGCGGTCGACGTGGTGATCTCGAACTGCGTGATCAACCTCTCGACCGACAAGCGGCAGGCCCTCTCCGAGGCCTTCCGGGTGCTCCGGCCGGGCGGCCGCTTCGCGGTATCGGATGTCGTCGTCCGCGGCGGGCTGCCGGAGGCGGCCCGGCGCAGCGTCGAGCTCTGGATCGGCTGCGTCGCCGGAGCGCTCGGCGAATCCGAGTATCGGGATCTCCTCGAAAGCGTCGGCTTCGAAGCGATCGAGATCGAGCCCACCCGCATCTACCATACCGAGGACGCCGAGATCGGCCTCGCCGAGGCCGGCCTCGATCGTGCTGTGGCGGCGGAGGTGGACGAGAAGGTGATGAGCGCCTTCGTACGGGCGAGGAAGCCGGCGGCAATCCGCAAACTGACCGTATAATCAAGAGAGGGGGACCTCCCGATGCAGAGCTACAATTGGCTCGATCCTGACAACCAGCCACCCTTGCAGTCCCGGTTCCCTGGATGGGCGGAAGGAGGAGTCAAAGCCTGGCAAGATTATGTAGCAAAAGTCTTCGCTGAGCCCTCTCCTGACAGTTTCGCGGAGCTGCGGACCTCGCTCGCCTCCGCCCCTATCGGGTCTTCGTTTCGCACCGCCAGGGGGAGGACGAAAAGAAAGCGCTCCGCATCGCCGAGTTAGCGACCGAAAGCGGATTCGACTACTGGCTCGACGCCCTCGATTTCTGGCTGAAAGCACCCTCGGGCGGACCGACACTCACGGAAAAGCAGCGAACCTTCCTGACGGCCGGCATGATCGAGATCGCCCTGGTCAACTGCAGCCACGTGATCGTCGTGCTGACGCCGAACACGCGACACCCTCTGGATCCCCTATGAGTACGGACGGGTGAAGGGTGCACCGGTAGCCTCTTCGCGCGCCGGAGCCTGGATCGAACCCGGAATGCCACTCCAGGATATTCCTGAGTACTTCGTGCTGGGCAAGGTGACCCGCACGAAGCCGGGGATCTGCAGATGGCTCAAAACGGAATTGAAGAAATGGTGTGCGACTTGCCCCAACGGGGCGGGGGAGCGCTGGGACCAAATTCGCCATCCGACCCAAAAGCTTCCGGGCGAGAAATGAAAAGCTCTGTGACCGGGGCCGAGCTCCCGCCTGGCCCTTGCCCTCGTCTCCGCGACATGGCCCTGATGTTCGCGGCGGCGATCGGGATGTTCGTGTACTGACTGCTGGCTCTCCTTTTGCACGTACCTGCGTGTAGGATGCGCCGCTCCCGCCAGCCCCCCCGCCGGACCCGATCCGCCCCCGCCGTCGCAACCCTCGGCGTGATCGCGATCACCCTCCTGGCGCAGGGCTCCGGCCGGGCGGCGGCCCCTGCCAGCCGCTCGCGAGCCGCGGGCGATTCTCCCTGGGCGCGCATCCGCAACGTGAACATGCTCGTCGCTCCGGAGGTGGTCCTCGAGGTGCGCGAGCTCGAGGGCCGGCTCCTGCCGACACGGAAGGGCGGGCTCACGGTCTTCGACGATCCCAAGAGCTTCCGCATCGCGATCGACCGCGCGACGACCGCGATCTCGACCGCGAGCCTGTCGGCCTTGCTCAATCGCTATACCTTCGCCTATCCGGGCGCGCCGCTGCGCAACATCGAGGTCTCCACCCACGACGGCAAGCTGCGTCAGAAGGGGACCCTGCACAAGGGTGTCGACGTCTCCTTCGAGATGGAGGGTGACCTCTCGGCCACCCCGGACGGTCGGATCAGGCTGCATCCCACGACGCTCAAGGCGGCGGGCGTGCCGGCCAAACGGCTGCTGGACGCGCTGGGCATCGAGCTGGTGAAGCTGATCAAGGTGCGCGCCGACCGCGGCGTCGCGATCGAGGGCGACGACCTGCTCCTCGACCCCAACCGCCTGCTGCCGCCGCCGCAGGTTGTCGGCAAGGTGGGCACGGCGCGCCTGGAGGGCGACCGGATCGTCCTCGAATTCGTGGGCCGCACGCCGAAGACCCTCACGCCCTCTCTGCGCGAGGCGAAGAACTACATGTACTTCCGGGGCGGCCGGCTGCGCTTCGGCAAGCTGACCATGCAGGACACCGACCTGATGCTGGTGGACGCCGCGCCCGCCGATCCCTTCCGCTTCAATCTCGCCGAGTATGCCCGCCAGCTGGTCGCCGGCTACTCGAAGACGCTCCCGGACAAGGGGCTCGTCACCTACATGCCGGACGCCGACAAGGTCGACCGGCCGGTGGCACCCGTGAAATCGGCCCTCCGGTAGAACTTCCTCGGGAGAGTCGATACACCGCCCATCGCTGCCCATGAAACGCCCCCGGCACCACCTCGTCCGCCACTTCTTCCGGGCTTTAGGCCCGGGGATCATCACCGGCGCCGCGGACGACGACCCTTCGGGCATTGCCACTTATTCGATCGCCGGCGCCCAGCTGGGGACGAGCCTTCTGTGGACCGCTTTCCTCACCTGGCCCCTGATGGCGGCCGTGCAGATGATGTGCGCCCGGATCGGGATGGTCACCGGCAAGGGCCTCGCCGGCGTGCTGCGCGATCGGTTCCCCCGGCCGGTGGTGATCGTCGTCGCGGTCGCCCTCCTGGCGGCGAACACGATCAACATCGGCGCCGACCTGGCGGGGATGGCCGACGCGGCGGAGATGCTCTCCGGCTGGAGCTCCCACTACTTCGTGGTCCTCCTCGGGGTGGGCATCGCCGTCGCCACCATCCGCCTGCGCTACCGCCAGATCGCCGCCGTCCTCACCTGGCTGGCGCTCACCCTCCTCGCCTACGTGATCACCGCCTTCCTCGTCCACCCGCGGTGGTCGGCCGTGCTCTACGACGCTTTCATCCCCTCGCTCCCCCGGGGCCGGGAGGCCTGGGCGACCCTGGTCGCCATTTTGGGTACCACGATCAGCCCCTATCTCTTCTTCTGGCAGACCTCGCAGGAGGTCGAGGAGGAGAAGGCCAAGGGTCGACGGATGCTGGTCAGCCGCCTAGGGGCGACCGGCGAGGAGGTCGCCGATCGCGACCTGGACATCGGGATCGGCACCTTCGCCTCGAACCTGGTGATGTTCTTCATCATCCTCACCACCGCCTTGACCCTCCACACCCACGGCCTGACCCGGATCGAGACCTCGCGCCAGGCCGCGGAGGCGCTCCGCCCCCTGGCCGGCCATCTCGCGGCCACCTTCTATACCGTCGGCATCCTGGGGGTCGGCCTGCTCGCCATCCCGACCCTCTCCGGCTCGGCCGCCTATGCCCTGGCGGAGACCTTCCGCTGGCCGGAGGGGCTGGACGAGAAATTCAGCGGCGCGCGCCAGTTCTATGCCGTGGTCGTGCTCTCGACCGCGGTGGGGATCCTGATGGACTTCGTCCGGGTCAGCCCGGTGCGCGCCCTCTTCTGGAGCGCCGTCCTGAACGGCCTGCTCGCCCCCTTCCTCCTCCTCGGCATTCTCACCCTCGCCGTGGACCGGAACCTGATGCAGCAGCAGCCGAGCTCCCGGCTGAGCTTCATCCTCGTCGCGATGACGACGGTGCTGATGTTCGGGGCGGCGATCGGGATGTTCGTGTTCTGAACGAAGGGTGTAAGATCCCCAGCCATGAAACTCGCTCTGTTCGTGGGTTTAGGCATCATCACCGTCCTCTACCTGGCCGTCCTGGCGCGCGCCGTGATCGGCGCCCGGCGCGCCCGGCCGGATGGCGGACCGCGCGTCTCCCCCACCCCCTTCGAGGTGGTGCTCGGCTTCGTCACCGCCTTCTTCGACACCCTGGGGATCGGCTCCTACGCGCCGACCACCGCCGTGCTCAAGCTGCGGCGCCTGGTGGCCGACGAGAAGATCCCGGGAACCCTGAACGTGGGGCACACGCTCGCCACCGTCACCCAGGCCTTCATCTTCATCGCCGTCGTGACCGTCGAGCTGAAGACGCTGGTGCTGATGATCGTCGCCGCCTGCCTGGGCTCCTGGCTCGGCGCGGGGATGGTGGCGAAGGCGTCGCGCCGGATGATCCAGATCGCCATGGGCCTCGCCCTCCTGGTCGCGGCGACGCTTTTCCTGATGAAGATCTTCGAGGTGCTGCCGTCGAGCGGCGACACCCAGGGGCTCGCCGGCTGGAAGCTCGGGGCGGGGCTCGCCGGCAACTTCCTCCTCGGTGCGTTGATGGAGGTCGGGGTGGGGCTCTACGGTCCCTGCATGATCCTCTGCAGCCTGCTCGGCATGAATCCCACGACCGCCTTCCCGATCATGATGGGCTCCTGCGCCTTCCTCATGCCGGTGGGAACCTTCAAGTTCGTGAAAAGCGGGCGCTACAGCCTGCGCACCACCCTGGGCCTGGCGCTGGGCGGCGTGCCGGCGGTGTTGATCGCGGCCCTGATCGTCAAGTCGCTGCCGCTCACCGCCATGCGCTGGCTGGTGGTGGTGGTCGTCCTCTATGCCGCGGTCTCGATGCTGCGGTCGGCGATGCGGGAGGCGAAAACCGCGGCGACGACGGAATCGGCGACCGCCCCGGCGCCGAAAGCGGCGCTCGCGGAGTAGGGCGCGGCCGCCAGGACGGGTATGCCGAAAGACCTCACTCCGGGAGGGTGGGTAGGGGGTTGACGAGCGGGCGCTGGCGGTATAGGATGCGCCTACGGATTGGGGATTCCCGGTCGGCAAAGGGCCTCGGTACTGCACCGAGGCCTTTTGTTTTCAGGGGAAGATCTTGAGACCCCACCCCCGGACCTGGCCCGCAGGATTGCGGTCGAGCTTTTTCTGGATGACTTCATAGGCTCGGTTCTCCTGCCTGGGATCGAGGACGTGGCGGCCGATGGGCCGGGCGATGAGATCGGCGAGTTGGAGGCCAGGGATATTGGCCGCCTTGGGCACAAAGCGGGGCTCGAACGGAAAGGTGCGGCCGGTGAAGTTACGGCCCTCGCAGATGCGCCGGAACTCGCGCTCCAACTCTTCATCTTCCCGCGGGCCGCGCCGCTCGAGAATCACCGGGGTCCTCTCGCCGCCACGAGTCCTCTTCTCCAGCCAAATCTGGATGCGTTCGAGCCCGAAGCCGAGCGCCATCTGGTAGGGATTCTCCGGGTTTCGATACAGACCGACCAGCGCGTCTTTGCGGATCGCCGAAGCGATGACGGTCAGCTCATGGCCCGCGATCAGGTCCGTCAACTCGTTGAGGAAGGCCTCTTTCCGCACCCTGTCGCGAAGGAAGGCAAACTCGCCCATGTCCTTCCGGATCTCCCGTTCGTGCAGGATGACCTGATCGTGGGTGAAGTGCCGGAACTTGAACTCGGTCAACGCGGGCAGCAGCTTCCGCGCGTAGTCCGTCTTACGGATGATACAGAACACAAGCACGAAGACCGGGTACCCAGGATCGATGGTCTTGAGCCCGTGATCGCCGCTCTCATCGACGAAAACGAGATAGCCGTCCTGCGCGTCGCTCACGCCACCTCCGCCGCGATTCGCAGAGCGTCCTCGCTGCGAAGCTCGCCGGAGAGGAGCCTGGGGAGCAGAGGAGCAGACTCCGCGAACCGGATTGACCGTCAGGGCGCGGAGTCTAGCATCCCGCCGCCGTCAATCCAGCCCCCCGTTCAGAGCTGGCTGCCCGGAAAGGGTCCTGAAGGCGGGTTACGCCGCGATCTCCAGGACCGGCTTGCCCAGGACCTCCATCCGCGGCTCGACGCCGAGGCCCGGCGCGGTCGAGGCCGCCATCCTGCCGTTCTCGCGTTGGGGCGCTCCCGCCGCGGTGCTCACCGTCACGTAGCTGTTGAAGTCGGTGGCGGAGAAGCGCAGCGCCTCGGGGGTCGAGTGCGCCAGGTGGGCGATGGCGGCGGTCGTGATGTCGCCGCCCCAGCTGTCCTCGATCGTCATCGCGATCCCCAGCGAGACGCAGAGGTCGCGGATCTGCCGCGCCCGGGTGAGGCCGCCGACCTTGGCGATCTTCAGGTTGATGACGTCCATCCCGCCTTCCGCATGGGCGCGCAGGAAGGCCTCGACGGAATCGATCGACTCGTCGAGCACGAAGGGGTGGGAGGTCCGCCGGCGGATGGTCAAGCACTCCTCCAGGCTGAGGCAGGGCTGCTCGATGTAGACGTCGACGTCCTGGACGGCCCGGACGACGCGGGCGGCGTCGTGCGGCAGCCAGCCGGTGTTGGCGTCGGCGACCAGGACGTCCCCGGGTTCGAGCTTCGCCCGCACCGCGCGGATGCGCGCGACGTCCTCCAGCGGATCGGCGCCCACTTTGAGCTGGAACTTCCGGTAGCCCTCCGCCCGGTAGCCGGCGACCCGCGCCGCCATTTGCTCTGGAGCTTCCTGGGAGATCGCCCGATAGAGATCCACCGCCGCGCCGAAGCGGCCGCCCAAAAGGGTGCAGACCGGCAGGCCGGTGGCCTTGCCGAGGAGGTCCCAGCCGGCCATGTCGAGGGCCGACTTGACGTAGGGGTGCCCCTTGAGCGCCGCGTCCATCCGCCGGTTGAGCACAGAGAGCTCGCGCGGGTCAGAGCCCAGGAGATGGGGCGCCAGCTCGGCGATGCCGGTCCGCGCGCCGGGTCCGTAGGCCGGGAGATAGAACGGCCCCAACGGGCAGACCTCCCCCCAGCCGGTCATCCCCGTATCGGTCTCCATCTCCACCACCGTGCAGTCGAAGACCGAGACGGACTTGCCGCCGGACCACTTGTAGCTCCCCTCGTGGAGGGGCAGGGCGACCTGGTAGGCGCGGATGCGGGTGATCTGCACGGAGACTCTCCTTCCTGAGGAAGACCTGCCAGTATATCCGTGCAGCGTAACTTCCGGACCCACACGACGCCATACTAAAGGGAGGCTTCCGAAGCCCCGACCGAGCCCCCCGAGCCCCCCGATGCCCCGCCCGCCTCTCCGCCTGTCCGGTTTCTGGGACCGCCTGCTCGCCGTCCTCTTCGGGCAGGACATTTTCATTTCCTACTCGCGCGGCGACGCGGTGGTGTATGCCGAGGCCCTGGCGAATCGCCTCGCCGCGCTCGACTACGCGGTCTTCCTCGATCAGTGGGGAACGCAGCCGGGCGCGGAGATCCCACCTGTGGTCCATAAGGCCCTGCGCCGCAGCGCCATGCTGGTCTGCATCTGCAGCGACGCGGCGTGCCAGTCGCAGGCCGTGGAGATCGAGATCGCACAGTTCAAAAAGACGAAGCGGCCCATCATTCCGATCGACATGGAAAGGGCCATCGAGTCGGCCCGGTGGTTTCCCCTGCTCGCCGGCCTCGCGCGGACCCCCGAGACGCGATCGGCTCTGGCGCTCGGTACGCCGTCAGATCAGGTGGTGGGGCGGGTGCAGAACGCTTTTCAGTTCACGCGGCGCAATCAACGGGTCCGTGCGGGATTCGCGTTCGCCTTCGCCCTGCTGCTGCTGGCAGTCGTGGCCGCGACGTACCTGGCCTGGCAGGCGCGCCAGAGCGCGCAGCAGGCGGTGAGCGAGCAACGGCGGGCGGAGAAGAATGCCAGGGAGGCGGAGAAACAGCGCACCGCGGCCCTGCAGGCCACCCAAGAAGCGAAGAAGCAGGCAGATCTCGCGGAGAAGCGGACCCGCGAGGCCCAGGAGCAACAGCGGATCGCGGAACGGAGCACAGACATCGCCGGAGCGCGGCAGTTGGCCGCGCAGGCGGAAATGCTGCTGGCGGATCCGATCCGCCTCCGCGAAAGTCTCCAAACCGCGGTCCGGGCGGCGCGGCTGCTCCAACCTTATGCCGCGAGATCCTTCGAAGTGGATGCCGCCCTGCGCCATGCCATCGGCATGAGCCCCTCCCAGGTGCGGCCGCCCCTGCCGATCTCGGGCGAGCCGGTGCGGCTCCTCTTCCCCAGTGCAAAACGGTTGGTGGCGGTCTCACGCCAGCCGGGGGAAGACGAGACGCTGGTGATCGAAAACTGGAGCCTGGAGGGTCCAATCTCTCCCCTCCCGCGCCGCGAGATCGCCGGCACCTGGCAGCCGATCGGGGCCGACGATCGCCTCCTCGTCGTCGCGGCGGAGAGCGGCCACGAGATCTGGGACCTGGAGGTGGGGAAAGTGATCGCGTCAGTCCCCAGCGAACAGAACCTCATCGCGGTGGGCAATGGAGCCCAACAGATCGCCATCGCCGGGAAGGAGGGGGTTGAGATCCGGGACCTCCGCTCCGGGGCGCGAGCGCGGATGATCCCCTACCCGGAAAAGCCGGCGGGCGCCGACTCCGTGGTGGCGGACCATGCGGCCTTCTCGGCCGACGAGACCACGATCGCCATCGGGTACGAGTTCAACACGTGGTCGCACCATAGCCCCTCCAGGGGCGCTGCGGTCTGGCCCTTGCGTGACGATGGCCCGAGTGTCGGACTGTGGAAGACAGAGCGTTCGCCAACCATGAAGTTCAGTCCACGGGGTCGATTGTTCTGGGACGACGGGGGGAACCTCCACGTTGGCAACGACGAGCAGGCGGTCCGCATTCCGAGCCCAGGCCCGGACGGGCACTTCGTCATCAGTCGGGACGAACGGCTGGTGGCGACGTCGACCGGCCAGGGGTTGGTGCGGCTATGGAGCGCCGAGACCGGCAGGGAGCTGTGGCGCCTGTTGGAGCCGGGCGCGCCGGTCACCCTCCAGTTCGGCCCGGAGGATGCCTGGCTCGCTACGGCCGGCGCCGCCAAAACCGTGCGGTTCTGGGGCGGGCTCGCCGAAAGCCCCGAATCCGGGAGCGTGCTGGCAATGCCAGCGGGGGCGGAGCACGGCAGCACCACCCTCGCCATCAGCCCGGATGGGAAACTGTTTGCAACGATCGCTCACCAGCAGGCGCACGATCGACCCAACACGCCGGCGGACCATAAGAAAAGCCCGTATGTCTCCGTATTCCAGGTGTTCGAGGCAAAAACCGGTCGCGCGCGCACTCGACCGATCTCGCTACGGAGCGCCGTGACGCGCGGAGCTTTCAGTCCGGATGGCCGCTTTCTGGTGACGGCGAGTGAGGTCTACGACCCCGCTCTCTCCGTCTGGGACACCGGGAGCGCCAGGAAGCTAGCCGAGCTCACACTGCCGGAAACACTCGTCAGCCGACTGGCTTTCAGTCCGGACGGCCGGACGATCGCGTTCGCGCTCACCAGCGGTTCCCTGTCTGCCTGGCAGTGGAAAGACGAGACCCGCGCCCGTGTGATCGGTCCCGGCGGCGGCCTGGCGTTCGACCCGGTCCAGAACCGCCTCGGTTTCGTCCGGGACCGGGCGGTGTGGTTCTGGGATCTCGCGCGGCGAGCGCAACCGGTGGAAGCCTTCCAATTGGGCGAGACCCTCTCCCGGCTGGCGTTCAGCCCGGATGGAAAATTCCTCGCGGTGGAAACGACGGACGGCCAGATCTGGGTTCGGGAGCTCGCCTCCGGCCAGCAGGTAGGGTTGATCGAGCAGCTGTCCGGGGAGGGGAATCTCGCTTTCGACCGGACCGGAGGGTACCTGACCAAGGAGTTCAACCACCAGCTGCGCCGTGCGCCCTGGGCCATGTCCACCCTCGTCGCCGAGGCCTGCGCCCGCCTCCGCGAGATCGCGGCTCCGTGTCCCGAAGCCGCGAGCCCTGCCTCTACGGACAGGTCGAAAACGCCGCCGTATCGGTGATCGCCGGGGCGGTTTTGCCGGGGGGGTTCGAGTAGTGGGCGACCTGGCCGGTCTTGGTGTCGGTCACCGTCAGGTCGTAACCGACGTCGGTCGTGGCGGCGGAGAAGACCCAGAAATGCTCGTTCAGGGCGCAGCCGTCGATCACCTTGAGCATCAGCTCCCAGTTGTCGGGGGCGAAGAACCAGAAAAGGCCCGAGCCGTCGTTCGAGCAGGTGACGACCTGGCCGGGGCCGCTGCCGCCCTGGTGGTCGTGCCAGATCACCTCGACCCGGAAGCGGCCGCCCTGGAGGCAGAGGGTGGCGGGGCCGGGGAGGCAGCCGGGGGGAGGCGCGGGTGTATAGGTCTTCCCAACGACGAAGAGGAAACCGTCGGTCATCGATTGGACCGGCCAGCTGTTGTGACCGAAGCCGGCCTGAACGTCCTCCTGCCAGGGGATCTGCAGCCGGTCCCACTGCACCTTGAGTGCCGCCTCGCCGCCGCCCGAGTAGTTGGGGTCGGTGGTGCCGTAGTACATGCGGATGGGCGCCCGGTAGGCGGGGTCGGCCACGGTGGCGACCGCGTAGTTGGGGGCGGAGAGGGTGAAGACGGCGCTGTACTGCGAAATCGTGGTGTAGGCGAGGAGGTAGGCGTAGGCGCCCCCCGCCGAATGGCCGGCGATGGCGACCCGGTGGTCGTCGACGGGAAGCTCCTGTTTCACCAGGCGCAGGGCTTCGGCGACGGTCTGGTCGTCCTGCCCGAAGCCCCAGCCCAGGTTGTTCGACGACTTGGGGAGCACGATCACCGCCTTCGCCGTCTCCGCCGGATCGCGCACGAAGCTCTGGTACTGGTCGGGAGTAGTGCCGGAGCCGTGGAGGAAGAGGATGACCGGGAGCGGCGAGGCCGGATCGGCGCTCTGCGGCAGGTAGCGCCAGTAGTAGGAGCCGGTCGCCGGGATGCTTACCTGCAGCCAGCCGGGGATGGGGGTGGCGAGGGCGGGGGCGGCGAGGAGGAGGACGAGGACGACGGTCGCCCTGGCCACCCGGTACCTAGGCCGGGACATCTTCACCACAGGAGGCGCGCAAGACCTCCAGGAACGGCTCGCCCCAGGATTCCAGGCGGGCCTCCAGCTTGTCGGTGCAGTCGCAGTCGCCGCAGGCCCAGGGCTCCTCGCCCGAGAGGTCGCGGCAGCGGCTCCGATGGTGGGCGTCCTGCACCCGGACGAGCTCCAGGTACTCCTCCCAGTAGGGGCGCTCCTCGTCGAGCGGCTCGTAGCAGAAGCAGATCTCGACCCAGCGCAGGGTGCCGTCGCCGGTGCGGCGCGCCTGCGCCATGTTGCGCAGATACTCGTCCCCCGCCACGGAGCCCTGGCCCAGGGTGCCGTCCTCGATCGCCTGGAGCAGGGCCTGTTCCCGGCCGGGGCGTACACGCGCCGTCACCAGATACCGCATACCGTCGAGAACAGCCCGTCGGGAACGGTGATTCCACCGCCCGGGCGCCTTCCGGGGCGGCCGGACCCCTGTGCTAAGCTGGGTTTGGAGGGAAAGCGAGTCACGCCATGCCTGCCCAGGAGTACTCCATCGTCAGCCGCGAAGTGAAGGGGATCGAGATCCCCCAGGGGACCCCTACCCTCCTGATCCCCGGAACTCACGTGCGCATCACCCAGTCGTTGGGCGGCAGCCACACCGTGGTGACCGACCAGGGCCAGCTCGTGCGCATCGAGGCGCGGGACGCGGACGCCATCGGCAAGGAGATCGCCGGAGCCCCAGCCGGGTTCACCGGAGGAGGCGCGGGCTCGATCGAGGACCAGGTCTGGACCCAGCTCAAGACCTGCTTCGACCCCGAGATCCCGGTCAACATCGTCGACCTGGGGCTGGTCTACAGCTGCGAGGTGACCGCCCTCCCCACGGGAGGCAGCCAGGTCGACGTCAAAATGACCCTGACCGCCCCCGGCTGCGGCATGGGACCGGTCCTCGCCCAGGACGTCAAGACCAAAGTGCTGGAGATTCCCGGAGTCGAGCAGGCCGAGATCGAGGTCGTCTGGGACCCGCAGTGGAATCAGAACATGATGACCGAGGCGGCGCGGCTGCAGCTCGGGATGTTTTGAGGAGCCTTCAGGGATCTTCGATCACCTTCGCCACCGGTATCGGCGGCATCGCCGAGATCGGCGGCATCGCCGGCATCGGCTCCTTCCGTCTCCCCAACGCATTCTTCAACGCCAGCCGCACCCCGTCGAGCTCGGCGTAGAGCCAGAGCTTCATCCCCCGAGCGGCCATGTGGAACGGGGCGAGCTTCAGGTCGAAGAGCAGCCGCACCCGCCGGCCGTCGTTGCGCCGCCCCTCCTCGCCGGCCCGGCGCCGCGCCAGGGCGAGCGCCTTGAAGCGGCGATTGGCGATGCGCAGCATGTGGTAGGAGAAGAACGCCGGCTTCGGGCCCATCACCGGCACCCAGTGGAAGCGGCCGAAGAACTTGTAGGCCGGGATCACCAGGAAGATGTAGTACTGGGCGGTGTCCATGAGCATCGAGGCCGACAGCAGGTCGTGCTCGCCCATGTAGAAGTACTTGTCCTTGTAGATCGACCGGAAGAAGCGGTGGTAGGAGCGCAGGAAGACCCGGTTGTGCTCGGCGATGCGCTCCATGATCTCCGGCCGCGCCGGACCACCCTCCCCCGCCGCGTCGGCCTTGACGATCTCGACCGTCGCCTCGACGGAGAAGGCGACGTGGTCGAGCCCCGGCGAGTAGTAGGGGTCGAGGAACGCCGCGGCGTCCCCGAGGAGCGCCCAGCCGTTCCCCATGTACTGCCGGGTGACGTAGGCGAGGTGGGTGTAGCCGCGCAGGTCCTCGCTCCGGTGAGTGGCGCCGACGAGCAACTCGGCCAGGGCCGGTATGCCCTGGAGGAAGGCCAGGTAGGTCGCCTCCCGGTCCTTCGCCTGGTGGAGCGAATGCAGGCGCATGTCGAAGACGATCCCGATGCTGGTCTCGCCGTTGCCCAGGGGGATGACCCACACCCAGTAGCCGAACCCCATGTAGTGGTTGGTCGCCAGGCGGCGGGAGGCGACGTTGCCGCGCGAGAAGGCGAGCGGCCCGCGGGCGGCGACGTCGTCCAGGTGGCGGACGTCCTGCCAGCGGCACCAGATCGCCGCCGTGGGGTGCTCGTCATTTCTGTCGATGAGCTTCAGGTGCCGGCCGAGGAAGGCGGCCCGCCCGGTGGCGTCGAGGAGCCAGCGGCAGGAGACGGTCTCGCTCCCCCCCTCGGTCTCGATCCGCACCCGGTGCTCGCGCTCCCCCAGCTCGCCTAAGGCGACCTCGGCCGCCCGCGCCGGCCGCCGCAGCTCCGCCCCCTCGGCCACGGCGGTCGCCAGGAGGTGCTCGTCCAGGGTGTCGCGGCGGAGTTGGAAGGAGGGGACGGTGCTCCGCTGGTAGGCGCCGGTCTCGCTCGCCTCGGCGTGGCCGTGGACCCGGTCGTTCTCGAACCAGTAGCGCAGCCCCTCCTTGGGGAGGTGCTCGCGCTCCAGGTGCTGCCACTGGGCGAGCCGCCGGGTGAGGAACATCCCCGACATCTCGGTCGTCGCCTCCCCCACCTTCGCGTCGAAGGCGGGGGCGCGCTCGATGACGAGGACGGACAGCCGGGGGAGGTCCCGGCGCAAGAGGATCGCCGCGGCGGCGCCGGCGACGGCTCCCCCTAGGATGACGACGTCGTAGCGCGTCGGTACGTCCTCAAGGATTGACGATGACGTTGCCCGGCCTCCTGGGGGGGTCGTTGCGCGGCCGCTCCTCCACCTTGGGGTTGTTCTCGTACTCGGGCGACAGCTGGGCGTTGATCGCCGCCCACTCCGGATCCTCGGACTCGTTGTCGACGATCGCCCCGATCGGGCACTCGGGCAGGCAGAGCCCGCAATCGATGCACACCTCGGGCAGGATGACCATGAACTCCTGCCCCTGGTAGTCGCCGGGCTTGATGCAGTCGACCGGGCAGACGGAAACGCAGGTCGCGTAGCGCTCCCCGAGGCATTTTTCGGTGATGACGTAAGTCATGTGCTGACTCCCTCCCGCCGGCGTTCGGCGTTAGTGTTGAATTGGCGGCGCAGAGTATAGCAAGGCGGGTCGTGGCAAGGGAGACCCCTGTCCAGGCTCTCACAGCCCTCCCGCAAGCCTTACCTTAGCAGGTAACGGCCCGTCGGCGCCGGATAGGGTCTGGATCTGCGGACAACAGGCCAGCGTCGCCAGAGATGGCCCGTATCTGCGGACAACAGCCCAGAGTCCCCCTTGCTCAGGATGACGATAGGGGTCTTTCATCCTCTTCGGGTGTGGCGGAGCCACATGAGGAACTGCTCTGAAAAAGCCTGTGAGGTAGGCGCTCCCTCGGCGGTGCCACCCCCCTCCTGTCCTCCCCCCATCCCCTGGCGCCCTCCCGCCCAGGGGGGAGGAGCGCGGTAGTCAGCATCGTCGTCGGGTGGTCAGAGCTCGAGTTGAAGCTGCCGGTCGGGTCCCTCCCCCATGGGCGGGCGGGTGGGGATGGGGGAGGGCAGGAGGGGGTGGCACCGGGGTATGTCCTTTCATCCCTCTTCGGGAGAAGCGGTCCGCTCCGGCCAGGCGGGCGATGGCGCGATGGAGGAGCGTGGGCTGATAACCGGCGACGGCCATCCGAGAGAGGCGCCTTCGAGCTGTCGTGCATGGACTTTGAAGCGTAGCACGGGGGAAAAGTGCAGAAGAGCTTCGTACGTGACGACCCACCGGACGCTAGGAACGCGTGAACGGACGCAAATCGGCGAGAAAAAGGCGGAAAGCGGCCGCGACCGGACGCAAAAAGGCCGGTGACCGGACGCAAAAGACCTTCGGCGGGACGCTCGGAGAGCGTTTCCGGGTGCCCGGGGGCAGCGACCGGACACAAAAAGCCTGCGAACGGACGCTGGAGAAGTGCGACCGGACGCTGGGAAGCCTGGACCGGACGCTGGGAGACCGCGAACGGACGCTAATTTCACGGCTCCGGACGCTGGGCAAGGCTCCCGAGCGGCTCGGAGGAGCTTCCCGGAGGGCAGGAACCGCTCCTCAGCGTCCACTCGCGGTCTCCCAGCGTCCGGTCAACAGAATTTTGCGTCCGGTCGCGACCGTTTTGCGTCCGGTTCCGGCTCCCCAGCGTCCGGGAGGGCAATTTCTGCGTCCGGGAACACGATTCCAGCGTCCGGTCCCAGCTTCTCCGTGGCACAGCGTGCCGCCCCGCCGAGCCCCCGGGATACGCTTTTCACCTGACTCGTATACTCTCTCTAAGCTTCCCTCGCACGGAGAGAGACGACCTTGATCCAACTCAACGCCGATCCGACTCGACTGCACGACGAGTATGTCCAGGCCGCGCCGTTCCCCCACATCGCGATCGACGGCCTGTTTGAGGACGAGGAGCTGGCCGCCGTCCTCCGCGAGTTCCCGGGTCCCGACGAGATCCAGTGGCGACGCTTCGACAACGAAAAGGAGAAGAAACTCGGCTATACCTACAAGTCCGAGGTCGGCCCACGGCTGCAGAATTTCCTGTACTTCATGAACTCGGCGCCGGTTTTGGAGTTCCTCCAGGCCCTGACCGGGATCGACGGGCTCATCCCGGACCCCTACTACGGTGGCGCCGGACCGCACCAGATCCTGCCCGGCGGCTTCCTCAACGTGCACGTCGACTTCAACTGGCACCCGCTGCTGCGCCTGGACCGGCGGCTCAACCTGATCGTCTACCTGAACCGGGAATGGCGGGAGGAGTATGGCGGGCACCTGGAGCTCTGGGACCGTGACGTCACGCGCTGCGTGCAGAAAATACTGCCGGTGTTCAACCGGACCGTGATCTTCAACACCACGGACTTCTCCTACCACGGCCACCCCCACCCTCTCCGCTGCCCGCCGCCGATGAGCCGGAAGTCCGTCTCGCTCTACTACTACTCGAATGGCCGGCCGGCGGAAGAGCGCTCGGCGCCGCACGACACCGTTTTTCCCGAGCTGCCCGATCACCACGATCACGAGCACGGCTAGACCCTCGGGGCTCCCATGCCGGACGACCGCCGCCGCCTCCTCCCCGATGCCGGTGCGATCGCGATCCTTGCGGTGCTGCCGCTGGTGCTCTACCGCGGTGTCCTGAGCCTCTGGTGGTCGCACGACGACTTTTACCAGCTGCGCTTCATCACCCAGTATCACGCCTGGCAGTACACGCTGCGGCCGGAGGTCTGGCACCTGCTGCCGAACGGCATGTTCACGCCGCTCCTCTTCGTCTCCCTGGAGCTCGATCGCGCCCTCTTCGGGGTCGCACCGCGGGCGTTCTACCTGCACCACCTACTGGACGTCGACCTCGCCTTCCTCGCCCTCTACGCTCTCCTAAGGCAGTGGCTGCCGGTGGGCTGGGCCGGTTTCGGAACGGCCCTCGCCCTGGTCGGCACGCCGGTCGCGCTGTCGCTCCAGATGTTGATGACCCGGCACTACCTGGAGGGACTGCTGCCGGCCACCCTCTCGGTCCTGCTGTTCGTGCGAGCCGAGGCAAGCCCGCGCTCCCGGGCGCTTTGGGCGTCGTCGGTCCTCTATTTCCTGGCCATGCTCGCCAAGGAGATCTTCGTCCCGCTACCGGGGCTGCTGTTCTTCCTGGCGCCGGGGAGAGCCGCCGAGCGGCTCCGCCGCCTTCTTCCCCATCTGGTGGCCCTCGCGGCCTACCTGGCCTATCGGGGGTATCTCGTCGAACAGCCCTTTCGGACCTACGGCTGGGCCGCCGAGGCCGCAGACCTGCCGCGCCTGGCGCTCGCGCTGCCCGGGAAGATCGGCCGGCTGATCTTCGGGGGGATGTCGCCTGCAGGCCTGCTCCTCGCCCTGGGCCTCGGGGTGAGCCTGGCCGGGATGGCCCGGTTCGGCCGGCGGGGAATCGTCCTCTGCATCGCGGGTGTGGGCGTCGCCCTCCTCCCCATCCTCCCCGTGTCAACCCAACTCGAGCCCCGGTTTGCTCTCGCCTCCTGGCTGCTCCTCGCCGTCGCCGCAGCCTTCGGCGGCTGGGCGCTCAGCCAGGGGTCGGTCTCCCGGTCCCGGCTCGTCCTGGGGCTCGCGGTGCTGATCAGCCTGACGGCTCTGGCGGTCAACCGACAGGTCTGGGCCGCATCGCTGCCCCTCGCCGAGCGCGCCGGGACCGAGGCGCGGTCCCTCCTCGACCTACCGGCCGGCGCCTACCTGCGGCAACCGGCGATGCCGCCGTCGGCCCTCCACGCCCTGCCGCTGTTCCGCACCGCGGTCCTCCACCGGCCGGCGGACATGGGCGGTTGGTTCGCGGACGACCTCTTTCTCTCCCGGCTGCCGCCCGGAGCGCGGCTCTTTCAGTACGCGACGAAAGCGCGCGCGGTCGAGGAGGTCACCGGACGCAGCCAGGCGTTGGGCGAAGCCTTCCGCGCCGCGCTGCGCCCCGGTGCTCCCCTGTACGTCGAGCTGCGCTACGCGCGATCGAGCCTGCGCTGGCGGTTGGGTCCGTATGAGACGGGCCGCTACTGGTTTCTCTTCGACGGCGGGATGGATGCCGTGGAGATACCGCCGACCGGCGGCTATCGCCGGCCGGCCGGCTCCCACTTCGCGGTGTGTGTGCGCTACCAGTCGCCAGAAGGCTGGAACACCTACTCGCCCGAGCTGACGCTCGATCTGGAGGAGGGCCGGCAGGCCGAATTCCGCCGACCCTAAACGGGACGTCAGACGGAGAGTCACGCCGACAGGCGCAGCAGCCGGCGGGCGTTGCCGCCGAGGATCCCCGCTTTGGCGTCCTCCGGGATCGGCAGGCCGCGGAGCGCTTCGAGCATCAGGGGGATGCTGCCGATCTGGTGGGGGTAGTCGCTCCCCGCCAGGACGTGATCGGCGCCGGCGAACCCGATCGCCAGTTGGAGCGCGCCCGGGTCGAAGTTCACGGTGTCGTAGTAGAAATGTTCCTTCAGGTACTCGGTCGGCGGGCGGTCGATGTGCGCGCGGCACTCCTTGAAGGCGCGATAGCCGCGATCGAGCCGCTCCGCGAGGTAGGGGATGGTGCCCCCCAGATGGCCGAGCACCCAGCGGATGCGCGGGAACCGGCGCACGGTGCCGGAGAAGACCAGCTTCGAGGCCGCGAGGGTGGTGTCGAAGAGGAAGCCGTTGAGCGGCATCAGCCAGTACTCGGACATCGCTTCGACCCCCACCGGGTAGGTCGGGTGGATCATCAACACGGCGTCGCGCTCGTCCGCCACCTCGTAAAGCGGCCGGAAGCGCTCGTCGTCCAACCCCACGCCGTTGACGTTGCTGAACAGCATGGCTCCCGGCATGCCGAGCCGATCCATGGCCCGCTCGAGCTCCGCCGCCGCGGCGGGCGGATCGCAGAGCGGCAGGGTCGCCAACGGTACGAAGCGCCCCGGCCGCTCGGCGCACACGCGGGCGAAGGCGTCGTTGGTGATCCGCGCCAGGGTCGCCGCGACGGCCGGCGCCTCGACGTGGGTACCGGGCGTGGTGAGCGAGATCACCTGCGTGTCCACGCCGTGCTCGTCGAGCACCGACTGCCGGTAGGCGATGTCGCGGTGACCGCGCACCATGACGTTGTAATCGCCGGGGTAGTGGACGACCGGGTTGCCCTCGCCGTCGGTGGTGAGCGAAAGCGTGCTGCCGGACGGGCCCAGGGCAGCGAGGTACTCGGGCGGATAATAATGGTTGTGAACGTCGACGATCGGCATTCAGATCTCCTTCAGATCTCCTTCGGGACCGGAGGCTTTCTGGACCACACGAGATAGAGCGGCAGACCCAGGAGGACGAGACCCAGGCCGACGACACCGCTCTGGGGCTCCGCCAGGACCTGCACGACGACGATGACGAGGGACGCGAGGACGAAGAGGGCCGGCACCACCGGGTACCCCCAGAGGCGCCAGGCGGGCCGGTAGCCCGGCCGCCGCCGCAGGCGGAAGAGGCCCGCCGCCATGAAGGCGAAGAAGATCCACTCGGTGTAGATGACGCGGGTGAAGAGCGTGCGGTAGCTGGCGGTCCAGGCGAGGATCGAGGCCCAGACGGCCTGGAGGACCAGCGCGCGATGCGGGGTCTGGAAGCGCGGATGGAGCGTCCCGAGCCAGGAGAAGAGCAGGCCGTCCTCCGCCATCTGGTAGTACACGCGGGGGCCGGTCAGGACGATGCCGTTGACCGCGCCCAGGGTCGAGACCAGGACCAGCGCCGAGAAGAGCGCGGCCCCGCCGCCGCCGAAGAGCGCGTCCGCCGCGTCGGCCGCCACCCGGGTCGAGGCGCGCACGGCGGCGAGCGGCAGCACCCGGAGATAGACGGCGTTCAAGCCCGCGTAACAGGCGGTGACGACGAGCGTGCCGAGGACGAGGGCGCGGGGGAGCGTCTTCGCGGCCTCCCGGGTTTCGCCGGCGGTGTAGGTCACCATGTGCCAGCCGCCATAGGCGAAGAGGCCGGCGGCGAGGGCGAGGACGAAGCCCCGCGCCGTGACCGGATCCCCGGCCGAGATCGGGGCTAGCGATACCGGCGATATCGGCGGCACCGGCGGTGTCCTCCCCGAGAGAAAAACCCCCGCCGCACAGAGCGCCACGATGGCGAGGAGCTTCGCGCCGGTGAACAGAATCTGCACCCGCCCACCGTGCCGGACGCCGACGTAGTTGATCGCCGAGAGCGCCGCGATGAGCGCCACCGCCGTCCCCCGCTGGCCCAGATCGCCGAGCGGCACGAGGGTCGCCGCGTAGCGGGCGAAGACCGTGGCGAGGGCGGCGATGATTCCGGTGTGCATGCTCCAGAACATCGCCCAGCCCCAGAGGAATCCGAGGGCGGGAGACCAGGCTTGCCGCAGGAAAACGTAGACGCCGCCGGTGGCAGGGAAGGCCGAGGCGAGCTCGGCACAGGTCAGGGCGCCGCAGAGGGTCAGGGCTCCAGCCCCCAGCCAAACGAGCAGGACGCCGCCAACCGACGGCATCTGGCGGGTGATCTCCGAGGGCTGGACGAAGATCGAGGCGCCGATGATCGTCCCGACGACCATCGCAGTCGCGTGCAGCGGGCCGAGCGACGGCGCGAGCGCTCCCTTCCGGGCCATGACTGGCGGAGCTTATACCAGACGCCGAGCCCTACTCGTCCTCCCCACCCCGCGCGGCGTCGATCTCCTCGAAGTAGTCCGGCCGCACCAGCACCTCGCGCGCCTTGCTGCCTTGGGAAGGGCCTAAGAGGCCGTCTCGCTCCATCATGTCGATCAGGCGGCCGGCGCGGGAGAAGCCGATCCGCATGCGGCGCTGGAGGAAGCTCGCCGAAGCCTGGCGCTCGGTGACGACGAGGCGCGCCGCCTCCTCGTAGAGGTCGTCGTCCCCCTCGTCGCCGGTGCTGCTGGCGCCCTCGGGCGACTCGTCGCGCAGGACGTCGGGGTCGAGCTGGGGCTTGCCCTGTTTTTTCAGCCAGCGGATGAGCGCCGCGGTCTCCTGCTCCGAGACGTAGGCGCCGTGGAGGCGGATGACCCGCGAGCTGCCCGGCGGCATCATCAGCATGTCGCCCTTGCCGAGGAGCTTCTCCGAGCCCACCTGGTCGAGGATGGTCCGCGAGTCGTGGCGGCTGGCGGTGGCGAAGGAGATGCGGCAGGGGAAGTTCGCCTTGATGGTGCCGGTCAGCACGTCGACCGAGGGGCGCTGGGTGGCGACGATCAGGTGGATGCCCACGGCGCGCGCCATCTGGGCGAGGCGGGCGATGGAGGTCTCGACGTCGGCCGAGGCGACCATCATGAGGTCGGCGAGCTCGTCGATCACCACCACGTAGTAGGGCATCGGCTTCAAATCCGAGGGCGTGACCTCCGCTTCGTCGGAGAGCGACAAGCGCTCCTGCACCTGGGGGTCCTGGATCGCCCGGTTGTAGTAGGCGATCGAGCGCACGTGCACCTCGGCGAGGAGGCGGTAGCGCCGCTCCATCTCCGCCACCGCCCAGCGCAGGGCGTTGGCCGCCTTCTTGGGATCGACCACCACCTCGGCCTTCAGGTGCGGGATGTCGGCGTAGACCCCGAGCTCGATCCGCTTGGGGTCGATGAAGATGAACTGCACCTCCTCGCGGGTCGCCTTGTAGAGGATGGAGGTGATCATCCCCTGGAGCCCGACGCTCTTGCCGGCGCCGGTGGCGCCCGCCACCAGGAGGTGGGGCATGGTGGCAAGGTCGCAGTAGTAGGGCTCGCCGTGGATGTTGGTACCGATGGCGAGCGTCAGGGGCGAGGGGGCCTTCCTGAACCGCTCGTCGGCCAGGAGGTTCCCCAGCCGGATGATCCGGCGCTCGCGGTTGGGGACCTCGATCCCCAGGGTCGAACGGCCGGCCATGCGGTCGATGCGGACCGACTCGGCGCGCAGAGCGAGGGCGAGGTCGTCCTGGAGGTTGACGATCTGGCTGACCTTGACCCCCGGCGCGGGCTGGAACTCGTAGACGGTGATGACCGGCCCCGGGCTCGCCCCCTCGATCGTCCCCTCGACCCCGAACTCGCCGCAGCGGTTGCGGATCATCTCGCCCATCCGCACCAGCTCGGCCTCGTCGAGCGCGGTGCGCTCCTCCGCCATCTGGAGGAGGTTGATGGGGGGGAGCGACCCGGTCGAGATCTCCCCGGCGAAGGGGAGGCCCGGCTGCGGACCCGGGACCCGCATCCCCGGCCGCTCCACCGCGCGCTCGGCGACTCGGGCGGCGATAGGGGCACGGACGACCGCGGGGGGGACCCGGGCGACCGGCAGCTCCAGATCGTCGAACGCCGCCTCGTCGTCCTCCTCAAAGTCCATGGGGTTCGGGTCGACCGGACGCAGCCGGCGGACCGCGAAGTCGTCCTCGCCCAGCCGCTCGCCGGCCCGCGACCGGAGCGGCAGGTCGAGGCGGTGGGAGAACGGATCGGCCTCTTCGACGCTACGAGTCGGGACCTCGGACGAGCGGGCGGTCGGGGCCTCGACCGGACGGGCCGAGGGCGGCTTCACCACCGCGGCGCTCCGCTCCAGGCGCGCCGCGGCGGCCTTCTGCTTCTCCTGCTTCTCCTCGACCACCCGCTGCAGGTGCTTGGTGATGACCCGCCGCCGCGCCCTCTCCTTGGCCCGCCGCTCCCGCCGCCGGTCACGGGCGAAGGAGAGGTCCTGCCAGATCTGTTGAATGCGGAACTTCCAGGCGGCGAGGAGGTCGCCCAGGGTCGACTGGACGGCCAGGGTGCCGCCGATCGCCACCGCCGCCGAGAGGACGAGCAGGCTGCCGGTGAAGTGGAGGCGCGGCTCCAGGAGGTCGGCGAGGATCTTGCCGAACGCCCCTCCGGCGTCGATCGAGCCCTCGCGCCAGGGGAGCCGCCCGGTGGTGAGTTGGAAGAGCCCGGGGAGGGCGGCGAGGATGAGCACCATCCCGAAGCCCCGGCCCACCACCCGCGCCCCGGCCCGCCGGCGCAGCCGCCGAAAGGCGGCGACGAGCAGGAAGAGGGGGACGAGCAGGCAGGAGATGCCCAGAAACTGGAAGGCGAAGGCGGCGGCCTCCGCCCCGGCCGGCCCGATCAGGTTCCGCGGCCGGGCCTCGGACGCGGCCTTGTGGAACAGGCTCGGGTCGAGCGGGTGGTAGGTCCCCAGAGCGCACCCGATGAGGAGGGCCAGGGCGAGCAGAAAGAAGCCGAGGAGCTCGCTCGTCTTCTCAGGCGAGAGGGTCGGCTTCTCCGGCCGCTTCTGGGTCTTGGTGACGGCGAGAGCCACGTCCTACTCGCTTCCTCGGCAGCCGGTTTCAGGCGGAACGGTGGGCACGTGTGGTTGAGGTTCTGGATTAGGGTTTCGATGCTAAGTAGCCATGAAGTCTAGCACAAGGAGGGAGATAGCGGGCGCGGGACGGTACGGCGGCCAGGATCTCGGCAACTCGAAGATGCTGGGATTTCTCCGCCCCGAAGGGGCGCAGGTGGGTAGCCTGGGGGGCCAACCCCAGGAACAAGAGATCTCCAAGGATCAACAGCCCTGAAGGGGCGGCGGTAAGCCCGGGTGTACCGTCGCCCCTTCGGGGCTTTTGTTTTCTTGTGGTTACACCAACCTGGGGCTTTCGCCCCAGGCTACCGACCTGCGCCCCTTCGGGGCGAATCCTTTGGCTGAAATTTCACTTCTCCCCAAAAAAGAAAAGGCAGAGCCGGTTTCCCAGCAAAGCCTCCATTTGAAGACTAGGCTGTATCCGCTCCGCCGTCAACTCTGCCGGCCTCGTCTACTTGTCCCGGCGCCCCTCCGGGGGGATACTGAGCCCATGGATACCTTAGCCGTCGAAGTCGCCGGGCGCGCCAAGAGCGTGGAATTCACGGAGAACGAGCTGGTCGTGCGGCTCGCCGACGGCCGGACCCTCCTCGTGCCGCTCACCTGGTTCCCCAAGCTGCTCCAGGCCACATCCGAAGAGCGCCAGGGCTGGAAACTGGTGGGAGACGGCGACCGCATCCACTGGCCGGCGCTGCACGAGGACCTGGGCGTCCGCGGCCTCCTCCGGGGGACGCCGGCGCCGTCGTTCTATCGCCCGCCTGCCCGGTGAGGATCCTCTTCACCAACACCTCGCTCGCCCACCGTACCGGCTCCGAGCTGTACGTCCTGGAGGTGGCCCGCGCCCTGCTCGCCCGAGGGCACCAGCCGCTGGCCTGGAGTCCGGTCCTGGGCGACCTCGCGGCCGAGCTCCGCACCGCCGGCATCCCGGTCTCCGACGACCTGGCGGCCCTCGCGGCCGCCGGCCCTCCTGATCTGATCCACGGCCAGCACCACCTGGAGACGATGACCGCCCTCCTCCACTTTCCGAAGGTCCCCGGGATCTTCGTCTGCCACGGCGCCCTGCCCTGGGAGGAGAGCCCGCCGCGCTTCCCGCGCCTGCGGCGGTACGTGGCGGTCGACGAGGCGACCCGCGAACGGCTGACCGCCGAGGGAGGCATCCCCCCGGAGCGGATCAGCACCCTCTGGAACTTCGTCGACCTCGCCCGTTTCCACCCCCGGCCGCCCCTGCCCCGGCGCCCCGGGCGGGCGCTGGCCTTCAGCAACAATGCCTCGGAGGCGACGTTCCTCCCCGCGGTCCAGGCGGCCTGCGACCAGGCCGGGCTCGCCCTCGACGTGGCGGGGATCGCCAGCGGCCGGCCCTGCCCCCGTCCCGAGGAGCTGCTCCCCGCCTACGACCTGGTCTTCGCCAAGGCGCGCGCCGCCCTGGAGGCCCTGGCCGTGGGCTGCGCGGTCGTCCTCTGCGACGCCGCCGGCTGCGGGCCGCTGGTGACCGCGGCGGACTTCGATCGCCTGCGGCCGCAGAATTTCGGCTTTCGCACCCTGACCGAGCCCGTCCGGCCGGCGGCGCTCCTCGCCCAGATCGAACGCTACGACCCGGAGGACGCCGCCAGGGTCCGCGACCGGATTCGCGCCGAAGCCGGCCTCGACGCCGCGATCGACCGCCTGGTCGAGGTCTACGCCCAGGCGCTGGCCGCGCCCGCCCCCGAGGAGGCCGACCCCGAGGCCGAAGGCCGGGCGGTCGCGGCCTACCTGCGCTGGCTCAACCCCTATCTAAAAGAACGCGGGGATCTGCTCATCGACCGCAACACCCTCTGGCAGCGGGTCGACCGCCAGACCGCCGAGCTGGCGGCGGCGCAAGAAGAACGGGAGCAGCTCCAGGCCCGGCTGACCGCGGCCCAGGCCGAGGCCGGAGGCAAGGCCAAGGCAGAAGAAGAGGCGGCAGCCCTGCGCGCCGAGCTCGCCGCCCTGCAAGGGACGACCACCTGGCGCCTCTACCAGCGGTTCACCGCCCGCCCCGCCCTGCGGCGGCTCTACCGGTGGTTCTTCCGGCGGGCTGGGGCCGACTCCTGACGACTCGACTACCCTCCTCCAGATCCTTCCTTGCGCTCAGGAGGACGCTCTGAGAAGATGGCGGTGGAGGGGAGGATCTCGTGCCGGCGCAAAGGCGCAGGCGAGCGCATCGACTCCTTCTTGAGGGTTCGCGGCGGCAGCAGCCGATGACGCTGCCCCCGGAGGGTATCCTCCTTCCCCGCCAGGGAGAGCCAAAACCCTCCCAGGGAACCTCCAATCCCTCCCAGGGATCCCTCTTTCCCCCCGAGGGATTCCCCTATCCCCAACAGGGATTTCTCAAGTACATGCAGGGAACCGGCAATCCCCCGGAGGGATCAGGCTTCCCCCTTCGGGGTTTGACCATTCCCTGCCGGGGACTCTCTCTCGAAGCCCTTCGAAATCCATTTTCGCCCCGACTCTCTCCCTTGCAGCCACCGCGAAGACATTTCCGGCCGCTGCAAACCTCTGCAAAGTGAGGGTAAAAGGAATTTGCCCCTCTCCGAGGGCTCTCAAAGCGGGTCCGCGCGGATTCTTTCCGGCTCATGACACATTTTTTCCGACTCGAATTCGTTGGGCGAGCCCTCAAAGGCTTCTCGGAGCGGTTTCACCGGAGATTGGAGGGCGGCGAATCGCCAAGCACCTCTTAATCGATTCCCTCAATGTGATCCCAGAAGATTGAGACGAGCCTGCATCGCTCGCTCAAGGCACAGGCCTGGACCCAGGCCCGACCGATGGCACGATGGAAGTCGCGCATCTTCATGTTCCCGAGGCGGATATGGATGACGCGCGGCGGCGGCGGTTCGAGCATGGCCCGGTTCGAGAAGTCAGCGTCTTTTGTGACGATGGTCCAGTCGCCCTCCCGGGCATAGCTCCAGACGTCCGCGTCCGACATTTCGTCGTCCACGTCCCTGAGATGCAGGTAGCCAGGTGCCCGCCAAAGCAAGAAGTAGTACGGCAGGTTGGCGTCGATGAGGTACTTGGCCACTCAGGCGAGCTTTTGGAACACGAAGCCGTGGCTCATCAGCTTCGTGGCGAAGGCCAGACAGGCGTCGATGTCCGCGGATTCCAGCGAGGGATACTGCCGTAGGATCTCCCGGCGGCTTTCGCCGGCGGTCAGGAACTCGAGGATGGTCTGGACCGTGATCCGCTTCCCGCGCAGGGTCGGCCGGCCATTGCAAACCTCAGGATCGATGGTGATCCTGCGGTTGAGATCCTCAAGCTTTTGCGTCGCGCTTCTCGGCATAACCGGTTCCTCGACAGGGGCCCTGGAGGAGGCCATGGCAAGGATACCACTACCGGTGCGCTGTCAAATGAGATACCCCCGCCCAGCGACCTTCCGGCGAAACCGGTGAGGGGCGGTACCACCCCTCACCGGCGAGCCGGGCGACTAGGGATGCAGGGCGGCGGTCTGGAGTTGCGCCTGGGCCGCGGTATAGACGTGGATGCCGCGGTCGGAGGAGAGGGACACCACCGCGCCCGGGTACTCGGGCGACACGTTCCGGGTGCGGACGAAGAGCTCATAGCCTTGCGGCGAAAGCTGACCGCCTTGCGGCTGCGGGATCAGCGCGTCGCAAGGGACGATCTGGGCGTGGCCGCTGATCCAGATCGTGCAGGCCCAGAGATAGGGGTCCCACGGCCGGCGCGGGTTCAACGGGTCGCCATCGGGCGGCATCCAGCAGCCGTTGTCGGAGCTCAGGGCGGCGACGGCTGCGTAGTTGGACAGGTCCAGCGGGATGGGGGCGTCGGGATTCTTGAGCTCATACTGGCTGAGCGCGCCCTGGATGCAGCGCAGGTCGGAGACGGCCGCGCCGACCCGGGCCGCCTGGAGGTGGCGCTGGAAGTTGGGGACGAGGACCGCGGCGAGCACGCTCACGATGGCGAGGACGATCATCAACTCCATCAACGAGAAGCCGGCTTCTCCCTTGCGGGTTGCAACGTTTTCCTTCGACATACACACTTCCTCCCACGAGCCAAAAACGTAAAGGTTTATGACAGGGACACGACGATGCTGTTACAGCGCTGAATCGATCAATACCTCCTCTCCGGTCGTGATCGTTAGTGCGTTGAAGCAAAGCTCCGCCACGACGAGGAAACTCGCTTTTCGCGCGGTCTTTACGAACGACCGTCCACGTCAGGACAGAGCAGCGCCCGTGCCAAAACTAAAAGCTTTTAATGATCGATACTTACGATGCGCAGCCGGCTGAAACTTGACAGAGATCGACAGTCCAGGTGGATAAAAATTGTCGGTGGGGCGGGAGGGGGACTCTGATCGGATACGACTCAAGGTTCGGCGAAGGCGGTAGAGACGTCCCAGGTCTTGAACGATATCCTTCGCAGTACACGGGGACTGCGGGACGTCTCCGCATAGGGTGGTCGTCCCCTACACGCGTCATCCCCTCTCTCGGTTGTCCCCTCGCAGCCGCCGAGCCGGGACGTTGTCCCAGCTGAGACGGCCTGCGGTCCCCGTGGACTCCGGGTCGATATCGTTCAGGACCTGGGCCGTCTACCGCCTCCGGCCACCGATGACGAAGGCTCGGCTGAGGGAGGTTGTCCGTGTGGACGTCCTGTGCTCGACGCTACTCTGAATCTCGGCCTCGACCAGCTTCGCGAGCAGAATGAGCGATTCCTGCCAGCCGAGATAGCAAGACTCGGGAGGAATGACCTCGGGCACCCCTTCCTGCACGATGTTCAACTTCGTCCCGATGGAGCGGCGAGGTCGGCGCGTGCCGACCCTCGTCCGCTTCAGAGCAGCGTTGGGCCATAGGTGCTGGGCGATCACTCTCGACTATGCCCCACGGAGTTGAAGCGCTCCGACCTGCGGCGTTCGTTGTGGTCAAGTGAAGCGAACGTACGGTGATGCCAGCTCGCGGAAGTCCTTTCGCTTGTCCGCACTCCAAGCCGACTTCACGTCGGCGAGCAGGTAGTTGATGACAGAGCGAAGTCGGTCCGAAATCGCTCGGGCGTTTAGAATGTTGAGAACGGCGGCGAGATGCTGCTGGCAGATTGGATTTCTGAGCGTCGCGTTGATCGTGGGGTCGACAAACAGAGAGACGACTGCATGAACAACACCGGCTTCGTTAAGCATACCCAGATACAGGTCGTACAGCGGGGCGGCTCCAGGGCTCACACCATCGCGGTACGAGAGCCCTCGGCCTAGGCGGCACCGCAGGACCGCTTTCGTCAGATGCGGGAGAACCTGCTTCGGGATATCGTCCACGGTCCCGCAGTAGCGCAGGATCTCCTCCATGACCGGCGGCTCGTGCCAGAAGTTGTCATACTCTGCGTGTACCTGATCAAGCCGAGTCGTAAGGGTTGTCAGGGCGACGGTCCGGGCCGGGATGGTCTCGTAACGCAGCCCGTCCACAGCCTTCAGGAAGTCAAGTCCAAGCGCCAGACGATCGTTCTGAAGGTTCGTGCGGTATCCGTCGATGATAATGCCAACCCGATATTTGATGTTATCGGGCGCATGCTCCCAGATGTGAGGAGCGAGTTTCAGGATGTTTCCGCGGAGAACGCTGCTTGTGTCCGGCGCGCTGTAGAGGCTGAAGATTGTCAGCACGAGGTTCTTGACGTGAGGCAGTGACAGATTGCTCGCCTCGGCCGCGAACCGCGTCACGGTCTGAGCGTCGAGAAGATTCTGGCTCGCACGCAAATTCGCGACGAGAGCCTTGATCCTGATGGCCGACTCGGACGGCTGGTCTTGCAGAACGTCACGAACGCAGGTCTGTAGCCAGCCAAGAAGCTCGAAGCCTCCGATTCTCTCCACGTTGGGATGCGATGCCGCAACTTCGTTTCGCATCGTCAGGATATGGGCCAGCTTGATGTAGACGACGTCCGAAATTAGCTCCAGCTTCCGACACGTATCCAGGAGCACAATGTCCTTGAGGCCCTGCAGATCGTCCTCATCTTTGTACGACGCCCGAGCAGTTCCACCTACCGCGGCATCGAAGAACAGATCGACTCCGTATACAACGGTCTTCTTGCGAAGGTTTAGAACAACTTCGTTCCAAACGTAGTTTAAGGCGGCGTCGAACAGTCCGATTGCCGTAGAACCGACGAATTTTGAGAGATATCGCGCGTCACGCTTTTCATCCGGCGAGAGAGAATTCAGGAACGCGGGTAGATTCTCGCCTACGACGCGGCGCTCGTCGGTCGAGGCGATGATGTTCTCCGCGGGTAGGCCATAGTGGGCCAAGTAGGATTGAAACCTCGTGGTCTCCGCCGCGAGGTCGTGGGATTTTGTCGGTACGAGGAAAGATTCAGTCACTTGCGTCACCTCCGCGATTTCGACGAGGCCGGGCAGGTAGGGGCAGAGTCCCAAAAAACTGGCCTCACCCTGCTCGACGCTATTCTGGAATCTCAGCCTCGACAAGTTTCGCTAGCTAGAAGAGTGAGCGATTGCTGCCAGACGAGATATATAGCAAGCCTCGGACGTAATGATTAACGCTCTGCAATGTACTAGCAGGATCGCCCCCGCGGCTCGGCGAACAGAAACTCGCCACGGAGCCTATGGTCGAGATGTGTGATCCGATCCATGAGCCTAGCGTTTTACAGATGAACCGAAGGCACTGGTCGCTCCATCCGCGTCGTGTTAGGGCCTCTGTTTTGCAGCATCTGCAATGTGGCGGCGGTGCTTGGCCGGAATTTGAAAATCCCTCATGCGCGCCACGAGTTTCCAGGGGTCATCGTCGCATTCGGCCGAGATGGCGGTGCGGATTGCGCGAATCTCTGCGATCTCTGGGGCGTCGTCGGGCGGCCGGGACTTTTCGCTGGATATCGCCTTCATATTACTCTCCTAACAGTTCAAGAGGGGTCACAAGGTGCGGCGTCGAGAGACCTAACATCGTGTTGACTCTCGAGATGTGGTCAAACTTGTTGGCGTTGGCCAAGTGCTTGCAGTTCCAAGTAACAAGAAACCGGCATCCGTGGAACGATGCGATGGCGAGATGCAGGGCGTCGCCCGTCGGGCTCGCGGGCATCACAAGGTGGCGAATGTATGCTGCCACAATCTCCGCAACAGCATCAGGTTCGTCGAGTAGGGGTACCGGTTCCAAGAGCTCCGACGCCCGGCTCGCCAGTGGCATCGGTGCACGGGCAATTTCGAACACCACAGCCTTACTTGTGACCAAGGTCACTGACGACGACGCGACGCTCCACCAACGACGAGTCCACTCCCGGCGCGCCACGGACTCGACTCCCCGGCGCGCCGTATAGTAGAAGCTTGGGATCGTCGTTTCGACGTACGCCAGTGGAAGTGTGGCTTCGTGGGTCATCGGCGTCTCTGCATCACCTGTAGTGTAGCGCTCATCCTCCGTCTGCGCGAGCCGCCGGCGCTCCCAGGGAAACAGACGTGTCGGTCAGTGGAAGGCTAATCCGGAATCTCGGCCTCGACCAGCTTCGCGAGAAGAATGAGCGACTCCTGCCAGCCGAGGTAGCAAGCCTCGGGCGGAATGGCCTCGGGCACCCCTTCCTGCATGATGTGGAGCTCCGTCCCGACGGAGACCTTCTTCAGGTTGACCGTCACCTGCATTTCCCCCGGCAGGTTCGGGTCGTCGAATTTGTCCGTGTAGCGGATGCGCTCGTGCGGCACCAGCTCGAGGTACTCGCCGCCGAACGTGTGGCCGTTGCCGGTGGTGAAATTCGTGAACGACATCTTGTGGGTGCCGCCGACCCTGGCATCCAGGTGATGGACCTTGCCGGTGAACCCATTGGGCGGGAGCCATTTGGCCATGGCGTCGGCATCGAGGAACGCCCGATAGACCCTCTCCGGCGTCGCACGGAGCACGCGGTGAAGTCGGATGGTATTGGTGGGCATGATTTCGTCTCCTTTCGTGTCGTGAGGCAAGGATATCATCCGCCGAGCGAGGCAGGGGAAGGGAGATCCCTCCGGCAACCAGGGGCCGAGGTTCGGCAAAGGCGGTTGCCCCCCCGGCGGATACTGTCGCCGAAGACACGACCCCGGGTCTCCAAAGGTCTTGGGGCCTCGTGCGCTGAGCACTCCGCGGCCAGCGAGAAGCCGTCCGCCGGGCCAATGGGTCCAACAGCACCGGAGCGCCAGCTTTCGGAGAGCCGGAAAGAGCCGACAAGGTCGTCCTGAAAGTCTTTGCAGAGCCGTAGGCGCGGCCTGGGCGCGAGCCCCGGGGAGAAAGAGAATAAAGGAGGATAGCCCCGACGGGGCGACGGCAGTTTGGGTCCAAAGCTGCCGGCGCCCCTTCGGGGTGCAAGGAGCGGCCCACGTTCCCGCCGACCACCCCAAGCCGTTCGCCATTGCTTCGCTGTTCTCAGCTATAATGACAGAATTGGGAAGTCCATGACTATGTACAAAAGTTTTCTGCAGATCCTCGCCCAAACTCACCGCGAGTTATCGCGCCAGCACAACGCTCAGATGCGAGCTGCCAATCAGGCCGCAAGAGAGGCCTCGCGACAGGCCGATAGGGCGCGGAGGGAGTTTGAGCGTGCCCAATTGTTGAGTCAAAAGGAGAAGGTAAGGTTGCATCTGGAGTTACGAAATGCGCAGGCCACCCTTCAAAATTCCATATTAGAAGAAGCAATCTCCCGACTGACTAATCTACTTGCGGATTCTATCGGCACCGACACGTTCATCTCCTTTAGTCAATTGAGAAAAGTACCGCAGATACCGATTTCCAACCAGACCCACTGGCAGTCGCCAAGCCGGCGCCAGTACTTGAGGAGTATATTCCCACAGAACCGACGAGCCTACGCAGGTTTATCCCAGGCACCAAGGCCAAATATGCTCAAGACCTAGAAGAAGCTATGCGGCGCTACGACGTCGACGCCGCCGCTCACGCGAAGCGTGAAGCCTTTCGCCAGGAACACCTCGCAAAGATGCGAGCACAGTACGAGCAACGAGTCACCGACATCAAGGCAGCCGTTGCAGCGCATAACGCCGGGATCGATAAATTCCAGCAAGATTTCGATGCTGCCACTCCTGATGCGATAGAGACTTATTTTACCATGATCCTAGAAAGTAGTCCTTATCCTGACGGGTTCCCCCAAATATGCAAGATAGCCTACGTGAGGGAATCGAAACAGCTCGTGATAGAATATGATCTGCCGCGAATCGAAGTTGTGCCAGAGGTTGCGTCGTATAAATATATCAAATCAAAGGACGAGATAGCGACCTCAGGTCGCCCAACAAATCAACGAAAGTCTATATACGGTTCCGTAATAGCCCAGATGACACTCCGTACGCTGCATGAGGTGTTCAAGGCTGATCGCTTTGGACATCTTAATACCATTGTATTCAATGGCTATATCGACACCATTGATCGCGGGACAGGTCGGCAAGTGCGACCATGCCTAGTAACTGTTCGCACAACCCGAGAGACATTTAAGCAGCTGGATCTGAGCAAGGTTGATCCCTTGGCATGCCTCAGGGTGCTAAATGCCTCCATCTCCAAGAGCCCTGCCGAGTTAACCCCTGTCCGTCCAGTATTGGAATTCAGCATGGTTGATCCAAGATTCATCAAGGAGACAGACATCCTGACCGGTCTCGATCAACGGCCCAATCTCATGGACTTAACGCCTTCCGAATTCGAATCCCTTATTACGAATTTGTTTGAAAAAATGGGACTAGAGACGCGCCTTACCCAAGCCTCCAGAGACGGAGGCGTCGACTGTGTAGCCTTCGATTCTCGTCCCATATTCGGAGGGAAAGTCGTCATTCAAGCCAAGCGCTACAAGAATACCGTGGGGGTCAGCGCAGTGAGAGACCTTTTTGGGACTGTCCAAAATGAAGGTGCCTCAAAGGGAATCTTGGTGACGACGAGTGGCTATGGCCAAGCAGCTTTCGATTTTGCAAAAGGAAAACCTCTAGAGCTTCTGAGCGGAAGCAATCTCCTCCATCTCTTGGCCGAGTATGCCAATATTGAGGCAAGAATAGAACCTCCGGATAGCTGGAAAGACCCTGAGTTCGATACGCCTGCCCAGCATTAATAAATCCCTGCAGGTGATACGAGAAAACCGGCCTATCAACCTCTAGAAGCCTGGCGCCGAAGACGCAAGCTTGACACCACTTAATCGATTCCCTCAATGTGATCCCAGAAGATTGAGACGAGCCTGCACCGCTCGCTCAAGGCACAGGCTTGGGGCCAGGCCCGACCGATGGCGCGATGGAAGTCGCGCATCTTCATGTTCCCGAGACGGATGTGGATGACGCGCGGCGGCGGGGGCTCGTGCATTGCCCGGTTCGAGAAGTCAGCGTCTTTCGTGACGATGGTCCAGTCACCCTGGCGGGCGTAGCTCCAGACGTCCTCGTCCGACATCTCGTCGTCCACGTCCCTGAGATGCAGGTAGCCAGGTGCCCGCCAGAGCAAGAAGTAGTACGGCAGGTTGGCGTCGATGAGGTACTTGGCCACTCAGGCGAGCTTTTGGAACACGAAGCCGTG